>Ga0307376_10000254_pt1 | contig 71672 bp, 58 predicted proteins | sample TR2MG_FD_202536 | JGI IMG/M metagenome (GOLD analysis project Ga0307376, IMG submission 202536) | Soil microbial communities from Risofladan, Vaasa, Finland - TR-2 | ecosystem: Environmental > Terrestrial > Soil > Coastal area > Acid sulfate soil | place: Finland: Risofladan, Vaasa | collected...
GGATAGGATGGAGGATGGAGGATGGAGGGGGGAGGTTGGAGGGGGGATGAGAAAAGAGGCGACCGGGAAAGGGTCGCCTCTTTGGTCGGGGCGCCGGGATTTGAACCCGGGACTTCTACAACCCCATTGTAGCGCGCTAGCCAAGCTGCGCCACGCCCCGAGGTAGCAACGGCAGCGCCGTGGCTACACGGTATATATTGTACCCCAGGTACGGGATTTGTCAAACGCACGAAAAAGCACGAAGCCCAGTTTTGCCTTTTGCGGTCAGTGCTGCTATACTAACGCTCAGACGAAAAGGAGCGGAGGCAGAATATGACGGTGATTACGATTTCACGCGAATTGGGGAGCGAAGGGGACAAGATCGCCGACCTGCTGTGCCAGGAGTTGGGGTACTGCCGCGTAGACAAGGACATGCTATTGCAGATCGCCAGGGAGGCGGGCGTGAACGTCGAGGCCGTGCTGGCCAAGGAGAAGGCGGTTCTCAGCAAGCCCCGCCTGATCAGCAGCGACATGACCTCGCTGTACTCTAAAGATCCCAGCGCCTTCCAGAAAAAATCCACGCTCGACGACCCGACTTACACACGGGTCGTGCACGAGACGATGGAAGACTTCGCCAGGCAGGGTAATGGCGTCATCGTCGGGCGTGGTGGGCAGATGGTCCTGCGCGAGTGGCCGGGAGCCTTGCACGTCCACCTGTACGCCCCGCTGGAGGTGCGCGTCCAGCGCCTCATGCAGCGCTTTAGCATCTCCGAAGCGGAGGCGCGGCGGCGCCTTACGGCGGCGGACGAGGAGAAGCGGCAGTACATCCGGGCCATGCACAATAACGCCAGTTGGAAGGACTTGAAGTACTACCACCTGGCGATCAACACGGGCGCCATTTCTCCCGAGGCTGCCGCGCAGGTCATTATGCTGGCGGCCAGGGACAAGGAGAAAACAGTTCCGCCACCATTTGCTGCAAAGCGGGACGAATAGGCGCAATGATGCTTTTTCAGTATAGCCAAACGTGCACGGAAATCAACCGCCTGTTTGCCGACATCTCACCCGTGTTGCCCAGTCGGCAGAAGTATGGTACAATTTGAGTCCGGGGGAGGGCAGCGATGGCCAAGAAAGCAGACAAGACCGCGGAATATATCAAGATCTTGCAAAAGACCGACATTTTCTACGAACTGACCCCGGCCCAATTAGAGATGGTGGCGGGCTTTTGTTCGGAGGCCACGCCCAAGGCCGGCCAGGTCATCTTTGAGGAGAACAGCGCCGGCGACGAGCTGTACGTGGTCGACAGCGGAGAGGTGCAGATCCAGGTGGACCCGGCGCTGGTGCAGGCCGCCTCGCCGGGACAGGAACTCGGCCCGCTGACGATCGCCACCATCCGGCGCGGGCAGACCTTCGGGGAGGTGGCGCTGGTGGACCAGGGGTTGCGCTCGGCCTCGGCCCGCTGCGCTGCCAAGAAGACCCGCCTGCTGGTGATCCCGCGCGACCGGCTGATCCGGCTGTGCGATTGTTACCCGGACCTGGGTTACCGGCTGATGCGCAACATCTCCGCCGACCTGGCGTTCAAGATTCGCGGGACGGACCTGATGATCCGCGAGCAATTGCTGTGGCGCCCGCGCACGAAGTGAGTACGGACGGACCAAGCCCGATTTGACATTTGGCGGGCATTCGGTATAATGGGACCAACTGCGGGCGTAGTTCAGTGGTAGAACGTCAGCTTCCCAAGCTGAATGTCATGGGTTCGAATCCCATCGCCCGCTCTCCCTTCCGTCGTTGCTAACAATGTGCCTGAAGGGAAAAGCCGCCAGTTCTGTCAAAGGACTGGCGGCTCTCTTGTTTATGGGAACCGCTAAACTGCTGGTATTTCACCGCAGAGACGCCGAGAACGCTGAGGAAACTTGGAATCTCTGCGAACTCCACGTCTCGGCGGTGAGAAAAGCCAACAACACTCAATAGGGTGACCACCGGACCACGAAAGGCGCGAAATCTCGCGAAAAAGACGAAAGCGGCCGCTGCTTTCGCGCGTTTCGTGCGATTTCGTGGTATTCGTGGTGCGAATGCGGCGAGGCATTTGGACCACGAAAGGCGCGAAATCTCGCGAAAAACACGAAAGCGGCCGCTGCTTTCGTGCGTTTCGTGCGATTTGGTGGTATTCGTGGTGGCGGGCGTGGGCGCCTTCGCAAGCCGGGGCTTTCTGTTTGTGCAAGCAAGGGCCAGGGTTGGCAGTCACTTGCCTTGCAGTAGAGTGCCCGCGCAGCCAGGTGGGCGGGCCTTTGGCGGGAGGGAGGATATCACGTCCGGCGCGCTCGTGTGAGCGTCTGCGGCAGAAGTTGGCCGAGCCAGTCAGTCCGACGAATTGGCCTGGGCACGAATCTGGGTACGAGTTGCCTCACGAGTAAATGTTACCGAAATAGCTATTCGTTGACTCACGTGAAACCTTACCCAAATGCCATTCGTTGACTCACGAGAGATGGTTACCGCGGTAACGTGCACGTTAAGAAATGGTCCGCCGGCTCAGGAGGTCTCCGGACCTCCTGTCGGATCCATAGTCACATCGGACTCGTCTGCGGGTTGAGACAAGAGCTGGTCGAGCAACTGGTCGAGCTGGCGGCGGAGTTGGACGACGTCGAGGACCTGGTAGGTAGCGCGGAGTTCCGCCTTGTCCTCGTCGGACACCTCTGGACTGGCCAGCGTACGTGCGTAAGGGGTTTGCGGTTTGTCATAGACCCGCTTGACCTTGCTTCCCTGGCGCTCCTTGCGCAGCAGTTTCATGGTCGGGATGAAGAAGTTGATGTACAGGCGCAGGACGCTATAGAAGCGGTTGAGCAGGTGCAGTTGCTCCGGCGTGTCATAGCGCTGATAGCCCACCGCCCGGCGCACGACCGACCAGTTCTTCTGCTCGACGTGGGCATTGTCGTTCTTCCGACCGGCGCGACTGCGGGTGAAGGTGATGTGCTCCTGCTGGCAATAGCGGTACAGTTCATTGTTGATGAACTCGGAGCCGTTGTCGGAGTCAATCCCCAGCAGTGGGAAGGGCAAGCGCCGGCGTACGCGCTTGACGCCCGCAAAGACGTGCGTCTGCGCCTTGTTGCGCACCGCCACACACTCGGTCCAGGTGGTTTTGATGTCGGTGAAGATGAGCGTCCAGGCGTGATCACCGCGCGGATTGCCGCCGCTGTGGTCCGCCAGGTCCACCTCGCAGAAGCCCGGGCGATCCTCGTTCCACTCCGCCCACGTGCGGACCGGGATCTGGCTCTTGAGCAAAGTGCCGGGCTTGGTGAAGCCGCGCGCGCGCACCCGGCCACGCCCATAGCGGATGCGCAGACGATCCATCGTCGCCGGACTGATGTGCTGTAACCGCTCGTAGCACTCGGCACTGACGTCGAGAAACCCACTCTGCCACAACTGGACCAACTCGTTGTTCATCGCCACCCGCAGCCGCTTGGAGCAGATGTGGTCGAACAACTCCGCCAGGACCAGCACCGCCCGCGCATCCTCATCTGTGTACCGCCTCCGGCGCGGCCGATGGATCGGGTGTTTGACGCGCTGGCGCTTGCCGCCCAGTACCGCCGTGGCGTGTTTGCGATGACAGCACGTCGTTGCCACATACTCGTCCAGCATCTTGCTGCGCTCTTTCTTGCTCGCCTTGGCGTAGCGAGCCTTTAGAGAGTTCAGGTACTTCGTGTCGGGTTGAGTCATGGGATAGTCCCTTGGTGCCAGATTTGGGTAACGTTATCCCGTGAGTCAACGAATGCACTTTGAGTAACACCGTTACGTGAGTCAACGATTCGTTTTCGGTAACATTTACTCGTAAGGCAACGATTGTCGTTCGGTAACATTCTAAGTGAGTCAATTCGGGGTATTGACTCTCGCGCAAATTGCAGTACACTATCTTGAGTTATCTCTACCCCAAGGGGCGGACAATGACAGCCATCTCTGCGGACGAACGCCAAGCACAATCCATGAGACCGTTCCTGATCGTATGGCTCGGCCAGGCCTGTTCCCTGCTCGGCAGCCAATTGGTTCAGTTTGCGCTGGTGTGGTGGCTGACGAAAACGACCGGCTCGGCTACCACGTTGGCCTTGGCCAGCCTGGCGGCGTTGTTGCCGCAAATCCTCATCGGTCCCTTTGCGGGCGCCCTGGTTGACCGGTGGAGCCGAAGAACGATCATGATCGTGGCCGACACGGCGATTGCACTTGCCACGCTGGTGCTGGCCGCCCTGTTCTGGCTGAACGTTGCAGCGGTGTGGAATATCTACGTGTTGTTACTGATCCGCGCAACCGGGGCAGCATTCCACTGGCCGGCCATGCAGGCTTCCACGACGCTGATGGTGCCCGAGAAACACCTTGCACGCGTGGCAGGCCTGAACCAGACCCTGGCCGGTGTAGCAGGCATCTTTATCCCGCCATGCGGGGCGTTGGCAATCGAAGTGTTGCCAATGCAGGGCGTGCTGGCCATTGACGTGGCGACGGCCATACCGGCGATCGTGTCCCTGTTGTTGATCGCCATTCCACAGCCGAGACGCACGAGAACGCCAGAGACGGCCACCCGCAAACCATCGGTATTGGCCGACATGCGGGAGGGGCTGCACTTCTTATTGAACTGGAAGGCCCTCATGACGTTCTCGGTCATCGGCATCGTGATTAACCTGCTCGGCCGGGCTGCCGGTTCGCTCGCGCCTCTTTTGGTCACGCAATCCTTCAAAGGCGGCGCGTTAGAGTTAGGCTGGTGGCAATCGGCCATTGGGATTGGCGCGGTGATGGGCGGCGTCATCCTCGGCGTATGGGGGGGGCCTAGACGACGGGCTGTGACGTCGCTGCTGGCCCTGGCGCTGGATGGCCTGGCCATCGTGGTGATTGCGCTGAGTCCGCAGGATGCATTTGTGCTCGCCCTGGTCGCAGTCTTTTGCGTGGGCTTGCTAGAGACGATCGTGTTCGGCTTGAATGGGGCGATCGGCCAGGCCATCATCCCTCCAGAGATGCAGGGGCGCGTGTTTTCACTCCTGATGAGCGTCGCACAGGTAATGGCTCCGTTGGGATTGCTGATCGCCGGTCCATTCGCAGATGCCTTTGGAGTAAGGCTGTGGTGGGTGCTGACCGGCATCGTCATCGCCGTGATGGGCACGAGCGCCCTCTTCGTCCCGGCGATCGTCCACATAGAAGACAGAAGGCTTGTGGAGAAATCTTGTAGAGAGGCCGCGAACCTTTATGATTGACTCTCTCCGTCTGAGCAACCTCGAAGTCCGGCGATTCCTGCTGGCCAGGCACGCGCTGTGGCCGCCGCGCACGTTGACCGGCAAGGACGGCATTCAGGCCACCTTCGACCGGCTGGCCTGCATCCAGTTTGACCCACTCGACGTGGTGGGACGCAACCCCGACCTGGTCCTGCAAAGCCGCGTCGCCGACTACCGGCCCGCCATGCTCTACGAACTGCTGTACGCCGAGCGGAAATTGTACGATTATTGGGACAAGATGATGTCCATCGTGCCGCTGCGCGATTGGCCCAGGCTGGCGCTCCTGCGCGCCTCCTGGCGCGAGCACCACGCCGAACGCCGCGCCCAATACGCCGAGCACGTCGAGACGATCCTGAACGCCATCCGCGAGCAGGGGCCGATGTCCAGCCTGGACTTTAAGGCACACCACGACGTGGACTGGAAGACGGACTGGCGCTGGGGCCCGATGCGCGCAGCCAAGGCGCTGCTCGAAATGCTGGGAGACACGGGCGAGTTGATGATCCATCACCGCCAGGGCGCACGCCGGTACTATGACCTGGCCGAGCGGGTGCTGCCAGGCGAGACTGCCGCCCAGCCGCTGCTATTGGACGAGGAAGAGTATCTGCGCTGGCGGGTGGCCCGTCGCTGCCAGAGCATCGGCCTGCTCGGGCCGAACATGGGCGGGGAGGTGTGGAGATTCGTCGGCAAGGCGCCGGAACGGGCGCGGGCCATCGGGGCGCTGGTGGAACAGGGGGAAATGATGCCGGTCCAGATCGAGGGTAACGGGCAGACCTACTATATGCTGGTCCGCGACCTCCCCTACCTGGAGCGGGCCCGCGCCAGTGCTCCCGCGCCGCAGGTGGCCTTGATCGCGCCGCTCGACAATCTGCTGTGGAGCCGCAAGCTGATCGAGCGCATGTTCGGTTTCAGTTACGTGTGGGAGATCTATAAACCGGCCCCTCAACGCAAGTACGGCTATTACGTGCTGCCGGTGCTGTTTGGCGATCGCTTCGTCGCCCGCTGCGAGCCCAAACTTGACAAGCGGACGCGCAGCCTGACGATCCTGAGCTGGCATTGGGAGCCTGGGGAGTCGCTGACGGACGAACTGGCTGAGGCGCTGCGCCAGGCCTGGAGCCACTTTGTGGCATATCTGGGCGCAGAACGGGGCAGCGTGGCCAAGGGCGTGGACCCGGCTGTAGGGGCTTTAGTCGCGCACGCCGGTTGAGCCGAGGCAATCTGGGGTCAGTCTTACGTCTTTTCTACCACCGCCCATACCTGCACCGGCGCCGCCTTGCCCCGAATCCGTACCTCCCCCAGGTCGGCGAACTCGAACTCCGCCCTGCGGCTGCCTAACGCCTCGTAGGTCCACCCGCTGATGAGGACGTCGTGGTCGGGGTAGGTCCTGTTCAGCGCCTCGATGCGCGAGGCCAGGTTCACCGTGTCGCCGATGACGGTGTATTCCTGCCGCTCCGGCGGCCCCACTGCGCCCGCCAGCGCCACCCCGGTGTTGATCCCCACGCCGATGTGGATCGGCGCTTCGCCCTGTTCCACCAATCTCTCGTTCAACTGGTTCAGGTTGGCCCGCATCTCCAACGCCGTCAACACCGCCTGGTAGGCGCTCTCCTGCAACGGGTTAGGTGCGCCGTAGATCACCAGCGTGCTGTCCCCGCCGAATTTGTTGACCGTACCTGCGTGGTGTTGCGCCGCGTTGACCACCACCGGCAGGTATTCGTTCAGCAGGGCGACCACCTCCTGCGGTGTGCTGCGTTCTGAGCGCCCCGTAAAGTCCCGGATGTCGCAGAACAGCACGCTCACTACGCGGTTCTCGCCCTCCAGCCGGACCTTCCCGGTGCGGATCGCCTCCGCCACCTCGTGGCTGACGAAGCGCCCGAACATGTCGCGCAGCCACTCGCGCTCGCGCAACCCCACCACCATGTGATTGTACGCGTTGGCTAACAGCGCCAGTTCGTCCTTTGTGTCGAGAGCAAAGTGCACGCTGAGGTCCCCCTCCGCGATGCGGCGCGTGCCGGCGGCCAGTTGGCGCACCGGCGCGGTGACCGCCCCGCCGATGGCCTGCGCCAGCAGGACGCCCGCCAATATGGCGATCAGCCCGGTCAGGCGGAACAGGTTGCGGCCCTCGTCGAGGAACGTCTCGACCCTGTTGCGACGGCCCGCCATGCGCAGCGCGCCGATCTGCTCGCCCTCCCGCCCGCGCCGCAGCGGGGTCGAGGCGACCCAGACGCGCTCGCCGCGCCAGGTGGTCTCCTCGACCTGCGTGCCGGACGGGAGGGGTGCCTGTTCGCCGATGAGGGCTAGTTGGTCGGAGAGGACGATCCTGCCTTCCTCGTCAACCAGGGCAATGTACGCCATATCGTCGCTCCGCATCTGGCCGGTCAGCTCCTGCAGCCGGGCCAGGTCGAGCGTCTCAGGTATGCTGAGCACTTGCTCAAACGTCGGGAGCTCGTCGGGCGAGAGGCCGGATCGCGCGACGTCAAAGCTCTCCGAGGCCGCCTGCCCGATCCACTCGGCACCAGCGACCAGGCCGTCCTTGAGCGTGGCTTCGACGTGGCGACGTTCGATGGGGATGGCGACTGCTTCGAGCACACCCACCATCAAAGCCAGGATGAGCACCAGGGCCATAGTCAGCTTTGCGCGCAGCGATATCTGTGCGCCAATCCTGCGCCGCGTAGGGTGGTCGTACAGAGCATGTTCCCCACGCCCGACTCCGGCGGCGTGGGCCGCCAGTTGGCGGGTCGCCCTGACCAGCGGCGTGCTCAGTCCCCAACTGATCGCCAGTGCGACGAAGCCGATGCCCGCGCCGATGGCCGCCAGGGCATTGCGCAGCCGGCCCAGAAAGTCCTGTATCTGGCGCGCGCTGACCGTCAGGCGCACCGAGCCGACCACCAGGCCGTCGTCGTTGCGGACGGGGGCGGTGGCGTGCATCAGCCAACCCCCCTCAGTCCCCCCTGCGAGGGGGGAAGATGCATCGTGCTCTGAGTAGACGTGGGCCTCGCCGGTCATCTCCAGTTCAGGCGCCAGGGTGCCGATTTCGCGCGTGTCCAGGCCGATGAGCACGACGTTGTCCCGGTCGGTGATGGTAAAGTCAACCAGGCCGTTCGCGGTCATATCGTCCATCAGCGACTCGAAGCGCAGCATGGCGCCGGAGTCAAAGTCAAAGGTTTGCCCTGCCTGGAGCATATCAAAGTCGAGTGTCTCGGCGTCGTCGGGCAGGCCCAACTCGATCATTCCTGCGTTCCAGGTGACCATCGTGCGCAGCGCATCGCGCATTTGCTCTTCGATGCGCACGCGGGCGTGGGTGGTCACCACGGCAACCAACCCGGCCAGCACGATCGCCATCAGGGTGGCGGTGCCGAGCACAAAGCGGGTGCGGATGGAGCCCCGGCTCAGGAGACCCACGACCGCGTGGCGCGGGGAGACGCGCTCTTGCCGCTCCGGCTCCATCGTCTCAATGGCCGAGCCGCGCAGGATGGAACGCGCTGGCATCCAGGCCGCCGCGGCGCAGACGAGCGGCGCGGCGACCAGTCCCACGAGGCCGTTGAACAGCGCCGGCTGCACGGAGCGGAACGCTGCCCCCCACAGATCCAGGTCGGGGGCGCCCCATGCGTTGCCGCCGTAGACCACGGCCAAGACAACGACGACGCCTGCCCCCGCGATCAGCCCCACGAAGCCGCCGATGAGACCCATCAGTGCTGCCTCTCCTGCGACGACAGCGTTCACTTGTCGCCGCGTCGCGCCGACGGCGCGCAGCAGTCCCAGCTCTCGCCGCCTCTCGGCCACGCTCATCATCGTGGTATTGACCACCCCCAGCGCCGCCGCCACGATTGCCAGAAGCAGGAACGCGTTCAAAATGTCGGGCAGGGCGTCCATTACCTGGAACTGCGCCTCGTACATACCCTCCGCTTCGATCAGGTGGGTGTTGGGGTAGCGCTCTAGCAGAGCCGTGAGGTCGGTCTTCAATTCAGCCCGATCAACGTCGGGCAAGGGAACCACAAAGATCATGAACGGCTCTGTGACGGCGAGTGCATCCCTGGCCGCCAGGCTGACGATCGAAGCGTTGACGAAGGTTCTGCCGATGCCCGCGACAGCACACGGAACCGGTCCATCGGCCCCGGTGATCTCGAACTTTTCTCCGAGCGAGACGTTGTTCTTGCTGGCAACCAACGGCGTGAGCAGGACGCCACAGCCTGCCTCCATAATTGGCATGGCGGTTTCCCAGTCGCCCTCGATAAAGTTGAAGAACACGTCACCAGATTGTTCCACATCGTGCGGGTCGGTGACGAAGGAGAAGTAACTGGAGCCAAAGAACGAAAGCTCCGGAACAATCGCAAAGCGCCACTCGTCCATAACCCGGGCCCGTCCCTCCACGACCTGATGGATTTCCGCCGTCAGATCGGATGGCAGTTTCAGGGTGTCCATACCGCTATAGGCTGACATCCCCGCCGAGACGTCGAACGGTGCGATGACCCAGGCTCTCAATTGCTCGATCCTCTTGAGACTCGGCCCCATGAGTTCCACCATGAAGCTGATGAAGCCGGTCATACTGACGATCATCGTCAGAGCCAGGGCCAGCGTCAGGATGGTCATCATGACGCGCCCACGTCCGCGTCTCAGGTTATCGGCAATCAGTCGCCCGGTCGCTCCCCAGAAGCGTGTGAGCACCAAGCGCGCCCGGTGTCCTACGCCGCCGATGAGCGCGGACAGAATGAGGGCCAGGCAACCCAGCCAGAGCAGCACAAGTGAAACCGTCAGGGTGATATCCCAGGGCGGTTCAATCCACTCGCCCGGTGGCGCAACGGCGAGATAGACGCCCAGCGCGAGGGCGATCAGCAACCCGGCCCATGCACGCCCGGCCGGGGTCCGCGTGATCCCCGCAGCACCTTCCTCTCGCAGCGCGACGAGCGGCGAGATGCGCGTTGCCTGCCGGGCCGGGATCAGGACGGCGAGCACGGTAATGCCCACGCCCAGTGCCGTGGCCAGTAGCAGGCTCGAGGTGGAGGCGCTGCTGGCGGTGAAGACGAACAACCCTTCACCAAGCAACGCCTTCATCAAGGCGATGCTGCCGCGTCCCAGTAGCGGCCCGGCGATCAGCCCCACGATCGTCCCTGCTCCGCCGATGATGAGTGCCTCTACCAGCACAAGCCGCATCACCTGACGGCGGGTCATCCCCAGCGAGCGCAGCGCCCCGATCTGCCTCCGACGCTGGGTGACAGACATCGCAAAGGCGTTGAAAACCAGGAATCCCGCTGCCAACGTGATCCCCACTCCGACCAGCGTCAGTATTGAACCGAGCTGATCGAGCAGGCCAGTCATGAATTTCTGCGCATCTGCAGACTCCGATAGGGCGTTCATAATGGCCCCACTGGTCACGTCGGCGGCGACAGTCATCGCCACGCCGAGTGCGACCGCCAGCGCGCTCAAAGCGGTACGCAGCCGGCTCTGCTCCAGGTTGCGCCAGGCCATCGTCCAGGTGAGCGAGCGCGTCACGTGGCGGCGGCCCTGCGGGCGCCTGGCCAACCTGCGGGATGGAGGCGTCCGCTTGAGCGCCACCCGCTCGCTGCGCGTGGCCTCGACCACGTCCAGGGCCGCCGCCTGCCTGGCCGGGTAGTAGGCCGCCAGCGCCGCCACCAGCGGCCCCAGCACCAGCGACAGCGCGGCGGCGATGCACAAATCGCGCAGGCCAATCGGCAGGGTGTTCGCCGCCAGCTCCCAACTGACGCGAAACCCCAGCGAAGAGGTGCCACCCGGCGTCATCACCAGCGCGAAGAGACCCAGAAAAGCCACGCTCACCACGGTCGCGATGATGGCCGCCATCAATCCGAGGATGGCCGCCTCGGCCACAATCGCCTGGCGTACCTGGCGTTGCGTCGCGCCGACGGCCCTGAGCAGCGCGATCTCGCGCCGCCGTTCGGCCACGTTGGCCACCATCGTGTTGACCACGCCCAGCGAGGCCACGACGACCGCCAGCAGCAGCAGGGCGTTGAGCAACATCTGCAAGCGTTCGAATATCTCAAAGAACGTGGCGGCAACTGTGTCCAGGTTCATCATCCCGGCGTCCGCCCCGTCAATCGCCTCGACGGCGGTTTCGACCTGTGCCAGCGCTGCGTCCCTGTCCTGCCCGGCGGGGACGATGATCCCCACCCAGGTCGTTCCGGCCACGTCGAAGTAAGTCTCACCGTCGGCGAAGGGAAAGACCGGGAACCCGGTGCCACTGCCGCCGATTCCGGCCACGGTGAATTCGACCTCGCCGTGCGGGGTCTGTAGCGGGATCCCGTCGCCGACGCCGGCGCCCAGTCGCTCCGCCGGGATCGGCCCCAGGAGCACCGCCCTGCCGCGCTGCATCCACTCAAGCGCGGTCGCAGGATCCCCTTCGAAGAAGTCAAAGTTGCCGATGCGCAGGAATATCTCCGGGTCAACGAATGCCCCGGGACTGCCTGGTAAGGCGGTCAGTTCGGGCGGCACCGGCGCAAAGGCGATGTGCTCTATCTCGATCACACCTGTTTCAGCCAGTGGCTCAAGCGCCTGCAGCACGCGGGGGTCGAGGGGCATCTGGCTCATTTTCTGGTAGGCATTGTCCAGCGACCACTCCCCCGAGGCGATGAGCGCCCCGACGTCAGGCCCCACCATACCGTCTTCGTTGAGCAGACCAAAGAAACCCGTCAGGCCGCCCTTCAGTAGCAGGGGCAGCAGGCCGCTGGTGGTGATGATAACGGTCAGCACGGCAGTCAACGCCCCGGCGGTCAACACGGCCCGGAGTTTGTTTCGCCCCAGGTTGTCGGTGGCCAACCGGCCCGCCGTGCCCAGCCAGCGCACCAGCCCGGGCCGGGCCAGCCTGGCGAGCGGGTTGACGAGGGCGGGCAGCAGCAGCACGGTCGCGGCGAGTAGACCGACCTGCCCGACACCTGCCAGGGCCATTGCGACGTAGAAATCAGGGCGCAGGACCAGCGCGATGGCCGTCAGGGCCGGGAGCAGCACTGCCAGAAGCAGTACACCCGCGCGTCCCCCGTGCCGCACGTACCAACTGGATTCCGCCTTCGCTTGCACGTGCTGTGAGCGCATGGCGGCCAGAGGCGACACCCCGCCTGCGCGCCGGGCCGGTTGCAGCGCACCGACGAGGGTGACTGTCATTCCCAATGCCACGCTCAGCACCACGCCCCACCAGGGCACGGCAAACAGTGCGCCGTCCAGCGTGCCGAGGGCCCACATCGCACCCCAGGCCAAGGCGATGCCGGCCAACACGCCGAGCGCCGCCCCGATCAGCCCCATCAAGACTGCCTCGGCCAACACCATGCGCATCACGCCGCTGCGCTGGCAGCCGCGCGTCATCCCCAGCGCGCGCAGAGCGCCGATTTCCTGGGTTCGCGCGGTGACCGACATGGCGAACGTGTTCATGATGACGAAGGCGGCCGCAAACAACATGATTGCCCCCACCATCGCCAGTCCAAGCTGCACCAGGCTGTCGGTTAAGGCAACCCCGCCGCCGGTCACGGCGCGCGCCACTGCCAGGCCGGTGCCCAGTTGTCCCGCCAGGCCGGCCTGAGCCCGGTCAACGTCTGCGCCGGAGTGCAGCGCAACCTCGACGTGATTGACCTGCCCTGGCAGCCCGGCCAGGGCCTGCGCTGCGCTCAGCGGCACGTAGGCGATCGTGGACTCGGCCAGGGCTGTGACATCCTGCTCAAGCCTCAGCCGTCCGCCGACGGTCAGCGTGCCCGTGCGTTCGCCAGCCCTCAACATGATCTCGTCGCCGACCTGCAGGCCGTGGTCCAAGGCCACCATCATGGGCAGTACGATGCTGTGTGGCTCGTCGAGGAACGCGCCCCCGGCCAGCGCCGGTTGGTGGAGACGCTCGTAGATCGGAGGGTCAACGCCGCGCAGCGTCAGGCTGGGGATGCGTGGATCAACGCCCTCCGCCTCGATGCGCAGCGAGGGTGACACCTGCTCGACGTCGGGGTAAGCGCGCAGCGTGTCCAGAACGGCCTCGTCGAAGGGGGCCCCATGGCGGGAAAAGACCTCCAGGTCAACTCGTGGGCCTTGTGCGGAGAGCTCGGACGCACTCGTGCTGGCGGCCTGCCCGACGATGGAGGCTGCCAGCACCATGCCCACCCCCAAGGTGATCGCCAGCGCCGTCAGGGTGCTGCGCAGGGGGTGTGCGGTCAGATTGCGCCAGACGAGAGAGAGTGGCGAGCGCATGAGATTCCTGTAGTGTGTGATCGTTGCGTTCTACGTACCACGTCTACCGTTACAGCTCCAACTCCGCCATCACGTCCATAATCTCTTGCGCGCTGTGCCCTCCGTCAGCGGGTGCCAGCTCGCGCACGGTCCGGCCGTCCTTGAGGAACACGACCCGGCCGGCGTAGGAAGCGGCGCGCGGGTCGTGGGTCACCATCACGACCGTCGTGCTCAGGTCCTTGCACGCCCGGCGCAGCAGTTCGAGGACGACGGTGCCGGACCTGGAATCGAGGTTGCCGGTCGGTTCGTCGGCCAGCACGATCTTGGGATCGTTGACGAAGGCGCGCGCGATGGCCACCCGCTGCTGCTCCCCACCCGACAACTGGTCCGGCCTGTGATCCCTGCGCTCGCCCAACCCCACCAGGTCGAGCAGTTCGTCAACGCGCCCCGCATACTCCTCGATACGCTTGCCATCAATGAGCAGCGGCAAGGCGACGTTTTCGGCGGCGGTCAGCGTGGGCAACAGGTTAAAGAACTGGAAGACAAAGCCCACCTGCCGCCGGCGCACGATCGTGATCTCGTCGTCGCTCAGGTGGGCCAACCGCTTGCCGGCCAGTACGACGTCGCCGTCGCTGGGTGTGTCGAGGCCACCCATCAGGTGCAGCAGCGTGGATTTGCCGGCGCCCGACGGTCCCATGATGGCCACGAACTCTCCCTGGTGGACGACAAAGTCAACGCCCCGCAGCGTGTCCACCGTCACTTCGCCCATCTGGTACTGCTTGCGGAGACCTGTCGTCTGTAAGACATCTGTCATTGAGTTCATCTCCTCTGAGAAGTTTGGATGCCCGACGGGTTACGTCATTCTACCATGTTTCATTTCCACTGACAACGCCGAGATCCCACCCTGTGAACCCGAGCCTGACCGCGTGGAGACCCTGCCAGGCGGCAGACGTAACTGCTCATGGTACGGTCTATGCAAGATCACTGCGAACGCAGATCAACGCGGATAAGAACAGAAGAATATGCAGGATCACTGCGAACGCAGGTCAACGCAGATCAACGCAGATTTTCGCAGACAAGAACAGAAGAATATGCAGGATCACTGCGAACGCAGATCAACGCAGATTTTCGCAGACAAGAACAGAAGAATCAGCGTTCATCTGCGTTCGTCAGCGTTCATCTGCGTTCCTCTGAGTCCGTCAGCGTTCATCTGCGTTCCTCTGAGCCCGCCCGCGTTCACCAGCCAGGCGGCGAAACCGGGCGGAAACGTGCGCCGTAGACGCGGTCGTCGGCCCAGACGAGGAAGCGCCGGGCGCGCGGGACGTGGATCGCGATGTGGGCCACCGTGCGGTGAAACGGCGCCGGTGGCTTGGACCAGGGGCACACGACCTGGCAGATGGTGCAGGCCGAGCCCAGGTGGCCCCAGTAGAGCAGACACTTGACGGGGTCAATCTGCCACTTGCGCACTCCACGCACCACCACCTTTTCCCCCTTGGGGATTGCCCCGGAAGGGCAGTTGGCGGCACATTTCAGGCACTTGGTACAGAAATCCTGCACGCCCAGGTCCACCGGCGGGTCCAACGCCAGCGGCAGGCCGGTGGTGACGCAGGCCAGGCGCAGATTTGTCCCCAGCCGCGGATGCAACAGGTAGCCACAACGCGCCAACTCCCCCAGCCCCGCGTCTACTGCCACCGGCACCACGAGCACACCATAGTTGCGCAGGTGGTGGGCGCGCGCGGGCCAGCCCAGTGCCCGGACGTAGGCGGCCAGTTGCGTCGCCACCAAGGCGCTGAGCGCATAGACCCGCCCGACCTCGAAATCGGAGAATGGGGTGCCGCCGGTGCGCAGGAGGTCCCGGTCCTGGGAAAAGGCCAGCGAGATGGCGGTGCGGTGGGTGACCTCGAGCGGGTCGCCCCACCCGAGATCCCGGTAATGCTCAGGCAGGCCGCCAAAATGGGGCGGGTTGGGCCGGTGGCCGGCGAAAAAGGGCGGGGTACCCCGGTGGCTGTAGACCCAGGCCGGGTTGAGGGGGCCGATGCGCACGTCGCCGGCCCCCAGGCAGCGGGCCAGCCGCTTGATGCGCGTGGCCATCTCCAGCGGGTCGGCTTCCACCCGCGTGGGAGCCACCTCACCGTCCACCACGTCCGGCAACGCCAGGCCGGCCACGGGGCCAAAGGTCGCGCGGTAGAGGGCCGCGTCTACCTGGGACGCACTCGCCTCAGGCCGGTTGACCGCCTGGATGAAGGTCGCGATGCGGCGGTCAATCTCGACCAGTTCCGGGTGGGCGTCGTGGTAGGCCCGCTCCTGAGGGCTACCGGGCACCAGCCGCTCGCGGGCAAAGACCGTGTCCCGCTCGTCAAACCGCTTCAATTCCCCGACGACTTCATAGGTCGGATGACGCATCAACCTCACCCCTCATTCGCCAATCGCCAGCGACGCACTCGCCGGCCTTTCCCATTCGCCCGTAGTGTACCACAAGCGCAGGTGGGCGCCAACTTTGTGCCCCCTGGCTTTGTGCCCCCTGGCTTTGTGCCCCCTGGCTTTGTGCCCCCTGGCTTTGTGCCCCCTGGCTTTGTGCCCCCTGGCTTTGTGCCCCCTGGCAAGCAGTGGTATACTTGCTGCCGGAACCTGGTCCCCGGTGTACGCACCGACCTGATCCCTGACCACCAATCCTTGATACCTGACGAGGGTAAACACTATGGCAAACGACTCGCTGGCCAAGTTAGCACATCTGCGGCAGGTAGACGAGACGTGGGAGAGCACGGTCCGGCGCATGCGGGCCTGGATCACGCCCCGCAACCAGCCCCCGCACCGCCCCTACGTCATCCTGACGGTATCTCGGAACGGCAACGTCGCCGGTAGTGAGATCGTCGAGGATATGCCATCTCCTGAGCATTTCCTGGACGCACTCGCCCAGGCGATGCGCCGCCCGATCCTGGGGGGTGGGAAGAAGCGCCGTCCCGCCACGATCTACGTGGACGACAAGGCACTGGTCGAGGCACTGGCCCCTCGCTTGCAAGAGATCGGCATCCGCTGTGAATATCAGCACATCCTGCGCTACGTAGACCAGGCCATGTTGAGCATGGAGCAGTTCATGACCAAGCAGGAGCCGATCCCGGGCCTGCTCAAGTCGCCCGGCGTGACCCCTCACGTGGTGAACGGGCTGTTCGAGGCGGCGGCCTCCTTCTACCGCGAAGCCGCCTGGCGTTGGATAGACGATTCCCACCCCATCGAGGTACGCTATCCATCCGACGGCCGGCGGTACTATGCCGCCGTGATGGGGCACGGCGGCCAGGTGTACGGCCTGGCCCGCTACAACACAGCCGAGGAGATGAAAGAGATCTACTCTGGCGCGCCGCCCGACCGGCTGATCGGACGGCTGGAGTGGACCTCGCTCATGTTCGGCGAGGTGACGGAAATGCCCTTCGACGACCTCGACGACATGGACAAGTACGGCTGGCCAGTAGCCGGGGAACTGGCCTACCCGCTCCCGCTCCGGATCACCCGCGCCGGACAGCCTGCCCGCCCTGGCAAGTCGGACCTCTTGTGGTTCGAGGCCGCCCTGTTGGCCATTCCGACGTTCGTGCAGGACTATCTGCAGGCGGATCAAGGGTTCCCTCGCCCGGCCGAGACGACCCTGACGGTGACCACGGCGGATGGTGAGAATTCCATCTACCTGTGCTATCCCGTGCCTGGCTTCCAGGTCCCTCAGGAGGCGGACTGGGTGGCCGCCGAGATGGCAAGAGAAGCGCAGGTGAAGGCTGCGCGCCAACGCAACGATGAACTCTTGCACACCTTCGTGCAGTGGCTGGCCCGCCAGGACCTCTCGCGGAAGACCATCCAGCGCCACCAGGACAACGTATCCTTCTTCGCCGACGCCTACATGGTGTCCGAAGGAGGGAGTGGAGAGAGTCCCCGCCCGGCCAACGAAGCCAATCCGGCGGACGTAGACGAGTTCCTGGCCGATTGGTTTCTGCACGAGGCGGCCTGGCCATCCGCCGGCACGCTCAAAGCGAGCATGGCCTCGCTCAAAAAGTTCTACGCCTGCCTCAAGGAAACGGGCCACATGGAGGCCGGGAAGGCGGACGAGATCCTGCAAACGCTGGAGACCGATCGAGAGTATTACATCCAGACAGCCCAGGAGTACGAAGAAGAGAACTTTTGACGAGGACTGCAACCACAATAAAAGGAGACACTGCCATGAGCCGAATTCCAATTGCCCTTCAGATGTATTCAGTTCGCGAGGAATGCGAGCGGGACCTGCCCGGCACACTCAAGGCCGTCGCCCGCATGGGATACGATGGAGTCGAGTTTGCCGGCTATTATGGGCTTACGGCACAGGAACTGCGCACGATGCTGGACGACCTGGGGCTATCCGTCGCGGGCACGCACATTGGCCTGGACACTCTGGTGGGCGACCCGCTGGCGAAGACGATCGAGTTTAACCACGTACTGGGCAACCGCTATCTCATCGTGCCGTGGTTGCCTGACGAGGTTCGCGACTCCCACGCGGCCTGGCTAAAGACGGCCCAGCAGTTCAACGAAATCGCCGCTCGCCTGGGCGAGGAAGGGATGATGACCGGCTATCATAACCATAACGTCGAGTTTACGCCGATGGAGGGCGAACTGCCCTGGGACACCTTTATCAGCAACACGCGGCAGGACGTGATCATGCAACTCGACACCGGCAATGCACTAGACGGTGGCGCTGACCCCGTCCCCTTCCTGGAGCGTTACCCCGGGCGGGCGGTCACCGTGCACCTGAAGGAGTACTCCCCGACGAACGACAAGGCCATCATCGGGGAGGGGGACGTGCGCTGGACCGAGGTGTTCCGGCTGTGTGAGACGACCGGCGGGACCCGCTGGTACATCGTCGAGCAGGAGGGTTACGCCTACCCGCCGCTGGAGTGCGTGGAGCGTTGCCTGCAGGCACTGAAGGGGATGGGAAAGTGAGCCAGCACACGAACGACGGTATAGCGCAAGAGATTCCTCGCTTCGCTCGGAATGACAAGCGGGGTGGCGCTCGGAATGACGGGCGGGCGGGCGAGCCTTGGCGCGGCGTGCACCTGCTGCTCACCCGCAACGAGCAGGTTGACGCGCTGATCGGGGAGGTCCCGGCGCTGGCACGGATGGGAGTCAACGGCATCGTGGCCGAGGTGGACTATGACTATGCGTACCAGTCGCACCCCGAACTGCGCGGTGGCAACCCGATCGGCGAGGAGCGCGCCCGCGCCCTGGTCAGGGTTTGCCGCACTCACGGGGTCCGGCTGATCCCCCAGTTCCAATGCCTGGGGCACCAGTCGTGGAGCCGGACCACGCACCCGCTCTTGACCCGCTACCCCCAGTTCGACGAGACGCCTGGCCAGTTCCCGAACAACGAGGGCATCTACTGCCGCAGTTGGTGCCCGCAGCACCCAGAGGTCAACCCCATCATCTTCGACCTGTTCGACGAGTTGCTCGACGTGTTCGAGGCCGACGCGCTGCACGTGGGGATGGACGAGGTGTTTCTGATTGGTTCCGAGCATTGTCCACGCTGCCAGGGCGGCGACCCGGCCAGGCTGTTCGCCAGGGCGGTGAACGAAACCTATGCACACCTGGCCGGCCAGCGCGGGGTCGAGATGCTGATGTGGGGGGACCGGCTGCTCGACAGTGCGGCGACGGGCTACGGCGAATGGGAGGCGGCGGCCAACGGTACCCACCCGGCGATAGACCTGATCCCTACCGACGTCATCGTGTGCGACTGGCACTATACCGAGCGCGACGAGTACCCCTCGATCCCGCTGTTCCTGGACAAGGGCTTTCGCGTGTGGCCGGCCGGGTGGAAGGAGACGGGGGCGACCGAGGCGCTGGTGGATTTTGCCCAACGGTACGAGGGCGCTCCACTGCTCGGCTACCTGTGCACGACGTGGGGCCACGTCCAGCCGGGCGAACTGGCGCAGTTCCCGCCGCTCCGCGCGGCGCTGAGGAAATAGGGCCGCACCGGCCTGGAAGAGCCGGTGCTGGGAAGGGCAGCATAGCGCGATGCATCCATGTCTGGCCGCGTTGGCAGAAGCGGTGCCGCGGACCGGCCTGGAAGAGCCGGTGCTGGGAAGTGCAGCGTAGCGCGATGCATCCATGTCTGGCCGCATTGGCAGAAGCGGTGCCGCGGACCGGCGACGCCGGCGCGGACGTGACCGCCCTGCTAGCGTACCACGGCCGCGCCGACACCGTTGGTCACAGCATGCGCGTCGCCGCCGAGGCCAAACGGCTCGCACGCCACTGGGGTGAAGATGCAGCCGGGGCGGAAACGGCAGGATGGCTCCACGACGTCAGTGCCATCGTGCCCGTGGAAGAGCGCATCGGGCTGGCCGGGCAACTGGGGCTCGACGTCCTGCCCGAGGAACGCGCCTTTCCGATGATCATGCACCAGAAACTGTCCGCCGCGATCGCCCAGGCGGTCTTTGGCATCACCGACCCGGCCGTCCTGAGCGCCATCGGCTGCCACACGACGCTGAAGGCAGGGGCGTCGCCGCTCGACAAGATCGTCTTCGTGGCCGACAAGATGCAATGGGACCAGGCGGGCGATGCGCCCTATCTGAGGGCGATCACCGGCGCGGTGGAACGCTCGCTCGATCAGGCGGTGCTCGTCTACCTGGACTATCTCTGGCGGCAACGCGCTACGCTCTCCGTCGTCCACCCGTGGCTGGTGCAGGCCTATCGCCAACTCAGCCTCAACGAGTTGAGGACTCCGGAGTCCTGAACTTGTTACGTAAGGGAGGGGCTGCCCCCAACAAGTTGGGGACTCCGGAGGCAGCCGCATTTGTGTGGGAGCCGCCTCCGCTGTATGAGAAGCGCTACCCTGGCTTCTCCGGTTCCCCCAGTTCCCGCAGTTCATCCTCGCGGAACGTGGAGACGATCATTTCCTCGGCGGGATCGCGCCCGGGTACGTAGCCGAAGCGCGCCTGCACGGCCTGGCCGACGGCCCGGAAGACGTCGGCCACGGGGATACCGACCGGGCAGGCGTCGCTGCACATGCCGCACCCCACGCAGGCGTGGACCATGTGCAGCAGCCGGGTCACGTGGAAGAGTAGGGTGTCCGACGGCAGCCGCACGCCCCCTTTGCGCTCCGCCCAATCCCAGTAGCGAGCGGATGGGTGGTCAAAGACGTCGGTACGGAAGACACATTCCTTGCAATAGCAGATCGGGCAGGCGCGCATGCAGTTCTGGCAGTGGATGCAGGTGGCGAATTGCGCCAGGAGCGCCTGCGGCTCGTGCAACCGCTCGCGGAGAGTGGCAAAGCGGCGATCCCGCTCAGCGGCGCGAACCGCGATGAGCGCCCGTATGGCCTCGACACGCGTGGCGGGCTCCGCTAGATTCCTCGCTGCGCTCGGAATGACAGGCTGGGCGGCGCTCGGAATGACAGGGGCGGGCTCCGTCAGATTCCTCGCGGCGCTCGGAATGACAGGCTGGGCTGCGCTCGGAATGACAGGGGCGGGCTCCGTCAGATTCCTCGCTGCGCTCGGAATGACAGGCTGGGCTGCGCTCGGAATGACAGGGGCAGGCTCCAGGCCGAGCACACCCGCTATGCCCTCCCCCAGTGATTCGTCGCGTACCGTCACCCACAGCCGCTCCGCGTTCGGCACTCCCAGCAGGCCAATCGTGACGTGCGGTGGGTAACTCTCCCCTGCGCCTGGGATGGGGCGTTCACACATGGTGCAGGCGGGGCGGAGGGAGGGGGAGAGAGGGAGAAGGGGAGAGGGGGAGCTGGCGGCGGCCAGGAGGGGAGCGACAGGGTCGAGCCCCTGCTCGACCAGGCGGGCGTAGTCCTGTACCGGGTAGGTGCCCAGGCAGTCTATGCCGATCAATATGACGTCGTCGAGCACCACCTGGCGGACTTTGGAGAGTTCGACTGCGGCGCGGAGTTCGCAATTGCGCAGGACTGCCCCCACCCGGCCTGGCGCGCCGGTGGCCGTGACCTGCCCCAGGACCGTTCCCCCGTTGACGGGCAAGACGGGAGCCAGCGGCGCGGCCCGTTCCAGGAGGGCCGGGTCACGCACCAGCGTGGGCACCGCATTGCGGCCATCGGGCGTCCGCAACGGCACCAGCAGCCCGTGCACCACGCCTTGAGCCAGTAACGCCCCCAACAGGCGTTGAATCGTCTGCTCTACTCCACCCTCTACCCTCACCCATCCCTGCATAATTCAGTCTCCAATGCGTAATGCGTGAAACGTGAAACGTGAAACGTGAAATGTGTTGCGCGTTGCGTGTTGCGTGGTCCGTGTTTTGTGATGCACAATTCGCAATTCGCAGTCCGCAATCCGCATTCCGCAATCCGCAATCCCTATACGCTCCACTGCCCTCGGAAGGGGGAGGGGCCCTTTTGCCGCAGCGCTGCCACCAGCTCGGTCACCGTGTCGGCAAAGTACTGCCCCTCGGAGGCGCTGATCCAGCGCAACCAGACCCGCTGCGGGTCGAGTCCCAGTTGCTCCAGCACTTGCTGGACGATGGCGACGCGGCGGCGGGCCTTGTAGTTGCCAGATTGGTAGTGGCAATCGCCGGGGTGGCAGCCGCCGATGAGGACGCCGTCGGCTCCCTCCAGCAGCGCTTTGGCCACGTAGATGGGATCCAGTTGCCCGCTGCACATCAGGCGGATGATGCGCACGTTGGGCGGGTATTGGATGCGCGACGTACCGGCCAGGTCAGCCCCCGTATACGTGCACCAGTTGCACAAGAACGCCACGATGCGCGGCTCAAACTCACTCCCATCCTTATTACGCATTCCTCATCCGCTCCTTAACCCTTGCGAAGGTAACCCTTGCGAAGGTTCAGAACCTTCGCAAGGGTCTTATTCCGACAATGCTGCATCCACCAAGACCAGCGCTCCCAGCGGTTCAAAGGCGGGTTGGCGGCTGGCCCCGTTGGGACAGACGGCCACACACACCCCGCAGCCCTGGCAAAGGTGGTCGAGCACGCGCGCTATGCGCTCCTCTTCGTCCAACACCCGCGCTCCATAGGGGCAATTGGCCACGCACAGGCCACAGAAACTGCACAAGTTGGCCTCGACGGTGGCGACGTCGGCGCGAGGCTCCTGCGGCCGGGCGACGACGAGCGCCGCGCGCAGCGCCGCCGCCCGCGCCTGGGAGATCGTCTCGGCGACGAAGCGCGGCCCGTAGGCCAACCCGCACACGAAGATGCCAGGCCGGGATAGATCCGTCGGGCGCAGTTTGGGGTGGGCCTCGGCGAAGAAACCGTCTCCGTCCAGCGTCACCCCCAACATGCGTGCCAGCCGGCGCTGGTCGCGGGGCACGATGCCGGTGGACAGAGCCAGCAGGCCAGCCTCCAGCGTGACCGTCTCGTCGTACAGTGTGTCGTGGACGGTGACGCGCAGCCGGTCGCCGTCCGCTTCGACCACCGGCCTGGCGGGCGGCTCATAGCGCAAGAATCTCACCCCCAGCCGGCGGGCCTGCTGGTAATAGAGTTCCTGCGTGCCCAGGGTGCGGACGTCCCGGAAGAGCACGCTGACCTCGATGGCCGGATCGAGCCGCTTGAGTGCCAACGCGTTCTTGATGGCGTGCGCACAGCAGACGCGGGAGCAGTAGGGGTGGACCTCGTCGCGGGAGCCCACACACTGGATCATAACGACGGATTGGAGATTCCTCGCTGCGCTCGGAATGACAGTCGCTGCGCTCGGAATGACAGGTCCCTGCTCCCTGCTCCCTGCTCCCTGATCCCTAATCCCTAATCCCTGCTCCAATTCCCGCTGCGTGACGACGCGCGGATGCCGCCCGTAGAGATACTCCGTCGTCGTGGCCGGTTCGGCGCCGGTGGCGACGATGAGTGCGCCGTACCGCTCCGTGCGGATCTCTTCGCCTACCCGCACCTGCGCGGCCAGGTCCCCCTGCGTGCCGGAGCAACCCACCAGTTCGGCACCCGTCCAGGTGCGCACCCGCTCCGCACGCTGCAAGCGTTCCACCAGACGCGCCCGCAACGCCTGCTGGTCAAGCCACGTGCAGTGGCCGCCCTCCAGCGTGTAAGCCACCTGCAGATTGCCGCCCAGGTGCGCTTGCCGCTCCAGCAGGTCGCACTCTACGCCCAGGCCGGCCAGCGCCAGCGCCGCGGTCATCCCAGCCAGCCCTCCGCCGAGCACGAGCACTCGCCTGGGAACACTCTCCTGTGCACCAGGGTGAAAGGCCCGGTAGGGGACCTCTCGCAGCGCGACGACCGCCATCTCCACTTCTCCCCGAGCGACGCCGGTGGCCGCGGCAGGATCGTTTCCGTGGGGCCAGGCCGCTCCCTCGCGGACGTTGGCCCGCGCCAACAGGCGCGCTGGCAACTCCAGGCGGGCCATCAATTCGCCGAACCGGTCGGCGTAGAGCCGGGGGGAGCAACCGGCAACAACGATGCGGTTGAGGCTGTGCTCCCTCGCCGCACGCTCGATGGCGGCCAGGCCCGCCGGGTCGCACACGTCCGCCAGCCGCTCGACGTGCGCCACGCCGCGCAACCGGTGCGCTGCCGCGACCAGTGCGGTGAAGTCCAGCGCGCCCTCCAGCGTGCCATGGCAGGTGCAGAAGAACACGCCAATGCGGGGGGGCTGGTCTGCGAGGTCTTCACCCCCCCTCTCGTCCCCCCCTTCTGGGGGGGAAGAAAAGGGGCTGTTCACCCCTTCAGGGGAGAGGGGGAGAAGGGGAGAGGGGGAGCAGGGAAGCAGGGAAGCGGGGAAGCGGGGAAGCGGGGAAGCGGGGGAGCAGGGGAGCGGGGGAGAGGGGGAGCAGGGGCTGTCCCTCCCTGCAGGGGGATAGGAGGAGCGATCTTCGCCCCCAGGGGAAGAAGAGGGAGTATCCCTTCCCGACATGGAAGAGGAAAGGGAGTCCGCTAACGCTTGCGCCGCCAGTGCGGCTGCTGCCGCCGCCTGGGTTACCGTCTCGGGTACGTCGGCCGGGGCCAGGCCGGCGCCGGCGGCGAAGACTCCGGGGCGCGAGGTGGTGCCAGGCCCGTCGTCGCCGGGGAGGATAAAGCCGTGCTCGTCGAGGGCCACGCCCGCACAGGCCGCCAGTTCCCGCACGCCATCCGCCGGACCCAGGCCCACGGCCAGCACCAGCAGGTCAGCCTCCTCCCACACACCGGGCGCCAACAGCCGCAGGTTCCGGCTACCGGGCACCTCCTGTACCGCCGAGACCATCTCCCGCCGGTAGGCGACCCCCGGCAAGGCGGCCACGCGCTGGAAGTATTCCTCGTACCCCTTGCCCGCCGTCCGCACGTCCATCGTATAGACGGTCACCTCCGCCTCCGGCGCGAGTTCCTTCACGAGCCCCACCTGCCTGGCGGTGATCATACAGCAGGAGGTGGAGCAATAGGGGCGGCCCAGGGTGGCGTTGCGGGAGCCGACGCAGTGGATGAAGGCGATGCGGCGAGGGACCTGCCCGTCGGAGGGGCGCTGGACGCGGCCACCGGTCGGACCGGAGCGGTTGAGCATGCGCTCGAACTGCAGGTTGGTGACCACGTTGGCGCAGCGGCCCCAGCCGAACTCGCCAGCGCGGGCGGCGTCGAAGGGTGCGAAGCCCGGGGCCAGGAGCACCGCCCCGACCTCGATCCGCTCCTCGCGCGGGGCTGCGTCCAGGTCAATCGCTCCGCGCGGGCAGGCGTCCACACAGGCCCCACAGCGCGTGCAGGCCTGGGGGTCGAGAGCGTAGGCGAAGGGTACCGCGCGGGGAGGGGGCGGATAGATGGCTGCACCGGCCTGGAAGAGCCGGTGCTGGGAAGGGTCGTAAGAGTGGAGCCGCGTGGCCGGGCAGGCGGCGGCGCAGGCCCCACAGTTGTCACAGCGGCCGGGGTCCACGTAGCGCGGTGCGCAGCGCAACGTGGCGACAAAGCGCCCTGCTTCCCCCTCCAGCGCCGCTAACGTGGTGCAGGTTAGAGGCGTAATGTGGGGATGCAACTCGCTGGCGAGCGTCGGGCAATAGGAGGGCTGGCGTGGGAGCGCGATACACAGACCGCAGGAATCGGTGGTGAAAGTGTGGTCGAGCAACAGGAAAGCCCCACCGATGTGGGGAGCGCTATCGGCCAGAACTGCGTACGCCCCCCACTCGGCGAGATAGTGGGCCGCCGTCATCCCCGCCAACCCCGCTCCGATGATAAGAACCCTGGATTCGGTCATGGAGATCGGAACGGCAGCACCGCCTCCATCATCGCCAGCACCTGCCCCGTGGTCATATTCCGCACTCTGCTCGCCTTGTTGCGGCAGACGGCGGCGCAGGCACCGCAGCCCTGGCAGAGGGCCGGATTGACCGTCGCCAGTTTCTTCCAGGGGTGGAGCGCGCGCGCCTCGTAGGGACAGGCCGGCACACACAGCCCACAGCCTACACACAGCCGCTCGTCCACACTGGCGATGGCCGGCTCGGCCACCAGCTCCCGCTGGGCGAATAGCTGCAGCACCTTGGCCGCCGCACCCGACGCCTGCGCCACCGTCTCCGGGACGTCCTTGGGAAACTGGGCCGCGCCGGCCAGGTAGATGCCCGCCGTGAGGCTCTCCACCGGGCGCAGTTTGGGGTGAGCCTCGGCGAAGAAACCGCTCTCGTCGGTCGCGACGCGCATCAGGCGGGCCAGCACAGCGCTCCCGGCGCCCGGCACGGCTGCCAACGCCAGCACCACCAGGTCGGCCGGCACGCGCACCGACTTGCCGCTCAACACGTCGGCCCCCCACACCTCCAACCGCGCGTCGCGCTGGATGATCCTGGAGACCTTGCCGCGCAGATAGACGACGCTAGACTCTTCCATCGCGCGCTGGACGAACTCGTCGTACCCGCGGCCCTGAGAGCGGATGTCAATGTAGAAGACGTAGGCCTGGCCTTGTGGCACCGTCCGGCGGTAGGCTGTGGCCTGCTTGGCGACGACCATACAGCAGATTTTGGAACAGTAGGGCCGATGGAGGTTGGGATCGCGGGACCCGGCGCACTGCACCCACACGACCTCCCGGGGCACGCGGCCATCCGAGGGCCGGCGGATCTCTCCTTCTTTGAGCATACGTTCGAATTCGAGGCTACTCACGACGTCGGGATACTGCCCGCCCCCATACTCGGGCAAGTTCTCGGGCGCGTAGAGGTCGAAGCCGGTCGCCAGGACGACCGCGCCTACGTCGTAGTGAGCAGGAGATTCCGTGGATGAGTACATCCATATTCGCTCGGAATGACAGGGCCCTGATCCCTGATCCCTGCCCCCTTCCACCTCTACCGTAAAATTCCCGATGTAGCCCCCAAACCCGACCACCTGTGCGTTCGTCAATACCTGGATCAAGGGATGGTGACTGACGGCCGCAGTGCGTTCCTCCAGCAGGGCCTGGCTGGAATCGAAATTGAGGTAGAGGGGGGAGAGTTGCGCCATTTTGCCACCCAGCCGCTCCGCCCGCTCGACGAGCAACACCGGATAGCCGGCGTCGGCGATGTCGAGCGCCGCGGTGAGGCCGGCGATGCCGCCGCCCACGACGAGCGCCCGCTTGACAATCGGTAACGTCAGCGGCACCAGGGGCAGATCGTAGCGCACCTTTTCCACGATGGTGCGCACCGTCTCAATGGCCTTGCGGGTGGCCTCCTCCGGCACACCCTGGTGCGGCCAGGCCACCTGCTCGCGGATGTTGGCGATCTCTACCCGGTAGGGGTTCAGCCCGGCCGCGGCCGCCGCCTTGCGGAAGGTAGATTCGTGCATCGCCGGGGTGCAGGCAGCGACGACGACCCCGTCCAGGTCGTGCTCCGCGATGGCCAACCGGATGAGCATCTGGCCCGGGTCGGAGCACATGTACTTGTAGTCGGCGGCGAAAGCCACGCCCGGGTACTCGCGCAACGCCTCGACCACCCGCGGCACGTCCACGGTGCTGGCGACGTTGAGCCCACAATGGCAGACGAAGACGCCGACGCGGGCCATCCTACTCCCTCCCCTCGACAGACCTGACAGGTTGCGGGTGAGGCCCGACGGGTACGTCGGGACACCCGGGAAACCTGTCAGGTCTTCTTTGCCACTGAGCAAAATGCTTGAGCACCTGGGCCGCCGCACCGCTGGCGTGGGCGACCGTCTCGGGGATGTCCATCGGCCCCCCCCCAGTGCCAGCCAGAAAGAGGCCTGGACGGACGGTCTCCACCGGGTGCGTGTTCGCATCGAGCGGCACCAACCAGCCGTGCTCATCTACCGGCAACCCCAGCAGGTGAGCCAACTGCTGCGTGGCGGGGCGCGCCAGCATGGCCGGGGCCAGCACGACCAGGTCGGCGGCGATCTGCACCTGCTGCCCGCTGAGCGTGTCGGACCCCCACACCATCACCTTGCCGTCCTGGCGGAAGACGCGGGAGACCTTGCCGCGCAGATAGACTACGTCTTCGTCCTCCATCGCCCGCTGGGTGAACTCGTCGTAGCGCTTGCCGGCGGCGCGGATGTCAATGTAGAAGACGTACGCCTGCCCATCGTGGACGCGGTGACGGTAGAGGATGGCCTGCTTGGCCGTGTACATGCAACAGATCTTGGAACAGTAGGGCATGTGCACTTCGGGGGCACGGGAACCGGCACACTGGACGAAGACGACCTCGCGCGGGACCTGGCCGTCCGAGGGGCGGTAGACCTGACCGGCGGTCGGGCCGGAGGAGGAGAGCAGCCGCTCGAAGGCCAGTGCGTCAATCACGTCCGGCACACGGCCTGCGCCGTACTCCGGCATGCGGGACAACTCGTACAGGTCGTAGCCGGTGGCCAGCACGATCGCGCCGACCCGTTCCTCGACGACCGTGTCCTGCTGGTCGAAGGCGATCGCACCCGTCGGGCAGAACCGCTCACAGGCGCGACACTTGCCCCGCTGGAAAAAGATGCACTGCTCCCGGTCAATGACTGGCTTGTTGGGCACCGCCTGGGGGGAAAGGGTGTAGATCGCTTTGCGGGTGCCCAGGCCGCGCTCGAAATCGGCAACCACCTTGCGCGGGCATTTCTCCTGGCAGGCTCCACAGCCGGTACACCTGTCCCAGTCCACGTAAGCGGCGTGGCGGCGGATGCGCACGCGGAAGTCGCCGATCTCTCCCTCCACTGCCTCGACTTCGGAGTACGTGTACAGGTGGATGCGTTCGTGGTGGCCGACCTCGACCGTGCGGGGGGTGAGGATGCATTGAGCGCAATCCAGCGTGGGGAAGGTCTCCGACAGTTGGGCCATGCGCCCGCCGACGGAGGGGAGGCGGTCTACCAGAACGACGTCATGGCCAGCATTGGCGATGTCCAGGGCAGCCTGCATGCCGGCAATGCCGGCGCCGATGACGAGCGCGCGAGGAAGGAGGGACTGCTCCGCCACGGGCCAGAGTATACCGCATTTTAAAGCGGTTGGCAATACACACATCCTGGGCCGGCCCACGGCTCACATTTCGCTCCTGATCTTGACAACCCCATCACACCGAATACAATCGGCACCATGCCTGGACTACCTGAACCCAAGATAGTCGTCATCATTTCTGCCAACACCGAGTGGCGGGTGGTTCGTACGCTCTTTCCCGACACGCAACCACACCCATCCCCGCTCGGCGATTGGTTCGTGATTGACCTGGACACAGGCACACACAGCGAGCGAGTATTGTTCTTTCACGGTGGGTGGGGCAAAATCGCGGCAGCCGCCTCGACGCAATACGTGATTGACCGGTGGTCTCCTGCCTTACTGATCAACCTCGGCACGTGCGGTGGGTTCGAGGGAGAAATCGAGAGAGGCACCATCATCCTGGTGGAGCGGACCGTCGTGTACGACATCGTCGAGCAGATGGGGGATGCCGATGCGGCGATCGCGCACTACACGACGGACATAGACCTCTCGTGGCTGAACGAGCCCTACCCTCAGCACGTGCAGCGCACACTGCTCGTTTCTGGCGACCGTGACCTCCTGGTGGGCGACATCCCGCGCTTGAAAGCCCAGTTTGGCGCAGTAGCAGGGGATTGGGAGTCGGGTGCCATCGCCTGGGTAGCAGCACGCAACCACACGCGGTGCCTGATCCTGCGCGGCGTCACAGACCTGGTGGGGCGCAGCGGCGGGGAAGCCTACGATGGGAAAAAGCACGTCTTCGTGGAAGGCGCTACGGAAGTCATGAAGCACCTGCTCCGCGCCCTCCCTGCGTGGATTGCCAAAGCAGACTATGAGGGTAGTTCCTGACGCAATATCTGCCGGACGCCCTGCTTCGCGTGGAGTATTGCGAAAAAAGCATAAATGTGGTAACCTATGGCCTGAGAGCAGACCAATATGGAATTGATAATTGAATGGGACGCGAACAAGGCTCGCGCCAACTTCAAGAGACACAGGGTCAGTTTTGAAGAAGCCAAGACGCTTTTTAGCGATCCTTTGCTGATCACTTTCCCAGACGAATATCACTCGGATAGCGAAGAGCGATATGTCAGCATTGGCTGTTCCGCTCGTGGCCGGATATTGCTGGTCATTCATACCGAGCGAGAAGAAACCGAGAATAGCCTGACCATTCGAATCATTAGTAGTCGTAAAGTGACACCAGCGGAGCGAAGAACCTATGAACAAGATGAAGACTGAACAGGATGATATGCTCCCCGAATACGATTTTACTGGCAAGAGAGGTGTGCGCGGGAAATATTATCGCGCCTATCAACAAGGGTATACGGTAAAAGTACAGCAGGCTGATGGAACAGTGAACATTCAGTATTTTACACTGGAAGATGGGGCAGTAATGTTGGAGCCGGACGTGCGGGAGTATTTTCCCAATTCGGAAAGTGTAAACAAGGCGTTACGTTCCTTGATTGAACTGATCCCTGCTAGACCCGCCAAGCGTACCGCTGCCGGAAAACATCGCAGATCAAACGTTCAGTTAGAAGTTTAAGCAACGAACAGCCGTATCATCCCATTATGAGCAACACTCAACCCACTGGGCGCGTACTATGCGTTGGGCCTGTCGGTGGAGAAGCCTGAGGTGGTTCGCGCCGTGGTGGTGTTCTATGGCGCGCGGATCGAGTTCCTCCGCTCCACGCTAGCCGGGTAGAGGCAGCGAAGTGACAGCGACCCGACGCCTGTACTCGCTCGATAATCAACTCACTCGATCTCTACGAGTACCTGATCCTTCTCCACGTCGTCCCCCGGCTTGACGTGGACCGCGCGCACGGTGCCGCCCTGGCGGGCACGGAGTTCGTTCTCCATCTTCATCGCTTCCAGCACGCAGACGGGCTGACCTTCCTCGACCTGCTGGCCCGGCTCTACCATGACGCGCACGATCTTGCCGGGCATGATCGCCAGGACCGCACCCGCGCTGGCCTCAGCCGCGGGAGGAGCGGCGGGGCCGGCTGGGACCGGGGATGGGGCCAGGGGAGCCGCGGCCAGGCCACTGACCCGCACGGCGTAGGACTCGCTGCCCACCGTCGCCGTCTCTCCCTCCAATGCCACGTCGTAGACGATGCCGTCCACCAACACCGTGCCGTCGTCGCCGACCTCGACGGCGAAGGGCCGCCCGTTGACGGTGATGGTGTCCCCTTCCACCACGATCGGGTATTCGACGTTATTGAGCGCCAATGTGAATTCCTGTTTCACCGCATTCCCCCTGCACCATCAATCAATCCCATCCAACGGCCCGCCCCTGGTCGCCAGGCGACTTTCCACAGAGAAACGGCCGGACCGGCAGGTACGGCCTGGGCGGCAGCCTGTTTCTCCAGCCGCTTGAGCAGCAGCCCGGCGATGGCGGCCACCACCGATTCCTTCCCAGCGCCGCCTCGGGCACGCCGCTCCAGGAAGGGCCGGGCCACCTGGGGAAACAGGGCATAGGAAAGCACGTCCTCCTCGCTGTGTGCCAGGTCTCCGATCTCCTGCCGCGCCTTCTCCATCCCCGGCGGAATCAGGTCGGCGGGACGGCAGTCAATCGGCTCCTCGTCGCCGATGGCCAGCCGCTTCACCTCGGGGTCCACCGGGGCGGGTGGGCGGCCGTAGTAGCCGCGGACGTACTGCCGGACCTCCTCGGGGATGATCTTGTAGCGCTCCCCCAGTACGACGTTGAGCGTCGCCTGGGTGCCGACGATCTGGCTGGAGGGAGTGACCAGCGGCGGGTAGCCCAGTTCGGCCCGCACGCGCGGCACTTCCGCCAACACGGCGTCGTACCGGTCCTCCGCGTGCTGCGTGCGCAACTGGGAGACCAGGTTGGAGAGCATGCCACCGGGGATCTGGTACTGCAACACGTTTACGTCCACCCCGAACATGCCACTCTCGAAGCGGGCGTACTTGCGGCGCACGCGGGCAAAGTAGGCGGTGATCTCGGCGAGGAGGTCCAGGTTCAGCCCCGTGTCCCGCTCCGTCCCCTGGAGGATGGCCACGATGGACTCGGTGGGAGGGTGGGAGGTGGTCAGGGCAAGAGAGGAGATGGCGGTGTCCACGATGTCCACCCCCGCCTCGACGGCCTTCAGGTGGGCGGCGGTGGCCATGCCGCTGGTGGAATGGGAATGGAGGTGGATCGGCAGGTCCAGTTCCGCCTTGAGCCGCCCGACCAGTTCGTAGGCGGCGTACGGGCTGATCAGGCCGGCCATGTCCTTGATGCAGATGGAATCGGCTCCCATGTCCGCCAGTTGGCGGGACAGGTTCACAAAGTAGTCAATGCTGTAGGGCGGGCCGATGGTGTAAGAGATGGCAGCCTGGACGTGGGCTCCCTCGCGCCTGGCGACCTCCATGGCTTGGCGCATGTTGCGCACGTCGTTGAGGGCGTCGAAGATGCGGAAGACGTCTATGCCGTTGGCGTGGGCGTGGACGATGAAGCGCTCCACCACGTCGTCGGGGTAGTGCTTGTATCCGACGACGTTCTGGCCGCGCAGGAGCATCATGAACGGCGTGTGGGGCATCCTGGCCTTGAGGCGGCGGATGCGGTCCCAGGGGTTTTCGTCCAGGAAGCGCATAGCGGAGTCGAAGGTGGCTCCGCCCCACATTTCCACCGCCCAGTAGCCCACCTGGTCAATCTTGGCGGCGATGGGCAGCATGTCGTCGGTGCGCATACGGGTGGCCAGGAGCGACTGGTGGCCGTCTCGTAGCATCAGGTCGCAGATCTTCAGAGGGTTGGTCATGGAACCTCCATCATGCAGATGAGCAGGGAATGGGACACGGATCAACACGGATTGGACAGATTTTCACGGATTCCTTTTATTTCCTTTCCTGATCCGTGCCGATCCGTCTCATCCGTGTGCATCCGTGTACTGAGAATTGATCCGTGTTCTATTCCGCGAACATATCTCTCGCCTTGAACATGAGCACCAGCGCTCTCTTCTCTGACCGGGAGCGGTGCTTCTGGCCGGCCTGCACGACCAGGCTCTCCCCCTGGCCCAACGTGACGCGGGTGCCACCGGCGTACTCGATGACGATCTCCCCCTCCAGCACCATGTACATCTCGTCCTTCGGGTGCTGGTGGAGGAGGTAGGCCCCTTCCATGCGGGTCAGATAGGCGCAATAATCGTCCACCTGCCCGACTACCAGGTGCTGGAACGGCTCCACCAGCCGCGCCGCCACCTCGGTGATGCTCCGCTTCTCCTCCATCCTCCCCTCCCCAACCACTCGCAGTGCGCGCCTCGGGCTCCCCCTGCGCCATTTGCTGTTTGCTATTCGCCATGCATCACAACGGTATGTTCCCGTGCTTCTTCGGCGGGTTCGTGTCTCGCTTGTTCTGCAGCATCTTGAGCGCTTCGATCAGGCGGGGGCGGGTCTCCTGCGGCTCGATGACGTCGTCCACGTAGCCGCGGGCGGCGGCGATGTAGGGGTTGGCAAACTGCTCGCGGTACTCTTGCGCCAGCCGCTCCCGTTCCGCCTCCGGGTCAGTGGCAGCCGCGATCTCTTTGCGGAAGACGATGTTGACCGCCCCATCCGGCCCCATCACCGCGATCTCCGCCCTGGGCCAGGCATACGAGACGTCACCCCGGATGTGCTTGGAGCTCATCACGTCGTAAGCGCCACCGTAGGCCTTGCGGGTGATGATGGTGACCTTGGGGACGGTGGCCTCGCAGTAGGCGTACAGCAGCTTGGCACCGTTGAGGATGATGCCGCCGTGCTCCTGGGCCACCCCGGGCAGGAAACCCGGCACGTCCTCGAAGGTGACGATGGGGACGTTGAAAGCGTCACAGAAGCGCACGAAGCGCGCCCCCTTCCGGGAAGCATCAATGTCCAATACGCCGGCCAACACCATCGGCTGCTGTGCGACGACGCCGACGGAGAAACCACCCAGCCGGGCAAAGCCCACGACGATGTTCTGCGCCCAGTGCTCGTGGACCTCCAGGAACTGCCCATCGTCCACCACGTGACGGATGACGTCTTTCACGTCGTAGGCCCTGGTAGGGCTAGCGGGAATGATGGTCTTGAGCGCCTCGTCCATGCGGTCGGCCGGGTCGGCGGTGGGGACGAAGGGGGGATCCTCCAGGTTGTTCTGCGGGACGTAACTCAACAGTTGGCGGATGAGGGCCAGGCAGTGTTCCTCGTTCTCGGCCGCAAAGTGCGCCACACCGCTCTTGCTGGCGTGGGCCATGGCCCCTCCCAATTCCTCGTGCGTCACTTCCTCGTGGGTGACGGCCCGGATCACGTCGGGGCCGGTGATGAACATGTAGCTGGTGTCCTTGGTCATCAGGGTAAAGTCGGTCATGGCCGGCGAGTAGACCGCGCCTCCCGCACAGGGGCCGAGGATGGCCGAAATCTGGGGGACGACGCCAGAGGCCAGGACGTTGCGCAGGAAGATGTAGGCGTAGCCGGCCAGGGAGACGACCCCCTCCTGGATGCGCGCCCCACCCGAGTCGTTCAGGCCGATGACCGGCGCGCCGTTCTTCATCGCCAGGTCCATGATCTTGCATACCTTTTCGGCGTGCACCTCGGACAGGCTGCCGCCGAAGACGGTAAAGTCCTGGGAAAAGACGTAGACCAGGCGGCCATTGATCGTGCCCCAACCGGTGACGACGCTATCCCCCAGGTATTTCTGCTTCTCCACGCCGAAGCCGATGGCGCGGTGGGTGACGAACATGTCCAGTTCGCGGAAGGTGCCCGGGTCGAGCAGGCTCTCCACCCGTTCGCGGGCGGTCATCTTGCCCTGGGCGTGCTGGCGGTCAATGCGCTCCTGCCCGCCACCCAGGCGGGCTTGCTGGCGCATGGTGCGCAGTTCCTCGATCTTGGGGTCAATGGGCATAGTCAGCCTCCGTTCGTGTGCGTGGTTGTGGGTTCTGTTGGCCCCAATACTATACCATAACTGGCGTCAGAGACCAAATACAGACTTCCGAAGCCAGGCCCTGGGCAAGCTGTCACCGAACCCCCCACTGGCGTGGGGGGCCTGTCTCACGTTTCACGTTTCACGAGACCCCCCACTGGCGTGGAGGACTTGCGCAAAGAGGTGCCGGTAGCGCCGCTGCGCCTCATCCACGCCGAGCGCCCTGAAGCGGACCACACTCTGGCCGGGCACACACTGGGCCAACAACGGGACGTCGGCGCTGATCACGGTGGCGATCTTGGGGTACCCGCCGGTCGTCTGGCGGTCAGCCATCATCACGATGGGCTGCCCGTCGGCCGGCACCTGCACTGCCCCTAACGGCACGCCGTCGGAGATGATGCCCGTCGCCCCCCGGTGGAGGATGGGCGGCCCCTGGAGGCGATAGCCCATGCGGTTGGACAGCGAGCCGACCCGGTACTCAGCGCCCAGGAAGGTCGCCACACCCTCGGCGGTGAAATAGTCGTCCTGCGGGCCCAGCACGACGTGAACTTCCGGCGTGTCGCCATAGGGGGGGAGCAGGCCGGCCGGAAACGAGCGCCCGGCCAGACTGGGCAGGTGGAAGGAGACCTGGCCTATGGTGAGCACGTCGCCCGCGCGCAGCGCGCGGCCCTCGCACCCGCCGAACCCGCCACTCAGGCAGGTGGAGCGGGAGCCCAGGACGGGCGGCACGCCGATCCCTCCGGCGACGGCCAGGTAAGCGCGGCACCCCACCCGCCGGCCGCCGAACTCGATCAGCCAGCCCTGGCGCACGTAGACCGCCATCCAGGGTGGCAGGTCCCAACCGTTTACCCGCAGCGCCAGGTCGGCGCCGGTGACCGCGATCAAGACCGGCTCCGTGGCCCGCAGCGTGGGGCCCACGAGCGTGATTTCCAGCGCGGCAGCCTCCGGCGGGTTACCCACCAGGAGATTGGCAGCCCGCAGCGCGAATGGGTCCATTGCCCCGGCCACGGGGACACCGTACCGCTCGTAGCCGTATCGCCCCAGGTCCTGGACGGTGGTGAGCAGTCCCCCGTCCAGGGCCTCAAGTGCCACGCCCCGCCTCCGCCGCCAGCGCGTCGAATGCTTCGGCCGGGATGGGCACAAAGCGCACCCGATCGCCCGGACGCACAAAGGCCGGCGGTATCTGTCGAGCGTCGAATAGCCTCAGCGGTGTGCGGCCGATCAACCGCCAGCCGCCGGGGGTGGCGAGGGCATAGATGCCGGTTTGCGAGCCGGCGATGCCCACCGAGCCCGCCGGCACCGACGGGCGGGGCGTGGGCAGGCGCGGCGCCACGATGGCCTCCGGCAACCCACCCAGGTAGGTGAAGCCGGGGGTGAAACCGAGCATGTAGACTGTGTAGGTTGCGCCCGCGTGGAGCCGGACCACCTCTTCGACGGAGAGCCCGGCGTGCGCGGCCACGAACTCGAGGTCCGGGCCGCACTCTCCGCCGTAGACGGTCGGGACCTCGACCTGCCGTGGCTCCGGCAGCACCATCTCCTGGCAGTGCTGGAGTGTCCCGGAGACGAAGGCCTCGACCTGGGCGTAGGACAGGCGCAGGGGGTCATAGTGCACGAGGAGCGAGCGGTAACTGGGGACGGCTTCTCCCAACCCCGGCAGCGCCCTGTGCGCCAGCGCGTGGGCCAGCCGGTGCACCTGCCGGTTGATCTCCGGGTTGATCTCGTCGCCAAACTCGACGACCAGGGCAGCATCCCCGGCGACCAGGAAACGCGGCCAGTGCGTCAACGCCGGACGAAACTCCCCAGGGGAGCCACCTCGACCCCCGCCCGGGCCAACTTCTGCCGGATCGCCTGGGCAATCTCGACCGCGGCGGGCGTGTCGCCGTGAATGCAGATGGTGTCCACGTGAAGCGAGATTTCCTCGCCGTTATGGGCGGTGACCGTCCCGTCGCGGGCGATCCTGAGTGCCTGTTCGGCGGCGGCCGCCGGGCTTTCGAGCAGTGCGCCGGGCAAGCGGCGGGAGCGCAACGTTCCATCGGGATTGTAGACCCGGTCGGCGAACCCCTCGCTGGCGACGATCAGCCCCGCTTCTCGCGCCGCCTCGAGCAGCGCCGAGCCGGCCAGCCCGACCAGGATGAGGTCCGCTCCAGCGCGGGCGACACCGCGCGCAATCGCCCGCGCCGTCTCGACGTCCCGGGCGGCCACGTTGTAGAGCGCGCCGTGGGGCTTGACGTGGGCCAGTTCCACGCCGGCCGCGCGGGCAAAGGCGGCCAGCGCCCCGACCTGGTACAGCACATAGTTCTCGACCTCGCCGGGCGCCAACTGCATGGCCCGGCGGCCGAACCCCAACAGGTCGGGAAAGCCAGGATGGGCGCCGATCCCTACCCCATGCCGGACGGCCAGGCGGACGGTCTCGTCCATGACCAGCGGGTCGCCCGCGTGGTAGCCGCAGGCGACGTTGGCCGAGGTGATCCAGGGCATCAACGCGTCGTCGGCGCCGATGCGATATGCCCCGTAACTCTCCCCCACGTCACAATTGAGGTCAACCTGCTTGCTCATGCCCCGCCGCCAGTTGTTCCTCCAACTTGGCTCGTTCCGCCTTCATGTCGGCCAGTTTGTCCCGCTCGCGCTGGACGACCTGCGCAGGCGCCTTGAGTGCGAATTCCCCCGCTAACAGGTTCCCGCTGCGGGCAATGCGCGCCTCAAGCTCGGCCAACTTGGACGAGAGCCGCTCACGTTCGGCGTCCAGGTCCACCAACGCCGCCAGGGGCAGGTAGCAGACCGTCTCGCCCACCACGATGGCGGCGGCCTGCGCCGGAGGCTCCAGCGCAGGCTGGATGGTCAATTGCTGCGGATCGAGTTTGGCCAACGCACACAGCAGCGCGCGCTGCTCGTTCAGCCACGGGGCCGCGTCGCCGGCAGCGATGAGGGCCGGGATGCGCTTGCCGGGGGTCACGTCGTACTCGGCGCGGCGGTTGCGGATGCCGCGGATGAGTTCCATGGCCAGCCCCATGTGCGCCTCGGCCTCGTCGGCCAGGAGGCTGGGGGCTGGCTCCGGCCAGTGGGTCATCATGAGGGAGCGCTCACCCTCCCCCAGCCCCCCCCTAAGAGGGGGGGGAGAGATTGTAGAGCGCTCACCCTCCCCCTGCCTCCCCCTGGGAGGGGGGGGAAGTGCTTGCCAGATGGCCTCGGTGAGGAAGGGCATGAAGGGATGCAACAGGCGTAACGCCGTCTCCAGCACGTGGAGCAGGACCTCCTGCGGCACTGACTTGTCCGCCGCTTCGTCGTACAGGCGCACCTTGCTGGCCTCGATGTACCAGTCGCAGTATTCCCCCCACAGAAAATCATAGATCTGGCGCCCCGCCTCGCCGTACTGGTAACTCTCGAACAGGCGGGTCACGGTCTGGGTGAGATGGTCCAGGCGGCTGAGGATCCAGCGGTCGGGGAGCTGGAGGTTGGAAGTTGGGGGTTGGAGGTTGGAGGTTGGAGGTTGGAAGTTGGAAGTTGGAAGTTGGAAGTTGGAGAGGACGAAGCGGGCGGACTGCCAGATCTTGTTGGCAAAGTTGCGCGCTTCCTCCAAGCGGCGCGGGTCGAGGTTCATGTCCAGGCCTGGCGTCGAACTGGTCAGCAAGGTATAGCGGAGCGCATCGCTGCCGTACCTGGCGATGATGTTGAGCGGGTCGTACTCGTCAATGTTTTCCATGGACTTGCTGATCTTTTTGCCCTCTTCGTTGCGCACCAGGCCGTGCAGGTAGACGGTGGCGAAGGGGGTCTGGCCGGTCATCTCGATGCCCAGCATCATCTCCCGCGCCACCCAGAAGAAGAGGATGTCATAGCCCGTCTCGCGCACGTCGGTGGGGTAGAAGCGCTGGAGGTCCGGCGCGCCGGTGTCCGGCCAGCCGAGCGTAGAGAAGGGCCACAGCCCGGAGGAGAACCAGGTATCGAGCACGTCCTCGTCCCGGTGGATATTGGCGCTGCCGCAATGGGCGCACTCGGCGGGATCGGTCACCTCGCAGGTCTGGCCGCCGCAATCGTCACAGTACCAGACTGGGATACGATGGCCCCACCACAGTTGGCGGCTGATACACCAATCGCGAATATCTTCCATCCAGTGGAAGAAGCGGCCTTCCTCACGCCCCGGGATGATGACGGTGCGCCCATCACGCACCGCCTGCATGGCGGCCTCAGCCAGCGGTTTCGTGCTGACGAACCACTGGGTGGAGATGCGCGGCTCGATGTCGGTGGAACAACGCTGGCAGGTGCCCACGGCGTGAAAGTAGGGCTCGACTTTGACGAGCAGCCCCTCTTTTCTCAAGTCGGCCACGACGTTACGGCGGCACTCGAAGCGATCCTGCCCGGCGTAAGGGCCGGCCAACTCGTTCATGTGTGCCGTGCCGGTCATCACGTTGGGAGCCTCCAGGCCGTGGCGCATCCCGATCTCGTTGTCGGTGGGATCGTGGGCGGGCGTCACCTTGACCGCGCCGGTGCCGAACTGCGGGTCCACCGCCTCGTCGGCAATGATGGGGATGCGGCGGCCGAGGGCCGGCAAGGTCGCGGTCTTGCCAATCAGATGCTGCCAGCGCGTATCATTGGGATGGACGGCGACGGCGGTATCGCCCAGGATGGTTTCCGGGCGGGTGGTCGCCATCTGGATGAACTCGGTGGCACCTTCCGCCCACTTGCCGCTGCCCCACCCCCCCTCCCCCCCCGCACGCGGGGGGGCAGAGCCATCCACCCCTGCACGCGGGGGGGCAGAGCTCTCTTCTCCCTCCCCGCTTGCGGGGGGGGGAGGGGGGGGACCGGACCAATCGTCGTTGATGATCGGGTAGCGGATGTACCAGAGGTGGCCGTCCCGTTCGTCCGGGAGCACCTCCAGGTCAGAGACGGCGGACTCGCAGCGCGGGCACCAGTTCACCAGGTAGGTACCCCGATATATAAGCCCTTTCTTGTAGAGGCGCACGAACGCAGTACGTACGGCGTGGCTCAGGTCTTCGTTGAGCGTAAAGCAATCCCGCGTCCAGTCGCACGAGACCCCCAGCCCCTTGTGCTGCTCGGTGATGCGCCGCAGCGACTGGTGGGCCCAGGTCCAGCAACGCTCAATGAACTTTTCCCGGCCCAGGTCGTGGCGGGTGAGTCCCTCCTTGCGCAGTTCGCGCTCCACCACGTTCTGGGTGGCGATGCCGGCGTGGTCGGCACCGGGCAGGTAGAGGGTCTGGTAGCCCCGCATGCGATAGTAGCGGGTCATACAATCCTCGACCGCCGCGGTCATGGCGTGGCCCAGGTGCAGGACGCCTGTCACGTTGGGGGGCGGCATGGTGATGCACCAGCGCGGGCCACCTTGCGCGACCAGCCCCAGTTCGACCTGTTTTTCGGGGCGGAAGAAGCCGCGCTCTTCCCACCAGCGGTATAGACGTTCTTCGTGTTCGGCCGGGTTGTAAGTCTTGGAGAGTTTGTCGGTCATGGGTTATGCTCCTTCGTGTTGACGAATTCCCGATTCCTCTGGAGAGTTAACCTTGTTCTGAGCCTCGCCTGCCAGGGCGATAACGGTATCTCCTGTATTCTCAATTACCTCCAAACCATCATCCACGCGCTCGCATATCTCCACCTGTTTCGCGCGGGTGATGCTCCGGATGCCGGCTTCGGCCTCTCGCAGCGCCTGCCTGAGCGCCGGGTCCTGGATCGCCACCTGGAGCCGCTCCAATTCCGCGCCCAGGAAGAGTTGACGCCCGGTCTTGTAGCGGCGCACCGCCGTGGCAATGTCCACCACCGCGTCTCCGGCCGCTTCGGCTGCCTCGTCCACCAGCGTCTCGTCGGCTGACGGCCAACGGGCCTCGTGGATCGAGCCAGCCCCCTCGCTCGCCGCAAACAGTGCCCGGTAGATCTCCTCCGTCACGTACGGCAGGAACGGCGCCGACAGTTTCAGCACCGCCAGGAGGACGGAATGGAGCGCGTAGCGTGCCCCCTCACTGCCCTCCTCGTAGAGCGGCAACTTGCACATCTCCAGGTAGTTGCCGGCCAGGTCATTCCAGAAAAAGCCCTCCACCTCGCTCTTGGCGGCGGCGAAATCGTAATGGTGGAAAAACTCCGTCGCCTGCCGGATCAACCGTTGCGTGCGGGAGAGGATCCACCGGTCAGATAGCGCCAGCGGCGGCGGCGCAGCAGGCGGCTGGTATCCCTCCACGAAACGCTGGCTGAAGCGGGCCACGTTCCACAACTTGGTGACAAGTTTGGCCCCAGCCTGGACCTTCTCCTCGCTGATGACCGAGTCTTTGCCTAGCCCCGTGCTGGCCGCCCAATAGCGGACGGCGTCGGCCGAGTAGCGCTCGATCATCTCCATGGGCGCCACCGGCCCCCCACCTCGGCTCTTGCTGATCTTGCCCGTCCCCTCCGGCGCCAACCCCCAGCCCGAGATGGCGGCCTCCTGCCAGGGCAGCGTGCCAAAGTGAAAATAGGACTTGGCGATGGTGTAGAACGCCCACGTGCGGATGATCTCGTGCGCCTGTGGCCGCAACGACATCGGAAAGACCCGCTCGTACAGCCCACGGCCGGCCAGCCACCGTCCCACGATCTGCGGCGTGAGGGAAGAGGTGGCCCAGGTATCCATGACGTCCCGCTCCGGCGTAAACGAGGTGCTGCCGCAGCGGCACGGCTTCGCCGGCTGCTGGTCCATTGGGTCTACGGGCAACTCTCCCTCTTCCGCCACCATCACTTCTCCACAGTCATCGCAGTACCAGACCGGGAAGGGTACACCGAAGTAGCGTTGCCGGGAGATGCACCAATCCCAATGCAGGTTCTCCACCCACGCCTGGTAGCGGGCCTGCATGTGGGGCGGGTGCCAGACGATCCGCTCCCCCGCGGCGAGCAGGTCGGCCTTGAAGTCGAGCAGCCGCACGAACCACTGCTGGGCCACGATGTACTCGACCGGCGTGTCGCACCGCTCGTGAACCCGCACCGCGTGGGTGACGGGCTGCCGGTCCAGGATGAAGCCTCGTTCGTCCAGCGCCTGCGTGATCTGGCGCCGCGCCTCCGGGATGGGCAGCCCGGCAAACTCACCGGCGGCTTCCGTCAGCCGGCCGTCCCGCCCGATGACCACCTCCAGGGGCAGGTGGTGGGTGTGCCACCACTCGACGTCGGCCGTGTCGCCGAAGGTACAGCACATCACCACGCCGGTACCTTTCGCCGGGTCAGCCCCGCGATCCTCCAGCACCGGCACACTGCGTCCAAAGAGGGGCACGCTCACCCGCTGGCCGGCCAATCCGCGGAAGCGCCCGTCGTCCGGGTGAACGAACACCGCCACGCACGCGGACAGCAACTCCGGGCGGGTCGTCGCGATTGGCAGCGTCTGCCCGCTTTCCAGCCGGAAGGCCAGCGTGACGAAGGTGCTCTCCCGTTCCAGGTCGTCCAGGTCGGCCTGGGCAATCGCCGTGTGGCACTCCGGGCACCAGATCGTGGGCGCTTCCCGGTGGTAGACGAGGCCTTTCTGATAGAGATCGAGGAACGACCATTGGGACGTGCGCCGCGATAGGACGTCTATGGTGCGGTAGGTGTAGCGCCAATCTATCGAAAGCCCCAGCCGCTGCCAGAGCGCCTGGTAGTTGCCCTCCTCTTCCTCGCTCACCGCCAGGCATTGCTCGATGAAGGCCCTGCGCCCCACCTGGGTCGCCGTGATGCCCAGCCGCCGTTCGACCAGGCGCTCGGTGGGCAGGCCGTTGTCGTCGTACCCCATCGGGTAGAAGACGTGGTAGCCGTTCATGCGCCAGAAGCGGGCCATAAAGTCGGTCTGGCTGTAGGAGTAGACGTGCCCCAGGTGCAGGTGGCCGGAGACGGTCGGCGGAGGGGTGTCAATCGAATAGACCGGCCCGGCGGTCGCGGGATCGAAGTGGTAGATGCCCGACTCTTGCCAGAAAGCCTGGAGCCGGGGCTCTACGTCGCTCGGATTGTAGCGCTTGTGGTGCACCATACGCTCACCTCCACCCATGGACGTCTGGAGATTCCAACACTTGTGCAGCGTTCACGGATAGTCATTCGGGTTCTCGGCATCCATGCCCTCAGCCCTGGCCGCACTGCAAAGAGCCTTATCGGCACACACGAATGTGAAGGGCGGGAGGCGATGGCCGCGCAGAATCCGGTCGAGTCGCAGTGCCGTTGCCAGTTGCATCGCGTCGTAAGCACGCAGGGGATGACGCCCGGTCAGTTCCACTGCTAACTCGACGATTGGGTCACTGACCTGAGCGATCGTGTACCGTTGGCGAAAATCTATCCCCAACCTGGCCAGGGTACGCACTCGATGGCGCTGGCTGATTTCCTTCGCACGCCTGCGCCTCTCCACGGCTGCTGCAACCTCGACCGCAGTCAACTGAGAGACAGTGACCGTGTTCTCCCGGTCATCAACCATCTGTTGCACCCACGTACTACCCGTCTCTGCGATGTAGTATTTGACGACGGCACTGCTGTCCAGGTAAAGGCTGCCCATCAGCGCTCACCCCGATCCGCAATGATGTCCTCCGAGAGAGGGCGTTGGCCCTTCCACAACTCGCGGATTTCCTCGACGGTGACGTCAGGTGCCCCCTCGATGTACTTGTCCCACGCTGGCCCGAGTTCCACCAGCATGCCGCTTTCGCGGAGCACGCGCTCGGTGCGCTCACGCTCGGTCTCGTAGGCCGCCTGCGCCTCCAGGGATCGCCATAGCCCCTCGACGACGGTCTGGTTGAGAGAGCGCCCTTCGCTCTGCGACTTACGTTGCAGTACCTGGTGCAAGGCCCTGGGTAGCCTGATTGTCAACTTGACCACCCCCATCTTCTCACCTCCACCGACGGATGTGCCACCATGGTGGCACCTGCATTTTACCTCTGCTTTGCTCCCCCGTCAAGAGACGCCGAGCCAGTTCCCCCATCCGTCCATCGTGTACTCCCTAAACAAAAAGCCCCTCTCGTCCAAGGACGAAAGGGGCAACCTTCCGTGGTACCACCCTGGTTCGACGACAGGATCGCAAATCCTGAGAATCCGCGTCCTATCGTCGCACTCTAGCAGCCCTCCAACAAGGGCCCTCGCGCTAACGGGCGAACCCGGAGAGAGCTATCGGAAATCCGTTCATCCGTTGACCCTCTCGACTCCCAGGCGACCTTCGGCGGGGGGCACTGCGAGGGTTCGCAGCCACCGGCCAGGGCCGGCACCCTCTTCTCTTCCCGGAATCGGTTCGCCAGGGCCGATCCCGCCTACTCCTCCTGTTCGCCGTCTTTCTTGGTCTAGTTTGTGGCTATATTATACCACGCCCCCTGGCGTGCGTCAACTGCTTTTCCTTCGCCTTAACGGTTTTTGAGCCTGCTGCTTACCTGCCTGTAACCCGGCTGCGGTAGGATGTACGTGGAGACTGACGGCTATGCTCGATCGGCGAGTACCCACGTCAGTTACTTGCGCGGGCGGGCCTTTCCCGGTGTGTGTGAACGCATCGGTAGAGGCCCATTATTGTGTTTGGGCGATTGCCTTAGTACTTTTGTACCGACAGATCGGAGGGGCCGTACCGATTGCAATAGACCCCCGTTATACGGTTAGAATAGGTTGCCACGGGTTGTTAGTGGCATTGGCGTGAGACACCACGGCAGAGAGATGGGGCGGGGCGTTGAACTCGACGCCACGTGGTTTACCACAAGGTGAGGTTAAAACATGAAAGCGAACCACAACCGACCCCCAGACTGCCGGGCACCGTTGGCGTTGCTGCGCCAAGGCTCCCAGCGGTCCCAAGCGTTTCTGTTCCCCAATTCCGCACAGCGCTCTTCAGGGCAAGGATTGGTGGAATTCGCGTTGATCCTGCCCGTCCTGCTGTTGCTCATCCTGGGCATCGTGGAGTTTGGCTACGCCTTTACCGTCTACACCGGCATGTTCAATGCGGCCCGGGAGGGAGCGCGGTACGGCGTCGTCAATCCCAGCGACGTGCCAGGTATCGCCTCCCGCGTGACGAGCAAGATCTCGATCGGAGATGCGACCGCCGTAGACATCCGCGTGTCCTACGACGGTGGTCCCGGCACCACGGTGTTTACCGACACAGGGAGGATCCAAATTGGGGACCGGGTGCTGATCCACCTCACGTACGACCTCCCGACCCTCACCCCCGTGATCCAGCCGATCATCCGCACGCTGCACATCGAGACCCAGGCCGCACGGACCATCACCACGCTGGGCGCGGCGTGGAACCCCCCCGGTCCAGGGGGAGGCGGTATGGACGATAGCGACGGGGACGGGGTCTACGATTCCGACGACAACTGCCCTCTGGACCCGAACTTTGACCAGGCCGATGCCGACGGTGACGGGATCGGCGACGCCTGCGATCCCAGCACCATTGCCATCCTCATCAGCGTGATGGCCAATCCCCAGACCGTGCAGTCGGGTGAAGTAGTGCAGTTCACCTACACCGTCACCAATACCGGCAACGTGGACTTGACCAACGTGACCATCGTGGATGACCTGGGAAACGCCATCCAGATCGGCGACCTGGCGGCAGGGGAGGTGGCGAGCAGCACCGAAAACGAGAACATCACTACTACGACGACGAACACGGCCACGGCAACGGGTACCGACCCGCAGAGCGGGACGGTGAGCGACGACGACAGTGCCACGGTGACGGTCATCGGGCCCGCCATGGAACTGACGGTGGTGGCCAATCCCCAGACGATCTACCCCGGTGAGGCGGTGAACTTAACCTACACCGTGCAGAATACCGGCGACGCCGACCTGACCAACGTGACCGTCGTGGACAGCCTTGGCACCACTACGGCCCCGTCGAACGTGGCGGTAGGGAATTCCGTGTCGTGGCAGGTTTCCTATCGCATCTACGAGACGACGGTGAACAACGCTACGGCGACAGGCAGCGATCCAGTGGGCAACCCGGTGAGCGACAGCGGCAGCGTGACGGTGGTGGTGCTGGAGGTACTGGATCCCATCATCATCCACAAACCGCTCCAGGAAGGCAGCACGGTGGTTGCGGGCACCGCCCACGCGGGGCGCACGCTCCACATCCGCGACCTGATGGACGGCAACTTTCCTGCGCCAGCCAGGAACAGTACCATCGTGGGGGCGGACGGCACGTTCCGGTTCGAGAGCCTGCCACCGCTGGCGGCCGGTCACGTGATCGTGGTGGAGGCGTACGCCCAGTGGGACTCGGCCGTCGTCGGCGGCAACTTCGATCCCCTCGTGATCAACCCCCTCTGCCACGGCAACATCGTCGTCGGGGGCACGGGCGAGCCCAGCCAGGCCGTCACCTTGCTCGTCGCGTCCACCGGCTACCAGGAACGCACGACGGTGGATGCCAGCGGGCACTTTACCTTCACCCTGCCCGCCGACCAGCCCTTGCAGGCCGACCAGACCGTGAAGGTGAGCGGGTACGGAGAGAACGTCTCTGCCACCGTCGGGGCATGCACCGACAGCGCCTACCTGATCATTTCCCCACAGTGCGGGCCCTCCAGTTCGGTGACGATCACCGTCAGGGGCTACAACTGGCAGTACCAGAACCTAAGCGACATCAACATCACGATCAAGTGGGACGGCGGCAGCATCGTCGGGATCGTTAGCGACGAAAGGCAGCCGCCCGACTGGGAAACGCAGATCACGGTCAACGCGACGGCGGGCGTACACGAGGTCAGCGCCTTCAACAAGGGGATCAAGGATGGGGTCAGCACCCCCTTCCTCTCTCCCTGCCCGGCGCCGAACCTGGTGGTCACCGGCCTGAGCCTGCTGGCGACCGAGCCAATCTCGACCTACCAACCGCTCGATTTCCAGGTGACGGTGGAGAACATGGGCACCCGCCCGGTCAACAACCTGTTCTGGGTAGACCTCTACGTATCGAGGCCCACTTCGCAGACGACGGGCATCGCCTGGGCGGCGGTGAGCGGCCTGGGGGTGAACGAAAGCACGGTGCTCACCATCACCGTGCAGAATGGATTCGAGTACACCGGTACCTATGCCATCTGGGCCTCCGCCGACTCCTGGAACCAGGTGGGTGAACTGGACGAGGAGGACAACGATCGTGGGCCCATCGTGGTGAACGTGTTGGAGGAAGGCACACCTCCGCCTCCTCCACTGGTAGGGAACCGTATGATCATGGGGGAGACGTGGGTCTCGCTGACCGGTATCCCCGTGCCGCACGGGCGCACCACTGTGCGCTGCCTGGACGGAGAGGGCAACGTAGTCGCCTCCACGACCTCCGACAATGATGCCCAATACACGCTTTCGAACCTGCGAGAGGGCATCTATATGGTGATCGGTGAGACATGGATTGACGGCGTCCGGTATTCGGGTACGGTGCCCGGTGTCCAGATTGCTGAAGATGAGGTTGTTGTAGTAATCATCATGTACAAAGGCTGAGTGGGAGAAACGTTATGCATCTGGTTGACCTCGACTCACGGTTGCCAATCTCTCTGCCGGGGGTGAGTAAACGCACACGGCAGGTCCGCTGGTGGCTGGCGTGGCCCATCGCACTGGGAGCGGCGGTGCTGATGGCTGGCGCGGTCATCGCGGCTACTGATCCTGATTGGGGTGGTACGAAGCCGCGGGATATCTCCCATAGTCCACGTAACCAGGTAGCGCAGCCAGTCATCGAGGCTGGTTCGTCAGGCCGGATGGTGGTTGTATGGAGCGATCAGTGGTCAGAGGGAGGATCGAGGGACATTTATGTGACTTCTTCAGGCGACAACGGGCATACATGGTCCCTGGCAACGGTGGTCACTCAGACTGCAGACGAGTCGAATTTGCCTGGTGCGGTCATCGTCGGGGATCAGGTCTTCGTCACCTGGTGTGATCAGGCAGGGACCTATCCAAATACGGCTATCATTTACGAGGCGGAGGTGGTATCTCATGCAGTGCGCCGTATTCCGGGGCCTCCCTCGTCAACCTCAACACGGCCCAGTCTGGCTGCCAGCGCAAGCAGGTTGCACGTCGTTTTCAGCGGTGGTACCTTCAATCAGCCTGACATTCGCCATGCCATGCGACCACTCACGGCTACAGCATGGCCGACAGCGACTGTCGTCTACACCCACACAGGCACTGGCTCGTGGTATCCGATGTTAGCCATCGGTCCGGAAGAGAATACGTTGCACATGGTCTGGGAAGAACGGGCCTTGCAGCTCAGGCGAGCGATCATGTACATGCGTGGGGTAGTAAACGGTAACAGCGTGGACTGGACTTCCCCCATCACATTATCCACGGGGATCACGTTATCGGTCTGGCCTGCCATCGCTGCCGGTGCGGGTGGAAATTTACACGTTGTCTGGGGGGAGCAAGTTGGAGCCGGTCAGGTGTACGATCGAAAACACTATATGCGGTATACGCGCTACGACGAGGCCAGTGGCACGTGGTCGGCTGCGGTACGGATTGATCCTGAGCCTGTGAACGTCAATCAGCTCTACCCGACCGACAGTGCTCCTAGCCTGACCCTGCTGGAGAAGGACGGTCAGGTAACAGTCTGTGTGGCCTGGCACGGTTTTAGAGAGGGTGAACAAGTGGAGCCTGCCGAGGAAGTGTTGCTGAGTTGCTCCAGAGACGGGGGGCACTCCTGGACACGTCCACAAAATATGTCACGCAGTGCCGGGGAATATGCAATATCTATTCGGTCATCCATTGTATTTGATGCGCTGGGGCAGCTACACGGTGTGTGGCAGGAACGCACTGGCGAATATGCGATGTTTGATTACCAGGTCTACCACACGTACGCCCTCAGCCAAGTATTTCTGCCGTTGGTGATGAGGAATTGAGGGCAATGGCGCACAAAGTCAAACGGAACTGGACACTCCTGTTACCAGTAGCAGGCCTGGGGATCGGCTACCTGCTGCTGCTAGGGCGCATGCTGTGGGGCAATGTATCCAGCCTGGCGGCAGCGAAGACCGCGCCGCCCACCCCGGCGCACGCGGCGATCGCTCTATGGGACGCCTACGGGCAGGCCCGCGCCGCCGCACAGGCGCAGGCTACGGACGCCCAACTCGTGTCCGCCTCGGCCCAATGGCAGGCGGCGAGCGAGAAGGTACTACTGAACGGAGCCAGTGCCTGGACGTTCGTGTTCTATTCGCCCGCGGGCGGCTACAGCCTGGACGTCGTCGCGAACGCTGGGACCGCGCGGGCGGTGAACCAGGCGCAGGTGTGGGTTGCACCGCAGACCATCCTGGCCGAGAGCGCCTGGCAGGCGGGGCCGCGGGAAGCATTGCTGGTGTTCCTGGCCTACGGCGGTCGAACGTTTCTCGACGGACATCCCCAAGCGGTAGTGGATCTGCACCTGGCGGGGGATACTGAAGGGAAACCAGCGTGGGCCATCGTGGCCCTGGATCCAGAGGAGCGGAGCCTGCTTCCGCTGTTGATAGACGCCGAGACCAGGCAGGTCTTGCCTGAGTGACGTGGGCTTAGTAGGAGGATGCGCATGAAACACAAAAAGGCTGAGAAGGGGCAGAGCCTGCTCGAGTTTGCGTTGATCGTCCCCATCCTGCTCATCATCCTGGCAGGGGTGCTCGACCTGGGACGGCTCTACTATGCCTACGTGGCGGTCACCGACGCGGCGGCGGAGGGAGCGTCCTACGCTGCGATTCACCCTCAGGCAAATGAGCGGGCCGAGGTCCTCCAGCGCGCCCAGGAGGCCAGTGGCGCGTTGGTCCGGATTGATCCCACCATGGTGCAGGTGGATTGTCCGGCTGTAGCAGCGGGGGCACCCATCACCGTGACCGTCAGTTACTCGTTCACGGTGGCGACGCCCCTGTTGAACGTGATGGTGCCCAGCGGTGAACTGAGGCTGCGGGCGGTGGCTACCGAGTCAATTCTGGCGGGGGGGCTGTAAACAACAAGTGAGGTGATAGCGATGGTAAAGTCTGGACGTACAGAGCGCGGGCAAGCGCTGGTCATCATTGTCTTTGCGATACTCGCCCTGCTCGTCGTGGCAGGATTGGCGATTGATGGCGGCACGGTGTACCTGGAGCGCCGCCGCATGCAGAACGCCGCCGACGCGGCCGCCCTGGCCGGCACGCGGTTGCTGGCCAAGGCGACCTGCGGCGACGCGGGGACTAACGACGCGGCCATCGCCGCGGAGGTCATCCACTACGCGGAGGCCAACGGCGTGCAATACACCAACAGCAACGTGGTGGCCGACTACGTCGCCTTCAACGAGAGCGTGTTGGGGCGCGTGGGCAGCGGCACTATCCCGACCGGGGCAGCCGGGATCTCAGTGACCACCCAGATCGGCCGTAAGACCTATTTCATGTCGCTGGTCGGGATAGACCTGGCCGGCGCCTCGGCCGGTGCACTGGCGATGACCGGGCCAGTGGCCATGCTTGGTGGTGGTGTGCTACCCATCGCTGTCCCTCTAGAGGTGGTGGAGACACTGGAGCCATACGAAACCTTCAATGTCATTGAAACTAACCATCCCAACGGGGGTATGTTCTGCCGCCAAGATGATAGCATGTGTATCGGCGACCCAGCGGCCGCCAATGCCCACCGGGGGTGGTTGAACCTGAACTATATCTACGACACGGAATACCTGGCTCAGTCAGCTCCATTCTACCGCACCTTCGAGCAGGAGGTCCCTAATCGGGACTGTGGCCCCAATCCCAACATCTCCACGGACGACGGATTGAAGGGGTGGGCCAGTGGGGACTGTCCGTACCCCTTCCCCATTTTCGCGGGGTCAGTGGGAGGCACAAACGGGGACTTTATCCACGGAGATCCTGGCGGCCGCCAGAGCTCCCTGATGGAAATATCCAACCTGATAGGTCAGACTGTCTACGTGCCGATCTTTGACTACATCTACATGAGCGACTACATGGCGGACCATTTTCCCCAGCCAGAGGGCATCGGCTGGCCCAGGAGTGGAGGTGGTGGGCACGCTTTCCTCTACCACATCGTGGGATTCGCGGCGGTTGTGGTTGAGGATGTCGCTGGCCATACGCTGGTCGGTGAGTTTCAGAATGCTATTATCGGGGAAGGGCAATTAGTGGCCAGTACAGGTTTCGGCACTGGAGCGTGCAGTACGCCGCAGCTCTACGGGGTTTCGCTCTGGCGTTAGCTGGTGGGATCATCAGTCTGTTGTGACGTTTCCTGTGCCCGGGTCATCCGATGGCCCGGGCTTTTTCTGTGCCTGTGGCTGCCCTACAGCACGCTCACCGGGTCCACGTCCACCCGCCAACCGGCGGGGATGTGGACCGCGCGCAGGAATCCGGCCGGGTCGGCATGGCGCAGCAGCATCTGCCAGCGGTAGCGGCCCCGCCAGCGGGCGAAGAAGGGAGGAGCAGGGCCGATCAGGTCGGTCGCGGGCAGGCCGCGGCGGGCCAGCGCCTCCCGCAGCGTCTGGGCGAGCCCCTCGGCCTCGGCCCGGGCGGGGGAGGGGTTGGCATCTTCGTAGACCAGTTTGGCCAGGCGGCGGTAGGGCGGGTAGCCCTGTTCGCGGCGGAAGGCCAGTTCCCGGGCGGCGAACCCCGCATAGTCGTGAGCGGCGGCCGCCACGACCGCCTGGTGGTCGGGGTGATAGGTCTGGATGACGACCCGCCCACCCAGCAACCCCCGCCCGGCGCGCCCGGCCACCTGGGTCAGCAGTTGAAAGGTGCGCTCACTGGCCCGGAAATCGGGCAGGTTGAGCGCCGTGTCGGCCGAGATGACGCCCACGACGGTCACCAGCGGCAGGTCCAATCCCTTGGCGATCATCTGCGTGCCGATGAGGACGTGGGCCAGCCCGCGGCTGAACAGGTGGAGGATGGCGGCGTGGGCCGCATAGTTGCGGGCGGTGTCGCGGTCCCAGCGCAGGGTACGCACGTCGGGCCACAGTTGCTGCACGGCCTGTTCCACTTGCTCGGTGCCCAGCCCAAAGTAGCGCATGCGCCTGCTACCACACGCCGGGCAACGGTCCGGCTGAGGTTGCCGGTGTCCGCAGTGGTGGCACATCAAGTCAGCGGCGGCGCTGTGATAGGTCAAGGGGGTGTCGCAAGCGGGGCAGCGCAGGACGTGGCCGCAGTCCCGGCAGAGGACGAACGTGGCCGTCCCCCGGCGGTTGAGCAGGAGGATGGCCTGCTCCCCCTGGCGCAACGCCACGTCCATGGCCTGCCGAAGGGGCAGGCTAAAGATCGAACGGTTGCCCGCCCGCAGTTCGGCGCGCATGTCCACGATCTGCACCGCAGGCAACGGGATGTAACGCGCCTCGGATAGTGGTTCATGCAGGGGGCGGAAATCGGTGTGGGGCAGTTGATAGCGGGACTGTAATTCGGTGATGCGGCGAGCGTGGCCCATCACGCGGCGCGGCATCTCCAGCAACGTGCATGCACCCCGTTGGACGCGATAATAGGATTCCAGGCTGGGGGTGGCGGAACCCAGAATGGCGGCCGCCCCGGCCATGCGCGCCAGTTCCAGCGCGGCGTCGCGGGCATGGTAGAACGGCACCAGAGGCGCGCCAAGAGGGAGATCGCGTGTTTTGTCCCCTTCCTCGAATTCGATCTCCTCCTGCTTGTAACTGGCATCGTGTTCCTCGTCCACGACGATGAGGCCCAGGTTGGGAAAAGGGACGAACAGGGCCGAGCGTGGACCGATGACGACGTCCACCAACCCGGCACGGATGCGGCGCCAGGTATCGTAGCGTTGCCCCTCGGTCAACGCGCTGTGGAGGATGGCGATGCGCCGGCCAAAGCGGGCGCCAAAGCGGTGGGCAGTCTGCGGCGTGAGGCTGATCTCCGGTACGAGCACGCTGGCCTGCCGGCCGCGGGCCAGCGTCTCCGCCACGGCCCGCAAATAGATCTCCGTCTTGCCGGACCCGGTCACGCCGTGAAGGAGGAAAATTGCGGATTGGGGATTGCGGATTGCGGATTGGGGATTGCGGATTGCGGATTGGGGAGTGGGAAGTGGGGATTGCGGATTGGAGAGTGCGGAGTGGATGACGTTCCAGACGGACTGTTGGTCGGGCGTGAGGGGCGGGGGGGTGTCGGGGACGAAGGTTTCGTCGGCCAGCGGGTCGCGCCAGACCTCCTCCACGTCGAAGGCAACCAGGCCTCGTTCGGCCAGTCTGTTGAGATGGCGGCGCTGGCAGCCGGTCTCGGCGTAGACCCAACTCACGTCTACCGAGCCCCCTTCGGCACGCAGGAACTTGGCGATGGCAGGGTAGCATGCGCTCCTCAGCCTGGCCAGCGCCTCTTCCAGGTTTACGTCTCGCGCGATCCATTCGACCGTGTGCACCTGTTTGGGGCGAGCGCGGGGCGGGGTCAGGAAGGGGGATTTCACGACCAGGCCACGGGCGGCCAGCTGCGTCGCTGCGTGGCGCCATTCCTGGCGGGGCAGCAGGCGATCCAGTTGCCGCCCACGCAACGGTCCCCTGGCATCCAATACCGTGACCAGGTGCTCCTGGGCCTTTGTTCGCACGTCCTGAGATTCGACCTTCCTGCTCAGCTCGAGTTGTACGTCGGCGTGGCCGGCTACGCCTGGCGGGAGCATCAGTGCCAGGCACTCGTGCAGTGGCGCCAGGTACTCGCGGCTCATCCAGCGCGCGAGTTCGAGTTGGGCAGGCGTCAGGACGGGCTCGGGGTCCACCAACGACTCGATGGGACGGGTTTCGGGGACGGGGGACTCGGCGCTGAGAGCGACGACGACGCCGTAGAGCCGCCGGGGGCCGAACGGTACGACGACGAGCGAGCCTGCCGCGAGCACGCCGCGCAGTTCATCCGGCACGTGGTAGGTAAAGGCCTGCGCGACTGCGCCCGGGGCCGAGGCCTCGACCCGCGAAAAAACGATCACGTCACCAAACAGGGGGGCTTTCATCCAGGCTCAATCACCCAACGCTAGCGGATCTAGACCTCCTCGCCGAAACGGGAACTGTAGCGCAGGAACACCAGGTAACCGACGACGAGCAGGATCAAGGCAGTCACGGCGGTGCGCAGCAGAAAGTCCAGGCCGGTCGGCGCGCCCCAGTACAGCAGGTCACGGTAAGAGGCGATGATGGAGGCCATCGGGTTCAAGCGATACAACCATAGCCGGGCGTTGAACGAGATGCCCAGTACGGTGGCCTGCTGCGGGACGGTCTGGATCGGGTAGAACACCGGCGTGAGGAAGAACCAGGCCACTATGGCCACACTCAGGATGAACTGGGTGTCCCGATAGAATACGTTCAGCGTGCACAAGATGAGCGTCAAGCCGATGGTAAAGGCCAACTGGATCAGGATGGTGACCGGCAAGAGCAGTACCCAGGGGGTCAGCGATGCGCCGGAGATGAACGCCAGGATGAAGAATACAGGCAGCGCGACGAGAAAGTTGACCAGGCTGGATAGCACGATCGAGAGCGGCAGCGCTTCGCGGGGAAAGTAGACCTTCTTGACCAGGTAGGCGTTGTTCACGATGCTGCCGGTAGCCTGCAAGACCGCATCGGTGAAAAAGTTCCAGGGCAGCAGCCCACACAGGAGAAAGACAGGGTAGTGGGGGATGTCGGCATTGCGCAAAAAGACGGTGAAGAAGACGGTGTAGACGATCATCATCAACAATGGGTTGAGCCAGGACCAGGCGATGCCCAGGACGGAACTCTTGTAGCGCACTTTGAGGTTACGCACGACCAGGTTGTAGGTCAACTCGCGGTACTGCCAAAGTTCGCGCAGGTGGCGCAAGATTTTCATACGGCCTCCGTCAATGGTGCAAGGTCATGGCGGTGCGATAGACGTTCAGCAGGCGACGCCCGGCGCGCTCCCAGGAAAAGTGGCGGATGGCGCGCTCCCGCAGTTTGCGCCCCAGTTCAGTCCGTCGCTGGGGGTCGTTCAGCAGGCCGGCGATCTCACCGGCCAGCGCCAGCGGGCTGCCGGTTCGCCCGGCGTACACGCCCAGGGAGCCCAGGTACTCCCGGCTTACGGGGGTATCGAAGGAGACGGTGGGCAGGGCCATCGCCATGTAGTTCAGGATTTTGCCACAGCCCTCGGTGGCGGAAAGTTTGGGGGCCACGGCGACGTCGCCCAGCGCCAGGTGGGCAGGTGTTTCTTCATAGGGCACCTTGCCGGTGAAGGTGACCCGGCCAGCAATCCCCAGGTCGGCAGCCATCTGCCGGTAACGGGAGACATTCGGGAAGCCCATGATCAGGAAATGGGCATCCACCGCACGCTGCTGGAGAATCTGCGCCGCCTGCAGCAGGTACGGCAGGCCCTGGTAATCCGTCAAGAGACCCAGGTAGGCGACCACGGGACGATCAGCCGGGATGCCCAGCGCTGCCTTGCAGGCCGCGACGCCATGCGCGTCGAGCACAGCAGGCCGGAAGAAATCTGGATTCACGCAATCCGGCAGCGGCTGGACGCGGCGGACACTGCAGTTAAAGTCACGCTCCAGCAAAAGAGCGCCATGTTGGCTACTGGTGACGATGGCATCGGCCATCTGGTCAATGCGCAATTCCAACAGGTGCGCCCAGCGATACCACGGCCCCTGCGGATTGAGAAAGTGATGGTCCACCATCTCACTCGTCATGCTGCCCTGGAAGTCGAGCAGGAGCGGCGCACCCAGCAGACGGCTCAGGAAGTAGCCCAGAAAGGCGCCCTCGTGGGTGTGGCCGTGGACGATGTCGAAGCGGCGGCGCACGATGGTCTTAAGCCCTACCCAGCCGAGGAACACGTCGAAGGCGATCTTGTGTGGGGAGGAGCCGACCTCGTAGTCAGGCCGCCAGGGCATGGGCCGGGTGCGGATGATTTCCAGGTCGGGCAGGTCCCGTCCCAGGTAATAGGTGACGATGGTCACCTGGTGGCCCAGTTTCTGCAGCACCCGCGCCTCCTCCAGGATCCGTATGTGGCCACCATAGTCGGAGAAGAAGGAGGTGGGGGCGATCATCAAGATACGGTACGTCTCAGTCAATGCGGCTGGCCTGGCAAGGGGTGTGGAGGCGGCGCCAATCTGGCACCGCTACTTTTTGCGGGAGCGCTCCGCCTCGCCCTTCACCCGTCTCGTCATGTACTCCCCAAAGAACATCCGCCCCATGTGTTCGCTTGCGCCGGGCACCTGGTCCGTGCTGACGGTGCGTTCCTTGCGCCACATGCCTTGTTCCTGCTCTCCGAGCCAGCGTGCCCGTCCCTCGGCGGTAGTTACGAAATCCTTCTCCAACGCCTCCGCATCGTCGTCGGCCAGCAGGTCGCGCAAGTGCACCAATTCGCTCAAGAGAGAGTTGAGGCGGCGCAGGAGGTGCTCACGGTTGAGAAAGACGGAAAAGTGGCGCTGGCCGGCGTCGGCGGCGGCAGCGGTGGCAGCAGCGAAGCGAGACCCGGCGAACTTGCGCATCTCCTGCCAGCCGGGGGTGTCCACCGTAGCCCGCAGCAAGGCAACGGCCGTCAAGTCGGACAGTTCCTCGACGCCAGCCTGCAAGCCGTCGTGCTCGGTGACGTCAATGAAGAAGGGGGTCGCCTCCAGCATCCGGACCAACCCGGTGCACGCATCAATCACCGCGCTGGGAGCCTCGGCCGGCATAGTGAGGCAGTAGAGAGCCCCTCTGAGCAGGCTGCTGCTGGCTTCCTCGACCTCCTTCAGAGGCCTGGAGCCAACGAGGGCCGGATTGAGGACAGGGTGCCCGCCGACGAAGAAGACGTTCCTCGGCAACCGTTCCGCAGCCCAGCGCATCACCGGGGCCTTCAGGTGGGCCGTGTCGGTGACCAGGCAGCCCGCTTCGAGGGATGGGGCAATCGCCGCGAACGTGTCAGCGGTGGCCGCGAGCGGCACGGCGACGACGATCAGGTCGGCGTTCCGGCACACCCGGTCCAGCCTGCGCTCCACCTGGTCAAAGGCCTTCTTGCTGAGGGCGAGGTTGGCAGTGGCCAGGTCGGCGTCGTAGCCGACGATGCGGGGCGGCTCGCTCTGCGCTTTCAGCCCCAGGGCCATGGAGACGCTGATACAATCAGCGCCGACGATCGCAACTTGCTTAAAATTCATGCTGACGTTTTCCTCCCGTATCGCTGTACTCACCCTCCTGCAGGTTGCGGATGAGTACATCCGGGCGGATGAGTACATCCGGGCGGATGAGTACATCCGGGCGGATGAGTACATCCGGGCGGATGAGTACATCCGGCGCAACCTGCGGGAAGGTGCTAGTTCAGGTTGTCGGCCGCCTGGAGGGCGGCCAGCCACCCATGCTCCTCGGCTGTGAAGGCCGGACCGCTCGCCAGCCGCTCCTGGTGGCGGCGGATGAGGGCAACCGTGAGGGGCGAGCAGCCGGCACCCTGGGCCTGCCGCGCCCCTACCTGCGGGTGGTTGGCGTGCATGAGGTAGGGACGTCGCCAACCCCGCGGCTGCCCCTGGCTCAGGTAAGCCAGCAGGCGCGGAGCCAAGCGCTCCAACAGGACGATGATCGCCCGCTGCCAGGCCGGCAAGTGAGCGGCAGCCTTGCCCACGTCGTGCAGCAGGGCGGCGGCCAGAAGATGAGCATCCGTGTAGCCTGCCCGGCGGAGGGTGGTGTACACAGCCAGGGAGTGGCGCTGGTCCGGCCTGGGCTGGCGGCGGAAGAGGCTGCGCGCCTCCGGCGTCAGGATACGTAGGGCCTGCTCCACTTGCTCCTCTGGCACCCGCGCGGCCAAGGCCCGGAAAAACTGCCCCACCCGGTAACGAGCCGTCTCGATCATCCCGTGCTCAGTACACCAACAGCGCACGGAGCATGAAACCCATGACCGGGCCCATAAACAGGCTGAGTGCGCCGAGCCTGGACAGGAGGTACAGGACCAGCATCAGCCCTGCTCCTCCGAAAACCTCCAGGCGGTCCATCACGTTCGCCCAGGCCCGTGGCAACAACCAGGCCAGCACGCGCGAACCATCGAGCGGCGGGATGGGGATCAGGTTGAAGCACGTCAGGGTCAGGTTGATGACGATGAAATTGACCAGGATACCCTGCAGGCTGATGATGGCATTACTGCTGGCGTAGAGGCTCAGCCAACCCATCCGAAACGGGATCGCCGCCAGCATGGCCAGCACCAGGTTAGAAAACGGCCCCGCCACACTCACCAGTGCCCAACTGGCCCGCACGTTGCCACGCAACCGGTAGGGGGCGACAGGGACCGGCTTGCCCCAGCCGAAGCCAAACAGCAACAAGCCGATGGTCCCGATGGGGTCCAGGTGAGCCAGGGGGTTGATGGTCAGGCGGCCACGCAGGGCAGCCGTATCGTCTCCCAGGCGATAGGCCGTCCAGGCGTGGGCCCACTCGTGGACGGGCATACTCGTGAGAAACAGGATCGCCATGGTGATGAGCCGATCCGGGCTGAACAGATTCATCAAATTCAATGCATCTACCTCATGGAAGCGCTGTAAGTAGCAGCGTGTAATTATAGCACGTTTGCCAGAAAGGGGCGAACCTTCCGGAAGGCTCGAAAGCGCACCGCGAATGCGAGAGGTGCCCCCCAAGTAACGCTTTGCGCGCTGGACGGCGCGGGTGAGTACACCCGTCACTGAAGCCTTCGGGAAGGTAACTGCCCTCGGAGGTGAATGTTGCTCCCATTTCCCGATGGTGCTATAATCCTAACCCGGACGAGCCGAAACCAAAATGGATCAAACCACGGAGCCACAGACGATGGAACTGACGCGGGAACAAGTGCAACACATCGCCGACCTGGCCAGGTTGGCGCTGAGCGAGGAAGAGTGCGCTCTGTACCGAGAGCAGCTTTCCGCCATCCTGGAGTATTTTGAGCGGCTGCAGGAACTGGACACCGCAGCCATCCCGCCCACGGCGACCGTCCTGCCGCTCTCGAACGTGATGCGCGCCGACGAACCCGCGCCCCCCTTCCCCCGCGAGAGCATCCTGGCCAATGCCCCCGCCGTCGAGGAGGGGTGCTTTCGGGTGCCGGCGGTATTGGAATAGCAGGCGGGCGCCGACGTATGGGAGGCGTGGTGGATCTAGACACACTGACCATCCACGAGGCTCAGGGCCTGCTGGAGGCCGGAGAGTTCACGGCGGTCGAACTGACCGAGGCGGTCCTGGAGCGCGTTCTGGCGGCGGACAACGACGTCCAGGCCTACCTGACGCTGACGCCGGAGGAGGCACTGGTCCAGGCCCGCGCGGCTGACCAGGCCCGCGCGGCTGGCGTCGCCAATCCGCTCCTGGGTATCCCGCTGGCCATCAAAGACGTGCTGTGCACGGAGGGCATCCACACCACCTGTGGCTCCCGTATCCTGGAAACCTTCGTCCCACCCTACGATGCCACCGCCGTGGCGCGGCTGAAGGATGCCGGGGCCGTCCTCCTGGGCAAGACGAACACCGACGAGTTCGCCATGGGCTCCTCCACCGAGAACTCGGCGTTCTTCACCACGCACAACCCGTGGGACCTGAGCCGGGTGCCGGGGGGCAGCAGCGGGGGGAGCGCCGCTGCCGTGGCGGCCGCTGAATGCCTGGGTGCGCTGGGCACCGACACCGGCGGCAGCGTGCGCCAGCCGGCCGCGTTGTGCGGCGTCGTCGGCCTCAAGCCCACTTACGGGTTGGTCAGCCGCTACGGGCTGGTCGCCTTCGCCTCCTCGCTCGACCAGATCGGGGTGCTGGGCAGGGACGTGACCGACGCGGCCATCCTGCTGGGGGCCATCGCCGGCCACGACCCGCGGGACTCGACGTCGCTGGACGTGCGGGTGCCGGATTATACCGGCGGATTACTACAACGGATTGGGAAAGGAACGGACCTGGCGGGGGTGCGGGTGCCGGATTACACCGGCGGATTACTACAACGGATTGGGAAAGGAACGGACCTGGCGGGGGTGCGGGTGGGGGTACCGCGGGAGTATTTCGTCGAGGGGATGCAGCCGGAGGTGGAGAGGGCGGCGCGTGCGGCGGTGGATGGCCTGGCCGGTCTGGGGGCTGAGGTTGTGGAGGTGAGCCTGCCGCACACCGAATATGCGCTGCCGGTGTATTACCTGATCGCGCCGGCGGAGGCCAGCGCCAACCTGGCCCGCTACGACGGCGTGCGCTACACGATGCGGGTAAATGGCGGTGGGCTGGAGGGGATGTACAAGGCAACGCGCGGGCAGGGGTTCGGGCCCGAGGTCAAGCGGCGCATCATGCTGGGCACCTACGCGCTCTCGGCCGGTTACTATGACGCGTACTATCTCAAGGCGCAGAAGGTGCGCACGCTGATCAAGGGGGATTTCGACGCCGCCTTCGAGCGGGTGGACGTGCTGGTTACCCCCACCACGCCGACCACTGCGTTTCGCATCGGTGAGAGGACTGCCGACCCGTTGCAGATGTACCTTTCCGACGTCTTGACGCTGGCGGTGAACCTGGCGGGCATCTGTGGGCTGAGCCTGCCCTGCGGCTTCGACGGGGCGGGGCTGCCGATTGGCTTGCAGGTGATCGGGCCGGCGCTGGGCGAGGAGCGCATCCTGCGCGTGGCCTACGCCTACGAGCAGGCCACCCACTGGCACACGCGGAGGCCGCTGCTGTGAAGTAAACAGGCGGGACTGGCGGATTACCGGATGCTGTGCGCATTTGTGCTCAATGTGTGGGTTGAACATAATCTTCTAATCGAATGCGCTTGGAGGAGAGATGGACATACAACAGATCGTAGATGACATCTATGCCCTGAACTGCCACCTGCAAGTTTTCGAGAAAAAGTATGCCCTGTCGTCGGCCGACTTTTATGAGATGTATGTTCAGGGTGAACTGGACAGCGGAGAGTTTGGGCAGACACGAGACTTTGTCGAGTGGGCTGGCTTCTATAAGATCAAGCGGGAACTGGAGGAGGAGTTTCGCCGCCTCAGCCATCAGCGCATGCAGGCCGTCCGGGCTTCCAGGGCACCGTTGGTACCTACCACAGTGTAACCCCTATGCCTATCCGTCGGGCGTCTTACGAGCGGTTCATCTACACGATCCAGACTACCTCCACTTTGGTTGAGCAGTCTACATTAACGATCATTATGCGCAGTTCCCAGGGAGGTGTCCTGCGCGGCCAGCTCCGATTTCGAGACGATATCGTACTCGACGTATCCGAAGTGCTGAACTTCCGCGCTGGCGTGATTGAAACCTACGGATATGCTGTCTGGCAGGGCGATGTGCTCCTCTACTGGTACGATTCACACCCTCATCCCGATGACCCGCTCCTGGCTGCCACTCACCCTCACCACAAGCACATTCCTCCAGACATTAAACGCCATCGTGTCCTTGCGCCTGGACTGCACTTCGATGAGCCCAATCTGCGCTTCCTTGTCCGAGAGATTGAAGGGGTCCTGGTACAGGTTCATCTTGGGCAAGCCCGGGAAAAGGTGCGCATGTTTCTCGCGCCTTACGATGGACAGGTGCCTGACGGTCACATCGAGATTGATGAAAGGCTGGACGAATCAGCATTGGCAGTACATCGCTATCCGGATAGCATTGTAGTCAGAAGTGCTGACGTACCAGAATCTGTCATCGCACACGAACTGGTGCACGTTGCTCAACATACTCTTGAGCAGTTTGGCGGCTTTCATCTGCTATATGTGCTGTTGGCCGAGGGGTTGGCTGAGTTCGTCGCCAGGTCGCTCTATCCGGAGCACGTGGTCAAGTATGCACCAGGGTATGAAGCGGTATCCCTGCTCGTCGAGGTTGTGCCCGGTGTAATCGGTGACTTACTCCGCATCAATGATTTGCCTCTGACGCCTGCAGATGCAGAGGGGATCCTGACCAGCTCGTGCCTGCCGCCGTATACCCGACGTCTTTTGGCGAAGGAGAGCGATCTCATCCGAAGCAGTGTAGAGCGAGCCTGGGAGGCTGGGATTGATGACCCAACCTTCGTCACGCTAGGTGAGGAACTGCGGGCATGGAAGTTCTTGTTGGACGAGCGATTCGGGACCATATGGAGTCAGCTATACGCGGCGATAGAGCCGTGGTTTGAGGTGGAGGGCGAGCGAGGCGCCCCAGCGGATGGGAGCACGTATGATGATGGCTTACGGGGAGCGTGAACTGACCAACCGAATAGACCACTACCTGGCGTTTGTGGGTCAACACGTGGGGGTAGAACGGGCCTTTCTGTACGGCTCGTACGCCTATGGCGCCCCTCGTTCGCGCAGCGACATAGACCTGGTGGTACTGTCGCCCGACTTTGCGCCCATGGAACGGCGCCGTCGCCAGGAGCAACTGGCGATCTGGGCCTGGCAGGCAGGAGTGGGGGACATTGAGGCCCTGGGGCTGACGCCGGAGGAATTTGAGGCGATCAGCGACTTGAGCGTGTTGGGCGAGGTGCAGGAGAAGGGCATCGTCGTCTACGACGCTGCCCGCCCGGAGCGCACCCCGGCCATGGCACTGCGGGAGCGCCGGGCGAAATATGAGGTGGATGATGGGTGATCCCTGGAGCCAATACGAGGCCGGGCTGAACCGGCTGCTGACGCGGTTGGGCCAGGACCATCCATGAGGACGGACGGCTGTTGCCCAGCGTCTTTTTGCCGGATGAGGAGGAACATAGTGACTGACCTACGAGACAAGATTGCGGAGCACTCTGCACACGTGGCCGTGATCGGCCTGGGCTACGTCGGGCTGCCGCTGGCGACGGCGTTCGCCAGGGCCGGCTTCCGTACCACCGGCGTGGAACTCAACCAGCACAAAGTGGACGCCATCACCGCCGGCCAGAGTTACATCCCCGACGTCCCTAGCGACGACCTGGCCCCGCACGTCCAGGCCGGCCGCCTCACGGCTACATCGGATTACGATGCGCTGCTTGAGGTGGACGCCATGTTCATCTGCGTCCAAACCCCCTACGACGCCCAGCGGGCTCCCGACCTGTCCTACATCCGGGCCGCCAGCCAGAGCATCCGGTCCCGCTTGAAACCCGGCCAACTGGTCGTCCTGCAGAGCACGACCTACCCGGGTACGACGGAGGAGATCGTCCAGCCGATCCTGGAAGAGAGCGGCCTCGAGGCCGGCGCCGACTTTTACCTGGCTTTCTCGCCCGAGCGCATTGATCCGGGCAACAAACAGTGGTCGGCCTACAATACGCCCAAGGTCGTCGGCGGCGTGACGCCCGAGTGCACCCGCCTGGCCGCCGAACTCTTGCGCCAGATGGGGGCACCGGTGTGCACCGTCTCCTCCGCCCGCGCCGCCGAACTGACCAAACTGCTGGAAAACACCTTCCGCGCCGTCAACATCGCCCTGGTCAACGAACTGGCCTTGCTGGCGGAGCGCATGGGCATTGATTTCTGGGAGGTGATCGAGGCCGCCAGGACCAAGCCCTTTGGCTTCATGCCCTTCTACCCGGGACCGGGGGTGGGTGGGCACTGCATCCCGGTGGACCCCTATTACCTCAGTTGGAAGGCGCGCGAGTACGACTATTACACCGAGTTCATCGAACTGGCCGGCGAGGTCAACCAGGCCATGCCCCATCACGTGGTGGACCTGATGGGCCAGGCACTCTCGCTCCACGGGAAACCCCTGCGGGATGCGCGCGTGCTCGTGCTGGGCGTGGCCTTCAAACCGGGCATTGACGACGCCCGCAACTCCCCGGCCGAGCGCATCATCGAACTCTTGCTGAGCCGGGGTGCGCGCGTGCGCTACCACGACCCGTACGTCCCGCGCTTCCAGGTGGGTAACGACGTTTTCCATTGCGAGACGGTCGTCCTGGAGTCGGTGCCGCTGACGGAGGAGGAAATCGGTGCCGCCGATTGCGTCGCCATCGTCACCGGCCACCGCAACCTGGACTATAGGCACATCGTAGAACACGCCGCGTTGGTGGTGGATACGTGCAACGCAACCGCTGGCGCAGGCCAAGGCCGGGAGAAGGTCGTGCGTCTTGGCACGCCGCTGCCTGCCCCAGCACGACGATCAGGTGCTAAGCCACTGTGTCCAACACGCCTTCCCCTGTAGACCCAAGCGCAGCGCCGGCCATCCCTCCTCGCCCGCCCACCTGGCAGTTGAGGGTGGTGCAGGTGCTGACCGTCATCGTGGTAGTCGCCGCGCTCGGTGCGGCCGTTTATTTCCGCGACCGGCTGAAGGAACTGGAGCGCTATGGCTACGCGGCCGTCTTCCTGGTGGGGCTGGTCAGCAACGCCACGTTGATTCTGCCGGTGCCGGGACTGGCCGTCAGTTCGGTGATGGGCGGGGTCTTCAACCCGTGGATCGTAGGTCTGGTGGGTGGTGTGGGCCAGGCACTGGGGGAACTCACCGGATACCTGGCCGGCTACAGCGGGCAGACGCTGGTGGATGGGAACCCCACGTACAACCGGCTGACGCGCTGGATGCAGCGCTACGGCGCGTTGACGATTTTCGTACTGGCCGTCATCCCCAACCCGGTCTTCGACCTGGGAGGCATGGCGGCCGGCACACTGCGCTTCCCGCTGTGGAAGTTTCTGGCGAGTTGCACCGCCGGCAAGGTGATCAAGAACATCGCGTTCGCCCTGGCCGGCTACTATGGCATCAGCCTCTTGCTCCGGCGCTGACGGCCTGGTGCAATCCTGATTCGTGGAACACGCGCGCATGGATACCCGACACAGTTCTGGCTCAACACGACAGACCGGGCTCGGCCTCGTGGCCCAGATTCTCATGTGGGGAGGCATCGCGCTGCTGATCGTCGGCGGCCTGCTGGCCTATCCCTACGTGGCTTCTCGCCTGGCCCCTGTTCCCCCCACCCCCACTCCAACAGCCCCCCCCACGCAATCGGCCACTCCCCCACCCACGTCCACCAGCGCCGTCCCTGTCAGCACATCCACCCCCTCCCCCACCCGTTCCACACCTACACCTACTCTTCTTCCCTCACCGACCCCCACGCCTGCGCTGCCTACGCGCATCGTCATCCCGGCCATCGGCGTAGACGCTCCGGTGGCGCCGGTCTCCTGGCAAGTCGTCGAAACGGACGGCCCGGCGCAGGTGGCCTGGGAAGTCCCGGACACGTACGCCGCCGGCTGGCACGAGACCTCCGCGCCGCTGGGTGTACCTGGCAACACCGTCCTCAACGGCCACAACACCACCCACGGCGAGGTCTTCCGCGACCTGTACACGCTAAAAGCCGGCGACGTCATCATCGTCTACGCTGGCGAGGTTCCCTATGGCTACGCGGTCACCGAAGTACTGATCCTGCCTGAGGCCGGGCAGCCATTGGAGAAGCGCATTGAGAACGCGCGCTACATCCTGCCCACCGAGGATGAACGGCTAACCCTGGTCACCTGCCACCCCTATGGCAGCCTGCGCTACCGGCTGATCGTCATCGCCCACCCACTCTCCAACCTCCAATCTCCAACATCCAACATCCAAGATCCAGTATCAAGCATCCAGTTTAGAGGGACCCATGAACCAAACCCATTCCTTGCTTGACTTTCCCTTGATCTCCCGCGTGCGCCGCAACCATGCGCTGGAGCACGCGACGATGCACGTCCTCGGCGAGCGGTATCGCGAACTCAGATTGGTGGGGCGCTCCTCGCTGTGGGGCTTTTACATCTACGGCAACGTGCCGACCGAGAGCGTGGTGGCCGCGGCCCAGGAGGGACTGCAACGGCTGAAAGCCGGCCAGCGCCAGTTCGCCATCCACCCGAATTGCGGCTCGAACCTCGTCGTGGCCGGGGTACTGGCCGGCCTGGGCGCATTCCTGGCCCTGGGGGGTGGCTCGAGTGACCGGTCCAGAAACCGCCTGGAACAACTCGCCCGCCTGCCGCTGGCCTTCGCCGCCGCCACGCTGGGCATCGTCCTGGCACAGCCCCTGGGCCTGGCGCTCCAGGCCCGCGTGACCACCCAGGCCCGCGTCGGCAATATGCGGATCGTGGGCGTCACGCGAGAGAGGCAGGCCGGCGTGCTCGTGCACCACGTCCGCACCGAAGATTGAGAAACCAGGTTTTTGGGAAAAACCTGGTTCCTTACGCCAGAAACGAGGGGAGATGTCGAAACCTGCGCCTGCCTTTTACATATTCCACGGCACAGACGAATTCACCTGCGCCGAGACGCTGGCCGATTTCAAGCGCCGGCTCGGCCCGCCCGACACCGTGGACCTGAACACCACCAGGCTCGATGGGGAAACCACCACACTCGCCCAACTGCACCACGCCTGCGACGCCATGCCCTTCCTGGCCGAAAAACGGCTGGTCGTCGTCCGTGGGCTGCTGGCCCGGCTCACCCCTCACAAGGAGCGGAAACTGTCCGCCAGCCAGGAAGAGTTTCTGGCGGCCCTGGCCGACTATCTGCCCCGCCTGCCTGAAACCACCCGCCTGGTCTTGGTCGAGGACAAGCCGTTGCCCGCACAACACCCCATCCTCCAACTGGCCCAGCGGGAGGCGCGAGGGTACGCCAGGCAGTTCGACCCACCGGACACCCGAGCGCTACCCCACTGGGTCGAAAAGCGCGCCCGCCAGCACGGCGGCGAGATCGAACCCCCAGCCGCCGAACAACTGGCCGCCGTCGTGGGGGCCGACCTGCGCTTGCTCGACCAGGAAATCGCCAAGTTGGTGACCTATACTGGTACAGAGCGGGCCATCCGCGGCGCAGACGTGGAAGTCCTGGTGCCCTATGCCCAGGCCGCCGTCGTCTTCGACATGGTGGACGCGCTCGGCCAGCGGGACGGGCACACCGCCGCCCAGAAACTGCACCGGCTACTGGATGCAGGCGAGCACCCGCTGGGCCTCCTGGGAATGATCGCACGCCAGTTCCGGCTGCTGCTCCAGGTCAGCGAGTTGAAGGCAGAGGGGGCTACAGCCCGAGACGTGGCCCAGGCGCTCAAGTTACATCCGTTCCCGGCCGGCAAACTCTACGACCAGACCAGCCACTTTACGACTGCCCAACTGGAGACGATATACCGCCACCTGCTAGACACCGACGTGGCCATTAAGAACGGGGAGATCGAACCAGAGGTCGCGCTTGACTTGCTCGTGGCAGGACTGGCAGCAAATGAGAAGGCATAGCCCGAAGGAAGCGGAAGTTCGCCGAGGAAATGGTCGCTTCTAGCCGCCGTATGCCTTTTCGTGAGGACCGACAAGAAGGAAGATCACCTCATTGTCAGGTTCTATCTTGGCACAATCAGGACAGTCGTTGTAACCTTTCTGCCTAAAGCCGCGGCTTATACACTCCTCGCACACCGCATAGATAATGCGAAAGTTCCGGGTAACGCGTGCACTTCGCTTGCCCCTGAGATCTATCGCTTTCTTCGTCAACAATTCGGAATTGTGATAAGGGTCCTGAAGGATATGATCGACTCTGTGCTTTATCTGCCTGGAAAGACTGGCATATCTCTCCAGGTCTCTCCTGAACTCCTCGAGAAACAGTGGTTTATACACTACTGAAGATCTCTTCGTAGGTCAGAAAACGACGATGGCGCAGGTCATCCTCAGCCCGCTCATACGAGGCAAGCAAGTCAGGGCTGGAGCAAATCTCGACCGTGGCCTGCCAACCACGCAGGTATTCACTCAGCCTGACCAACAGGTCGCTGCCGTCGGAAGCCAGGATGTCCAGCAGGCCACTGAAAAACTCGATCCTATCGCCAGCATCTAGTTCGTTGAACCAGGCCAGTTCTTCGGGCAGGTCCAGCCTGGCGTTCAGCACCGGAAAGTCCTGCAGCGACATCGTTTCTGCCTTACTTGCCGAAGTCATCGGAACTACTCCTTGCAGAAAGTGAAGAAGATCCAAACCCGCGTACAGCGCTCAACTGTAATTATACTGGCGCACGACCAGGGTGTCAAGTAAAGCACCATCGGTGCTTGGAAGTGTAGAGGCCAGTCTGCCACAATTGCATCGGCCCACAGAGCCTGTGCTGGAAAACAGACCAGGCTAACACCGCCGGTTTCACAGCGGTGTTAGCCTGGTCACGGGAGTATCAGCCTGTTCCACAGCAGTGTCAGCCTACAGCAGTCTTACACCACCCTCCGCTGCAAGTGCCAGGTGTTGTGCCGCGCGTCCTGATATACCTCGAACGTGCCCTCATGGCAGCGCACCCGGAAGCAGTGCCGGTCCACCCGGCCGCCCTGCCGCGCGACGGTCCAACAACGCTCCACAGCGTGTACGTCGTAGCGGTGCCCACGCCAGACGAACGCCTTGGGAAAGTAGCCGTGCCGCCGCTCCCGCATGTCAATCGGCTCGCTACCGCGCGGGCGGCGGTTTTTCCCTCCACCTCTCACCCGAGATCCTCGCCTCACGTCAAGCGTAACGCTCATACGTCCTCACCTCCGCATCTATCGGTGCCCCTCCCACCACGGTAAACTGCCGCTGCACGGGTGCCGTCAGCGAAGGGGGGAAGGGGTTCCAATCGTTGTACCGTTGCGGCCCGGCCGGCGGCGCGACCACTACCACCGGCGGGTACATCCCCTGCGGGTACATCCCTTGCGGCACAGCCGGCTGCGACCGTTGCTCCTCGCGCCGGCGGCTGACCGCCACGATGAGCAAACTGGTGGGGATGGCCGCCCCCACGCCACACACCGCCCCGGCCAGCACGGCCAACGCTTCGTCGCTCAGACGGCGACCGATGACCATGGCCAGGGCCACGGCGAAGGCCATCGCCACCAGGCCGGCAAAGACCTTCAAGCGACCCCCGCCACGGCTGCGATTCTCTCTCTCATCCATACGCTACACTCCTCTCAAGACTTCGGTCAAGCGGCTCACCGGCCAGGGGAGCGAGGCCGGACGCGCGGGAGGTGCAAGAGAAGGGCCTACAGGCAACACAAGGCCCTGCGCCAGGTGAGCCACGGCCTCCTGGATTTCGGCCGGCGAGACGTGGGCCACCTGGAACCGAATCACCCGCCCTTCGGCCACGGCGAGAAAGTCCCCCTGGCCCAGCAACCGCTCGGCCCCCGTGCCACCCCACCCCGTGGCCGTGCGCGCGTCCTCGATGCTGGTCACCCGGCCGACCAGTCGTACGGGAAAGTTGGCCTTGACCAGGGGGCCCAACACGGCCGCCATGGGCTTTTGAGTGGCCGCGACGATGTGGATACCGGCCTCACGCCCGCGTTGCGTCAGGCGGGTCAGCGCCCACTGCACAGGCTCGCCCCCGACCATCAAGAGGTCCGCCAACTCGTCAATCACGACCACCACGCTCGACTGCCCATCCGCGCGGCACCCACTCCCCGCACCGTTTCCTGCCCCCCGCCTCTCCATCAGGCGCACCAGGCTCTGCAGCGCTTCGATTGCCTCGCCCACCTCACAGATCACGTGGCGCGCCAGGTGGGGCACCCCCTGAAAGAGGGCAAAGGCATGGTTTTTGGGGTCTATCAACACCAGCGCCAGGCCCCCACCCCCACCATCGCCCTGGGTAGGGTAAGGAGGCGGGTTGGTTAGAGCAAGGCTCAGGATCATCGTCTGCAAGAGCACCGTCTTGCCCGAGCCGGTCGTACCGGCCACCAGGATGTGGGCCACGTCAGGGGAGGGGAGCCGGATGAGCAACGGGGCCCCGTCTTCCGCCAGGCCCAGGACAGCGGTCACCGGCGGGATGCCACCATCATCGCAGAGTTGGCGGAAGAGTGGCATCAAGCGCAGCGGCTGAGGGTCCTCGCGGGGCACCTCGACGGCCACCGCCGCACCGCGCCGGCTGACGCGGCAACTGGGTGCATCGAGGGCCGCCGCCAGTTCCTCGCTCAGTCCCTTGATCTTGGAGATTTTGGCCCCGACGGCAGGCAACACCTGAAAGCGCACCCAACGCGGGGTCACCGTGCCGCCGGTCACCCGCGCCGGCACCTTGTGCAACGTCAGCACCGCCTCAATACGGTCTGCCTGAAACTCCAATTTCTTGCGCATCCCTATTTCTCTCCCAATCGCGATCACAAGGGTGATAGAACAAACGTTCTACTGCCCTCCATATCATACCAGAACTTGTCTTCGGCGTCAAGGGGAATTATCCCAAATCGCGGGACGAGAAATTGGGATAAAGAAAGAGGCCCCAGCCTGACGGCCAGGGCCTCTGGAGCACAACCAGGGGCGCGCGGCAGGCACTATAACTGCCGGATGACCATCACTACTTTACCTTGCACCTCTACCTGGCGGGGGTCCACGTAGATCGGCTTCATGCCTGGGTTGGCGGGTTGGAGGCGTACCCGTCCCCCCACCTCCTGGTAGAAACGCTTGAGCGTGACTTCCTCACGGTCCTTCAGCCACACCGCTGCCATCTCACCGTTCTCGACCCATCTCTGGTGGCGCATCACGACGACGTCGCCATCGTGCACCAGCGCATCTATCATCGAGTTCCCCTGCACCTGCAAGGCGTACAAGCCGTTGGGGTCTCCCAGCACGTCGCGGGTCAACTCGATCGCCTCATCCCCCATCAGGCGGAAGTCGCTGGCCGGCACCGGGATCGGCTCACCGGCCACAATCCGGCCCAATAGCGGTATGCGCACCACCGCAGCCGGCTCCATTTGGGCCCGGGCCGCGGTGGTCAGTTTCAATCCGCGCGACACCTCCCGATCCCGGCTGAGGCAGCCCTTTTCCTCCAGCCGCTGCAGGTTGTAACTCACGACCGAAGTGGAACTGGTACCCGTCGCCGCACCGATCTCACGGATAGAAGGCGGATAGCCGTTCTCCGCAATGTACACGTTGACAAATTCCAGGATTCTCTCTTGCCTCTTCGACAAACGCTCGCCCATCGTCAGCCTCCTCGTTCCGGACCTACACAACAAAACCCGAACTAGTTTTGACTCTATTATACACGAACATGTGTTCTATGTCAAGAGGGCAGGCTCCCTTCGGCTTCGCTCAGGGCAGGCTTTCCTGGGAGGGAGAGGGGGGATTGACATCGCCCGATAGTCTGTTAGAATAGCAGGCAGGCTTCAGCATTGAAGCGTGGATCGTGTGGTGGTCGCCTGGCGACGTGTGCCTAACGAAAGGAGTGTACGATCATGGAGTCAGTACCTGCTCCTCAACCGTATCCTGCTCAGCCTCCCGTGCCCCTCACGCCTTCAGAAGAACGTTCCTGGGCCATGCTGGCCCACTTGAGCATCCTGCTCAACCTGGTGACCGGCCTGCTGGGAGTGGTGGGAGCGCTGGTCATATACCTGGTCTACCAGAACCGTTCCCGCTACGTGGCGTACCAGGCGCTGCAATCGCTCATCTTCCAGTTGGTGGCGTGGGTGGGAGGGGGTATCTTGACCGCGATCACCTGGACAATCACGGGCGTGTTCAGTGCGATACTGATCGGGCTCTTGTGTATCCCCGTCGCCATCTTCATCAGTCTGATCCCGCTGGCAGCAGTCGTATACGGGGTCATCGGCGGCATTCAGTGCAGCCAGGGACAGGATTTCCGCTACTGGCTGGTGGGGGATTGGGTACGGGGGACGCTCACCGGATCGTGATCCGGGAGCGAACCACCTTCGCGAAAGTTCAGGGAAGACACCCCGCACGCGAACCGCTACTTAAGAGCGGCACACTTGGGTTTCGCGGCACACTTGAACTTTCGGGAAGGTCCAGGTCTGCCCCCAAGTTGACATCCATAGGAAAGTGACTACAATAGCATGTGTTTCCGGTGGTGCAGCGCGGCACGCAGTTGCATCAACTACAAGGTTAATCAGACAGCACTATACAGAAAAGGAGGTAAGGCAAAATGGCAGAAATACCGGTGGGTGGCACGGACGTCACGCAGGACGACAAGTTGTGGGCACTTTTGAGCTGGCTGTTATGGCCTCTAGCCGTTATTGCATTACTGATGGAGGACAAAAAGTCCCGTCCCTTCGTCAAGTACAATGCGGTTCAATCGCTGGCCCTGGCAATCGTGGGCTGGGTCGTCTCGGCCGTGCTCAGCTTCGTCATTATCGGATGTGTGGTAGGGTTTGCCTGGCTCATCTACGTGATCGTGCTGGCGATCCAGTCCTACCAGGGTCAGTGGGTCAATATTCCGCTGATCACCGACTTCTGCAAGAAGCAGAACTGGATCTAGACGATCTCCAACAAACCAATACCGGGAAGCCCTTCCCCGCGACAGGGAAGGGCTTTTCCTTTTGCGTGCGTTGTGGTAAGATAGCACCCTACACTCACGAGTCGTTGAAACGGAGGGTGCCATGGCTCTACAGCCCAAGCGCTGGAAAATCGCGCCGACTGCTCCACCCGACCACGTCGCCCGGTTTCCCCACCTGAACCCGATCACCGTGCAGGTACTCTACAGCCGTGAGGTCCGCGACCCGGCTGAGGTGGCCGCTTTTCTCAGCGACGGGGACGACACAGCGAATCCCTTCGATCTCACCGGTGTGCCTGCCGCCGTCACCCGGTTGCGGCGGGCGTTGCGGGCGGGCGAGCTGCTTGCCGTATACGGCGACTTTGACGCGGATGGGGTGACCGCGACGGTGCTGCTGGTCCAGACCTTGAGGG
>Ga0307376_10000255_pt1 | contig 71594 bp, 103 predicted proteins | sample TR2MG_FD_202536 | JGI IMG/M metagenome (GOLD analysis project Ga0307376, IMG submission 202536) | Soil microbial communities from Risofladan, Vaasa, Finland - TR-2 | ecosystem: Environmental > Terrestrial > Soil > Coastal area > Acid sulfate soil | place: Finland: Risofladan, Vaasa | collected...
TCACATGTTACATCTGTAATACAGAACAAAACACGTAATAACAGACCTTTGCAGACTATTGACGAGATTTGAGTGAATTCGCTCCTTATTTGATCAGTAATGAAGAGAAATGACCTGACCCTAGGATCAAAATGAGCCGAAAGTGACCCAGAATTCCCAATGAGTCGGGTCAAAATCACATTACATTATAGGTAATGATATGGAGTTCAGGTTCCTCCCGAAAGATCCACCCCTCAGGACACTTCATGTCACTTTCGCCTCGCTACGCTCGGCGTTCCCCTCCTAAACCCTTATATACCAACACTTTACATGACTCAATCTCTCATCCTTCCACTTTTCTATCATCCGTGACTCAAAAATCAAACGACAGAAAGAATTCCACCCTCCCCAGACCTGACAGAAAGAACCACCTCCATTTTACCTATTACTATTATTATGATCTTGAGGGGCCGAGTCATGAAGACATAATTCTATCTCACAATGATGTGCCTCCACTTTTAGTCAGGAATCCGATCTAAAGATTCTTGTCGCTTGAATCTCCTAGGATCTCAATCTTTTATTGTGTGGGATCTCTACAGGTATTCCTGCTCCATTGAATCTATCGATTGATCGTTCAAACAAATATTCATTAACCAACTTACGATCTATTTCTCTCCTTATTCTAAGTTCATTGATGATCCATCGACAAGTTGTTCTTGCCTGTTTGTTTTTCGGTTCTTTTCTGTAGAACCGAAATGTCTCCTTCAGCTCTGCCACTGTGAAAATGCCAAGGTCATTGTACATTTCACCCTCCTTTTCCGATTCCTTGTTCTTTATTCCTAATGATCATCCTATGTATTTCAGGCCAACTATGGGTTTGCAACAAATCAGGATATTCCGTAACAAATTCAATAATATCTTTTTCTAGCTTATCGCGGTGTTCACGATATCTTACTGGAAACAAAGTATCTAGCCATTTGCTCAGGTGCTGTGTTGTAAATTCGTCCATGATTTTTTTCCCTCCCTTTACAGTTCTTTGGCAACCCATGTTTCAATGGCTTCACCAGTTCCCAACGTTTGGCAAATTCCTGCCAAAAGTTCGGCCTCAGTTTTCCAAGGCTCATCTCCACACGAAAACTTTTGCATGAGTTCGAAGCCGTCTCCGTAGTATGAAATGGTTGTAGTGCCAGAGTCCTCATGAACAATGGCATGGCCCATTTCAGTCTCCACTACTTTCATGGTGCATGTACTGAACTGCAAGTTTTTGAACTGTAACATGTTTTGACCCCTTTATTCAGTGGGCACCCTATGTACCCAAATACAGTTTACCTTCCAAAACACCTCTAGGCAAGTCCTAAACAGTTCCTATTTTAAATGCTTAGAATTCATTCAGATTCTATAATAAAATAATGGAGGTGGTTGTTAGCCACCTCCATTTTCACGACCCAAGGGTTCCTTACTGGCCCTTGGCCTTCAGGTTGGCCTCGACTTCGGCAAAGATGCCCTCAGTGCCGGTAGCGTTCACGCTACCAGTCTTTCCGTAGTACGCGAACACGCTTGCCGCGAAGGGCAGTAGCGTTTCCACCTTGCCGTGGTTGTCACCGCTGAGCTTTGCCCACCACGCCTTTTCAGGGGCGATATAGCCTGTACAGCCCTTTTCCTCCTTGACCTCACCCTTCAAGGCATCCTGCGTACTGTGGCAGAACGCACCACCGGCGAACACAAACGCCAATGACGCGAGGCGTTGGGCCATCTTGTTATTGGGGTTCACTGGCACCCCAATGACGTTACAGGCGGTTTCGTACAAGGCGACCGCCAGAGCCCGTTTGTTGAGTCCACCCTTGTTGTGGGTAGGAACGGCAACCTTTTCGGTGCCAAGTTCCAATTCCGCAATAGGCAACTGCTTCGCGACTGCAAGCAGCACCTTGGAAGCGACTACCGGAGTCGATTCCGAGTTGACCTTGGCCTTACGGCTCTTTTTGGCCTTGGTTTCCAACATGGCTTCCTGTTCACTCATCCTACACCTGCCTTTCTTTTACAAACCTCACAGCGGTTTGGCTCGGCGCATTGCCTTGCCTATGTTTACAGTTTACCTTCAACAGATTTTCATTGCAAGTCCTTTATTGGGTTCTACGATAGGTTGTTTGAATTCGTTCAATCAATTCTTTTGAATCACACTATTCTATTAATCACTTGCCATCCCTTATGATAGAAATTAAAAATGAAATCAATTTTCTATAAACAACCAATAGATAAAATATCCAAACCAGAATAGAATGTATGTGATTCCAAATATATACACGATTTCTCTAAAGATATTTTTGATGTTACTCCATTCACCACTGAATTTATAATTTCTATTCATCAGTTTCCTCACTCACATTTATTTTTCACTCGTTTTCCCAATGTCTTCTCTAAGTCCTTATAAGTCTGTTCGTTACATCCTATTCCTAACGATACTGACCACGGATCATCCATCCGAATATGATCTTCATAAACAGAAATGTATCCTGCAGAAATGATTTTTCTACCATTAGCCATACGAAAATGAGATAAACCGAATTCTGTCACAAGTTCAAATTCAAATTCACAATCTTCTAATTGAATGAAACGGTAAAATTCTCCAACTTCTAACTCATTAGCCTTCATTTCTCACTCTCCTCAAAACAAGTATCACCAGATTCCTCGTCATATATTGCTTCATCTTCCGCTACATCATTTTCAAGTTTGTCTTGATCAGCTCTGTCATGTTGTATATCAGGCCAATACACAATGATTCCACGCCCCATCGAGTCCTGGCAAGTATTCTGAATCATAGTTTCCATATCTTCAAGCAAAAATTCTTTAGTTTGAGCGCTTGCCTTTTGTGTCATTAAGAAAATGACATTCAACACCTCACCCATATTATCACAAACTAATCCAAGACATTCCTTTCCAAACATACACCTACCACTATATGATCTGACACTTACACGTTCAAGATCAATTTCTTTAACAACTTCAAACATCAGCTTTGCCATGTTGCTTGCCATGATCAATCCTCCTTCTTAAATGGGGTTTCTTTTTGGCTGTGGCGGGTGAAATCAATATCAAAAAATTTCACTCCACGTGTGTAAGTACCATTGAGGCTTACCTTTACAATGACTCCAACAAAAACTTCAACACCATTATGCTCATCAATTTCAAACGGTACAAAGCATTCCCAACTCACACCCAAATGCCATTTTTGTTTCTTATTCTTATAAATCTTTGCCAATTCGGCACAAGCATTGTGGATAATCTTCTGTACATTTGGGTTTTCACTTAAAAGTAACCCAACATCACATGAATCAGGCCAAATTTGTTTCTGCTGCTTTGCCAAATCTTCGAGAACACAAAGTGCTTCTTTACCTGGAAACATTTGCTCACCCCTTTCTGCGGCAACCCTATGTTGCCTAAAAGGTTTATACTTTCTAAATGTATTCATTGCAACTCCTATTAAAACTATTACGAACCATTATTTCTTAAAATTTCTAATATAACTTAATGTTCGTGAATTTCTGGCATGTTCTAAAGCTCTCATCCTAATAAAAACTTCAATATCTGTTTGATTCCATACACGAAATGGTTGTCTAATTCCTGGTATACGAATTATTGGTAAACCGTTTTTTCTCGCAAAGTATGAACATACATTAATTCCTACTCCAGTTTTATTAGAAACTTGTCCTGTTGTAAACAAAAGATTCTCGTATAATTTAGCCATTTTATTTCACTTTCCTGATTGTTTTCCCATTCTAAATATTAATGCTCTTTCGTGTTCGATAATAAAATCTGAAAGTTGTCTTGGCACTCTCATAACAGATCTTTCTTGATAAATACCTTTCTTATATCTGTATCCATAATAATATCCACCAATAGGATTATACCAGAATCCCATTACTTGATTTTCATCAATCTGTATTTCTTTTAAAGGTTTATTCCTTTCATTCCATTCTTTATTATTTTTCTGTTCAACTTCAGATAATTCGTCCATGACACTAGTCCACTTTTCGTACCATGTTTCTTTTGCCATTCCACACCTCCTTAAACACTTTTAACCCCTACCAGTACACCACTTTACACTATTTGAGTGTCGTAGACGCATCTGTGCAAATGTGTTTTAGTTCCTGGCTGCTGGTTACACCACTACTTACTAACAACTCCCAAGTTTTGTGGAGTTCACTGAGCAAACTAATCACTTCTACGATTGGATCTTTTCTTCTTTCAACTATAGCGTCAGAAAGTCTATCTTGTACATATTCATAGATTTTTCTTAAGTTATTTGCTAGATCTTTTGTAGAATTATCTTTTGCATTACAATTCAAAGACTGATTTAAAACATTAATGATATATCGTGCATATGTAATATGTTGAAATCCATCAGCATAAGATTGTGCATCAGTTTTATCAAATAAATCTGCTGCTATTTTCAAATCTTTAAGTGCTTTGTCATAAAGCAGTTCAATTAATTTTCCTGGTGATGCATTATCAACCAGAGTTTTTATCTCATCGTTTGTCATGCATCCTCCCAGTATTTTTCAACTAAATCTTTGGAAGACTTCAAACACAGGTTGGTCAAAGAACGAATTTCTTTAATTGCTTGAATCTTACCACTGTGCATGTTTGTATGAGATCTAATTATTCTTTCATTACACTTACAAATTCTAACAATAGTTTTCACAACTTCAATTGTATCAAGACGTTGAGGTGGAATTATTTCTTGATATGTTTTAATTCCTGGAACATCTTTCTTTTCGAGACTAACAATTCTCTCTTCAACTATTTTTAAATAACTGTTCATCTCATCAATAGTGTTTTGTAAATCCATCAACTTACGCTCAGTAGGACCCATTTCTATCTCCTTTGTAGCCCTTGCTGCACTAAAGGTATATAACCATCTGCGAAATTCTAACACAAATCCTTTATTGTTTTGTAAGATTACATAACAACAGGTGAGATTCTTGTGAGATTTTTGCCTGAAGGCCAGTCTTGAACATCAATAGACTTTTTCTCTTTGAGTACCATATCACACAATTTCTTTTCTAATTCATATTTATTGTTTGCTTCTATATAATGGCCTTCTCTTGCTGTGACATCATTGTGTCCCAAACTACCTTCAGGGTAGAAATGAGGAAACGTTACTCTTGCTTTAACCATGCCCCTCTCCTTAGTATCCGTACCTATTGTAAGGAAATGCTTTTCGAAGCACTTCCTTTCTTTCTTCTTTTTCTAAAACCCTGAAAGCTGCAACTGCTTCTTCATCATCACCATACATACTAAAAGAATCTGCATCCAATACAACTTCAATGACAAGTTCTCTAGTTATGTCTTTTTTACCATTAGCTTCTAAGATGTCAGCACCAATTGCATCCCATGTATTATTTAATGCATCTATTATACGACTTTCCATTGTTGAATCTAACTTCATTTATCCCTCCAATTCTTTAAGTTCTGACTGAGATTTCTTAAGAATTTCTTGCCTTGTTTTTATCTGTAATTCTAATACACGAATTTCTTCTTGTAACATAATAATCCTATCTTCACGCTTTGTGTCTTTCAACAAACTTTCTGGCATCTTGTTCTTTAAATCCACGATTTTCTCCTTTATCTCTCAACTATGCAGTAATTATCACTTCTTCCTGTTTCTGCCATGTATTTTTCAAGTTCAGGTATACGAGATTCACATTCTGCAAGAGAACCAAATCCACTCCAATCTCCATAATGACAAGTAATTAAGAAATTATAATTATTAACTGGTCCATTAGGTTTTCCAATCTTAACCATTTTGCCATCACGCGAATGCCAAATCGTATTTCCCATATTACCCTCCTAACACAATGTCAATGTGGCGACAATGCCCACGGTAACGGAAACCTGGACAAGAACACCTTACTTGTCCTTTTTTATCTGTAGAAACTACTTGGTAAGTTCCAGGTTTAGAACTACTTTCAACACGACCAAGGATTTTAGGTTGAAACAACTGTGGTTGTGGATTTTTAGCTTTTACTCTTTCGCGCCAACCAAGAGCAGCTTTCTGAAACATCGCCATCACTTGCGCATGGCGTTCCGTACTAATTGTAGAACCGATGGTTTCCATTACCTAAACCCCTTTGCCTAAAGGTATAATATAATCTTGCCACATTCTAAACAAATCCTTTTACAACTCATTTGACAATTATTGAGACATACTAATAAAGAAATCTTTAATCATTTCCCAACAACCAATTTCATACAAATAATAGATTCCACCAGCAACCATTGTCATTAACAACATCTGAAATCGTGAATGTCTACGATGATACTTATCCATTGTTTCGTTGAGCTTTTTGGTTTTAGCTTCTTTCACCATATCTGCGATAATTAATCTTTCTGCATATCCATCAACTCTTGATGGTTTTTCATCAAAACTATCTTCAATTTCTAACCTAGTGTCTAAAGCCATGATTATCTCCTTTACCTATAAGCGGTTAACCTTAATCTAGTCGGCCCCGATAGCACCGCAAGGTTCTGAGGCGACAATCCTTACTCTTTAACTTCTTCCTTCGGATAGCGACGGTCAATTTCCTTCTTATTGCAGAAGCAACAGGTGGACTTTGAAATGTTGTGTCCATCAACAGAGTTTTTGATGCGAGCCCTTGTGAGACTCAAACCACACTTGGTCGTGGTTGCATTCTTCAGAACAACATGTTTCCTATTCATTTTCTACCCCTTTGTTGATCGCAGCCTATTCTGCGATGCCTTTACTACCCAAATACACTATACAGTCTTGGGTTTTTCTTTGCTACTCTTTATTTGCTTTCTAATTAAGTTTGTAAGAGTGTTTTTCATTACAGTCTTATGGACTCTGATTTTTCCAGGTTCGTTTTTAGTCGGAATTTCTAGCTCTTTTTCTTTCTTGGTGATTCGTGGATAATGTAATCCTGAAAATCTGCGCATGAGTTTTCTCCTTTATATTATTACTTATTTCTACAATCTTTACACATATCTACAAAAATCAAATTTTCTAATAGTTCTCCTTCATTTTCTAATTGTTTTACCTTTTCTAATGCGTCTGTAAATTTTTCATATTCTTCTCTATCTTTATCATAGAAATATGTATGATTGAATTCAATCATACATACACTACATTCAAATTTGATTGTTAATGGTGGATATTTCTTTAATAACTTAAAGAGTTTTGCATCCATTATCATACAAATATAACTTTAGGAGATTATCTTATAAATAAAGCGGGACCAGGAGCATAGGGTCTCCTGGTCCCTAACCTACAGTCTAGTGCGAGGAGGAGGGGTGTCCTACCGCACTCTACTGTAGACTTCCATTGTGCCACGCATTTCAAGTTCTGCGATGGCTTGCTGTTTCAACCAAGTCCAACGCAACTGAAGTTTTGCAACGACTATCGGTCGGAACTCACCCTGCTCCAATTGCTGCTTAATCGTTTGGTCAACGAGTTTCTCAATCTCAACATGCTTCCACATTAACAATTCCTCATCAGAGGTTTTGTTATTTATTCGCTGCCCAATCTCCTTTACAATAAATTCCGACTCCACGTTCTGGTTAACTAACTGGTTGACTGTCATGGCCCAACCCCCTATCTTTTTAAGGGGTTCCTATTAACCCCTTACCCTACACTTGCAGCTTACAATCTAAAAACACTCAACACAAATCCTATTGCAAGTCTTTTGAATTAGCTATTGTGTGCTGTTTCTATTTCTTTAAGTTTCTTTGCCTTTTCAATTCCTAGTTCAGTCAAACAGATGGTTTCGCTTGTAGATTTCCAATAATTCATCATATCACCAATTTCCATCAGTTTATTAAAGTAATCAATATTATGTCCTTGGTGCATGAATCCTAAATACATTGGTCCCTTGGGAGTTGGTGTTGTGCCTTTATCAAGTTCATAGGCAGTAGAAAGAATAACAGATAAGTGAAGCATTATTCGCTGTACTTCTGCATCTCTTGACATGACTTTCTCCTTTCGTGTTAATCCTTGACAACCTTACTGCACAACCTAAGTATAAAATCTAACATTGTTCATTGCAAATCAAATATAAACTTTTAAGACTAGATTTTTCCCGTAAAAGTTACCGATAATCAAATAATAAAGGTATGTATATAGCGATTGTTATGAGCATAGGGGAATTTTTATTTCTTCTCTTTTAAATATGAAATTATGAAAATATGGATATTGTATCGTAACTAGTCTGCATTGTCTTTCTCCTTTGCTTGGTCCACGGAAAACTACTCCCTGATTGCGTTCTTCATGGCGTGTTCAATGGCTCGATTGCCTAGCCCGATGGCCGACAACTGTGCGCCCAACTCGCTCAACTCCTCACTGACAACAGACTCTATGTACGAATCTTCACTGTCTGATTCAATTCCCCATAGGCCACCGCTTCGGATGGTTTGACATACTCCGCCTATTACAACTGTTGCCTTTGCGACGATTCCGAGAAAGCACCACCCGCCATTTTGCAAAGATTCCATGCGTGAAAAGTCCTGTTTCCCGTACGTGATGTATTCTTTTGTACCCGGCTTTTCTCCTCCCGCGTAGGGTATGAAGAACCGGTATTCCCGGCCCTTGTCTGGCGTCTCGTGTTCATCTCCGCATAGCGATAGGTACTCGCCGCAATGCCGGCAGATAGCCCAGTCGGACGCGGTATCCGTGTATTCCCCGATGTAGGATACGTCCGGGTCAACGTCCGACTCTGTTACGACTCTCACTTCGGTAATGTGCGCTTTCATCCGGCCTCCTTCGCGACTTTAACGCCCTGCGTCCCCTTAGCCTTTGTCGAGTCCTCACTGACAGCACTCGGCTTGATGTGGGCATCGGCGCTTGATCTTGTACGCTTCCGGCTGGCACGTTAGCCAAACAACATCGTCGGTGTGCTCAATCTTATCCAGCACGCAGCACCCGTGGTATCGCCAGTAAAATACCGTGCCGTCTGCGGCTACATGTACCCTGGCTATCCCTTGATCTGCGCTATTGTGCCAGTGAATGTAGTCCCACCCAAACAGAAAATGAAGTAACCGCCACATCGCTAACTCCTTTCGGAGGTAATTTCGCTTTCGTTCCGACGTGCAACCGCTGCACGTCCGCGTGGTTCCTCTGGTTATCTTAAACACCTGAACACTTTTGGAATGCGAAATCTACTCGGCATGTCGCTGTAAAGAGGCACGTCTCGTTCGTCGAAAAGCCGACGACTGAAACACCAGTCTGCAAAATCGAATCCGTGCCACGATCCGCAAGTAAACCATCTGTGCATCCACATTTTATTGCGGCGCTTACGTCTGGCTGCATTCTTGCCCATGTGTGGTTCCTCCTATTAACTTGCGCACGACGAAACGAAATGCACACCCTCGTCATCGAGAGGTATTTCAGTCAACGACCAATCTTCCTTTTCAGATTTCGGAAGCTCGTGCAGGGCCAAGCCCAAGGCCACGCTTTCACTTGTAGCCACAATCACAAACTCTTTATTCTCATATCCTCCGTACTTCAACTGACTGCTGTACGAGGCGTTAAACACTTTCATCTGGCGTCCTCCCTGACAGTTAATTGCATTTATCTTACATCCTATGTATACCAGATAACTCTCCAGCATACTTGCGCTCTTCTTCAAGCATTGCCTGTTCTTTGGCAACCTGATCTACGGTCTTAATAATCGGACCCTTAATAAAGGTTTTCATATATCCTGACTGCACCAAATCAGACTTAGTCAACGCGAATCTGCTACGTCGAAATCCAAACACTTTGGTAAGTTTAAGATCTGCTAATTCTGCCTTTTTCTTTCGTTGTGTAGCCAAGTCCAGATGAGAGAGTTTCGGTCTTCCACGTTTAGCCATTTTCTTACCCCTGACTTGGACAACCCCTATTGGTTGCCGCTAAAAGGTATATACATTCTTGCACATCTTTAAGCAAATCTGTTTTTACTTTGTTTGAATTTTATGTACCTTTCCTTTGAATTTGACTTCCAACAATCCCTCAATTGGTATCATTCTATATCCAACTTTGTGCATATCAAATACTCCAATGAGATCGTGTTCACTTGGCACATAATTCAACTTCTCACCTTTTGTGTATTTTCTCACACCAAGGCGTCCAACAAGAACACGCCTTTCTCCTGTGCTACGTTTGATAAATGTAGCACGGAAGATCTTGCCGTGTGTACTACGGATTACGTCGGGAAGTGATTGTTTCATTTGTCACCCTTTCTTTGTATTTCACTACTCAAATCTTTTCTAAGTCTTCCATTTTCTTCCATCAATCTTGTTTTTTCTTCAAGCAATTCTGCAACAAAAACAGCTAATTCATATTCACAATATTCAGGATCGCTAATTGCACCATCTGCTATAAGAACCATATTCTCCATCACATACCTTTTACTGTTTAATGTGAATGCAAAATTCGCTTTATCCATTTTTCTTATCCTTTCAAATCGCCCATTTTGTCTAACACCACCACATCGCCGTAAATCAACATTCCAACCAAATCAGATGCTTTTGTGTTTACTTCTGGATGAATTTTAAGTTTAGCTTCCTCATCTACAAGCATAAACTTTTTCTTTGGAAGTTTAATAACTTCGACGTAACCTTTCACAATACCTTGAGCTTCTTTCAAAGTAATAGTGTCTCCAGTTTGTACTTCACCACTTGTTTTTAGAATCCTATACATTGCTCCTCCTAGAAAAATGGCAAATGGTTTTCCTTAGAAATCTTGTGCAACTCTGCAAACAATTTGCAGGACGCTTCATTCCTCATATCACAGTAACCTTTTTCATATTGATCTGCATAAAACGATATGATTTTCTGTATAAATCTTGCCATACTTTGTTGGTGAGTAGGATGTTGCCTGTTAATCATTTCAAAAATTTTAGCTAACGATTCGCTATCACCATTCCCAAAATTACGTATAGCACATTGATCAAACAGAATCTTAAAAGCTATCTCTGTTTGGTTCGCTGGTGTTAAATCATTTAGTGCTTTTTCCAAATCCATGTTGCTCTCCTTTAAACCCTTAACCCATAGGTATTAAACACTCTACACCGTTTCAACACAAGTCTTAAGTTAAATTGTTTGAAATTAAGGTCACGCCAGCAGCCTAATCGAAGCGACTAGGGGCAGTAAACCTAGTCCCTACTGGCGTGACCACTCTCCCTTGGGTAATGAAAGGGTCTAGAATCGGTATCGTTTGGATCTTCTAACTTTATATCACTTCCAGGAACTTGTTGCCATTTTTCACCACCCAATAATTCTTGTAAGACTATAACTGTTATCTTTTCATTATTTGTTGTGTCTGCCATCATTCTAAATATACGCAAAACTCCTTGGTCACAACACATTTCATCACACAAGGTTGGTTTATCTTCAGAAGTATATGTTAAACCATCTTCCGTTTGATACATATAAATTGTTTTCATTTTGCCTCTCCCATTGGTTCCTAGACAACTTTAAACCTTGCACTACCTGCCATACACAAACGGTTTAGAATATACTCCACGACACAGCTAAATAGTCGTTGATAACCATTTTATTGTTAGGCACAGCACATATAATGTACAAATTATTTCATTTTCCATCTTAAGCAAGAATGTGTTTCTACGTGAACTTTATTCGTGATCTTGCATTTTATCCAATTAATGGGTCTATTAAACCATTTAGGATCAACATATCCAACAACATCTTTGTGATATTTGCAGTATCTACATATTTTTCTCATTTCGTTATTCCTTTAAGTGCGTTCGGTGGGGTTCGAACCCACGACCAACGGATTAAAAGTCCGCTACTCTACCAACTGAGCTACGAACGCAGAACTTGGCATCCTCGGCAGGACTCGAACCTGCAACCTACAGATTAGAAATCTGTTGCACTATCCATTGTGCTACGAGGACACAGCCACCTTCAGGACTCGAACCTGAAACCCCCGCATTACAAATGCGGAGCTCTACCATTGAGCTAAGGTGGCAATTAATCTTCTTCCTCGTCGTTATCTTCATTATCTACAATTTTCTTTCTACAATCTTCTACAACATTCTTATCTTCTGTCTGTTTTTCAACTTCTGTCAAATCTTCATATTGTCTCAAAAAATCTCCTAAGATAGGAGCTAATTTAATTGTTTCATTATAAATAAGATCTTGTTCATCTTCTATATCTAATTTATTTATAAGTTTCCTAACTCTGAATTTAAAATCTGCTTTTAATGCTGAAAGTTTAGTTAAATATTCTGTTCCATTTATAGATTTGTATCTTACAACTTTAACAATTTTCACTTTCTTCTCCTTCTAAATTTAAGGGACCACACACCTCGGATGACTGTGGAGGAGGGGTTTCCAGGGACGCCATCCTTAGTGTGTGGTCCCAATCTTGTATTCAAAGAACAACCTACCCTACTTACATACAACATTTCACAACCCACTCAACATAAATCCTTTTACTAAAACAAATAATCTTCAAGATATTCTGGATTATCATGATGTTTTGACATTCTTTCTTTTACTCTCAAAGTCAAACCAGATTTATTATCAAATTTTGAATATGGAATTTTTATAAATATATCTATAAACATTATATAAGAAACAATGAAATCAATATTTCTATATTTAATATTTTCTAAATTTGAATGTTTTGTTCCATTTATACTTACTTTTTCTCCATCAAAATTACAATTCTTACATTGTATAATTTCAAAACTCCCATTAATGCTTGAAATAAAATCTACTTCAGAACTTTCATTCAGTGGAATAAATATTTCATATCCTAACTGTATAAATCTACTCTGACATTTAGATTCTATAAAACTTCCAAGATGAAAAGTAGTAATTTCTTTTCCAACTATAGACTTTAATATGTTCCAATTTTCAAATTTTCGTTTTTCTTCTTCAGTCAACAATTTTCGTTTATCCCAACCCCAACAAGATTTTTCATCTATATCTAGAATATATCTTAAACTTTGTATCTTTTCTACAGATACGCCGTAAAAATCAGCAACTTCTTGAAATGACATAAATTCAAAATCTTTTATCAATTGTTCTTTTATAATTGGTCTATTTTCATTATTTAATTGATCAGATCTTAATTTGATTAATTCTTTGATATTCATGATTTTCTCCAAAAATGGTTGGAGCGGAGAGGATCGAACCCTTCTACGGACAGGTGTTTATAAGACACCTCGAGTCAACCAGACTTTCGCTCCAATGTACCTACCTTATGTACACTTGCTCTAACCGTCTTAAAATAATATTTCTATACAATTTGGTGCTCCGGGAGGGAGTCGAACCCTCATGGTCGTAAGACCAACGGTTCTTAAGACCGTTGCGTATCCCAATTCCGCCACCGGAGCAACAGATCAACTCACATCAAACCATTTCATGCATGTCTGCAACAAATGATCATAATCACCATTCATTGCTTCTTCAGTAAATTCATCAATTTGTTCTTTAGTCAATCCTGCTTTCTTTGCTGCCGATGTACATGCTCCCAAAACAACAAAAGCGTTTCCATTTTGACCAACCAATTCTACTTCAACATGTGGAAACTTAATTTCCATTTTATTCTCCTTTGGTAAGGTAACTTAATTTATCTTGACTGCATTCGTTTTACGGCATCGTGGGGAGCCTGCATGTCAACGCTAGTTGGATGCTCCAATTCCGCGACGCGGGCCTCCAGTTCCATGATTCGTTTATCCCTCGGGTCTTCGGGTGCAGTCAGAGATGGATCATCCGCGCACGGACACCCTTTTTCGTGTAGATGTGAGTAGAACATGTCGCCAACGCCACACTTGCACTTTCCCATCGGATTCTCCTTTTACGCCACTAAAGGCGTCAGGTAATTTCTCTTTCCGTCCGCCGTGCAACCGCTGCACGGCCACGTGGTTCCTCACTTTACATTGCACTCCCCGCGTTGCGAAATACAGGATCTTACGCCCCGTACCCGTCCCCGTCCCCGGACCCGTCCCCGTCCCCGTCCCCGTACCCGGACCCGGACCCGTACCCGTACCCGTACCCGTACCCGGACCCGGACCCGTACCCGTCCCCGTCCCCGTACCCGTACCCGGACCCGTCCCCGGACCCGTACCCGTACCCGTACCCGGACCCGTACCCGTCCCCGTCCCCGTACCCGTACCCGGACCCGTCAAGCGTTACTTGCATTTCCATTTCGATTCCTCCGATTCAATGACTGCAATCACCGCACGCATAGGAATTCGCACCGTAGTGATTGGATCAAGTTTGGTTTTTTTGGTCGGTCCGTTCTGCGCCAACTCGCCAAGCCCATTCGTGGTGCCCCAATATCGCACGTTGTTCGCGTTCGTCACAATGCACCACTCGGGCGTAATTTCTAAATTCCCGACGTAGACGAATCCACGATCAGCGACTACGATCCCGAATCCTGCCAACACTTTTTTCTCGGTCATTACTCACGTCCTTTCCGCGCCTCGTAGGCGCAAGGTAATTTCCTTTGTAACCCCATGAAGTATAGGGGGTTGACCCCTGATACTTCATGGGGTTAGTTCCTCCGGTTGACTCTAGTCGTTCACATCTGTATCTTTTGCCAATCGCTCTGCCCATTTACGGATATTTGGTTTCCTCTTTGGCCGTAACGCACATTTTAATAACATGGTTACTTCAGTATACTTCACTAACCGCTTTCGTTTGCGAAGCCGATCCAAGGCATCCATGCAGGCTCTCCTTTCGTAAAGGTAATTATGATTACCTTACATGTGAACCATCACCTGTCTTGCTGCTTCTCCACCTTTACCTGTGACTTTGCAAATCCCATCTTCAATTTCAACATAACCATAGTCTTTTAGAACATGTACAATTTTCAAACTCTCTTGAACTGTGCAATGCATTTCTCTTTTCAAAGTTATATATAAGTCCCTTAAAGATATAGATTTAGAAGATTTTCTATAAATTATTACAAGTATTGAAACAGTTGTGTACATCATTTCTTCTGGTTTCATTTCATGTACTCCAAACTATTTGGTTTTCATTATCTTTCAATATCTGTTGTTTATCTAACAAACTTAAGAAGTTAATTTCTGACTTAGCACGAACAGTTGCTTTCAAAAATTGTTCTGGTGTGATAACAGGATCCTCAGTATTCAACTGATTATTAATTTCCTCAATGACCCCAAGAACTACTAGACACGAATCTATGTAGTTATCGTGTTGTATTTTGCTCTGGTCTATTCTTAATTTTATCATGTTACCCCCTATGTGTTAAATCTTTACTGACACCCAAATCTACTTTTTCAGCCTCACGTTGGCCGTGACGGTAAGCATCACCATTCCATTCTCCACCGCTACACCTAGCCTTAGATTTTCTAAGATGTAACACGTCTTTACCATATTTTTCAATGGCATTTTTCTTTTCAAATATAACCATTTCATACTTTTGATTACCAGTAGTTTCTTTCTTAAAACTATCAATTTGTTCTTTAACACGATGATAAAGTCTATTAACAAATCCTTCCATAAAGCATCTTTGGGACGGCATATCGCTTCCATAAAATTGCTTAGACATTTTATAAATCTTTTCATGAAGATAAAGATAGAGCTCTTTAGCAATTGACCTATCCCATTCAGTTCCGATATAACCTACTTGCCATAGTATAGAATTACCACTTCTATATACCTTATTAAAGTATCCATTTGTTTCTGTTGCTGTTCCGATCACAACTATTAATGTCTTTTCCCAAGATGACATACTACTACGTTTCAATTCAAACACAATTTCATTTTCAATCTCAATACCAACCACTTTTTCTTGAGTATTGTCAATCGCAATCTCTGACATATCAAGATTGTGTTTTTGTAATAATTCCTGTGCCTTCTGCAAAGCTGCTTCTGCTTCTGATTCAGAAGAATTGCGGTCCTTGTTTCCAAGGTTAAACAACTTGCGGATTAAAGCAATTACTTCTTCTTTTGACTTCATTATTACACTCCTTTAAACTTTTACTGCCCAAAGGTATAATATAATCTTAGGTATTCTAAAACAACTCTTTTAATTATTCATTTGACTGTTAATAAATTCTTCATAGATTTCTATCAAAAGTTTATCTTGTTGTTCTTGTGGTTGTGATTTAATTTCTAAAAGTCGTTCATTAGCGATCTTTAAGGCACTATCTATTCCTATCTTATCTATTACTTCTTGAAACCTGCGTTTATATTCGTTCTTCATTTTTCCCCACGATGGGTGGAGTATGGTATACTCCACCCATCCATTAAACTCACTGAAGAAATCCTATTTAGTTACCTCCTTAGCAATTTCTTTTTGTGCTTCGATCTTAGCTTCTTTCTGCTTGGCCCGTTCTTCCTTATAGGCTTGCAAGAGTTCGTGTGCAAAAGCCTTACATTTTTCAACTTTCTCTGAAAACTTTTCCATATACACCTTACCTTCAGACGTGTTCGTTACGAAACGCACATAAGGTCGACCACTCCATTCAGATTGGGTAAGTGGATTGGTCTCTGCGTTTTCCTTATAACCTGCCTTAAACAAGATACCGCTAGATCGTACCATCAATCCAGCACGCACTTCATCAAACTTACCGTCGCGTGTACATTCGGCAACGATTGCAACTGCCAGAGCACGTTTCAGACCTTTTGATTCGATCAGTGGGTTCGGAACATCTTTGAGACTGATTGGCGGTGGCGGAGGAGGAGTGAGAAGAATACGCTCACCACTTTTCTCTGCCTTACGCACTTTCTTGCGTTCCTTAATGATTTCCTTACCAACTTCTTCCTTTGTTACATTCCTCACTTCGCTTGACATGGTAAATCTCCTAACCATAATTTTCTGTAAGAAGGGTTAATCTGCATCTACAAATTACACCCAACCCACAAAGGTAATAAACACTTCAAAGATAGTAACCGCAAATCCTTTTTATCTAACGAATATAAATTGTTTGAACTTATCTAAATATAGTATCGTAGAAACATAAAGACAATATTAGTAGTTGTTCTTTTAATACTTGTGGGGTTATATAAAGGTAGGCATGTAAGGGGTTTAACGATACAAGGAGACAAGACATCATGGGATTGATTTTTACTACCCTTATATTACTTTTGGCTTTACCACTCATAATCTGTGCATTTTGTACAATAATCTGTTTAGTGATAGGACTTTCTAGAAATACACAGCACGTCGTAGATACAACAGGCAGAAATGAAGCTGGTAAAGCATGGACAATTAATCAATTTTTTGGAATAAAATTATGGTAACTGAACTGACTAAATATTGGAAAATGCGAAATAAAATTCCATATGGATTTATTGAAAATTCTGATCCAAAAATAACAGTCTATGTAATAGCTATATTTAGATTCAATAAAAAGCAAGCACTACTTTCAAATAAAAACTTAGACATAATTGGTCACATGGAAACTCGTTATGCACAAAAACTCATAGATGAAGCGAAAGAAAACGGTTGGATCACTGTAGAAATGGAAGACACTAAATATGGACCACGCGATTGCGACTACCCAGAAATAGCTGATTATGTATGTTGGGTAGAAATCAAAAAACCCAATTAATGATTTGTGTAAACCGGTCTAAGACTGTATATAACCTATAGGTAAACAAGGGGGTTTGTATGAACAATTTGGTCAAAACATCAACATTTCCAAACATGGGTTACAAATTTTCTGAATTTAATCCATTCCAAAGCCAATTTTATCCGCATAAGGATGATGATAAAAATGTCGTCATAGCGGCACAAACAGGAAGTGGCAAATCTGTTATAGCAGAACTCTGTATAAATAGTTCTATAACTAATGGTGCAAGAGCTATTTTTCTTGCTCCAATGCGAGCATTGGTTCAAGAAAAATACGACGATTGGACAAAAGAAGGCCATACCTTTAAACAATATGGCGTAAGCATTCTTTCAGGCGATTACAAACTTACGGACGCCAAAAAGAAAGAGTTGCTTGAAAACAAAATCATTGTCATGACATCTGAAATGTTAGACAGTCGTTCACGGCGTATGAAGACAGAAGGTAATGTATGGTTGCTCGAAACGACTACACTTATTATTGACGAAGCACACATTATTGGAATGCTTAACCAAGGTGAAGATTCATTAAAAGCGAGAGGTCACAAACTTGAAGCCGCAATCATGCGGTTTACTAATCTTAACCCTAATTGCAGAATTGTTTTGTTGTCTGCTACATTGCCAAATCTACCTCAACTTGGTGAATGGTTAACTAAACTCAACAACAAAGAAACGATAACTATTGTGTCAGATTGGCGTCCTCAACCTCTTGAATGGCATGTAGAAACGTACCAAGAATCTTCTGGTTACGGTTCGTACCATATAAACAAATCAAAAATGTTCCAAAAGGCAGAAGATGTGATTAAACAATATCCTAAAGATATGTGGTTAATTTTCTGCCATTCTAAAAACGATGGTAGAAGATTTGTAAATCAAATTTCCGATAGTAAAGTAATTAATCCAGATGGTGAAACAATACCTTTCCATTGTGCTGATTTGGAAAAAGGTGAACGTGTTAGTTTAGAAAATGGTTTTAGAACTAAATCTGCGAAGATTATGGTTGCTACCTCTACACTTGCCTATGGTGTTAATCTTCCAGCGAGACGTGTCATGATTCTAGACGATAAACGTGGCCTTTCCCCTGTACACCCTTACGACATCAAACAAATGGGTGGTCGTGCTGGTCGTCCTGGAATTGACCCACGCGGTGATGTCCATTGGATTGTTGGAGATAGGTCTGCAAGTGAAGCAGATTTCCTCATTAACAATATGCCTGAAGCAAAATCTCAAATGTTTGATTTGGATACCTTTGCCTTCCATGTTGTTGCAGAAATTGCTGAAGGTGATATCACTAATGCACAAGGTGTATGGGATTTCTACAACCGTTGCCTAGCTCGTCATCAAGGTGCAGAAGTAAGTAAAGAATGGGTTACGCAACTAGTTGAAAAACTTATTGAAGTTAATGCAATTAAAGTTTTAGAAGATGGGCTTACACTGAAAGCTACTGGTTTAGGTCGCGTTGCTTCTTGGCTTTACTTTAGTCCTTTTGATATTTGGCATTGGTACAACAATCTTAGGATTTTAGTAGAATCAAAACGTACAGATGATGCTGCTATTGCTTGGATGTGGAGTTGTGTGCGTTCAAATGGTATGAATTATATACCTAAGGATTGCCAAGACGAAGTACGTAATTTCCAAAACGAACTTTCTAATCTTGGACCTTGCCGTAGTGCTGAAACAATGGCACTAGGAATTTGGTTGCAGTTGAAAGGTACAGAAAACAAAGATTTCCCAAGTGGTTGTATCGCTATGGCTCGTAACTATATTTATGATACAGAGCGTGTAGCACAAGCTCTTATATTGATTGATAAAATGTATGCCAAACTTGATGCTGATAATTTCATCAAACAATGTGCTATTCGTGTTTCTTACGGTGTAGGTTGGGATGCAGCAAAACTCTGTATGCTTCCCGGCATTGGTAAGAAACGTTCCGAAAACTTGATTTCTAATGGTATTAAGTCTCGCGAAGATTTGATGCAAAAAGAAAAAGTTGGCAGAGCTGTGCTCGGTGATAAAATTTACGAAAAAGCATTGGAGATAGAAAATGGGTAAATGTAAAGATTGTAAATATTGGAATGTAGATTTAACAGAAGAAAATAGTTGTGATAAGGTAAATCATTATAGAAATAACTTCTTCACAATTAAAGCGACTGCTGATGATGATTCAGGATTAACTGCTAATCTTATCACTTCACCAGAATTTGGTTGTAATCAATTTGAAGCTAAGGAGATAAAAAATGGATAACAAACAGTTTCTCACTGAGTACGCAAAACAACGGAGCAGCCATTACTTCGTTCAATTTTGGGGGAACGACACAGCACATTCTGGATTAACCATCAAGAAAGATGACGGTTCAGAAATTGTTGTGTTACCTAAAGACATTTACTGCACTGATCTTGGTGCAATGTGTGGTCAATGTAGATGCGGACATGCAATTCGTTACGAATACTGGCTTAACGAATATGGACCAATTGGTTCTAGTTGTATTAAAACACTCACTGGTCTTGATGGTGCTGATTTGCGCAATCTTCTTCGTGGTGGACAGTTTGTTAAAAAAGATTTAGAAGATTTTACTAAGCTTCAAGAAGAATTTGCTACTCTTAATGAACAGCTACTTAAAGATAATGTACTAAGAACAAGATTAGATTTTCTCAAAGAACAAAACCAAATTCCTCCAGAAGTACAACTCTTCATCGATAACAATAAACCTATTCCTAAAAACATCGCTCTTCTAATTTACCGTCTTGTAAACAAATACGACAAGAAGTCTAAGATTGCTGCAACCTATGGTGCTCTTGTAGCAAGAGCATTTACTGTTTATCCTGAACTTTGTGCTGAAGTAAAAGATATAATTTCTGTTAGTGATGTTTCTGACATAGATGTCGAATCTAAAATCTATAATACAGTTCGCGACATTGGTAGTAAGATCGAGAGTTTACGTGCTTCCCCTAAAGCAGTAGATTTCTTCATCAAACTTGTAACAAGAATGGAAAACCCACAGTTTATTGATGCACTGAATGTACTTGTTATCCTCAATAAGAATAAACAAAACTTTGAAGATTTCTGGCGTGATATAATTACTAATCAATTAAAGACAGCTCTTGTGTATGGGCTTACAGAAAAACAAATTGCTATGGTCATAGACAAGACTTCTTCTGGAGGACCAGGACTTTCTACAAGATTTAACGATTATATTATCGGACAGATGTCTGGTGAAGACTATAAAAAACCCACTCCAGTTATCATTTCTACAATTTCTAAATCCATACCAGAAGAAGATAGTGACAATATACTTGATTTAGATCCAGATATGCCTCCAGATTTGTAAAATATTTGAATTTTTAGTATGTAAGCCATTAGCTTTAGAACTGCTACTGTGGTATGGTGTATATAAGCATACAGCGTATGTATGCGAAACAAAGCGAAAGGAGAATCACATGTCTTGGGAAGAAATACCGGCAGGACCAAGTGGTGGATTTGCAACAAGGATGGCAGATGACGAAGTTGCAATTGTAATGTCTAAGGTGCGCGAAACACCTGTCTACAGGATTAATATGGCTCGTTCCTTATTTCCTGAAGGTGTGGTTGCTATCATCATCAAAATTGACAAAGAAAAGAAACGCATTGGTTTCTTCCCTGCTAATGGTAAGAGCGATAGAAAGTTGAGCAGCTATGGCAAAAATTCACGTCTTGTTTATGTGTGTCTGCCAAAGAGTATTGCAGAGCTTGGATTTATTAAAGGCAGATATAAGTTCAAAAAGTTGGAAAAGGTGCCTGAATTGTATTTCATGGTTCGCCCAGATGATAAAGTTGGTGATTTCCCAACAGAAGAAGAATTGATTAAAAAACAGAAAGCTGCGCTTGAGGCAAAATAGGAATTAATATCTGAGCGTTTGGCATGGTTATTCTCGTAGGTAAGGGGATAATCATGCCAAACAAAGAACCTAAAAAACGAGTTTTATTTCCTTGGCTTAAAAAACACCAAGGTAGAGCTTTCAAATGTTCCTTAGCTTTAGTAGCTGAAAAGGAAGGTTTTGAAAAAGTCATTAAAGGTGATATCGCTTTTAATGCACAATTAAAGATGATCGTAGATAAAACTAACACAATTTTCCCTTCAATGTACAGAATGGTTCGCAAATTTTACAATAAACGTGGACGTGAATTAAGTAAAAAAGAATTCATTATGGTTGCTGTAGCTAGGTTGACTTTTATGTTCAAATATGATAAAGAAACTAAATCTGTTATTCGTCTTTCTGAACATCCCAACAACGCAGAAAAGTTGAAACCAATAGTTGGATTTTGCGAAAGGTTAATCAAAAGTGAAAAAACTTACAAAACGTACAGGACAGAAACAGAACCACCTGCGAGTCAAGTTACAAAAGGGTGATGTTATACTTCTAGATTTTGATGGAACAATAACCGAATACGATTGTTATCCTGACATGGGTCCTCCTAAAAAAGGAATACGTGATTTCTTAATTAAATGCAAAGAAAAAGGAATTACAGTTTTCATTTGGGCAGCAAGATGTAACAATCACATTGGAATTAAAGAAAAGTATCCTATTTATGGAACAAAAGCTATGCACGAATTAGAAGAATATATGCGCTGTTACGATCTTCCTTATACAGATATAGCTATTTTCAATAAACCCATTGGTGGACATTTCGCAAAATATTTGATAGATGATAGATCTAGACCAGATCATTCATACTTTACATTCTAAGGAGATGACTATAATGTTTATTCCATTTACTCCACATAGCGTTTGTTTAAAATCTGAATTATTTACAGAATTGACCAAACAAGATATTTTGGGGAAAAATATAACATGTACACATTTTCCCGTCATTGCTATGGATATAAAGACTAATAAAGAAAATGTGATTGATAAAGAAAAATTTGATGAGGATGACGAGGACGATGTTCCATATAAAGAAATAGAAGTTGCAGAAATAATGCTACTTATAGGAATTCAAAATTATGGATATTATTGGGTAGACCAAAATGAAACTATATTTTTTGTTCCTTAGCCATTTACTTACCCTACCAACATACCACCTGCTGCATTTAGAGGGTCGTAGACGCAATAGTGCAAAGGCAAAAAGGCTCTAAAAACCTACAAGTAACCGCTTTGTGGGTTTGGACTTAAATATCTTCCATAATTGCTCACTGTTGCAGACAGCAGGGTCTTTTCCTGGATATATAAATTGTGACATCTTATACGTTTGCATGTATTCTGTTAAAAGATTGTAAGCAGAATCTTGTCCATCTAATCCAGCTTTATCGTGATCAAATAAGATATAACATGCACCAAACATCTTGCTTAATATTGATGCTCTTTCTTCAGTAACGTCTGTACCCATATTACTCACAAAAGCGTAATCTGTAATATTATTCCTAATTGCAAAACTTTTCAATTGAAATACATTAAATGGACCTTCAACTAAGAAGCATTTCTTTTCACCATCTGTCTCATACAAACCATACAAATGATTTGTTGCATCACTTCCCTTTTCAAATATATTTTTCTTTCTCCAAGATTGTGTTGCCCTATTTGTGAAGTATACAAACTTTCCATCTTTAGAACGTAATGGTAATATAATCCTATTCATGTATCTTCCAGAATCACAATAGTAAAGAGCATATTTGCTAACGATATATTTTACCATCATAATCCCATGTTGTTGTAATCTATTTCTAGTATTTAAGTATTCAAACATTTGGTCTTCATTGACTGCTTTTGGTGGCATTTCCAGATTAAAAATATTTTCAATTTTATCTGGGCTTTTAAACTTTTTCATCATATCTTTTAAATATACTAATGAAATATCTGTCAGTAATGTTCGTTTCTTAAAAAGTTTTTCTGCCTTTTTGTATGTACAAGAATTTAGATGTGAAATTAACTTTATTACGTCACCTTTTTCTTTACAAGAAAAACATCTAAACCCAAATCCATTATCTTTATTAAATGAGATACTGAAAGCATCTGTGTTGTGTTTGGGCCAATGGAATGGACATTGACATCTAATATTTTCACCCACTATATGGATATTTTTACATCCAGCATTTGATAAAAGGTCTTGCATAAATTCTCTAGGTTCTTGTTTCATTTTTCAATACTTTAACTCCTACTGCTTTTTTATTTTCATCTTCCAATACTTTGTATGTTGTCTTGCAGACTTTACAAATATAAACATGTTCTCCTAATTTTTCTAAATCAAAACTTCTACAATATACGTGATTATTCGTCAAATTTTCCTGTATTGAATTGATGATTTTTAATCTTTTGGATAGTTTCTTTATCTTTGTACACGACTTTTTCTCGCTGTTCATCTTGTTCTTTCCTTTGTCTCTTAATCCTATTTGCTTCTGCATTTCTCCAGTAACTAGAAGGTTTTGCGCTGAACTCATCACCAGTTTCACCTACAATTACTCCTGGCATACCAAAAAGCATTTGCATCTTAGATTTACATTTGGGACATTGAATGTGGTCTTTATTTATTGATAGATCATCCGAGTCTTTGAACAGTAATTCTTGTTCAAAGCTGCACGATGTGCACTTAAAGTCTGAAGTTCGTGGCATAATTTTTGGACCTCCTAGTCTTAAAAATGGTTGCGGTCCTGTGTAGTAGTCAACAGAGGTCAAGATTCCCAACAGACAGACTGGTACTACCTAGGATTTCCCAGTCGCTGCCCTGACGTGTCACACATGGCCGGATTCTCGGGCACTCTGGCACCGCAACCTATGGCTCTTTATTTCTTGTTCCCAACAGTTTCTTCTTCATCGTTTGTAACTTCAACATCTTCAGCAACCTTGCTATTATTCATTGGGATAAGCAAGTTTTCACCTTCATCTTCAGCATTGTCCAGAGGGATAAAATCATTTGCATCCCTCTTTAACAATCCTGCCGTGCTATTTTCAAAAGAGAAAATCTCAACACGACACATTCCTTGTATATGTCGAACCACATCTAAATAATTTCCATTTCCAGAAACTAAAGCAATGCAATCCAATTTAGGTGCCCATTTGATCATATCAATTACAATACCAATTTCCCAACTAATTGTATTAACTTGTGTCTCAATACCAGTCGTAGGATTTTTACGTGATTTAAATTCCATAAATTTCTTTTTAACATCAAACCCATTTTCATAAAGCATATTCGTAAAATCAGAAACATTAACTTCTGTCTTAGATAGAACATAAGCATTAGCCACAATAATCGATCTTCCATTTGCAATGAATGGAAGAAGACGATTGTAGTTTAGCTTACTTTCATAAAGCGATTTGGCAGAATAATACATATTCTGCACATCAACAAAAACACCAACCCTAGTCCCACCGTTAAAATCTTTGATGTCCAAACTTTTTTCACCCATGACTATCTCCTTGCTAGATGTGCCATGTAACCCTTACATAGCCATAGGTATATAACTATTCCTATAAATCTAAAACAAATCTATTACTTTTCAATGACACTATTATAAATTTCTTGAGATACCTTACCCTCTTTTAAATAGTCTGTAAGTTTTTCTTTTGTATTATTGTATGCTTTCGCACCTTTTGCTATCTTCGCAAAATCTTTTTCAAAAACTAAAATATATTCTGGTCCAATTTCTATTTTGCCTGCTTTGGATTCTTGATTAGGTCCATTATCTAATGCTACGGTTATTTTCTGTCTCTTTGCTGGACGCAAAGATCCTTTTGTATCTTCTGGAACTTTATCTAAACGAACTTGAACATATTCGACCTTATTACCCAAGCAACTTGTCAATAGCATCATTGTCAAGCAAACTATCATCAGTTTCTTCGTAAATGTTACCATCTTTCACCTCCACTGTTTCGCTAGAAGAAAACAATTTCGTAAGAAATTCGGGGAGCTGTTTAATCAGCTCCCCGAATATCATTGTTAACAACTGAAGAAGAAACTGCATGACTTACCTCTAAGCAGGAGTGGGCGTTCCAGGAACTTCTACTGCCTTGATTGCAGCCTTATCTTTGTTGCGTTTCGTCACAATGTCTCTAATCTTGGCAAATGCAATTTCCATGCCCCACTTGCCAAGAACTTTAACACCACCTGAACTCGCAACCTGCTTCGCTTTAGCCCATGCCAATTCACGAAGCTGTTTCTTCTCTTCTGCTGTAAGTGAACCATCTGCAGATTTCTCTTTGAAAGATCTACCAAGCTCATTCCATGCAGCTTCAACACCAGCCTCAAGAGCAAGGATGGCGTCCTTAGTAGCCTGATCTAATGTAGATTTGGAAATAATCCAATTGACAAACCAAGCGAATACAGCAGTCAAGGTGGCGACAATAACTTCCATCAAATGGGAGAGTATTGTCAAAAAAGTAGAACCCTTTTCTTCAACCTTTACAACAGTGTCTTCCCCGAAAGCTACGAAGCATCCGAGTAGAAGAACCGGAACCAACCAAACAAACTTTCTCATTTTACTCTCCTTTTCAATGGACCTACTTCGTAAACTTACACAGAGCATCTATCACCATCACAAAACTTTTCACCTTGTGCTTGGTATTTTGATAATTTACTCCAATCAAATGGTGTTACTATCTTTTTCCAATTTTGATATTCATCTTCTGTCATTTCTTCTTCTGGCATTTGCTTATAAACACCTTTAGAAGTATGGGGCAACATAGATATAGATTTTGTTAATGGAGCTATTGAAGACAGCACAGATTCTATTTCATCTTCTTCATTCTTTGTATTAAATTCATACAACTTAACTATGATTCTCTTATCATCAATATCTGATATCATCTTGTAAGAACAATCGTGATCGAATGTTTCCCATATACCATAAAAACTATCAGGTTCTGCAACACCAAATTCTGTAACCATTTCTTCTAATAGATCCATAATATCTTTAATATCTGGATTCTTTATACATGTTTCTTTTAGTAGAATCCACTTAGGTTTGAAACAAATTGTATTTGAAACTGCATTGTCAGCCCATTCACGCTGAACTAAAACTATATTCATAGCCTGTTCCCAAATAGAAACATCTTTAGCTTCTTTTGGGCAATCGCTTTTTATTGCAAATTCAAATACTTCTGTGTTATCAGAATATAAATCTTTTTCATGTGGGACATTATGCGCAACCAAGAATTTATGTATAGGAGAATTCATTTGTATTCTTACACGACGTTTCATTATTTTAAAGTTGGGATAACCAATACCACTAGATTTTCCTGTAAGTTTAGGAACTGTTCCTCCAGGCTTCACTGTTGTCTTACGTATACTTTCGCGAATACCAGCTTCTATAGCTAATTCTTTATTTGTTTTTTCTACTATTTTATATCCTTCACGCATCCATCTTGTTGTTTTACAAACTCCATATGCATGTTTCCAACCAACAAAATCCATTAACGCAACACCAATCCTTCTATTTTTAAACATTATAGAATTTGTTTCTTGTCTATGCGTTGGAAGCAAGTTGACTGTAGAACAATAAAATGTTGCGTAGCGACAAGCATCATACCACTCTTCTACGTTTCTACATCTTGTTGGTATTGATTCTGCAAGATTACAAAGTTCATAACTTTCTAGCGGAATTTCGCCACATGGATTTAACCCTTCTGCTTCATCGATTTGCACCCTATCATCTTTTCCTACTCTACCACAATTTCTGACATTCATTAAATTCAAATATCCAGGTTCTCCTCGTTTTAATATAGACTTAGCCACATCATCTAATTTTTCAAAATCTTCTGCAGATTCAAGCCTTACTGTATTGTTGGACATCCATCCATGTTCTTTTCTATAATCAAATTTTTCATCTTCATAATTCTTTAAATTTAAGAAATCTGTATCATCAATTGAACCTATAGCTATTTCAGCAGATCTTCTGACATTTCCAGCTACAACACAACATCCAATAAGGTTAGCCAAATCTGCTTTCAACATTGTGGAAGAATAATTATGACTGTTTGAACATAAATATCTAGAACAATATTTTCTTATATTTTCATGAAGCTTTATCAAAGGTTCTGGTCCAGAAGATATACCGCCGAATCTTTTAATTGGTAATCCAACTTTTCTTATTAATGAATAGTCAAATTTAACTGTTGGATGTCCTGGCATTGTATAACTTTCAAGCAATATTTTTACAGAATCACACCAACCTTCTCTCGAATCATCGATAATAACTCTTATGTTTGTATCAGTAGGCGTCACACATGTTATTCTTGAATTTTTTGTGATTCCAAATCCGACACCTACTCCATTCATTAATGCATCCATCATCCAATGTAGGTTATTGGGAATATCGTTCAATGTTACAAACCCACAATTGAATAATGACATGCTGCCAGTATTATAAACATAATCAGTACCCATTGACCAAAGTCCACGTCCAGGTGGGAGCCAATGCATATTAAACATACTAAATGAAAGATGTTTAGCAAAACCTTGCCATTTGATTTCATCCCAAAAGATATTATTCTTTATATACCAATCTTTACGAATAGACATTACACCATTCACTACACGAATAACACAGTCTGCCCAATTTTCATTTGAATTGTCATCTTTTATTCTACTGTATGTTCTATAAAAAAGAAATTCACCAAATCCATCATAACCAAAATTAGGTTTCAATGCTCTTAATAAATCAACAGTTTTCTTTTCTAATTCAAATCTTTCTTTAACGAAACAAGTTTTTTGTGGAGGATTTGTCTTGAATAAATGATCACCTACATCTTCACATTTTTCAAAATGAAACATTGGTTTCCTCCAGACGCAACCCATTGTACATCAGACATTTATATTAACTACGTCTTACATTCGTCTATACATTTATCAATTAATTCTCTGCCAGTATCTTTTTCTTTGAAAATATTTTTATGAACCCAATAATCACACGCGACTTTTAAATCTGTAAAAGATATCAGTTTCATTATATCTTTCCAAGTATCTTTTGAAATATCTCTCATCATATACCATTCAAGTAAATAGTATATCTGTTGTAGATCTTTAAATTCAGTATAATATCTATTTTTATTATCACACAATACATCGCAACAATTTTCTATAGCAGATAGATAAATACCTAATTCTACTCCTTGTCTAGCAAACTCGAATGTTGGAAGATTAGGTAAATCTATATAATTTTTCAATAAATTTTTAGATTTTTCAATTCCTTCGAATCCATTAAAGTTTTCATAAACATGCATTGAATCCGACATATGAAAATATTTACCAACATTTATGTTCAAACAATTCGCTATAATTTCTTGAATGACTGTAAATTCATATACATTAATCGCACTCATACCAAAAATTAGATCATTTGAGCGAATCACAACACAACAATCCAATACATTATTTCTAACCATAAAATGTATCCAATTAGAACAACAATAATCACGAGTATTATCAATCGTACATTCTTTAGCAGGATCCCAAATAGATATAACGGCTTGTCTAGAATTGAAATCTTTAAGTAATTGCTTTACCACAAATTTGATTTGATCTACTTCTATAATTTCATTTTTATCATTAAATCCTTTCCAATTTCTAAGACGTGGGCCATATCCGGCACGCCAATCTAACCCATTATCACTGAAATCTTTAGCTCTAGGAAGAAATTTAGATAAAAAATCCATATCATTTCTTCCAGCTAACACCCATAAAGTCTCAGCCAAAGTCGCAAATGGATTATTTCCTCTTTTCGGGAAAAGCAATGTTCTTTTTCGGGGATTATTGATTTGGATAAAACAAGGATGAAGTTCTAATGTTTTTTTCTCTCTTACAATTATTTCACTTCCTTCTGTTAATAATTTTTTAAGAATCAGTTTGATACTTTCCTGTAAATTTTCCGCAATTATTGTAAACATTTTATTCCTTTCTTATCTCTGATTGTAATTAACAATTCTACAAACTTGAACTCTACTAATTCCATATATTCTCATTAATTCACATTGTTTATAAATTTTATTTTCAAATAAATCTCTAATTTCAGAAACAAATTTGTTAGAAATTTTACACATAGGATTCAATTCATTACTTAACCTACTACATCTTCCCTTGTTTTTCTTATCTTGCATATTATCTAACGATGTTCCAATAAATAAATGTTCTGGATTAAAACATTTAGGATTATCACACTTATGACAAACTAACGATTTGGAATCTAAATCGAATCCCAACCAAAGATGAGCGGCAAAACGATGGATTCTTAAAACTTTTCCATCAAAATAATATGCTCCATAACCAGAAGAAAAACATACTCCAGTCCAATACCAACAATCTTGAAATTTACCATCAGGAGAAGGTTTAATAATTCTATTATCAAAAATCTTATAAAGATCCTGTAGTGATTCAGCCACTATGGTTTGCATTTGTCCTCCCTCACGCATTTGAACCTTGGGAATCTTAATGACCCATCTGGGGTCACTGAATCGTACTCAATCTCAATCACCTTGCCTACATATAACTTTTGTGCCTCTTCTAAAGATACACGCTCATCATCTTTCAAACCACTCCCAACATTAATTGTTACTCCTTCACGTTCTACAATAAATGCTCCCAACTTGCCAGCATACTTACCTCTTCCTTCTTGAATTTCTGTCACCTTTAGATCTATTGTGTCTGAAGGTTTCATCTTGATCCAGCTAACGCTACGTTTAAATTCATATTCACCTTCTAGATCTTTTATAATTATTCCTTCAAAACCTTCACCAACACAGCTATCATAATATGCCATCAATTGTTCTTCATTATAACACTTTACTCCGACAACTATGAATACACGCTTAGATTCTAATTCTGTTATTGTACATAATTCATCAAGATAGCTAGTTCTGTTTGTCTGTGTTAATGTTGTAGCTTGTCTTACAAAGTGATGCATTGGCATCCAATCAAACACATTAAAATTCAAACCTTTTGGTTCTACATCAAATTTCCTACGACACTGTTGCATAATTCCACGGAAATCATCACCTCTTGGACCAATAACTTCTCCATCAAACATCTTAGGTTCTTTGTGTGCTAACTGTAGAAGTTCTTTATCAAAACAACTAAAATTCATAAACTGTTTTCCATTACGTGAATAATATGTGACACTATTTTCTTGTGGTTCTACTAGAGCCACTACTCGTACTCCATCATACTTCGCTTGTACAAGACAAGGATATTTTACACGTTTCAAAAACTTCGATGGTTGGGCAAGTTGAATTTCAAATTCAGGAATAAGTTTGGGGAAAACTTTGTTTACAATTCCCTCAGCTACTCCACATTTTAAATCTTTCTTGAGAATCTTATAAAATACTTCTTGTTCACTTTCTATCATAGCACTTGACAACAATCTAATTCTATTTCTAGCTGCATCACCCGTCACTTCACGTTTCATCAACGCATCGAGCAAATCAAACATAGCTTCATATCTTTGTTGTTCAGTAGTACATACTTTTCCAAAATCTAATGGTTCTACAAACTCAAACTGTTTTATCCCAAAGACTTTAAATGGATCAAGAGTATAATTTAGAATTTTCTTCAGTTCTTCCGTACCGTTAGCCGCAAGTATGGCTTGCTTGGCAATGGTAGAGGTAATCTCTGAACATTGCCTTAGTGTCTCTGACGGTTGTAGTGGCATGGTTGCCCCCTTATGCACCTAACCTATTAACCAGTCTATTTAGCTTCTATGCTAATCTTTTGATTTAAAAAGGTTTATAGTTTGAATCAGTATTACTTCCAGCCCAATTCTTTAAACAATCTTCTATTGCTTGTGTTGATAATTCAAAATGTGAAAATAAATTCTTATAATGTTCTATATTTCCAAATTCACAAATATGATATTTTATTTTTCTAATTTTCAGAAATTCAATTGATTCATCACAATTTTCTTCCCATATTTTACCCAATTCTAAAAATTTATCTGAAGAATTATATATCCTGTCGTCATACTTTTTCAACCACATTGGTCTATTTTTTCTATCTACATATATTTGTGCATGACTATAAATACTCGCACTCTTTACCCAAGATTCTACTGGACGTTTACAAATTATAATTTCTGAAAACAAAATTAATTCTTTTCTAAGAAAACAAAGTTGAGGTTGTTTGTACATAACTTCTGTATCGTCAGTTTTATCTTCTTTCCAAATTTCAGGAAGAGCTTGAAATAGATTTATCAACAAATAACCTTCAATTCCTCTATGGTAAGCATAAGAAATTGCTTCTGCTTCATTAGTAGACCATGAACTATTAAAATTTGTATTATGACAATATATCTTTGGTTTCATATCTTTTCCATATTTGTTAAACATATTGAGCAGATATTTTGTTCCACTTCTAGGCATTCCACAAATTAATTTCATCGTTTTATCCCTACATAATTCAATCCCCACCCAAATGTTAGATGTTCTCCATTTTTATTAGAAGGAGGTGAATAAAATACTGTTATTTTTTCTAATTTATCAAACAAAGATACTAATCCTTCATGAGTAGATCTCCAATAATCACCTCCCATATTTTGTCCTTCTCCACATGTAGGATGGTAAGGCCAACAGGCTGGAATACAACAAAACAATATTCCATCTTTAACCAATATTCTCTGTATCTCTTCTGCAGCTTTCCAAAATTTTGGTATATGTTCTAATACAGAAAAACAAGAAATAAAATCAAAACTTTCATTTGGAATTATTTTTGCATCACAAATGTCTACTCTATAATCTATATCAACACGAGGATCGTATAAATCTAATACCTTAGAATTATAAAAAAATCTACCATTCCATCTATAACCAATTTCTAAATTTCTTTTATTTTTAAATTTTTCTTTAAGATAAGACATTAGAAAATTGTGTTTCTTCCAATCTGTATCAAAATTAGGATGCCAATGTAACACAAAATTATCTTGCATATTTTGCGATACATCTTCAGGAGCACCAATTTTTATTTCATCTACTAACATAACCACCTCGTTCTTTATATGTCTCTGTGATTTCAAATTCAGAATCTGTACTAAATCGTGACACATTAATTTTCATTGCATCTTTTGGATCTTTGAATATAGCAATAAACATTTGATATCTACAAGGATGTGGAGCTATTGTATCGTATGTCCATACAATATTAGGATATGGACTTACCCAACTCATTATGTCTTTTACATTGAAGACCCATAACTGTTTCGCAAAATTTTCTATATTTGGAAACTGTGTAAGTTTTTCATGATCTATGTCTGTACAAAAGAATAAACATTTTCTTGCTTTTGCAAGTGCCGCTTCTACACATTGACGTGGATCTTTAACATATTCTAACACATTCATAATGCTAACATAATCATATTCTCCACAATCTGGAACTATTTTTCCATCTTCAAATCCGCCTATAATTGCCTTGAGTTTATTGCCATACAATCCTCTATACATTCTATAATCTTCACTATAATCTTCTAATGGTTTGCCATATAGTAAAGGATTTACTGATTCGTTTTTATTTGTCCAATCTGGATGTACATCTAATCCAAATGCTTCTCCACCACTCTGTTCAAATCTATGCATGAAAACTCCATTACAACATCCAATATCAAGATAAGTTAAACCTTTTGTATTCATTGGTACAATTCTGTTCCAACATGCATCGTTCCAAAATTGTACTTGTCTCACAAAAGGATCATCATTTTTAAATAATCTCTTACCATTCGTATCGTAACCACACTGAAACATTTTTATCTCCTAGTTCTCTTTTTCTGCCTTAATTGCAGATTCATCGGTTTTCCAATTTAAATCACCATTATCTTTTTTATATAGATGGTTCCATTCATGTCTTAGTAATTCCTTATTTCTTTCTAAACCTTGATCTAATATAACAATTCTTCTTTCCTCAACAGGATCTTCACACCAAGCTGATGCATCAGCTCTAACAACCCAAACTAATGTTTTCTTTTTTAAAGGATATTTCTTCATCAATTTTTCTATCTCTGGTAATAACTCTCTAGTATTGGATGGATTTACTGTTTCTTCACAGTATCCAAATAAAGAAATAAAACATAAGAATAATATTATCTTTTTCATTTTATCAACACCATGCGAATCTCACCTGGAGAATATTCTCTGCCATTAAACGGTTGACAATATCTAAATCCAATCTTTCTGCTTATATTTACTAACGTCTTTGAATCTAAACAAAGGTTATGAAAATTCGCAGCATAAGTCTGTCCACTAAATAATTTCAAATTTGCCCACATACTTGGACTTAAATCTCCATAATATTTCCTTATATTTGTTTCGTCGTCTGGATGTTCTTTTGAAATTTTATTATTTCTATACATGTTTGCAATATATTCAAGATTAGGAGTGCGAATAAATAATTTTCCATTGGTACAAAGTAAACGATACCAATCTTCTAAAACTGGAATCAATTTTAACCAACCCAAATGTTCTATAACATGATTGGCTAATATTTCTGAAACTTTTTGATCGCCTATAGGAATCTTTTTACTAATATCCCAATTTATTTCTAAATGAGGTAGTTGCCCACGTTCATCTATACTTTGTATATCTACATGTATGTATCCTTTATTTGGATCAAACCCAGAACCAAATTCCAAACGATAAGGTGGAAAAATTGGTACATTAAATTCTCTTTCACAATATACAGGCATTTCGTTTATAAATTTATCTTTCCATTTTTCTTTCAAAAGGTAAACATTGTTTTGATCAAATTCTTTTTCTAATCCATACGTTATTCCTTCATAATGAATAAATTCTATACGATTATCGTAAATAACTGCTTTGTTTTTTTCAAAACACATACGCAAACAAAAATCTGTATCTTCAGCAGATTGATTAAATCTTTCATCAAAACCGTTTAAATCTATCCAATCTTTTTTACGCACAGCTATGAATGCACCTGTGACACAATCATAATTTCTTCTTTCACAAGCATACTTATAATTTCTTGGAAGATGTTTATAGATATGCCTAAAATGTTTACCATCACAAACACATCCAGCATGTTGAATTGTCATGTTTGGATACAATAACTTAGCTCCCACTATACCAACTTTTTCATCTTCCAGATTTTCCCATACATACTTTAACCAATCTTTAGTTAATAATTCTGTATCGTTATTTAATAGAATTATTGTCTCACCTTTTGCTTCTTTTACTGCTCTATTACAATTCTTTGTAAATCCTACTTTCTCTTCATAATATTTTACATTGCATAGCTTGTCAAATATTTTTAATCTATTTCTTGTATCTTCTTTAGAAGAATCATCTGCTATTATTATTTCAGCACAACTCATCCACTCGCTTTGCATCAAAATTGACATTATGCATCTATAAGTATACTCGTATTTATTGTACGACGGGACTATAATTGAAAAATTTGGTCTAATGTTTCCATAAAATTCTTTGATCTTTGTATGTATAAGTTTGCTATCTAAATTTTTCATATCATCAATACATTCTTGTATATTTTTAGGTTCAAATTCAGATGGTATAGGATTCAAATGGTGGATGCCTGAGGTATGTCCATCATGTTGTGTAGCTAAAGGTATCCACCTTTGAGGCAATCTCTTGTTTGGATCTGTGATACCAAATATAGAAAACACTGGCTTATTCAAAGCGACACCTAAATGCATAATTCCAGAATCTATACAGATTAATCCTTCAGAATGTTGGATAATTGCAGCTATTATACGAATATTATTATGCTTCAACATTGGTATATTCAATTGTGAAAACTTTTGTTCACCTCTTCCAACCTCTATAATATTATAATCTTTAAACATTTTTTCTGCCATTATTTTCTTTATAAGATCTTCCCAATTGTGCCATCTTCTTGTCAACCAATCACATTCTGTATGAATGACAAAAAATTTTTTATGATTTATTTTATTCAATATCATGCTTGCTTCTTTTAATTCTTGTTCTGTTAAATAAAGTTCCGGTTTATAATCATCTACATCTATTCCAATTCTTTCAGCATAAGCCTTTACTACGTGTACACTTGGATTAAATTCATAAGATAAAAAATATGTTCTATCAAATTTAGAATAATCTTCTTTTATGGGAATAATATTGTCAACGTTTGGATTATTTTGTAACATCTGTGGATGATCTGTAGATACAGTTATATGAATGTCCTTATATATTTCTTTTATCTTTTTAATGATAGGCGTTACAAGTAACACATCTCCTCTTGCACCATATCTAACTAGACATATTTTTATATTTGAATCTTTTTTCTCTTCATAAAGTTTTGGAATATCTTTAATAAAATCTTCTATTTTAAATCTACAAAATGATTTCTTTAAATCAAGCAAATGTTTTTCTAAACAGATATTGAATTTTTCACCCATAATATTTTTCCCTACAAATAAAACATGGGCTGACGTTCTGTCAACCCATGCTTTTGAATAATCAAAATTATTACGCTGAATGTGCAACAACTTTGCGAGGCGGACCCCACAGACCGGCAGACATCAGATAACAAACAGAGCTCGCTTCAATGTAGAAGTGAACCATGCCATTTTGATCTGCCACAAGACCGGCAGTCTTGGCAGTCTGACTAACTGCATCACCTTCTGCGCCAGTTAACGGAGCCATCGCCGCAATTGTAGCAAGACCAGTCGCAGCATGAGCAAGAGCGTTTGCATATGTATCGTACACGTTCACAGTCTTGCCTTCCATAAATTTGTTCGGACCAACAAAAACCTGAACGAGAACCTTAGCCATTTTACATCTCCTTTTCTGAAAAAATGAGGGTTGACATGTCCCCTCAACAAAGAATATATCATTCTATAATTCTAAACTAAAGTAAATCTCATATTAAAGCTATCAAATACTTTTTCACAATTCTTAATCCATTTCATATTGTAATAAATTGGATTATCAAGATCATTATGTTCAGCCCATTTTCTTATATTGCTGACTGCATTATATAAATTATTATCAAATTCAAACATAATGTTTTTAAACAATTTAGAACCATCTGTCCTATATGTTCTGATATCTTTTGGCATATCATATCTTGCCTTTACTGGAACATCCAAAATTCCAGCTATTTGCAATCCTAATTCAGACATCCTATAATTACAACCGACTACATTGTATATTTTCCCCTTGCTAAATTTGTTATATTCATTTTCAGACATCATCACGATTTTCATATACAGGCGCACAGCGTCTGATACGTGAACTAAAGGTCTCCAATTTTCACCACCACCCCACAATTCTATTTTCTTGAATCTTACAGCATTAGTAACCATTGTGTTGATAGCAAGATCTAATCTCATCCTAGGTGATACACCATACAGTGTTCCTTTCCTTAATATAACTGGTTTTAATCCTTTCTTATTTAGAATATATTTTTCGCCCATAGCTTTGGATAAAGCGTAGTTTGATTTAGGACTTATTGGACCATCTTCTATACAAAGATTTTCTTCCATGTCTCCATATACAGAAGCGGAACTAGCAAACACAAATCTCGGTACACCAAACTCGACACACCTATCAACGATCATTTCTGTTTGTAAACAATTCATGTCTTTATTTGCTATTGCATCATAATCTGCCATTGGATCATTAGATAAACCTGCTAAATGAATAACAATTTTTGTCTGGCTCAACAGCTTTGCCATAAGAGTTCTGTTAGCAGTAAAAGATCTAACAGAAGTCTTATATAAATTTTCAGGATGAGCACATTTCTTATGAACTTCATTGAATCCAAACAATCCTTGATCAACACAAATAAGATTTTCTCTTGTGAAGTGTTTGTTTTGTAATTCTTGGATTAGGAGCGATCCAACAAATCCCGCTCCGCCAGTTACTATTATCTTCTCTCTTTTTTCTTTCATTTGTTCTGTGTCTCCCATACTCCAGCGCCGTATGTATCCCAAGGAATTCTGAATTCATCTAATCCAAACGCTTTATTCTCCCCCTTATATAGTGTGCTTGCGCCAGAAATAAGAATAGTGCCAATGTCTGCCTTCCAACCATGGAATACACCTGTAGGAACTGTAATTAATTGCAATCTTTGATCTGTAACATTTATAATTTCCATATTTTCAAATGTCTTCGAATCTGGTCTGTCGTCTACAAAAACGAATTTACCATTTCCTTGAATGATACAAAAATAATCAACAAGCCTATCATGTTTATGAAATGCTCTAACCGCCTTTGTCTTGTTTGCAACAAGATAAATTTGTTTCAAACTTATCTTATTAAAATATTCATCACACCAATCGTCACGCATAAGCTCAACAAGAATTCCTCGATCATCTACATTTACATGTAGATCTCGAACGTGTATCCCATCAATTTTACCTACCTTAAAAGTTGTAGTCATTGCCCAAAATTCCTTTCATTTTTGTCAAATCAAAACTTGTATCGCGAGGAACATCTGAACCTTCTTGTATCTTGTTTGGTTTTACATCTGGTTTGATATTCTGTGCTAATTCATAAAAACTTTTTCTTTCTGTACCAACATGCAAAATACCACTCCACAATTTATAAAGCAAGGAACAATGTACTATCAATGGAACTATTTTTTTAACCGTATCTCTTGAAGAATATTTATCTTCATACGCAAAATCGTAAGGCCAAGTTGGTCCACAGAAACTTGTGCGTATAACTCTATGTCCGCTAGATAAAAATATTCCTTCAGCGTACCATTTTGTCTTAGCATAAAATCCTAAAGGATTTGGAACATCTCCTTCACAATAATTTCCAACAGTACCATCAAACACATAATCTGTTGAAATATAAATTATCTTTACATCTTTAGCTTCTCTACAAACTACAGACGGTGATTCACAGTTGACAATATAGGTTTTGTTACGTCCATATTTCTTGAATCTTTCTTGAGTATACGATGCAGCATGGATTACAATATCAAGATTGTATTTGAAAAATGAATTCGATAAATCTATTGGTGAATTAAGATCACAGTCTGAATGATATGGGAACATAACCATCATATTATCATTTTCTAATATAGTTCCAAATGGATATTTAGTTTCTCTCAAATTAAAGTTTCTAACAAAATAATTCTTTATTTCCGTTCCTAATAAACCTGTACCTCCTAAAATACCAATCCTCATGTCTTTATTTCTCCTCCAATGCAACCGCTTACATTACCGATAACTTTAACACCCAATCTACGTAATACCGTTGGAATATTAACTAATTTAATTTCCAGATCACTATTAATTCTCATGACTTTTTTAACTTTGATTTGATTTTGTTGTATTGCTTTATCTACCAAACCCTTTAGCAATTCTTTTTCCCAATCTTCATACATTTCTTCTTTAGTTCTAATCCTAGCCAATTTGTAAGACATCATTATATTTTTTCGCTTTTTTTTCAATCTATCTTTCCACTTATCTATCGTACAATTATCTATTGCATCTGCTAAATTTTTCTTTCCATCTAATACCTTCTTGGCTGCTGCTTCACCAAATTTGCATTTTATAAGTTTCATATTTGTTTCATCGACATCCAGACAACCTGGAATAAAATCGCTATCTTCACCCATTAATGCTTTCATTCTGATCAATTGTTTTGGATTCACACCAAACTCTTCCATAATATCACGTTCTGTTTTAAAATGATCCATAATTGGCCTATAGATTCTAATATCTTCTTTCTTTAAAACTTGATAAAAATCTTTATCGTTTGAAATTATTACTACTCTATGCCCTTGATTCTTTAATGACCACGCTAAATATCCCATAACATCATCTGCTTCAATACCTTTAGCAATACACTGATTGATCCCGAATATTTCAAGATACTTACGCGCAGAATCTAGTTCGGCAAAATAATCTTTCATATCTATATATTTTCGATGTTTCTTGTAAAGAGGATATAATTTTCTACGATAATAGGATCCACTTACGTCCCAACAAATAGCTATCCTATCGAATTCTGTTTTCTTTACTAACGCATCTAGTGTGCGAAGTAATCCAAAGATAACAGTGGTGGGAATACCCATTGAAGTTTTGAGTAACCCACCCCTGCTCTCTTTAAATTGAGAATAGATGGCGAACGACATATTGTTGCCATCTAAAATTGCCACTTTCATTTTTTTCTTTCTTTATCTATGTCTTGCCTTCGTTTGTACACTGGATCACCATGTGTGTCTACTGCAACTGGCAAAAGTTCTGACTCTTCAATTTTATCTTTATCTTGAAAAACTTTAATGATTGAATTTGTTAATTCTTTTACATCGGCATCTTCCTCTTTTGTCATTTTTACATCGAGCCTTATTTGAAAATCAAAATTTTCATCCTGCTTGGCTCTTTGTCCAACCATTAATTCGATGTTTTCAAAAACTTCAACTAGGTTTTGCTTAATAGTCTTGTCTCCACACATTGTGTACAAGAAAGTTTGTACGTCATGGATTTTTGGCATTCCCTTCTCCTAAAATGGTTGCCTACCTGCACTTATAAAGTAAACAACTATAGATAAATCTAAAGCAAATCAATTGACATTTTATTAATGTCTTTTGATTTCTCCATCTTGTATCTTCGACATCGTATATGCAAAACCTTCTTCTAAAGATACATTAAATTTATTCGCAAGTCTGCAACAACAAAACATTATATCTGTATACTGTCCAACAAATTCTTGTTCATTCCAACGCTTAGTTCTGCCCATATGTTCATAAAGAATCCATCGTTGATATTTAAACATCGCTTCACTCAATTTTAAAAGAATCTCATTATATTCATATGCATGATTAGAACAATTTAATATTCTACAAAGTTCAGACCATTTTCCATGACTACATATTATTTTTATATTCTGTGTTCCTCTTCCAGTCATTTCGTAAGAAGCTATTGTGTGTAGCAAAATACTTGCCAATCCCTCACTCATAAATTTATAGAAAGCATCATCTTTTTTCATTTCAACATAATCGAACAAATATCCTATCTGGTAAGCAGCTATCACACATCTTTCTAATGGGATTCCTACATCGCTTAACAATCTATGATTACCTGAAAATTTTTCTGCCCACTCTATAACATTAGTTATTGAATTACAATTTATTTTATAATTCCAATCTGCTCTATGGTGTAAACCACTAATTTCATCTTCTCTCCAAGCATAGACAACAGGAAGTTCTACCATTTTATGTCTCCTTAGCTACTATAATAACTACACTTCTAAGTCTGCAGATAATGTACAACTTACTCTACCAGAATCTGTTAACCTAAAATAATCTTCATTAGATATATTCATAATCTTTTGTACTAGCGGCCAGATATAACGAACACGGATAACACTAATGTAGCTTGCCGAGAATCCCAATTCTTGAGCAATTTCTATATTTGATTTTCCTTCTATAATATGCAAAAATATTTCTCTATGTACTTCGCGTTTTAGAGATCTAGTAACTGCTTCAACAATATCTTTAGATTCTATACTACTCAAAGGATTAGTTTCACGTTTTGTATCTATTGCAATCTGTTGAAGAATAGTATGGTCGTCGTGCGAAAAATCTTGTCCTGGAAGATTAAAACTTGCACTTGAAATCGTTACATGAAATTTATGGAATTTTATTTCTTTTTTACGTATATCACGCATCAAATTTTTAATAACAGAAAACATAAACCTAAGATATTGTTGGTCGTCATTATAATAGTCAAAAAGTTTAATGAATTTTGCTTGAGATTCATTCATTATTTCATCAGTATCGTAATATAAACCCAACTGCATCTTAAGGGTTATAATAATCTTACGTACCTGCGCCTGTAATCTTACGTAAACTTTTTCTGCAGTTGAACCTCTGGTTGACATTTATAAAACCCTTTCTTTAATGCCCCCACTATTTTAATTATATAGTCTGCTGGCAGTCTATGCAACTGTTTAAAAAACAAAAAAGAGTAGGTTTTACCCTACTCTTTTGGTGTACTTCTCTTAAGTTGTAGGACTTTTTAGATCAACCTTCTTTTTCTTTCTTAGAAGGCTTCTCTCCATCAACTTTCTTTTCTTTCTTGTCTCCTGCAACCTTTTCCTTCTTGTCTGCGGCTTCCTTACGGCGTTTCTCACGAGCCTCTTCAGCCTTCTTCTTCTTCGCTGCCTTCTCTTCTTCCAGTTTCTTAGCAGCTTCCGGATCCGGCTTAGGCTGAGCAATCATCTCAACTTTACCGTTATTGTAGACCTTAAACATCTCAGGATGAGTTGCGTAAACGTAGTTCAGGTAGCCAGCGTCCAAGCTGAACTTTGCGCCCTTTTCCTTCTTGGTGCCAGCAAGAATGGCACGAATGTCTTTGGCATTCTTACCTTCCTTGACAGCGTTGGCAATGATCTCGAAAGCCACCTGTCGAGCCGATCCCGGCTCAAACCTTGTACCAGTCGCCGGATGGATAGCTGTCTTGGAGTTAGCCTTGGCTGCTCTCAAGATAACTTCCTTTACCTCGACCACTTTCTCCTTCTTGGGTTCCTTCTCAGCCTTAACTTCACCTTTGGGTTCCTTCTCGTCAGACATTTTGCTTCTCCTTGCCTATGGGGTTTCTCTCTTACCTACACATTTAACCACACTATCCGATCAAGCGTTTACGATCTTTTTACTTTTTTATCCTCCTTTCTTTAACCAGATAGACAACTTACCTACATACCAGTATAACATATCTAGAAAATTTTAAACAAGTCTTTTATTAAGGTAAACTTTCAGCGATTGAATTAATTCTTTCAGCTATCTTCGCACATTCAAAATTTTCTTTTGTTCTAACAAAAGCCTTTTGTCTTATTCCTTCTTTGTCTTTTTCTGGCAGGTCTATAAAGTCGTTGATTGATTTAGTAACATCTGCCACATCTATAGGCCAATATTCTCCATCAAAAATGTGGTTATATGGTCCCTGTCTACATTCTTCTGTGCAAAGAAGAACACATCCATATAAGCTACATTCATGATGTGTATAGTTCTGGTAAGTACGAGTAGTCATATCTATACTACCTAAAGATTTTTTGTAAACACTCTTAATCACATCATAAGATTGAAAACCGTGATACTCATGCTTGTTTTCTTTTGTGACATAACAATCTTCTACCCAATCAACTCTAATAGAACTGTTCCAATCAGAAGTCCATACAAGTTTGTGATATTCCATGCCACCATTATAAAAATGAATTGGAACCTTTATATCGTTACCAGTTTCAAGGATCATCATGTGGTTTTTCCACTTGATCCACTGTGGACACATGCACAATCTTTGTTCTCTTTGTATGTCAGGATAATTTGTAGCACAGTTATCTGTATCTATTGGGAAATACAACCAATCTGTTAGAATCTTTTTTCCAGGAAGATTGGCATAACTTTCCACAGATTCTATAAAATTATGCTGTGCAGCAAGTATAACATCTATATAATCGTGAACTTCTATAAACCATTCATTAGTCTTGTGCCATTTCTTATCATGGAAGATAACAACTTTTGGTTTGTTACATAAGGTATATAAATCTTTCCATTCTGACATTCCTTCTGCTGCAAGATTCCCTTTTGTAGGGTGTGGTGAAGGATGAACAAATATTACGTAATCATAGTTTTCTAACAACTGCACATAATATTCTTTATTCCAAGCACCTTTAAATCCTAAAGATTTAGAAGGCACTTTTTCTCCACGTTTAAACTTATCACCTATAGGTGTAAAATCTGTTTCTGAACATTTAAATCTGCCTGTTCGTGTAGCATAATAATGATCTGCCTGCCACCCAATTTTTTCAAACCCCTTAACTATTTGGTGGGACCATGTGGTAATCCCACCAACATCAAGAAGTACCCAATTAATCAACAAAACTCTTTTCTTTTCTAATTTCACTTTATCATCCTTTTAAATTTCTTCCACATTAAAATAACTGTGTAGCTTTGTCCTAAGAGATAGTAGTTTTGAATTAAATTGTGCTGTCTCACCTTTTTCATAACCCATACATTCCATAATATCTTTCTTATCTAATTCTGAATCGAGATCATACAATTCTAATACTACTTCCATATATTCCCTATCCCACTCTGTAAAGAAAGTATACAGTGGTGGAACTTTAATTTTTTCGTACATATCTTTCACATTATCTATTGTTTCTTTCAATAATCTATTTTTTGTTTCATCGTTTACAGTCTTATGTTTAATATATTCATAAGTCTTTTCATCTACATTAAAATCAGATTCATTACCATGATCTTCTTCATTATCTTTTTTGTTACCAGAAGGGAATACTAACTTTTTGTTTTTTCTAATATAAGTTGCTACATAGTGCAATACTTTTCTTCTAATCACACATCTTACAACCCAATCAAAATCTGTATATTTATTTCTTTTATGAAAAAGTGCTATCAATTCTGTACAAACAAAAGAATCCATATCTTCAAATTGATTCTTCAAAAACTGTTTTTTCTCACAACAGAATTTTATATATGGTCTATATTCTTCTAAAAATTCTACCAATTCATTTTGAAACTTGGTTAATTTCTCTACGAAAAAAGTCGGCTACCGTGCCAGTCCCTCCTATACCAAATGTTTGTGCAGATAATCCAAATAATCTTTTCCCCAGATTGACAATACTTTCTTCATCTTTTGATATTGCTAACACTATAGATTTTGTACAATCATCACAAATAGTTAATTCTTGCTCTGTGTTGAATTGAATTTTACAAACTCTACACACTTTTATCATTTTCATTCTCCTTGTGTGATATAACTTGAAACTACTTCATTATAAAATTCTTTTGGTGTACGAATTGTTTAACTTTTTTCTTAATCTTTGTTCGTTCTTTTCAATTTTGTCTTGCAGTAATGCTTTCATGTTTCCTAATTTCCCGTGTACACCTTCGTTTCCAGTATGGTGTGTTTCACATAAAGTGATTAAATTATTTGCAGAATTCTTTCCACCTAAACTTTTATATATGACATGATGTGTGTGGTCACCTTGCATACCACACATTTGACACAAATCATTATCTCTAGTCAAGACATAATTTCTTAGTTCTTTCGTTATTTCAAGATATTCTTTGTTCGGGTTTAAAGTTGAAAGACTAGTAACACTCATTGACATTCTTCTACTAACTTTTCTACTGCCCATCTTGTTTTTCCTCCTATCTTAAATCTACCCATTTCTGTTGTGTGATTTCTAAAATCTTCTATTGTTAGTCTATCTGACATCTTTTTCTCTTCCATATACCCAATCTTACTTGGAGTACAAATGAAAGATGTTTCATGTTTTCTAAAACAAATAAGAAAGAATGCTTTACCTCCAGCCTTTTCTACACCGAATAGGCATGGAATTTGATGAGGTCTAACATCATTAACAATGTTAAATGAATTTCCATCTGACAATTTACATTCTATAGCTATAAAAATAGAATTGTAAACAAAAAAGAAATCAAATGGTTTTTTACCTGTTCTACGCATATCTGGAAGTAACTGAACGAAACACTCATCACCATAAACTAATTTTAATTCTTTTCTTACTTGTGCAGAAAATATTGATTCAGTCTTTGCCATTATTAATGCTTTCTAAATCAATCCTTTTAGAAGCATATTCAGTTAATTCTTCACTATGTGTAACAATTATCAATTGAATTCCAAACTTTAAACATATTTCGCTTAAAAACCTACTCATCAATTCTTGACGCTCTCCTTCAATGCCACCAGTAGGTTCATCGAGGATAACTATTTTTCTACTATTCTTGTCTAGTTTAACTAATACAATCCTAAATATTGTACCTATAATTTCTTGCACTGATCTTCCTTGACACATCTTTATATCTGTCCACATATCACATGCATCGGTCTTAATTAAAAAATCACATGAAGAAGAATTTCCTCTAGTCTTCATATCGAATTTAAAATCATAATCATCGCTAAAAAGATCTTTAAGTCCTGCTGCTATAGTGTGTTGAAATAATTCTATTATTTTATCTTGATTAAGGTTGCTTATGAATGTTAATAACTGTATACATCTTTCCAACTCTTCTTTATCTTTTTCGTGCAACCTATATTCTACTTCATTTTCTTTTATCCTACCTTTAATTTCATTCTTTCTACCACGCAATTCTGCTACTTTAGTTTTGATTTCTTGCAAGTACATCTTCTGCCTCCTTTAATACTTTTTCTAATTCTTTTTCTAATTTTTCTTTTTGCTCCTGTTTATCATTAATTGTTTTTTCTAAATCTTCTATCTTAACCCCCATAACATTTAATTCTACAATAACTTCCTCTTTTGATTTCTCTGCAGAAATTTTCTGTGCTTTCAAATTATTTATCTTTTCTTGAATCTTACGTATGCGTTTCGCTGGATCTTCCATTTATGTCTCCTCGCCTAATGCTGCCACCTTATCTTTACAACGTTTAATGATTTTCTCTGTTATTATTTTTTTTAAATCAGTTGGAAGCTTGTTTATATCAAAGTTGTCTAAAATAGAAAGTATATTTCCTGCCATAATCTCATCGTCTTTCAATGAATCTAATGCATCAATAAATTTTTGTTTTTCTTCTTCTGAAGAATTAATTTTGTTTTTTGAATCTATATTAAACACATCTTTTTTGTATGGTAAATCTACATATCTAATGTCTATCTTGCCAGAGTCTATGTTTATTAATGCAAATTTTGGAACACGATTCATTTCTATTTTTGATGCTTCCAACCTTACCATAGATCCTGGATTAACAAAATAGGTTCCTAATGAATTTTGTTTTATATCAAAACCTGGATGATAATGTCCTGTCATTACTATATCTACAGCAGTTTGTATTGAACACCAATTAACAGTCTTACTTTTTCCATTCACAATTACTGCATTGTCATCTGTTATCATACTGTGAACTATTGCTATTCTAATCTTTTTTAATTTTATATCTTCACAAGGTATATGTTCTGGACACTCTAATTCGCGTGAAAAATCATAACCTTCTACTATAACATCGTCTGTTTCTATTGGATTAGTGGCCAAGAATTTAAACCAAGAATAATATTTGAAAAGTCCCAATTTACCTTCTTTGTAAGACGATTCAATATTACCTCCTATACAATCATGATTCCCTATTAAGAAGTATGTTGTTAGATTATATTTTTCAAATAGTTCTGCAACCCTTACTGCAACGAAATCTGGTTGTGAAGGCGTGTGCCAAAAATCTCCACCACAAATCGGTATACATCCTTCAGACTTAGCAAACCTTAATATAAATTCCATCTTACTTAACGCAGTTTCTAATATATCATCTGTTCTATTTAAAGGTGTCCTATGGCGAAAATGACAATCAGTAAAAAACAATAATTTTGTCATTGCTTTACCCCACACAAAGGACAAACACCTAATTCTTTCCATAAATCTTTCAATTCTTTTTTAACCAATGGCATATGTGTATTTACTATTTCCAATTCTATTTCACTATCATTCAATTTGCTTCTTTGTCTTTTAAGATTTTCACATTTATCTTTTAACTCTGAAATCTTTTCCATATTGTCTACTGCTTTTGATAAATCAATATTTGGTATTTCTGCAACTTTTATTGATTTGTCGTATTTAAATTTCAAGTCTTTACAAATTTTTAGATTAACCGAACAATCTTCTAATCTTTCTTTTAATTTTATTAACTTATCTGTATCTATGTGTTGATCATCAATTTTTTTAATTAATTCAATTGCAAGTTTATATTTATCTTTCAATGTTCTTAAACTATCGATTCCAGATTTTACTTTATCTAATTTTTCTTGTATTACTTCTGCTTGTTTTACTAATTCATTTGCTTTTTTCAAATCTGGTAAAGATTCTAATAAACTTTTGTCTTCATCGATCTGATCAGAAAGTTGTTTGCTTAGTTTTGAATTTTCTAATCGTTCTTTATTAAATTCGGTAATAGATTTCTGTAATAAAGATACTCCAGTTAACACGTCTATGACACTAGCTTTAACTGGACCAGTTTCGTGGATTAAAAATGGTTGGTCATCTTGCATGAATATATTAAGTGGAAATTCAAACTTATTAGTTTTGAATTGGTGTACGTTTAGAATTTCTTTTACTCTTTGTGGTACACCATAACCAAAGTTTTCAAACTCTTCATCATTCACCACATATTTATTTAATCCTGTACCTTTTATTCTTTTAACAACGTCTCCATTGAAGTATGTTATCTTTACTAAAGTTTCAAGCATTTCTCCATCTTCTATTCTACGCATCCAATCTCCAACAGGTTCATTATAAAATGCCCAATATAAAGCTCTAATGATAGAACTCTTGCCAGCATTATTGTGTCCAACAATGACATTAAATTTTTCATCAAATTCTATTGTAATCTTTTTGTGTATTTGAAAATTGATTAATTTTAATTTCTTTATCATCACACAAACTCTGGAGTAGTAGCAGACAACCACACCCTAAAATCAACCTTCCCGCCACACTTAGGACAAGTGACCTCATCACCTTTATTAAATTTCTTGAAATCAATTTCATATTCTTTACTTCTAAATTTACAAACTTCTGGATACCAATGATCTTTAATAACTTGTTTTTGTATTATTCCAAATTTACAAGTCAGCATATTATAAGAAACTCCAATAAACTTTTTTTCTTCAATGCAGAAAATAGCAGGCCATCTTTTATTTTTACTATTTCTTTTTTTAGACAATTTCTTCTGTTTCTTTTTCTCTCTATCTAGAGATTTGAGTTTCTTTTTCCATTCGCGCTTCATTTTTTATCACTACTCCCAAATCCTTTTTCACCACGTTCTGTCTTTGTTAATTCATCTAAAGTTTTAACATATTCAACCAAAGGTTCATCATGATTCAATATTAACATCTGCGCTATTTTATCACCTTCTTTAAATTCAGGTTCCTGCAAGTCTTCAATTGTAGACATCTCACGTGTTAAGTCACAAAAGAACATTGCACTTCTTTGAAGCAATACACAAATTTGACCACGATAAGGAGAATCTATAACTCTACCTAATATAGAAATTCCTCTACTACCTAATCCAGATCGTTCTAAAACAATGCCACATTTTCCAAGAGGAATTTCTACATACAAACTCGTAGGTATCTTATACACTACATGTTGTCTAATCCTAATTGGACCTTTCACTGCTATCTTCAAATCCAAACCAGCATCACCTGTATTGGCTACAGATGGCATACATATTCTTTTATCAACAAAACCTTTAATCATTACCTTAAACCCCTTAACCATGCCTAACTAACTGTAGGCGAGCCATTTTGTGTTTGCACAATTTGTTCTACGAACACGTTTTTAGGGTGGGTGGTATGTTGGCACCACCACAAAACACCCTAAAACTACAGAACACGCTAATCGACATCATCACCTATTTCTTTTGCTTCAGTTGTATCGTCACTGTCTTCTTCAGAAGCTGGTAAATCACCACCCTCTTTTATTTTATCTATTATGAAATCATATATACTTTTTTCACCATTTTCTTTTGAAGATTTTTCAAATTCTTCTATGAAACTGATAGCAGAATTTTTTCCTACTCCTAGTTGCATTTTATCTTCCTTAAGACCTGTAATTGAGTATGTCTTACCTTCCTTAACTATTACTCCCATCAACAATCCTGTACTTAATAAATTTCTTGCAAGATCGAATCCTTTACTAAAAATTAAATCTGCTTCACAAATTCTAAATGGTGGAGCAACTTTATTTTTCTTAATCGTAAGTTTAGTTGTACATCCTATTGATTTACCTTTAGTTCCTATCTCACCAGTTCTACGTACATCTACACGAACCGATGCATAGAATTTCAAAGCTCTTCCACCAGAAGTTGTTTCAGGTGAATTGTGAACTATGACACCATTTGGTCCACCGACAATATAGTTGTGATTATCTTCAATTTCTAAATCATATTTATATCGTTTTCTACCTTTGGTATGTCTATAATTTATTTCTTTTTTAAGAATTTCTACTGGAATGTTTTCATTCACAATGTCTATTTCACACTTATTTTCTAATTTAGGAATATTGCAAAATTTTGAATGTAATTTATAATGCATACATTCAGGCACATATTTGGATATTGCTTTATGAAAAGAAAATGTTTGTTCACCACCATTAAAATACAATCCTTTTCCAATTTTTACCTGTGGTTTTTTAATTCCTAAAGATTCTATCCAATTTGCTGCACAATTTAATTGTTCTTCATTCATCAATTTAGAACAAATTGATGTTCTACCAGCACCCCACAATTCTTTAGTTAGTACATAAGTTCCATCGTCTAAATACCAAATAGTCAAAGCTAATAAACCACATTCTTTAAATCCAAACCAATCGTTTTTAAATTTATAATTCCCATTACAAATTTCTTTTCTATATTTTTCTAATCTGATATCTGCATTAGTATCATATCTAAAATTTGTTGTATTGTTTTCTTGCTTTACTTCTCCACCTAAAATTGGTTTAAATAAATTTGCTTTCCATCTAATATATCCTTCTTGTTCTTTACAATGACCCAACCTAAATCCAGATTTATGATAACTAATTTTTCTTAAAGAACCGTCTCCCAACATAGAACCTATAAGTAAATCTTTAAAATATTTACAATCTTTATGTGAATCATAACTTAACAAAAAATCTCCAACTCTAAAATCACCAGCATTTTTTTCTATATATTTTCCATTGTCACATAAAATCATTTTATGATTAGATGTTACTCTAAATTTAGAATATCCACATTTATTTGGAGCAGTTGTTTTGAATTCTAAAAAATTATCTTCTACACCATTATTAAACCATCCAATTATGTTTTTAGATTCTATAGTATTTGATTCTTTATTTAAAGATAATACCTTAACGTCTTTTTTCTGATTTACTATTTTACCGATTTTTTCAGTAGTACCATCTGCTAAACAAATTCGCGAATCATAATCAAAACATCCCCATCGAACTCCAATCTTTTCACGTATTTGATTGATGAATATGGCGGTACATTCTGTGCGTGAAATTATTGAAGTCAGTTTTCGCATTGCCTGTGACATTAATCTTGCTTGTAACCCCATATGTGACTCGCCATACTCACCTTCTAATTCTGCCCTTGGTACTAATGAAGATACTGAATCTACCACAACTATATCAATTACACCACTTTCAATAAAATGCTGTGTCAATGTTAAACATTCTTCGGCATGAGATGGTTGACTTAAAAGTAACTTATCTAAATCCACACCTAATCGTTTACACCAAGCTGGATCTAAAGAATGTTCCATATCACCATACCATGCCCAAGCTCCCTGTTTTTGTGCTTGTGCAATCGTAGTCAAAGCAGCAGTTGTCTTACCTGAAGATTCAGGTCCATAAATTTCTATGATACGTCCTTTAGGAAAACCTCCTACACCTATAGCTAAATCAAGTTGAGGTATTCCTGTTTTCCAAGCTGGTACTATCTTAATAGCCTTTTCTGTCAATTTCATTACTATCGAATTCTCACTGAACTTTTCGCGAGTCTTCGCAATTAAGTCGTCTAACGAAATTCCCACAGTGAACTCCTTTTTATCTACAAAAATGTGCTGTAATCCGAAGACTACAGCACATTCCTGCCCACCACATTACTTCTCTTCTGTCTTAGGTCTCGGACGCTTGATTCCATCAATGACCTGATAGCGTGGAGCTGATTTATCTTGATTCTTTTTCTTGTCACGAATCAGAATACGAAACTTATCACCGTAAAATGCTGTGAGATCGTAATTCTGACCAATCTTGGGTTCTTCATTAATCATGACTTTCAACCATTCCCACAGTTTCTTTCCAGGAGAAAGGTTTGCATCAATGATTGTTTGCATCTGAACGCCTTTGGCAGATTCAGAACTATTCTCAAGTTGACCATCGATCAACTTAAAGAAAAACTTGATGTAAGGTCCGTAGTTACCAGATCCAGGTTCTGCCTTTTCCAAGGTAGCTTTGTACCATTCATCTGGTTCAACGTACTTACGAGGTTCTGCGTCTGTAGCTAACAGGCTGCTCACAGAAACCTTTTTCACCTTCGTCTCTTTTTCTGGCATGTTTATTTCTCCTTTGCCTTGTTTTAAAACTAAAATCGCAATCCTAAAACGCTAACTACCTATTCTTAAATTTGTTATATCTAAACTTTTAGTTTCTTTTGTTTCTATTTCCAAAGTTGGCACATCTGTTATTGGCATCTTTGTATTTCCACCTTGAATTATATTTCTTAATGTTTGTAACATCTTTCCTTTGGTTACCAAAGAAGCATGACATGCATTACATAACAATCTATATCTATATTCTGCATCTCTTAATTTTTTCTTCTTTCTTTCCATTATTTCTTTATACTTAAAAGATATTCTAGCTTCCACTTCTTTCTGTATAGGTTTGGGTACGCCATTCATTTGTAATTCATTAAAGCATCTTGAATATTTTGATTCATACCACCAATTGAATTTATCTTGTTCTAGCATTAATTCATATCTTGATTTTTCAGCAATCGCCGACCAATATGATTCTAATGTTGCTTGTTCGTCTACATGTACAGCAAGTTCAGGGAGGGGCATTTCTCCTCCCTGAACTTTCAGTATGTCTAAACTGAAACCTAAGTGATCGAGATCAGAAATAATTTGTTTGTTTTCATAAACAAATTTTATACCTGTCCTAGTTTTTTCCATTTCTATCCCAACTGACTTCAGTTGAGATTTTGCTATTATTTCTTTTTTTACTGGATCTCTTTCAGAAATTGCCATTTGGTTTCCTTAGTCTTCGTCAGAATCATCCTCATCGTAAGATTCAAGGGCTGCGATCAACTTACCTTTATTGCAGTCATCTATAGCTATACCGCGTGGAGATTTCTCAATACCTCTCTTTTTACACAACTCTTTTAACTCTTCTTCTTTCATGTCAGAATAATCTATATCTTCTTTCTTTGTTACAGCAGCATCTTCTTTCTTTGCTTCTGGTTTATCGTCATCATCCTCATCCTCATCATCCTCATCCTCATCCTCATCATCTTCATCATCGTCCTCGTCTTTCTTTGTTATAGTAGTATCTTCTTTCTTTACTTCTGGTTTATCATCCTCATCGTCTTCTTCATCGTCATCGTCATCTTCTGTATCTTTGTCATCATCGTCATCATCATCGTCGTCATCATCATCGTCATCGCCATCTTCCTCGTCGTCGTCGTCCTCGTCCTCGTCCTCGTCCTCGTCCTCGTCGTCATCTTTTTTAGATGTAGGTTCGGATGTTTCTTCTTTTTTCTCAGACTTTTCTTCGTCTTCGTCTTCGTCTTCGTCTTCATCGCCATCCTTTACAATGTTGGCTACATTTAATGTCTTACCCAAACCTTCCAATTCTTCCCATTTTTTTTCGGTTACAGTGGCGACTTCCATAATCAAATCTTCAGCCTTCTTTTCTGAAGATTCAACTGCCACGCTGATATTCATAATACCAGTGCGTCCAGTTTTAAAGTCAATGCCATGTGTTACTGAAACTCTTGAAACTTCACTCATCTCGATTCTCCTTGTTCGTTGACCGTTTACCTGCACTTTACTACAACTGTTTTCTGACAAAAACTAACAACTCCTTTTAAAGTCCTAACTTTATTACCTTTGATTTTATTGGACCTCTATCTACATATAAAAGGTTATTTCCACGATTTTTCTTAGCGAGAACTATGTAACAACAATTCTTAGTGATTTCGTTTTGCAGTTTTTCCCATGCACTTGCAAAAACTGTCATACTACAATCGAACTCTCCATCCGATAAATCGACAAATGCCATTTCTCCACCTTTCTTATCTGTCCACTTTTTTATATTCTTAACATATGCTGCGACAACAAGCATAACATCATTTTCGTAATCATCTATTGCGCTTAAATATTCTGCATCATAATGTGAAATAATATCTACATATCTTTTCAAAGGATTATCCATTACAGCAAAACCATAAATTTGATTTTGAATAAAAATCTTGTTGAATAAAGATTTCTTAGACTTTTCGCTTTCGAAATCAAAAGTAACATCTCCACTTCCACAATTACTACAAGCAGCAGTTTCTAAATCTTCAGCCTTTATTACGCAAGGGAATCTAAACTTACAGTCTGGGCAATAGTATTGTCTAAACACTTTCTTCTCATTTCTACTATCTATAAAATCACTATATATTTCTTCAATAGTCTTTTCTTCAATATTGTTGAATGTTCCTGCTAATATTAGATTAACCAAAACTCTAACATTGCAAACCCTTAAATCTATTCTACCCATAAAATCTTCGAAAGATTTAAACTTACCATTACCTCTTTCTTTTAAGATTTCTGTTATTACTTTTTCTCCCACATTTGATACAATAGAAAATGGTTGTATCACCTTTTGTTTTCCTAAAACAAAGTTTACATCTGAAAGATTTATATTAGGTCTACTAATCTTTATCTTTAATTTTTTACATTCTTCTAGATATTTAGGCATCATATCTTTATCACCAGAATTATAAGACATTAATGATGCCATGTATTCACGTGGATAATATGTCTTTAACCATCCGGTCGTATAAGTTATCAATCCATAAGCTGTTGCATGGCTGATGTTGAAACCGTAACCTGCCCACTTTATACACCACGCCCAAAGTTCTCTAGCAGTAGATTCATCAACCTTATTCTTTACGCATCCTTCTATAAACCTATTTTCCCACTTTTTAAATTTTTCTAAATCTTTTAACTTTGTTGCCTTTCTAAAATTATCTGATTCTGATCTTGTCATTCCTGCTGCGACAACACCAATTTCCATTAACTGTTCTTGGAATACTAGACATCCTAACGTATCTCTTAACACTGGCTCTATAATTGGATGCATGTAATCAAAATTTCTACCATTACGCCTATTAACGTATTCGTCTGCCATTCCTGCCTTCAAGATAGCAGTTCTATATAAACTAATCAACATAACAATATCATAGAAACATTTTGGCTGTAATTTCTTGACAAGCTCTGCCATTCCTTCTGAAGTTTCTAATTGGAACATTCCTATAATCTTGCCTTCACAAATAGTCTTAAACACTTCTTCATTTTCTAAATCGTTTAAACATGTATTCCATATATTATCTATTTTCTTTTCACCAACATTTATCATATCTACAGTTGTCTCAATGACATCTAATGTTTGTAATCCTAAAAAATCTATCTTTAATATATTTAAATCTTCAAGACCATACATATCCCATTCTGAAACTTTAACAGGCTTTCTTTCATCTGATGCAGTTTCGATTGTAAATGCTGTCGGAACCCAGTCTTCTAGTTTTGTTGGTGTCAATATCATTCCAGATGCATGTACACCCTTTGCTCTATTAACACTTTCTAACTTTAATGCAGGTTCATAAATTTCTTTATTCTCACCTAACCAAATCAATGTTTCTGGACTCATAGGATATTCATCATCGTTAAATTTTCTTGTTTTATCATTAATCTTTTTAGTTACCGCATTCATCTCTTGGAAATCGTGTCCTAATACTTTACCTATGTCTTTAATAAGGTTACGTGGTTTCCAATCTTGATATGTTATGATCGCTGCAAATTTTTCTTCACCATATAATTCCTTAACTGCATTCTTCACTTTTTCTCTGCCGTCTCTACCAAAGTCCATATCGATATCTGGCAATGAAAGTCTATCTTCTGTTAAAAATCTTTCAAATATAATGTTAAATCTTATTGGATCTATTTGTGTTATATCCATTAAGAATGCAACTAAACTTCCACAAACTGAACCACGTCCCGGACCTACTGGTATTTTCATTTCTCTTGCTCTTCTAATAATATCAGCACAGACTAACATATAAGATTCCATTTTTAACTTACCAATAACTCCTCTCTCCATTTTCAATCTATCTTGATATACATTAGAACATTGTTGTACTGGAGTTAATTTCTTCTGCCAACCAAAATCTATTAACTTATCAAATTCTTCGTGAGGCTTTGCACAAAATTCTGGTAAACAAACCCTATCAGTAGGTGTTAAATCTACTTTTTCAATTTTATTAGAAATCTCCACTGAATGTTTCAAACCTAACAACACATCTTCTTCACTTAAATAATCATCGTGAAACGCTTGCCATGAGTTATAATTTTGTTCTCCACTCTTTAAATATACTTCATGTGTAGGATAAGTACCATTGTTTTCTTCAGATAATGTTTTCTTTCTACTGTAACACTTTACTATATCATGTTCGTGAAAATCTTTTCTATAAATATAGTGGCTATCACAAGTTATAAGCAATTTCCCATTAAACTTTTTGCAGAGTTTCACAATATACTTATTCAGCTTTCTTTGTATTTCTAAATCGTTTAATGATATTTCAAAATAGAAATCTTCGCCAAATAAATCGGTAAAGAATTTTATTCTTTCTAAAAGTATTCTCTTCTTAACATCTTTATCTGTATGGAATTTATCCATTTCTTCAAGGTGATTCCAGCCTATCAATCCTCCTACACATGCAGTAGAACATATTAGCCCTTCTCTATGATCTTTCAACATTTTCATATCTATTCTTGGTTTTTTAAAATAGCCTTTCTCCCACGATAATGCTTGCAATGTCTTTAGGTTGAACCAACCTTGATTATTCTTGGCAAGCAAAACTGTGTGAGCATAATTGTATGGAATTGATGATGCTTGGTTTTCTATGTCATCTACGTAATACGCTTCTAAACCTGCGACTGGTCTTATGTCTTTACCTTTACATTCTTTAAATAATTCATACACACCACCTAATGTTCCGTGATCACATATAGTTACTGTTTTTCTTTTTAATTCTATGGATCTCTTTACAAGATCAGATATTTTTATAATACAATCTCCAACGCTAAAATGGGTATGACAGTGGTGTTCATTATACTCAAGATTTTTCACGCAATGCCTTTCCTTTATTGACAACTAAAGATCTATTAACCAAACTCCTCAAAGAAGAAGATGCTTTAAATTTCACAGAATAAGAAATTGGTATTTCTACCATTATTCCTTTGAAATTTTTAAACTTAGCACGTTTCCTCTTACATATATAAAACCTGCCGAACTTTCTTATATTTACTACCCCATTTGTCTCTAGATTCTTTTTAATACCATTCATTATATAATCTATGATTGTCTTTACTTCTTGTACTGGTAATTTCATAATCCTAGATAATTCAGATACCAATTCTGGATCAGTCTTAGATCCTAACCCTTTTTCTATCTTATAATTTTTCACTTCTTTTCTCTTTCCATTTTTTCTATTATTTCTTTCTTAAAACCTCCATTCTCCATGGAATCTAAAACATCTTCTATGTAATTTTGATAATTGCTTTCGCCATATTTTAACAAACTGCATATCAAAATTGTCTTTCCAAAATCTTGCCAGAATGCATCTTCAATTGGATCTATAAATTTATCCATTAACATCCTACAATGATTTTCCAAATCAATCTGTTCTGAATGTACAGATTCTTTGAAAACAGCACAACGAAGATGTTTTTCAAAATCATATAATCTAAATATATTATCCCAGAAAGCATCTATCAAAAAATCTTGCGGCATTAAATCATTACATTTATAATTGTAATCATAAAATTCATTTTTTTCTTCACCGAATTTTGGATTAGCTATACAGAAATAGATAAACCCTTTCTTATTCATCAATGAACACATGCAAGCATGAAGCAAAGATAAGAAGAAATAATCGTTTACAAATTCTCCATCCAATTGCACTGTTCCAAAATTAGCTATCATATCTAATCTATCGCCAATACGTTTGAATGTTATGGAAATCAAATCAGGTATATTATTACTATCTTCAAAATCTAATGATGGATCAAATATAATACAACTACTTGTTTCTATGCCACCAGATTCTAAGTCTTCAAAACATTTCTGCAATTGATCTACGCCCATAGGTTTAACAAAATCTTCAGGATCATCTATTCTAGAATTTGTATTTATTGCTTCTTGCAATTGATCTGCACCAATCCAAAATCTCATCCTTGGCCCATATGCTCCACGCAATGTTATGTTGTCGTCTGTAAGATTGTTGACATGTTTACTATAATAGCTTAGTGGAGCCAACATATTGCTACCCTTCAAATTCCAAAGAAAATAAGCTAATCTAAATCCAAGATTTGTATGTTTTGAATTTACAAAACAATCATATATTCCTAAAGAACCATTTTTCTTAAAGATTATAGGTTCTCCACAAACATAATCTAAATTTTTTGTTGCCAATTTCTTATGCTGTTCATAAGAAATTATTTCTTTAATGTTTTCAATCGGAACCACTATCATGTTTTTATGTTTCCTCCTATTTCTTCTTTCATTTTTACTTCAACCTTGTCCTTACTAGCACTGTTTTTGCTTGTCCTAATAAAAGTCATTTTTGACTTATCTGCCTGTAAAACAAATCCTTTAGCTGCAAAGTCTCTGGTTTTGATAAAATCTATATTATAAATTTCATCTTGTTCACTTTCATCTGTCAATCCGATACTTATACCAACGTCAATATTGTCAATAATATTCTTTGCAAACGCCAAATCTGATGCTTTCAAATGTTCTTTTTCAGCTTTTGCAACTGCCATCTGATTAGCTGACCATGTTGGAATTTTGAAATAACGCGCTATTTCTTGCTTGATACCTACAGCTATTTCTAATTGTTTCTGCCAATCATATCCACCTTTTAAAATATTCATGTAATCAATCACTATTAATTTCGGCGGCTTATTTTTCTTAATAAATGATTCTATTTCATTCTTCAATATTGTAACTGTACAAGATTGAGGAATATCCATTACGTTAAATTTGTATGGATGTTCAGTCATGAACTTATTTACTTTTCTTTCTAAAATATTAAAATGATCTGTAGATAATGTGTAGTCTCTAAAGAATTTATAATTGATTCCAGATAATCTGCAATACAATCTTATCATGACCTGACTGGCTGGCATTTCAATAGTCACATACAATGCGTCTCCAAAACAAAGAAAGCAATTGTAAGAAAAATCTAAAAGCATTATAGACTTACCACGACCAGGAGGTGCAGAAATTAAACCAAATTCTGATGGACGCAAACCACCCATAACATTATCTAATTGTTCTATTCCAGTTTTAATACCTAAGTATTCTCTTGGATTTAATTGTATTTTCATATGTTCTTTTTTGAAATCTTGGAATTTAGATATAGGATCAGACAATGTGATGAACATTGGTTTTTCTTCTAGATTGCCAGTTATTGACATATAATCTTTAACTGCATAATCAATATATTGTTGTCCACCCTCTAGAGCTTTGGTTAGATTATTAAGTATTCTAGATATAGTTGCCTCCATAGTTCTTGCTTTTTCAAGTTTAGCAATTTTCATAATCGCTGCCATACAAGTTGTCAAATTTGCTTTCTTTTTTAACAACAATGTGCTTTCCCATAATCTTAAAAAAGATTTTCTTAATTTTAATGGTTTAGATTCTAAGTGAATTTTGAATGCATCTGTATTTAAAACTAAATCTTGACTTTCATAGAATGATATTATTTGTTCATATATCCATTTTAATTTACTGCTACTAAAGAAATCAGGTCTTATATTTTCTTTACACTTAACTATTACTTCACTATTTCTTAGACATCCAGCAATTATAATTTTTTCCGATTCTATATCTCTAAAATCGGAAACTTTAACTTCACCTTTTTTCAATTGTATCTCTCTTTCATTCTTTCTACTAATTCTTTATCGCAACTAATGTTTGATTTTTCTAATTCACATTTTTCATCCTTCATATAAGAACAAAATATATTGTTGAATTTACAATATTTTAGATCCACAATTTTACACCCCTTACCATCTAAAAATTTCCTTATAGAAACTGGTTCCAACAACATGCTTGGATTAATTAAAGTTTTTAATTCTACACATTCATTCATCCTTTTTGAAATATAATGTTTAACCACATAACGCCATTTACTCTCACGAACCTTCTCTCTAATAAGCTTCATTAGCTTCTTCATATTTAACCTGATCGATAACATTTCTGTTTGTGCTATTGCATCTGGAAAATGAATTTTAAACTGCTCCATGTAGAATAATACAAAATCTTTATAGGACCATTCGTTAATATCATCTTTTGTTTGTCCACCTTTTCCTATATTACCACGCAAATTTTCTAACGCATTAATTTCTTCATATTCTTGTTTCATTAAATTACAAATTCCATGTCCTATTCTATATTTATCATACAAACATTTTATCTTTTCTAGACCACATAAATATATTCCTTTATCTACACTAGAATATTTACATTCATTACATGGTTCTATAGAATTATATCTTTTACTTATAATTAAACGAACACTATTATTTGTCTTATGTCTCATTCTTTTAACAAGACCTCTTTCTATTAATCTAGTTAAAGATTTTTGTAAAGTCTTAACACTTATTCTTAAATTAGATGTTATCGTTTCTTCATCTAACATATTAAAATTTAAAATCATTAACATTATTCTAATATCCATCTTTGTTTTTAATCTTAATAATTCATCAAACATATCACTTCCAATAACTATACCCATTTTAACCTCCGAACACTTAACTATTTTCGCCACACAAAAGGCTAACATTACACAAGCCACACAGTTAAACGGTCGTAGAACAATCTATGCAAGCGCCGACACTATTTTTAAACACACACCAACCCTAAAAGGTTGGTTTTTTATTCAGTATGTTCAACATATCTTCTAACGATAGTGTTGGCTTAGATCCTAACGATGCACCTAGGAATTTTTCGAATATCTTTCTCTTAAAACTTAATTTCTCTAGAATCATATCTTCTATAGTACCCTGTGTTACAAGATTAATAACTGTCACTGTATGCTTTTGTCCTTTCCTATATACACGTCTTATTCTTTGATCTATTTTTGCAGGATTCCAAGGAAGATCAAAATTAACCACATATCTTGCAGCCTGCAAATTTGCTCCATACGCCATACTATCGCTACAGATTAAAAATTTATAATCTTCAATTTCTATAAATTTTTTCTTTATCTTTTCTGCTTCTTCTGGTCCAGTCTTACCAGTAATAGAAAGACACTTACCATATTTTTCCATCTCTCTTATAATAATTGGAATCATCTTATTGGCAAAGAAACTAAATATAAGAATCTTGTGCTTTTTCCCGATATCATTTTCTACTTTATCTTTCAATACTTCTAATTTACCACTCTCTTTTATTTCTGGATCAACTGTTTCTGTTGAATCGCATATTTGAATCAGATAAATTAACAATGCTCCTATCTCTGCCATATTAATTTTATTCTGTTTAGATTTATCTTTCAATTCTGCAAGCATACCTTCTCTTGCATCAAGATAAATTTTTCTTTGCATTTCCGTCATTGGACAAACTTCTGTCATTTCAATAAGTGGTGGTCTATCTTTCCACACTTCATCTACCGATCTTCTTATAATCCAAGATTTAATTATCTTCTTTAATCTATTTTCGTTTCTGTGTCCAACCACATTACCAAAGTAATCACGAACCAGATAATTGTTTTGAAAACTATGGTACTCACCAAGCAAACCTTTATGAACAAAAGTTAAAGAAGGATATATCTCGTCAATTTTGTTCTCAATAAATGTACCTGACATTGGTATGACAATTCTATCTCTAGGCATTTCTTCAGTGATTTTTATAATTGCTTTTGTAGTGATTGCTTTTATATTCTTAACTCTAGATGCTTCATCTATAAATATTCCTTGAAAATGTTGCCCAATTATTATATCTTTAAATTTATCAATAACTTCAAAATTAACTATTGCTATCATTTTATCTACTATTTGTGAACGAAACCTAACAAGAGGATCATACCTTTCACGTTTACATTTTTCATTTCTATCACAATTCTTGCAACATATGGTCCTTAAATTCAATGTATTTGTTATTCCCAGTGGACAAACAAAATCTTTATAAGAATCAAATACAGATACTTGCTTAGGATCAATCTTTGTAAAACTTAATATTTCATCTCTCCATTGATATTTTAATCTATTTGGACAAACAATTAAGAATTTCTTATAATCATCTTCTATTGCCTTACATATAATTCCAATTGCTTCAATCGTTTTCCCTAATCCCATATCATCACCTACCAGATATCTCTTTGCTTCAATACACACATTTATAGCCTGTGCCTGATAAGATAAAACTTTTTTTGTTTCATCATCTGTCCATAGTTTAGATTCAAATTCAATATTTTGTTTTGCATTTTCTATTCTTTTCATTTTACCTTTATATGTCTTTTCTGCATTTAATACTTTTTCTGAAAAGAATAATCTTATATTGGATTCTAAACAAATCTTACGCAATTTATCTATATGATGTATAAAAGTTACATATTGATCCCTTCTTTTTTCAACAGCAGAGATTACTGGCATTTGCCTTAAACTATCTACTAATTTGTCTTTCATGTGAGAGTTCTTGCATTTAGCTGTTAACAAAAGCTCCCAATTTGGATTTAAAGTTGTGTATATTTTTGATGCCATATATATATAACATTTGGATAGCGCAATTTAATTAATCATTTTTATGCAATTTGTTTTTTCAAAATCCTACCAAATGCACACAGATATATATAATTTCCACAAGTTATAAATCGATGAGATCCACTATATGGAGCTCTAGCACCTTCAGTAATAAATAAACTGTCTACAACAAAAGTCAAACCATCCCATTTGTATATTATATGTTCATAACTACCAGCATAGGCAGAAATATATAAATACGATCCATATCCATAGCAAGATTGAAAATATGTACCCAATCCTGTATCTGTAATAACCCACGCAGAATCTAAAGAAGGAAGTTTCCATAAATCATCATTTAAAGGTGAAGCACCGTTGCATGTATATAATTCGCCATTAAAAATACCCATATTTTGACCATTAGGTGCATATCCAGAAACATATTGATTCTGTGTTAAAATATTATCATCTCCTGTATAATACCGACTTCTTGCCATTATAGCATTTTGGAATCTTTGATCTAAAAAAGAAGCACAAACCTCATTATAATCTGATGGCGGTATTTCAAAAGTTTCTTTATCCCAATTTGATTGACTTATTCTTCGAAAACGATTTGTATAATGCATTGTTGTGGGTGAATAGGTTAACCAATTATGTGAATGCATCCAAAATAAATACGTTCCATTATTGACAAGACCAGCATAACCTTGTGATGTAAATTCAGCATCTGGCATTTCTTCTAAAGTTAGTGTTCCATCATCATCCAACTTGTAAACTTTATCTCTACCTGAATGTTGAGAATCTATTAATAATTGACCATTATCATTGCCAAGACTCGGAATAGTAGAACCTGCCATACTTAATCCGGTTTTTATTGTAGAGTAATTTCCAGCAGAATCTCTTTTTATTATTGAACTATTTGACATCTGCATATAAATACTAGAACCAATTGCCAACATAAATTGTGGATAAATTCCAGTACCATAAAAATCATGATCTATTTGCCATTCTGGATTAATATATTTAGGACGTCCCCTCATACCTGCTGGAGACTTAATAAATCCCCCTCTTCTTGTTCTATAAAAACTGCCGTATGGAAATCCATCAGCCATTTATATTATCCTTAAAAATATGTAATTACGATTGCTATTCCATCAGAGCCGTTTCCACCAGCTCCGCTTGCGTAACCATTTACAGAGCAGCCGCCACCGCCTCCACCGGCTCCGTACTTTCCAGCAGCACCACCTGCTCCACCTGCTCCCGTATTTGAACCACCACCACCACCACCACCACCACCACCTGACGGTGTATTGTCTGGCTGGCTAGTTCCTGCACCGCCTGCGCCGCCTGGATTTGATCCTGCTGTACCACCAGTTTTGTTTCCTTCTGCGCGTGCTCCATCTCCACCAGCAGAGGGATTGAAGACAGTTCCAGGAGGGCTCAAATAGTATCCACCCCAACCGCCACCGCCTCCACTGGAAAGTCCGGCATAACCTTTCTTATAATATATACCAAGCGTTGCTACCAAAGCGGCCCAATCATTTTGAGTAGGTGAAGCCGACGGTAAATCACCTAAGCATCCTATGTCAAAATTTCCTAATCCACCAGATGTACTACCAGAGATTCCAGCCTGCCCGCCTACACCGCCAGATCCGCCTGAAGCTAATAAAAGACTGCCAAACGTAGTATCTTCACCAGCTACTCCGTTGTTTCCGTTGGTGGTATCTGAAGTAACAGCGGCACCACCAGTTCCCTTTGTGCCAACCGTAACCGTTTCTGTAGATCCGCATAAATCTGCCTGGAATGTGCGTCTCGAAATTCCACCGCCTGCGCCACCACACCCACCATACTTCGATCCAGTAGTGCGTTGACCGCTTCCGCCTCCGCCGCCAGCCCCGACAAGAATAACTTCAACAGACTTTGCACCATCAGGTTTTGTCCAAGTACCGTCCGATGTAAATATTTGTACATCTGTTAAAACTATTTCTCCGGCAGGACCGGTTTCTCCTTGAGGACCGGTTGCTCCTGTTGCTCCAGCAGGACCAGTAATCCCTTGAGGACCAGTTGCTCCTTGAGGACCAGTTGCTCCTTGAGGACCAGTTGCTCCTTGAGGACCAGTAATCCCTTGAGGACCAGTTGGACCTTCTGGACCGGTTGCTCCTTGAGGACCAGTAGGACCGGTAATACCATCTATACCAGAAGGACCAGTAGCTCCGGTTACTCCAGCACCAGTTGGACCAGTCTCACCTTGAGGACCAGTTGGACCTTCTGGACCAGTAGCTCCACCTGGATCTCCAGGATCTCCTTGAGGACCAGTTTCACCAGTTGGACCAGTGGCTCCTGTGGCACCAGCAGGACCAATAGAACCAGTCAAACCAGTTGGACCAATAGGACCGGTAGCTCCAGTAGCACCCTGAGGACCAGTAGCTCCACCTGGATCTCCAGGATCTCCTTGAGGACCGGTAGCTCCAGTAGGACCAAGAGGACCAGTCAAACCTCTTGGTCCAGTAGGACCTTGAGGTCCAGAAGGACCTATTGGACCAGAAGGACCAACTGGACCTATAGCACCTTGAGGAGCTTCACTGGCCCAAGCTCTTGCACCTTCATTTGTATCTTCCCAATCGCAACCTAAAACTCCAGTATTTCCAGGTTTTTCTTCTGCTACAATTATATCATCAACAACATATATTGGAATTATAATTTCTTCAACATCATCTTCGCCTTCAACACTAGCCGTTCTAGTATAATCATTTGTGTAAGAATAACTTACACCATTTCTTGAAAGACTATCGAATGGCGTTCTTCTTAAAAGTTCAGGTTTTGCAATGTTTATATCTGTATCACCTTCAGTTTCTTCTGTAGGATTCCATTCTCTACAAACAAGATAATCTGTACCATGAGCTTTAAACTTGAACTGTGCTGTATTAGAACCAGCACCACCACCATCTATTATGACTTGAATATATTTCGTATCACTAGCTTCTGATTTTAATAATCTTCCTAAACCAGATCCTATACAATCTGAAGGATTAGATTCTTTAGTTCCCACTTGTCCTTTTTTATCAGGATCAGCAGAATAATCTAATGGATAAACCTTTGCACCTATCTCTGCAAAATTTTCGTCACCAATGTCGAAACCTATTTTATATGTCAAAATTCCAAGAATCTTAACAAATACTTCTTCACCATCTTTACCGCCTTTTATTATAGATCCATATAAAGACTTTTCTTCTTCGTCTTCTTTTGTTGGATGCGTGACTTTAGAAGGACCGGTAGGAACATCACCAATATTTAATTTAACACAATCAAAATTTGATAAATCTTCACCAGTATCATTGATTGCCAATACCACACCATCTTCAAGTTTCCCTTGCCCTTGTTCGGTTCGTAATTGATTACCTACTGCTCTTGATCCCTGTTTTAAAAGATCAAGACGGCGTGATATTTGATTTATCTTACCCTTTAATTTCATTGCCGTCTTTCCTCAAGCTGATGTTGTGTTGGAGGAATATTGTTTCTTATACTTAATTTCATTGTATATGCATCATCATCTCCAAGAGATTCTATATCTATTTTTTCAATCAAAGCATTTAATCCATAATAACCACCAGAACCATCAGATAACTCACTATTAACTATTTGTACCACTCTATCACCAACTTCGTAACTTGCATCTATTCTTCCAACATCCACTTCAAATGATTCGTAATAAATTGGTGCTTGACCAATTAATATTTCTACCATCTGTTTTAATTGATTTAGATCATCGATGATTACAAATGGTTCTGAACTATTCAATTCTCTTCTATTCCAATCTACTAATTTTGAATCTGGCACTAAATCATCAGTAATTTTTATAATATTTCCAGTACCATAATTATCTTCTATAAAATCTATATCGTTTCCATTTTCACCTTCTAAAATTGGAAAATATGCATTATATCTTATAACATAAGACGCTGTTTCATTTATATCTTGTGTCACTAATCTTGCGTTACCATAATAAGCATCTTGTAAACGCTTTGGACGTTGTTCATCGTAGACTATCGGTGTATCGCATTGTATTCTTCCTGTTACAAAAACTTTTCTTGCACTTGCGCTTGCAAAAGTAGGAAACAGTTCTTCTTTATCAAACATTGTAAAAGAAACTGTTTTTCTTTCAAATTGTGGTTTTGCAAACATTACAACTCTATTATCATCATCAAATGAAAAATTCAAATCTTTATCGTTATCTGTATTATCAGCACCTGGAACTATCCATTGTTTGGAAAACAACATGGCCTCAACTGTCTCTGCTGAAGTGCCACCATTTTCAACTTCTAATACTTCACCTAATTGTGAATCCCACATAAACACAAATAATGGATTATTTTGATTTCTTAAAACCTTAACACCTTTCTTGTTGTATTTGAAACTTCTATCTACAATTATTGGATCTTTATACGTGTATTCATTTTTATAATCAGTCAATGGTGGTAAAACTTTTCGCGGAATTAATACATGCGAAAATATAAGTTCAGATATAACATCGGCATAACCACTAAAAATATCTGTAAATCTTCCAAGATCTACGTCTTCAAATTTCATAAGATTCTTTTTGCTAGACGGCAACCTATATGCTCTAAATATTTTTGAATATCTAATTTCATCTCCAGAATTTAATCCTTCTTTGAATTTCTTTGAAACAGTATCTTTATCTTCCAAAATTCTATTCGTATATTTTAGCCAATTATCAAAATCATGTGGGTTTTTAAAATTAGTTAAATATTCACTATTCTCTAATGGAAATCCTTCGTATATAATATAATTTTGATCATCATAGTTTATGTTGGCATCTTCATCTAAATCAGAAATAGGTCTTATATATTGTTCCCAATCTGGCATATATTGAATTGTTGTTTCTATTTCAACAGGACCACCTACAGCAATCGCATGTGAAACTGCATCTTTAATAGATCTCTTTGCAATTACACTCTTTACATTAACTTGATTGTTTGTTGTGTTTGCAATCTTTCCTGTATTACCAACATAAATAGATTTTCCGGGACGTATGAACATTGGATCAGAATGATTACCAATATCTAATAATTCAAATTCAGGATAATGAGAAATTCTCCAATACCAATTTCCAGGAATAGATTTTACTATTTTATCTATTGCAGTTATTGGAGATAATCCTGTAATATCATAATGCATTGGCTGTATATATTCCATTCCATATACTTCACCAAATCTCATCATGTTATATAATCCAGTCATATTCATTTTTATATAAGTCCATTTAGAAGTAGAAACACCTAAATTCCAAGCATCAAAAAATAATGCACATGCATTTCCTAAAAGATTTTCTATGTAATTGTAGAAACAATAATATATCATTGTGGCATAATTCCAATAATAGAAATTATTCATTATATCTTCACGTTCTCTTACTGTGGAAAAATAATATTGATCTGGATCAAATTTGAATGCTTTTGCTAATGGACCCTTTACGTCTGGAGTAGCGCAATCTGGATTTCCATTCTCATTAAATATTGTCTTCATGTGGCCTACATAACCAGTAGCATCTTTCTTAGTAGTGTATCCTAATGCATTCGCATCCATTGGTCTTCTATATCTAAATTTTTCATACAAAGACCTATCTGTAAAAACTCGTCCAGCAGAAATAAAACTTCCAGCATCTGGCCCAACATGATTATTAATCGTATACAATTTGCCACGAACTTTGGTTAATTTTCCCATCAACCATTTGTAATCATAAGCTGTTGTCTTTATTTGATCTGAAGTGTCATTCAAAGTACCTTCTTCTTCTATCATAAAACCTCTATAAATTGGATTATTTACATTATCTAAATATATCATAATTGGAGTCATAAAATTTATATGCGAACCAAATGGCCTACTTGGAAATTCAATATCACATGTACACATTTCTTCATTGATGCCAAAACTGACTCGTTTGATTTTACCTTCTAACATGTAAGGCGTCGTATTACGTATGTCCCATGCAGGATCTGGAGCTACATAAATCTTATGTCTAGCAAAATTAAATGCTGACAATGTTTGTATTTGTATCTGAACAGATCCCATTAGAATATAGTCTCCAAAATTAAATCTTCAGCTTCGCTGGGAGCAACACCATCTACCTCTATTAAATATTCATCTGTATTTGTTTCTTCAACACCATCTGAATTTTCCGCCCTCACAGCAAATTTATAATTTATGTTCTCATCTAGAGAATGTAATTGTGAAGTCGTGTAAGTTTGAATAACTGTTCCTTGTCTTGCCATTGTAAATTTAGGAGCAGAATAATCTATAGTTCCAGTACCTTCATCATGATAAATATTAAATGTTGAAGCCATAATTCCATGAGGCCATAAGAAAGAAAGTTTAACTTTTCCAATAGAGACTCTTTCTAAAATTAATCCTGTGGTTGCATAAGGAATTCCAGGCTTTGGTGGAATAGCAAAAGGAATTGTTATCTCAACCATATTCATTGAATTAGAAGTTATTGAATTTTTCTTTGCTTCGACAACAAACTTCCAAGTTCCATCTACAAACGTATCTGAATATGTTAGTAATGATCCGCCGATAGTCGCTAATGGAGTTGTTCTGTCTATATTTCCAGAACCGTTATTGCTATAGATAACATAATTATCAGGCACACCATCTGCAGAATGTGACCAATTCAATGTAATCAAATTAACTGAAGAAGTTATTGTAACTTCTTTAGGAGGCAAAACATAATATGCCACAATGACAGTTCCTTCTATACCTGTATTCAAATTGTTTAGGTCGTCTTCTGAACGAATCTTTATTTTATATGTTCCGTTTGCCATTGGTGTAGATATTAATTCATAAGTCTTAAACGGATTATTAAAGCTAGAATGAAGAAACAATATGTTTGTATTCCCACCTATTACAAATTTATATCCACGAAGAGGATCTCTTTTGTATAATATCAAAGAATTTTTTCTTCTTTTAGATCTCATTATAACCATAGATTACTCCAACCCAACAAACGTATCTGCCGATGTATGAAGTTCGCTATCACATGTAATTGTGGCAACACAATAATAAACCTGATTTTCTGTTAATGATGGAACACTTTTTGTAACTACTGCAACACCATTCGCAAAAGTGGTAGTATTCAAAGTGAATAATGAACTTCCAGTGCTATCATAAACGATTATTGTGCAATCTGTCAAATCTTCTGTAACTAGCTTTCCATTTTTATGCATCATTGCAATGATAGTCAATACATCAGAATTTTCATCATAAACCGGAATAACTATGACTTCGTAATTATATTGTTCTTTATCTAAATACACTTCACGATATCTTTCAGAACTTACATTTAAACTTGCTCCACCATCTACAACTCCAACGAGATTATTTGTCAATGCTACGTTAAAACGATACCATCCACCACCAACTTCAGAAAAAGCAGGTTGAGGAGTAAAATCACTTCCATTATCTACCTTTTTTAAATATAGCCAATCAGGACTTAATCCTGTAGCGGGAGATCCATAATTCTTAAAATAGATTGGCTTGTTTGGCATCCATTTCTCCTAAACTATCTTTCCTGACCTGAGGTACAATCCAGAAATTGTACCATTGTTAGCGTCTATTTCTCCCATTGTTTTGGTTAAATAAGAACCCGTCTTATTATCCCAATAAACTATGTGTTTCTTTATGTCTTTCTTTAATGGATCTCTTGCCCTAAATGTAATTAAAATCTTATTCCCAGGTTTTACACGCTCTCTAATAAATTCAAAGCCTTCATGTGGATGTGCGAAAACTTCTACTAAATAATTCACATTAATATTATCTATAGGAACCTTAACTACGTTGCCATGAAATTCTTTAACAAACTCTCTATCTAAATATAAACCATAAGTGATCTCGGAAGCATCCATAAAATAATCTATTGGCAAAGAATGTTCAAACTCAACCACAACATTCATGTGATTATATAAATCTACATAGGTATTCGTAACTGTAGTTTCACGTTTTATTCTTGTATGATTAATGGCAAAAATTTTCCTAAACATTATGGTTCTACCTCCGTACCTTCAAATCCTAGATTAAATGTATCAGTGCCTATATCTGAAGAATTCTTTGGTATCATCATCCTTAACCAAATACCTTGACCACTCATTTCAGACATCAATCCACCATTACCAACAAGTTGAGCCAAATCTGATCCACATTCTGTGTAGCTGTAATTGAACAAAGAAGGAGCGATTGTATAATTTCTAACTACTTCACTACCTTCTAATATAACTGATCCAAGCACATTCCTTTCTAAAGCAAATTTGACATAATTACAAGACTTAACGTTTTGTCCCCAAATTTTACATCCATACAAAGGTTTTCCTGAAAAATTCTTGACAAATACTTTTCTATATTGATAAGCATTTGTGTCGCTTGATTCATCGTCTAATATAGTTCCTGGTTGAAATAAAGAATCTACATCGCTTTCTATTAAAGAATTTGTGTGAAATCCACCAACTTTTCTGAAAACATCTCCTGGATTATATTCAGGTAAAACCAACATTACATCAGAAGGATCTAGAGACATTTAAGCCTCGTTCTTGAGATTCTCTAAAGACTCACAATATAAAATCCCTCCACCATAAACTTTAAAGGTCACATCAGGATTTCTTTTAATCAGATCCAATATACCTTCTTTGGTTTTTAACATTATATTGTCAGTAAGAACTAATCTATTTTTGATGTTTTCTGTAGCTATTAGTTGTCTTCTTGCATCTTCTAATTTCAATGGTTCGTATGCATACTTATATCCATCTAAATAACAAAGATCTAATCCATATATTTCTATTTCTTTAAATCCAAGATATAATGCTATTGCTATAGCAGAATATCCTACCGTTCCATTCACTTGTATTATCGGATATTTATTATATTCACACACTTCTTTTCTAACACAATCTTTATCTGAAGGGTTAAAAAATAATATTCTACCTTCTACCATTTCCCATGATCTTAACACTTCTTTATTTGCTGTTGAAGATGCGATTAAATGTGTTTTTTCTATTGTATAATTTGACAAACCACTAAAACATCTTTCGTAAACATCTATATCAGGATGTATAACAACTACATAATCTGAATGACCCATCAATTTTAATGCTCCATTTACAGCAAATTTTGTATTTCCTTCCATTTTTATCAATTGGTCAAGATATGGTATCAAACTTGTACCATTTGACACTATGACAGCTTTCCCTTTAAACTGTTTTTGCTTTTCATTTTCAATATTTGACACATTAGTATATGATCCATGCGCTTTACAATATATAAAATTATCTTCCCAATCTTTTTCATATTTTTCTGTCACCTTTTCGTTTGATATGCTTCCTATTACTATTTTCTTTGAAGGTTTTAAATCAATCATTTTTTCTATAGTTTTTACTCTATGATCATAGGTGTGATTGTCTCTACAGTGACAATAAATTTTATCTATAGTTTCTAACCTACATTCTTCGTTAAGCAAAAAATAATCTATAATAGAACATAATTCAATTTCATCACTAAATGTGGGGATTAATTCTGTTGGAAATAATTCATTTATTTCATTTCTTGCTCTTGTGGTGAT
>Ga0307376_10000256_pt1 | contig 71593 bp, 70 predicted proteins | sample TR2MG_FD_202536 | JGI IMG/M metagenome (GOLD analysis project Ga0307376, IMG submission 202536) | Soil microbial communities from Risofladan, Vaasa, Finland - TR-2 | ecosystem: Environmental > Terrestrial > Soil > Coastal area > Acid sulfate soil | place: Finland: Risofladan, Vaasa | collected...
CGGAGAAGGGCAACCACCATTGCGAACAGCCTCGAACGACTCATGACAACTTCGGCTTCAGACCCTTCTCCTGGCTCGTCTCGAATATCCTATTCAAAACGAGTTGGCGCAAGCATAGGATGACAGCCATATCGAATTAATCAGTGCTTCCTTAAAGGTCTTCGCGCCGCAGCATGAATACGAACTGGCCGCCGCTTTCGGTGTCGAGCCAGGTGAAAGGGAGGGCGGGGCAGGCGAAAATGATGTCGGACCCTGAGGTTTCCCCATGATTTGCTACCGGCTGCTGCCCAAGCAAGGCCCGCCTGACCGGCGGGTCTTGCAGTTTGGGCCGTACGTTCAACCTCTGGGACGGCATGTAGAATCACCCTCATCCCCGCTCCCTCCTCCTGATCATGAATGCCCTGTGGATCCTGATCCTGCTCATCCTGATTTCCGGCCTGTTTTCCCTTGCGGAAATGGCGCTCGCTTCCGCTCGCCGCGGCCGCCTGATACAGCTGGCCGAGACAGGCGATATCGGGGCCATCAAGGCGCTGGCGATCAAGGAACACCCGAGCCGGCTGCTGGCCGCCAGTCAGACGGGCATCACTGCTGCCGCACTACTGATGGGGGTATATGGTGAGTCGGCCCTGTCGGCGTCCATCGAAGCGGCCATCGGTGCGGTGATTCCCGGGTTAGCCGACTGGCGTGAATCCATTGCCTTCGGTGTCACTATCGTGATCGTTACCGCCGTTTCGATCATTCTGGGCGAGATCGTACCCAAACGGATCGCACTCGCGCATCCGGAAAAGGTGGCGGCGTTTTGTGCCCCCTTCATGTCGCTTTTCATCCTGCTGCTGTCCCCCGCGATCCGTTTTCTGTCGTTCGTTGCAGACCGCATACTGGCCCTGCTTCCGATCCAGTCGGTGCCCGCGGTCACCAGCGTGGAGGACATCCTGGCATTTGTGGACGAAGGCGAGCGAACGGGCACCATCGCGCCGGAAGAGAGCCAGCTGTTCGGCAACGTGCTGCGACTGGAGGACTGGCGTCTCGCCACCGTCATGACGCCGGCGTCGGATGTCGCCTGGCTCGACCTGCTGTCCCCGCGCGAGAATAACCTGCGCATACTGAAGGAGGCGCCGCATTCCCGCCTGCCCATCTGCAAGGGCGATCTACAGCAGGTGATTGGCATTGCCGAAAGTCACGATATTCTCAAGGCTGCCATGGAGGGCGACATCGACTTTGCCGAGCTGCCGCTTGCGCAACCGCTATTCGTCCCCTCCAGCCTCACCCTCATCGACCTGCTGCGCATCTTCCGCCAGCAGCGCGCCAATTTCGCCCTGGTGGTGAGCGAATTTGGCCTCACCGAAGGCGTCGTCACCCTGGACGACCTGATGTATTCGCTGGTCGGCGACATGATGCCTCTGGCCGAAGACGTCGAAGACGCCCTGGCCGTGCGCCGGGCCGACGGATCCTGGCTGCTCGATGGCCTGCTGCCCATCGACGAGATGAAGGACCGGCTGGAGATCCGCCATGTGCCCCAGGAATCGCTGGGAAACTATCACACGGTTGGTGGTTTCGTGCTGGCTTCGCTGGGCCGCATTCCGCGCAAGGCGGAACGCTTCACCTGGGCGGACTGGGAGTTCGAGGTGGTGGACGTCGACCGCAATCGGGTGGATCAGGTACTGGCAACGCAGGTGCCGACGCCTGGCGCGCCATCTGAGGGCAGTTGAAATTCAGCCGCTCGATCCATCGACCCATTCCGTGCCAGGAAAAAAAGGCAAGCAGACACAATATTCGTGGGAAACCTCAGTGTCTGCCCCCATTTATTCTCATCGTATCTGAACCCCATTTGTTTAATAGTCTGTCCGCTATTGTCCACTGAATGGCAAGGGCAAAACCTGACCCCGAAATTGTTCAGGACTACGTTCGATAGCGCACGGAACCCACCGACATTTATGCTTACTGTTGCTTGACCGCGATGGTGTATGACCCCATTCGTATACTTTCAGGCATATTTTTTAAGGAGCAGTCATGGATAAATCGATGATCATAGGGATCGTGGCAGGCGCTGTTGCAGTGACCGCAGTAGGCGGATTTGCCGGCTATAAAGCCATGAAAGGCGCGGATTACGCTGAAGTGATCAGCGCAAAGGAAGTGACTGAAAAGGTGAGGACGCCGCGTAAAGAATGCAGCGATGTCGCCGTTACCCATCAGGCGCCCGTGAAAGACGAACACCGGATCGCGGGTACCGCCATCGGCGCGGTGCTGGGTGGAGTGCTGGGCAACCAGGTTGGTGGCGGCAAGGGTAAAACCCTGGCTACCGTGGCAGGTGCGGCGGGTGGTGGCTATACCGGCAATAAAGTGCAGCAGAATATGCAGGAATCCGACCAGGTCACAGGGACGGAGAGACGCTGCAAAACGGTCTATGATTCCAGCACCAAGACACTCGGATACGACGTGACCTATCGACTTAACGACAAGCAGGGTGTCGTGCGTATGGACCACAATCCGGGGCAGCGCATTCCGGTTCGGAATGGACAACTTGAATTGACATCGACTGGCGCAAACAGTCCTTCCTGAGTCAATGGCTACAAAAAATGGAGTCGGACACAATTATTGACTTCATGAATATCGTGTCTGACCATCATGCCACGATTATTGCCCTCTCCCGACTATGAATATCGGTTATGAATATCGTGTCTGACCCCATTTGTCCCATTTGTCCTTTGTCTGGGCTTGAACCGCGACATGGCAAGGCTATATTTAAATTGGAGACAGTAACGGGAGTGTGGATATGAAACGCAAAATCATGTTGATGGGTTTGGTCATGGTTACCGGTTTGCCGCATGCCGTGTGCGCCAAGAGTGACAATGAGGATTCAACACAGGCCTATTCTTCCTGGAGTACATCATATATGCCGCATTACGGCGTCGAAGGTGCGGCGAAACCATTGATGGATCATGTTTCCGTGGCTGGCGCCCTGTCCAGGCAGGGCATCAGCAATACATGGCGGCTGGAATTCGCCCCGCCGACGGCCTTTTCCGGAGCGGACGACCCCCTGACGGCCAAGGATAAACGGGTAGGCTTCAGTTTGAAGCTGGATTTTTAAATGCGCAAATAAGCACCGGGCGTCCATCCAGGGATGCCAACCTCAAATATGCCAACCTTCGGGGTCATTATTTCGGCCATCCAGGGGAAAGGGTTGGTGACGCCGGGGAACATCTCGTCGAGGCCGATCTGCTGGCAGCGGCGGTGGCAATGAAGGGCAATATTTCTTGAGCGGGATGACGTTCTACCCGAGCATTCCGCGCGGTACGGTATGGGAGGATATCATGTCTGACCCCATTTTTGCGTTAGATTCTCTGGCGCTGCCTCAACAGGGAATTTATTTGCAAGAAAATGAGGCATGAAACTAAGGAGAAGTTTATTATGGAAAAGCTGCTCGGTGTTTTAGTTGTCATTTTTTCTCTTTCTATATCGTCGTTTGCACGTGCTGATCAAGTAAAAGAAGTTCAGTCACTTTCTAGCTGGACGAATCAAAGCGGTTCGACGCTGTATATTAATAATATTGGAAACAATGGCCTGCTTACGGGAACATACATTAATCGTGCTCCTGGCTATGGATGTCAAAACATAGCGTATCCAGTTACCGGGTGGGTATATGGCACAGCCATCACATTTACAACCATTTGGCAGAGTACGGAATCTTGTAATTCCATTACCGGGTGGACGGGCTTCCTTTACAACGGCCAGATACAAACCCTGTGGCAACTAGTCATAAATGGTTCTTCCAGCACAAAGCAGATTTTGCAAGGTGCCGATACATTTACGTGGAAAGCAAATAAGACTCATAAGTCACTTATGATTGAAAAATAAGAATCTAACCCAACGTTTAACCAGACCGCCTAGAAGCGGGGCGGCTGGTTAACTTTACGTTATGCCTAGGGGATCTCAAGAAATCAAAGGAGCCAGGCACGAATTAATTTGCTATGGTGGTTCATGCTCCGTCGCGCCGGAGATAAAACCGAGCCCGGCACCTTTGATTCCGCGACTCCGCCGTGCACCATGATCAGCACCCTTGGTTTGCTCATGTGATTTTCTCCTTCACAAATGGGACGGACTGACACTGAAAGGTTTCTTGAATCAGTTACTGACCAGCGTATCAACCAAGGCATAGGAGCCACGACCACGAAATTCAATCAGTCCCATGTCACGCAGCAATTGCAATTGCTGACGTAACTTTGCCTTTACGTTTTTATTATTCGGAAACAGACGCGATGCTCGTGCTTCGTATACATAAACATCATGGAGTGAGAAAAATCTGCTTCCTATTGAATCGACTATTCCCAGCGTAACGGCAATCCATCCGCGCTCAGCACCTCCAACGTTTTCCAGCACTTCTGTGGCAGACCAGGATCGCTGAATTTTCTCCTGTGGAACAGGCGTCCCATTAACAATGCATGGAATCAGTGCACTCCGTGGAATGATTGCGAGATCAAGATTGCAGCCAACCCATCCCGCCCTTCTGGCATGCTGGGAAAGTGGTTTTCTTGCCACAACCATTGGCTCGACAATAAATCGGCGGGGCAATACAAACAAATCCAAAACAGAAAATGGCAGCCGATAGTTCATCAGAATCAAGTTCGGCTGACGATCTTCCCTAATGGCCGAGATCATCGACCCATAGGCACCGTCCACAACCTTTTTTCCAAACCTGGTCTTTGAACTCTTCAACTCAAACGGACGCGCGCAGGACTTGCAGTTAAAGTCCAGAGCCTTCGTATTGTTTGGAGTTTTGACATACGCTCCACCACATGCGGGGCATAAGGCATTGACTGGAATCCAGGATTCCGTCAAAACTCGGGCACGTTGTGAAGCGCTCTTGTAGTCCAACTCAGTATGAATCAAAGGGGCCGCGCTCGAATTGTTTACCAGCCAGCTTCACTGCCGCTCCATCTCCGAAACTGCGGCCTTCGCTAGAAAGCCGGACCGGCTCAAGTGATGCGCTTTGGCGTAGGCATCAATCCGCTTGACCAGCCCTTCCGGCAAGGACACGTTCAAACGTACGGGGCGGGTCGTGAGCTGGGACACATCGACGTCCACCAGCAGCCACACGCCATCCTGATATTCCGACTGGGCGGTGAGGACTTCCAGCGGGGTGGGCGCGGGGATGTCCATGTCTTCGCTTTCGCAATAAACTTCGATGGCTTCCTGAATTTTGGCGGGGAGTTCTTCCCAGTTGTCCGCGGCCGAATAGCAGCCGGGAAAGTCGGGGACGGTGACGCCGTGAGCATGGCTGTCATCGCCAACATGTACATAGACCGGGTACAGCATGGTTACCTCCATTCCCAACCGGCTTGCCGGTAGATGTTGCGCAGCGTGCCTATCGCCATATCCTTGCGCGGATGCGGGACCACGACGTGGCCGGGTTTTTCGGGGTGCTTGTACTTGGCATGGTCGCCCTTGCCGCCTACCCGTATCCAGCCCTCGCGCTCCAGGCGCTTGATAAGCTCCGCGCTGTTCATATTTTAATACACACGAATACACAAAACAATACAGAGTCTACGCCTGTGATTCAGCCGGTCAATCCCAGCTCAACGCCCCGCCCGTCTGATACTCCGTAACCCGCGTTTCGAAGAAGTTCTTCTCCTTCTTCAAATCGATCATCTCGGCCATCCAGGGGAAGGGGTTGGTGACGCCGGGGAACATTTCGTCCAGCCCGATCTGCTGGCAGCGGCGGTTGGCGATGAAGCGCAGGTATTCCTTGAACTGGGCGGAATTCAGCCCCAGCACGCCACGCGGCATGGTGTCTTCGGCGTAGCGGTATTCGAGCTCGACGCCCTTCTGGATCAGGCCGTTGATTTCGGCCTTGAACTCGTTGGTCCACAGGTGCGGGTTTTCGAGCTTGATGGTGTTGATGAGGTCGATGCCGAAGTTGCAGTGCATGGACTCGTCGCGCAGGATGTACTGGTACTGCTCGGCGGCACCGGTCATCTTGTTCTGACGGCCCAGGGCGAGGATCTGCACGAAGCCGACGTAGAAGAAGATGCCTTCCATGATGCAGGCGAAGACGATCAGCGACTTCAGCAAATCCTGGTCGGCCTGCGGGGTGCCGGTCTTGAATTGCGGATCGGTGAGCGTGTTGATGAAGGGGATGAGGAATTCATCCTTGTCGCGGATGCTCTCGATCTCGTGATAGGCGTTGAAGATCTCGCCTTCGTCCAGGCCCAGCGATTCGACGATGTACTGGTAGGCGTGGGTGTGGATGGCCTCTTCGAATGCCTGGCGCAGCAGGTACTGGCGGCACTCGGGCGCGGTGATGTGGCGATAGGTGCCGAGCACGATGTTGTTGGCGGCGAGCGAATCGGCGGTGACGAAGAAGCCGAGGTTGCGCTTGACCAGACGGCGCTCGTCCTCGGAGAGCGCGTTGGGGTCTTTCCACTGCGCGATGTCGCGGCTCATGTTCACTTCCTGCGGCATCCAGTGGTTGGCGCAGCCGGCGAGGTATTTTTCCCACGCCCATTTGTATTTGAAGGGAACGAGCTGGTTCACGTCCGTCGCGCCGTTGATGACGCGCTTGTCGGCAGCCTGCACACGCCGGGTCTGGGGCGCGGGGTCGGCAATATCGGCAGCCGCTGCGGATTCCTTGCCCAGGAAGGCCGGCACGTCTGCGGGCTTGGCGGCGGGGGTGAAATCTTCTTCAAAGTTCAACATCGTTAAATTCTCCTTTGGTTTTCCCAAAGTGGGCTGGGCCCACACTACTTTTAATCTGGCGGTGGGCGGAGCCCACCCTGCTTTCTTGTGCCGGTTTCACCCGCAAGGGGTACGCCGGTGGGTCCCCGCTGCTTCGCAGCGACCCTTCCGCAGCCCTTCTGCGCCACCTCGACTGGATCGAGTCAGCGGGGATGAAGGCGAGCACTGTCTGAGCTCCGCAGCAGAACACGTTTTGTGTGTTCTGCCAGGGCGAGTTGCGCAGCCGCCCCGATGGCCCGGTTCAGTCGAGGCCCGCCCCGAAGGGGTGGCGCAGCAGGGCGGCTTTCTCTTTGGTTACGTTCTCCTGGCCGGCAAGAGAAAGTGACTAGCCACCGGGCATACGATTCCACACGTGCTTTAGCGCGTAGTGGATCGGAGTCCCTTCAGGGGCTACCCCCGGCCAACGCACTCAAACCCTTACTGGCACGCCTCGCATTCCTCGAACCCCACATCCCCCGGCCGCATGGTGCATGCCACGCCATCCAGCTCAGGCTCGGGCAAATTGGCAGCCGCCGCGTTCATCGCGCGGCTGCCGCCGCTGCTCATTGCCCCGGCTCCGCCGCTCGACGAGACGGCGTTCAACTCGCCGCCCTTGCCGGTCGACTTTTCGGCCGAGGTGGCGCTCAGGGTACGCAGGTAGTAGGTGGTCTTGAGGCCGCGAACCCACGCCAGCTTGTAGGTTTCGTCGAGCTTCTTGCCGGAGGCGCCGGCCATATAGATGTTGAGGCTTTGAGCCTGGTCGATCCACTTCTGGCGGCGGCTGGCACATTCGACCAGCCATCGGGTTTCCATCTCGAACGCGGTGGCGTAGAGCGTGCGGATGTCGGCCGGGATGCGGTCGATCTTCGCCAGGCTGCCGTCGAAGTACTTGATGTCGGCGACCATGACTTCGTCCCACAGGCCGAGCTTTTTCAGGTCGTTGACCAGGTACTTGTTGGCGACGGTGAACTCGCCCGACAGGTTGGATTTGACGTAGATGTTCTGGTAGGTCGGCTCGACCGAGGCAGAGACGCCGACGATGTTGGCGATGGTCGCGGTCGGCGCGATTGCCAGGCAGTTGGAGTTGCGCATGCCGTGCTCGGCGATGCGCGCACGCAGCACGTCCCAGTCGAGGGTGCTGCTGGTATCCACGTCCAGATAACCGCCACGCTCGTCCGCCAATAATTTCAGCGAATCCTGCGGCAGGATACCGCGGCTCCACAGGCTGCCTTTGTAGCTGGAATAGCGGCCACGCTCGGCGGCGAGTTCGGTCGACGCCCAGAAGGCGTAGTAGGAGACGGCTTCCATCGAGCGGTCGGCGAATTCCACCGCGGCGTCCGACGCGTAGGGCACGCGCAGTTCCTGCAGCGCGTCCTGGAAGCCCATGATGCCGAGGCCCACCGGACGGTGCTTGAAGTTGGCATTGCGTGCCTTGCCGACGGCGTAATAGTTCACGTCCACCACGTTGTCGAGCATGCGCATGGCGGTGTGGATGGTGGTTTTCAGCTTGTCCAGGTCGAGCTTGCCATCCTTGAGATGGTTCACCAGGTTGACCGAGCCGAGGTTGCACACGGCGATTTCGGTGTCGCTGGTGTTGAGCGTGATCTCGGTGCACAGGTTGGAGCTGTGGACGACGCCGACGTGCTGCTGCGGGCTGCGGATGTTGCACGGGTCCTTGAAGGTGATCCAGGGATGGCCGGTTTCGAACAGCATCGACAGCATTTTGCGCCACAGCTGGTTGGCGGGAATACGCTTGAACACCTTGATCTCGCCGCGGTCGGCGCGGCGCTCGTATTCGGTGTAGGCCTCGGCGAAGGCGCGGCCGTAGAGGTCGTGCAGATCGGGCACGTCGTTGGGGGAAAACAGGGTCCAGTCGCCGCCTTCCATCACGCGCTGCATGAAGAGATCCGGAATCCAGTTGGCGGTGTTCATGTCGTGGGTGCGGCGGCGGTCGTCACCGGTGTTCTTGCGCAGCTCGAGGAATTCTTCCATGTCGAGGTGCCAGGTTTCCAGATAGGCACACACCGCGCCCTTGCGCTTGCCGCCCTGGTTGACCGCGACGGCGGTGTCGTTGACCACCTTGAGGAAGGGAACCACACCCTGCGACTTGCCGTTGGTGCCCTTGATGCGGGCGCCCATGGCGCGCACCGGGGTCCAGTCATTGCCGAGGCCGCCTGCATATTTTTGCAGCATGGCGTTTTCCTTGATCGCCTGATAGATACCGTCGAGGTCATCGGTGACGGTGGTCAGGTAGCAGGAAGACAGCTGGCTGTGGCGGGTGCCGGCGTTGAACAGGGTCGGCGTCGAGCTCATGAAGTCGAACGACGACAGCACCTGGTAGAACTCGATGGCGCGCGCTTCGCGGTCGACTTCGTTGATCGCCAGGCCCATCGCCACGCGCATGAAGAAGGCTTGCGGCAGCTCGATGCGCGACTCTTCAATGTGCAGGAAATAGCGGTCGTACAAGGTTTGCAGACCGAGGTAGCCGAACTGGTAATCGCGATCGGCGTCGAGCACGGCTGCGAGGCGCGCCAGATCGAACTGGCCCAGCTTCTCGTCGAGCAGTTCGGCGTCGATGCCCTTCTTGATGTAGGCGGGGAAATACTCGGCATAGCGCGCGCCCATTTCGGCCTGCGTCACCGTCTCGCCCAGCACTTCGTGGCGGATCGAGACCAGCAGCAGGCGCGCGGTGACCAGGGAGTAGGCCGGGTCCTGCTCGATCATCGAGCGCGCGGCCAACACCAGCGCCTTTTCGACTTCGGCCATCGGCACGCCGTCATAGAGGTCGCGCAGTACGGTGTGCATGATCGGCTCGGCGCGCACGCCGTCACCAAGGCCGGCGCAGGCGTCGGCCAGCAGGCCGGCCAGGCGCGCGGTATCGAGCGGTTTTTTCACGCCGTCCTCGATCACGTGGAGCTGCACATCGGGGACGCCGGCGGCCTTCTGCGCAGCGCGTTCCTGGGTGCGCTTTTCGCGGTACAGCACGTAGGAACGCGCGACTTCGTGCTCGCCCGAACGCATCAGCGCCAGCTCGACCTGGTCCTGGATGTCCTCGATGTGGAAGGTGCCGCCGTTGGGGGTGCGCCGCATCAGCGCCGCCGTCACCTGATTGGTGATCGATTCGACCAGCTCGCGGATGCGCGCCGAGGCCGCTGCCTGCCCGCCCTGCACCGCGATGAAGGCCTTGGTCACGGCAATGGCGATCTTGTTGGGCGCAAAGCCCACCACCGCACCATTGCGGCGGATGATCCTGTAGTCGGCGTAGCGCATGTCGACCACCACCGGTTCGGCAGTTTCGAGCGGCGGGACGGTGGGAGATGCGGCAGATTCGGTGGCGACGTTCAACATCTACAAGTCTCCTTGGTGGGATGACAAAAAACCGGGCAATTACGTAAGGAATTCACAACTTACACACAGCTTGCCCAGCCCTCGTTCACACAGTTATACACAACATATTGTGGTCCATGTACGGAACAAATACAAACTCTGGACAAATTCTAGATGCGTGGCCCGGCGTGTCAACCTGGACGTGCGGTTTATTTCGCAGGCATTTTTCGCCGCCCGGAAAATCCCATGACAAATCAGAGTCTCTGTCGAACAGACTGCCTAAATATTGAACAAGATGACGTCTGGATGCGGCCTGGCGCCAAGAAACGTCCGGCCAAGCCCATGAATACGTTTGAATTCGGCTTATTAGCATGCTCGAATACAGGGCGTGCCGCGCAAAGACTGCTGAATCTTTATGCGCCCCGGTGAAGCGGATGGGCGCTGGGCCCCATAAGGCGATCAGGGGATTTTTGGTTATGATTGGGTAAAAACCCCCTGCCGAAAACCCCTACCGAACCGGGCACCGCCATGCGCCATACCGCTGTTCTGCTGATTTCCTGCCCCGACCAGAAGGGGCTGGTCGCCGCCATTGCCGATTTTCTGCTGCTGCACAACGCCAACATCCTGCACGCGGACCAGCATCAGGACGCCGAACTGAAGCTGTTCCTGATGCGGGTGGAATGGGAATTGGCGGAATTCAACCTCGATCTGGCCGAATTTGCCGTGGCCTTCGGACCCATCGCCACCCGCTTCGAGATGACCTGGCGCCTTGCCGAGTCGAGCCGCAAGCCGCGCATGGCGGTGTTCGTGTCGAAGTTCGACCACTGCCTGGCCGACCTGCTCTACCGCTACCAGAGCGGCGAACTGCACTGCGAACTGCCGATCGTCCTCAGCAACCACGAAGACACGCGCTGGCTGGCCGAAGCCTACCGCGTGCCTTACCAACACCTGAAGGTGCACAAGGATGCCAAGCATGAGGCCGAGCTGACGCAGCTGGCGATCCTGCGCGACCGCAAGATCGATTTCATCGTGCTGGCGCGCTACATGCAGGTACTGTCGCCCGATTTCATCCGCCACTTTCCCAACCGCATCATCAACATCCACCATTCCTTCCTGCCCGCGTTCCACGGCGCCAAGCCGTATCACCGGGCATTCGAACGCGGCGTCAAGCTGATCGGCGCGACCGCGCACTACATCACCGAAACCCTCGACGACGGCCCCATCATCGAGCAGGACGTGGCACGCATCTCGCACCGCGACAACCTCGACGACCTGGTCAAGAAGGGGGCGGATCTGGAGAAAGTGGTGCTGTCGCGTGCAGTGAAATGGCATCTGGACAATCGCGTGCTGGTGTATGCCAACAAGACCGTCGTGTTCGACTGAACCCATGCTCACGCCCAACACCTCCGGCGCCGACCCGGTGCGGCAACAGACACCCGAAACCCGGCCGAAAGCCGTTGCGGAATGGCTGCAACGGCTGCCCTTCGCCAGCCCGGCGGACACCGCCCGGCAACTGGTCATGGCCCTGTATGCGCTCAATCGCCACGCGCCGGGCGCGGACGAATACCATGCGCTGGTGGCCCTGTACTGTCCGGTGGTTGCACGCGTCGCCGCCAGTCTGGAATCGCAGTTCGCCGATTCCGGCGTGCCGCCCCACGCCCAGCACAGGCAAATCGGCACCCTCCTGCGCGAACTGCAAACCGAACTCGGCATCGGCTACAGGCAAATCCTGCTGGCAATGGCCAACCGGCGCTTCGGCTGCGCCAGCCCCAAGCGCACGGCTGAAGTTTCCGCACGGCTGCTGGCGGTCCTGCGCGACATCCAGACCGCCTGCTACCTCACCCACACGCCGCTTCCCGCAGGACTGTGGCAGGAAATGCACCAGATCCACGCTTTCGTCAAGGTCTCGAATCTGGCCGACAACGCCGTGGACGGCGCACTATCGCCCAGCCTGGCCTACAGCCAGGCCTTGCTGATCGCGCTGGCCGACCCGCCGCACATGAGCCACGCCGAACTGGTCCACACCCGCCTCTACCTGAATCAATTCGCCGCACTGACCATGCTGACCTCCACGCCGGTAGCCAGCCACTGCGGCTTTCCCATCCAGGCCGATGGCGACGTGCCGCCGAGTCATTTCGCCGCCAGCCAGCCTCACGACGGCCTCTGGCTCGACACCGATGCACTCTGCCGCCACCTGCACGAAACCGTACTGCGCCTGCGTAACGGCGAAACCCCGCTCCAAATCGGTCTGCCAACGGGAATGGCAGGCGAACTCAGCCTGACCCTGTGTAAACGCCTGCTTAAACAGTGGAGCACCGGCGCGCAGCGCGCATTCAAGCGTTACGCCACCCCAGACAGGACGGTGCAGATAGTGGCCGGCGTGAGCGCCATCCACCGGATGCTGGAAATGGTTCCGCCAGCCGCCCAGCTCCAGCAAGGTGAAGCGGACAGCCTGCCCATCCATGGCATCGAACCCGTATTCGCCGCACCGGCCGCCCTCAACGCCACCCGCTGGACGGTCGGCAACGATAGCGCGTCCGGCCTCGCCCTCTACGATACGCCGGATGTCCCGCTGAACCTGAAAGTGGGCGACCCGCTGGCCCTGCGTGCCGACGATGCGGCAGTGTGGTCGCTGGGCGTGATCCGCTGGATCCGCATGGGCGATGCGCAGCAGGTCGAACTCGGTGTCGAGCGGCTGTCGCCGCAGGTCCAGCCGGTGTGGGTGCGTCTCCTGCGCGGCCCCGGCAAGACGAACCCGGCAGCGGCGCTGTTCGTTCCGGGACTGCCCGCGCTGAAGCAGAATGACCGGCTGCTGCTGCCGCGCCCCCTGTATGAGATCGGCATGGACGCCGAAGTCTGGCACCCGCCGCACCAGTACACGCTCACCTTTGGCCGATGCCTGGAGCACACGCCCAGCTTCGACCTGATCGATTTCACCATTTTTGCCAACGAGTAACCATGACCGCAGCCATGACCGAGATTCTTGTTTTGTATTACAGTGCCGGCGGCAGCGTGCGCGAAATGGCGCAACTGCTCGCGCGCGGCATCCATCAGGTGGCCGGTGCTTCCGCCCGCGTGCGCACCGTGCCGCCGGTGGCGCCGCGCACCCAGGTGGCCGAGCCGCCGGTGCCGGACGAGGGCGCGCCCTACGTCGAACTCGCCGACCTCGAACAGTGCGCCGGCCTCGCGCTCGGCTCGCCCACCCGTTTCGGCAACATGGCGGCGCCGCTGAAGTATTTCCTCGACACCACCGGCGCGCTGTGGGTCAGGGGCACGCTGGCCGGCAAACCCGCTGCCATGTTCACCTCCACCGCCAGCCTGCACGGCGGCCAGGAAACCACCCTCACCAGCATGATGCTCCCGCTGCTGCACCACGGCATGCTGATCGTCGGCCTGCCCTACACCCTCGCCGAGGTGAACCACACCGCGAGCGGCGGCACCCCCTACGGCGCCAGCCACTGGGCCGGCCCGAACGACGACAAGCCGCTCACCGACGACGAGCGCTCGCTGTGCATCGCGCTCGGCAAGCGGCTGGCTGAAACCGCCGTGAAGCTGGCCGCGTGAAAACCCTGCAAACGCTCTCCAGCGTCAGCCTGATCGCGCTGATCTTCCTGTGTCTGGCGTGGGAACTGGTGCTGGCGCCGATCCGTCCCGGCGGCTCTTCGCTGGCGCTCAAGGCGTTGCCGCTGCTGCTGCCGCTGATGGGCATCCTGAAAGGCCGCCGCTACACCTATCAGTGGGCGCCGATGCTGGTGCTGGCCTATTTCAGCGAAGGCGTGGTGCGCGCATGGTCGGACACCGGCCTGTCGGCCTGGCTGGCCGGCGCGGAAGTGGCGTTGTCGGTGGTGTTCTTCTTCGCCGCGATCTATTACGCCAAACTCAGCGCGCCGTCGCGGCTCGCCCCATAACCCTGAATTCCTCACCACAAAGGCACAGAGGCCCGGAGAAAAACAAGAAACCAACAGCTTGCCCACTCACCCGACAGGAAACTGGGCATCGCGACGTAATCCTTACACTGTGGGAGCGGCTTCAGCCGCGATGCGGGCGGTAGCCCGCAAAGGTGGCACGGCGAGGCCTCGGCGAGCATTTGCCCTTTGCGCCTTTCGGCGCATCGCGGCTAAAGCCGCTCTACGGCGGTGCCTGCGGGATGCCGAAGGGTAGGGGCTTCATCAGAGGGGGCAAGACATGACCTCAACAACCAACAGTGACATCGCCTAAAAAAACATTCGGGGTCGGGTGCCGGACACAAGAAATTACCGACGAAACAGGCGTTTCTTATTGCACGGCGGGCAGTATCAAGGTCGCCCGCAGCCCCCCCAGCGGCGAATCCGTCAGCACGACCTGGCCGCCATACATGCGAGCCAGATCGTCGACGATGGCCAGCCCGAGTCCGCTGCCGGGAACCTGCTGATCGGCCCTGATGCCGCGGCGGAGCATGGCCTCCCGCTGCTCCGCGGCGATGCCTTTGCCGTCGTCGTCGACGCGGATCACAAGCCGATCCTGTTCGATGGCGGCATCGATCTCGACGCGGTGCGACGCCCACTTGCAGGCGTTGTCGAGCAGGTTGCCGAGCATTTCCTGCAAATCCTGCGCTTCGCCGCGAAACGCCAGGCTTGCCGCTATCGGCTGCACGACCAGATCGAGATTACGCCCGGCATGAATGCGCCGCAAGGTCCGCACCAGTCCATCGACGACGGGCCCGAGCGGCGTTCGCACGCCCGGCAAGCCAACCGTGGCCGCGGCCTGCGCCCGCGCCAGGTGGTAATCCACCTGCCTGCGCGCCATCTCGATCTGGGCGGCCACCAGACGCGCCAGCGCATCGTCCTTGCCGCCAGCGGCATTGGCGAGGACGCTCAAGGGCGTTTTCAGCGCATGGGCGAGATTGCCCGCCTGGGTGCGTGCACGCGCGACGACTTCGGCGTTTCGCGCCAGCACGGTATTGAATTCCTCGACCAGCGGCATGATTTCCGCCGGGAACGCCCCCTCCATCTGCTGCGCTTCACCGCGGTGCACGCGCCCGAGCGCAGCACGCAGCTTCTGCAGCGGTGCCAGTCCGACGAAAACCTGCACCAGCGCCGCCAGCGCCAGCCCGAGGCCCAGCACGCCCAGCGCCAGCCAGAGCATCTTGTTGAAGCGCGCCACCGGCTCGATCATCAGGCCTTCGTCGGCGGCGACGATCAGCCGCAGCGGCAGCTCGTCGATCCGCACGACGCGCTCGACCATCCCCAGCATCTCCCCTTGCGGGCCGGCGATGCGGTGATGATGGATCTCTCCGCTGGCGGGCGAATCCGCGGGCACGCGCAGCACCTGATCCCACAGGGAACGCGAACGCATCACCGCCCTGGCCGTCGGAAGACCGGGGCTGACGAGACGGTCGATCTGCCAGTAGAGGCCCGCAAAAGGCTTGTTGAAGCGGGGATCGCTCAGCGACATCGCCAGCATCGGCCGGCCCTGGTCGTCAAGCGTCAGCTGGGCGGTCAGCTGATCGAGATGGGTTTTCAGTTCGGCATGAAACTGCGATTCCACATGCTGGCGAAACATGCTGCCCAACCCCCAGCCGGCAACGAGGATGGTGGCGGCAATCCAGAACAGCGTGCCCAGCAGCAAACGAAAGCGCAGCGAGCCGCGCAGGGTGACCAGCGTCATTGCGAGTTGACGAGACGATAGCCCATGCCGCGTACGGTTTCGATCAATCCGGGCGGTAGCTTCTTGCGCAGGCGGCCGATGAAAACCTCGACGGTGTTCGAGTCGCGATCGAAATCCTGCGCATAGATGTGCTCGACCAGGTCGCTGCGGGAAACCACCTCACCGGCGTGGTGCATGAGATACGCCAGCACGCGGTATTCGTGGCTGGTCAGCGTCAGCGCCCGGCCCTCGACGGTGACGCGATTGTTGCGGGTGTCCAGCGTCACCGGGCCGCAAACCAGCTCGGCGCTGGCATGGCCGCCGGCGCGGCGGATCAGCGCGCGCAGGCGCGCCAGCAGCTCTTCCATGTGAAAGGGTTTGGTCAGGTAATCGTCGGCGCCGGCATCGATGCCGGCTACTTTTTCGTGCCAGTTGTCGCGTGCGGTAAGAATCAGCACCGGCATGGTGCGCCCGGCGGCGCGCCATTTTTTCAGCACCGTGATGCCATCCATTTGCGGCAGGCCAAGATCCAGAACAACCGCGTCGAAGGACTCGGTATCGCCCATGAAATGGGCGTCGAGGCCGTTGTGCGCCACATCGACCGCATAACCGGCTTCACGCACGCCCTCGGCCAGTTGCGTGGCCAGTGTCGGTTCATCTTCCACCGCCAGAATGCGCATCAGCGTGCTGTTCCACGGCGGCCATCCTTGCCCTTCGGCCCCTTGATGCCGAGCAGCGCGCCGTCGCGGGCACCGATCTCGATCTCGACCAGCGCCCCGTCCGTACGCAGCAGCTTGATCTCGTAAATCCAGCGCGCGTCCTCGCGCTCCAGATCGACTTCCATGATCTGCCCCGGATAGTCGCGTTCGACCCGTTCCAGAATCGTCCGCAAGGGCAGTATCTCGCCGGATTCCAGCGCCCGGCGGGCGCGATCGTGATCGTTCCCGTCGCCGGCCTGGCCCGCCCCGGCGCCCAGCAAGGCCAGCAACAGCGTGGCGGAAAGTGCCGCGCGCAATCCCCTCGACGGTTTTCTGCCTGACATCGCGGTATCCAGAATGGGTTTTTCCATGCGTTTGTTTTTAACCCTGCAAGCCTGAACGCAGGATGAACGGCGGATTCACCTTCGGTTCAGTCCACTGCGAGCAAAGTGCAGCTTCACACCCATCGTAAAGGAGAAAAACCATGCGCCGAAAGCTTGCCGTCCCCCTGGGCATTGTCGCTGCGATCCTGTCCACCTCGCTCTTCGCCGGCCCGCGCGAAGACCTGTTGGCTCAATACGCTACCGCAGCCAAGACAGAAACGCCAACTTTTTCCGGGTTCTCCGCCGCGCGCGGGAAGACCCTGTACACCCAGAAATTTTCCGGCGGCAAGCCCGACACGCCGGCCTGCACCGCCTGCCACGGCGAGAACCCGCGCGGCGCCGGCCGCACCCTGACCGGCAAGGACATCGAAGCCGTGGCGGCATCGGTCACGCCGAAGCGCTATACCGACCCGGCCAAGGTCGAAAAGTGGTTCAAGCGCAATTGCAATGAAGTGCTCGGGCGCGCATGCACGGTGCAGGAAAAAGGCGACTGGCTCAGCTACATGTTCAGCCTGTAAACGATCCGAACACACTCATTTTACATTTTACAAGGAGCACCCCATGAACATCCCCTACCGCCCGCTCGCCATTGGCCTGGTTACGCTCGCCTTTTCCGCCGTCGTGCTGCAAAGAGCCCAGGCCGGCGGCGACGACTACTTTCCCCCGGTTGTCGACCCTCTGGTCAAGGAGGAATGCGGCAGCTGCCACATGGCCTTCGCCCCCTCGATGCTCCCTGCCAGTTCATGGAAACGCATGATGGGCAATCTGAAAGACCACTTCGGCGACGACGCCAGCGTCGATGCGGATACCGCCGCCAGAATTTCCAGCTACCTCGTCACCAATGCGGCCGATACGGGCGGCAAGCGCTACAGCAGCAAACTGCTGCGCGGCGTGGCGGCGAACAGCGCTCCTCTGCGCATTACCGAGTTGCCGAGATGGGTGCATAAACACCGCAAGGTCCCCGCCTGGGAATGGAAGCACAAGGATGTGCGCACCAAGGCGAATTGCGTGGCCTGCCATGCCGATGCCGAGCAGGGCTTCTACGAGGACTGATGCACCCCCAGCATGATCATCATGAATGCCGGATGAACGGACGCTTCAGAACAGGTTCAGACACCCCCTCGCACAATGAATGCACGGTCATCGATCCGACCACAACCGAAGGAGATTTTCATCATGCGCACCACGACTATTCTTTCTGCTTTCGCCCTTGGCGCCGGACTGCTGGCCGGCAGCGCAGTGCTTGCCCCCGCGTTCGCCGATGACGACCGACCCGCCCGTACCAGCGAGCGCCAGTGGCTGTCGATTCCGCAGATTCACGACAAGCTCGTTGCCGCCGGATACCGCAACATCGAGAAAATCGAACGCGAGGATGGCGGCTATGAAGCCCGCGCCACAAACCGCAACGGCGAACGGGTCAAGCTGTACCTCAACCCGCAGACGGGAGAGATCCTCGATCGGCGGCAGCGCAAGTCCAGCCGCGACGGGAGCGACCGTTGGGGGTACACGCAGGGCCAGCGCAATTCCGCCGACTGCAACGAGCGGCGCTGCCGTGACGACCTGCCGCAGAAGGCAACCCCCACGCCGCCAACAGGCAAATAAACCGTGCGGAATCCAGCCATGAAGACCCTGCTCGCCGGTCTCATTTCCCTGGTCACTCTGGCCTGGGGGTGGGACCTCCTGGTCGCGGGCGCCGCCTCCGGCGGCAGCGCCCCTTGGGTCATGCGCCAGGAGGGTCTCTATCTGAGCGGCCTCCTGTCGATCGCCCTGATGTCCCTGGCGATGCTGCTGGCCGCCCGGCCGGCCTGGCTTGAAGGGCCGCTGGGCGGCCTCGACCGCATGTATCGAACGCACAAATGGGCGGGCATACTTGCCGTCGGCTTTGCCGCCCTGCATTGGCTGATCGAGATGTCGGACGACATCCTGAAGTTTTTGTTCGGCCGCGAGGGACGCCTGCCGAAGGGCCACGACACCGGCCTTCTGAAAATTCTGCGCGACCTCGCCGAGGACATGGGCGAGTGGGCGATTTACGCCGTGCTCGCGATGCTGGCATTGACCCTGTGGAAACGCTTTCCGTACCGGCCATGGCGTTTTCTGCATCAGGCGATGCCGGTGCTCTATCTGATGCTCGCCTTCCATGCGCTGCTGCTGGCACCTGCCGACTACTGGGCGCAGCCGGTGGGTTGGCTGCTCGCCCTGCTGCTGGGTGGTGGCGTGTATGGCAGCGTGCATTCCCTAGCCGGGCACATCGGTCGCGCGCGTCGGGTGCAAGGCAAAATCGTTTCCGTCGAGCGCCCATCCGCGGACATCGTTGCCGTGCGCTGCCAACTCGATCAGGGCTGGCGCGGGCATCGTCCCGGCCAGTTCGCCTTCGTCACCTTCGACCGCGGCGAGGGGCAGCATCCCTTCACCATCGCCAGTGCCGACCACGGCGACCGCACCATTTCCTTCCAGATCAAGGCGCTGGGCGACTACACCCGCCGCCTTGCTGAGCGGCTGCAGCCGGGGCAGGCGGTGACGGTCGAAGGACCCTACGGCCGCTTCGACCTCAACCGCCGCAATCCGCGGGCGCAACAAATCTGGGTTGCCGCCGGCATTGGCGTCACCCCCTTCCTCGCCTGGCTCGAATCGCTACAGGACAACCCCGGTCAAGCCCCCGTCGCCGACCTGCATTACTGCACGCGGGATCGCAAAACCGATCCTTTCATCGCCCGCCTGGAAACGCTCTGCACCTCCCTGCCCGGCATCAAGCTGCAGGTGCACGACTCCCGGCAGGGAGAAGTTCTGACCGCCGCTGGCATGCTGGCCGCCAAAGATCGGTCCCGCCGCGCCGAGGTCTGGTTCTGCGGGCCGCAGGGCCTCTCGGAAAAGCTCAGGAAAGGTTTGAACGCCACCTGGCCGGGAAATCTCCGGTTCCATCAGGAGGCGTTTGAAATGCGCTGAAACAGGGAACCGAAATGAAAGATGGATGTTTCTGCCGAGCAAGCCGCTGGGCGACGAAATGCGGACTCGATGACCGCAACACGCAACCTGAATTGAAAGGTAATGAACGATGAATCTGAAAAACTCTACCCTGCGCTACGGCTCGCTTTCCATCGGCATCCACTGGCTGATGTTGCTGCTGTTCGTCGCCGTGTACGGAGCCGTCGAATTGCATGAACTGTTCGAAAAAGGCAGTGATTCTCGCGAGATGCTGATGACCTGGCACTTCATGCTCGGCATGCTGGTGTTCGTGCTGGTCTGGCTGCGGCTGGGGGCGCGTCTGTCCGGCCCCACGCCCGCCATCCTGCCGGAACCGCCGAGTCTGCAACAATTATCTTCCAAGCTGTTGCATCTGGCGCTGTATCTGCTGATGATCGGCATGCCGCTGACCGGCTGGCTGATGCTCAGTGCTGCCGGAAAGCCGATCCCGTTCTTCGGCCTGGAACTGCCCGCACTGATCGGTGAAAACAAGGACCTCGGAAAACAGATCAAGGAAGTGCATGAATTCGTGGGGACGACAGGCTATTTTCTGATCGGTCTGCATGCCGTCGCCGCCTTGTATCATCATTATCTGAGGCATGACAACACGCTGACGCGCATGCTGCCCGTGCGGAAATAAGCCTGGCTGCCGAAGCTTGCGCTGGAAGCCGGGGCCAACACGAAATCCGCCGGTGGCGATTTCTGAAAATCAGCTCCTGGCCGCTTTCCAGCCCGGATGCTGGAAATACTGTCCATACGTCTTGAGGGCTTCCAGGACGCGAACCGCGCCGTCATGACGCGGGTTCGCCGTTTTCCCTTCCATCGTCTCGGTGCCGGTCATAAGATCGGCATTGAGCTGGAGCTGTTGCGGAGCGGCTTTGCCATGACCGCCGTGTACGCTCGCCGAAAAGACCCGCGCAAGCGAAGTCAGCGGGATTGAGCATGTGTTTTCTTCGGATGTTTTTCAGGTAAACAGGAAGAACTCACGTCACCGGGAAGCGCTGAATGGGGTGCATGCCGGATATCGAGCGATCGACCCGTGCCCGGCGACGTCCGCTGCAGGTCGCCCGGAAGGGGTGGCCCGCCCCCTCTTCGCGCCCCTTCGCACAGGTCATGCCCTGTGAATGTTCGCGGATCAAACGACTACACCTGCGGGTGCGCCCGCTCGCGCTTGCTGTGCAGCTTATTCAGCGCGTGCAGGTAGGCCTTGGCCGAGGCCACCACGATGTCGGTGTCGGCGCCCTGGCCGTTGACCACGCGGCCGCCCAGCGCCAGCCGTACGGTCACTTCACCCTGCGCGTCGGTGCCGCGGGTGATGTTGTTGACCGAATACAGCAGCAGGTTGGCGCTGCTGTTGACCACCGATTCAAGCGCCTTGAAGGTGGCGTCGACCGGGCCGGAGCCGGTGCCTTCGGCCTGTTTTTCGACGCCTTCGTCGGTGAACACAAGTTGCGCGTGCGGAACCTCACCGGTCTCCGAACACACTTTCAGCGATACCAGCTTGTAGCGCTCGTGGTCGGTCGCGTAGCCTTCGTCGGAAACCAGCGCCTGCAGGTCTTCGTCGAAAATCTCGCGCTTCTTGTCGGCCAGATCCTTGAAGCGGGCAAACGCGGCGTTGAGCGCTTCCTCGCTGTCCAGCACGATCCCCAGTTCGGTGAGCTTGGTTTTGAAGGCGTTGCGGCCGGACAGCTTGCCCAGGCTCAAACGGTTCGCATGCCAGCCGACGTCTTCGGCGCGCATGATTTCGTAGGTCTCGCGGTGCTTCAGCACGCCGTCCTGGTGAATGCCGGATTCATGCGCGAAGGCATTCGCCCCGACGATGGCCTTGTTCGGCTGCACCGGGTAACCGGTGATGGTGGAGACGAGCTTGGACGACGGCACGATCTGGGTGGCGTCGATGCGCGTGTCGCAGTTGAATACATCCTTGCGGGTACGCACCGCCATCACGATCTCTTCCAGCGCGGCATTGCCCGCGCGTTCGCCGAGGCCGTTGATGGTGCATTCAACCTGGCGCGCGCCGTTCATCACCGCGGCGAGCGAGTTGGCCACCGCCATGCCGAGGTCGTTGTGGCAGTGCGTCGACCAGATCACCTTGCCGGAATTGGGCACACGCTCGATCAGCTGCTTCATGCGCTCGCCCCACAGGGCGGGAATGCTGTAGCCGACGGTGTCCGGCACGTTGATGGTCCTGGCGCCGGCCTTGATCACCTCGTCGAAAATATGGACCAGGAAATCCATCTCGGAGCGCACCGCATCCTCGGCCGAGAACTCGACGTCGTCGGTATATTCGAGCGCGAGTTTGACCGCCTTGATTGCGGCCTCGACCACCTGGTCCGGCTGCATCCGCAGCTTCTTTTCCATGTGGATCGGGCTGGTGGCGATGAAGGTGTGGATGCGACCCCCTGCCCGATTACCTTGGCTGGCCGGCTTGATGGCGCCGCCCGCTGCGTGGATGTCGCGCTCGTTGGCGCGCGCCAGAGAGCAGATGATCGAGTTCTGGATCGTTTCGGCAATGGTGCGGATCGCCTCTGCGTCCCCCGGACTGGCCGCGGCGAAGCCGGCCTCGATGACGTCGACGCCGAGCTTTTCCAGCTGGCGCGCAATGCGCAATTTCTCGTCCCGGGTCATCGATGCGCCGGGGCTTTGCTCACCGTCGCGCAAGGTGGTGTCGAAAATGAATAAACGGTCTTTCATGGCTGGCTCCATGGGGGTCGGGGCGATGTCGATGGCGACTCGGGCCGACGCATTATAAAAGGGTTGCCGCGAGAAGCTGGCGGCGTGGGGGTACTGCGGGGGAGGGGGTTTAGTATGCGCGCGCGCAGCGCAGCGGCAGGCTGCCGAACAGAACGCTCGACAGGCCAGGGAGGAAGGAAGCTTGTGACCAATTGGACATGGTTCAGATTCTATCTATTTTTTGTCGCTCGGCAAGGGGGGCGTGGCCCTGGGTGACTTTTTGCGGCGGATCACCCGCAACAGCGCGTCAGCGTAGCCCGACAGGCCGTACAGCACGAACACGCCGAACAGCACCTCGGGCGGGCTGGTCGACACCAGGATAAAGGCCAGCACGATCAGCAGGATGACGAAGAACGGCACGCTTTTCCTGAGGTTGATTTCCTTGCCGCTGTAAAAGCGGAAGTTGCTGACCATGGTGAGTCCGCCAAACAGCGCGATCGCCGCCGCCAGCCAGCGTGTATCCTCTTCCGCCACGCCGTATTCGACCATTACCCAGACGAATCCGGCGACCAGCGCTGCCGATGCCGGACTGGGCAGTCCCTGAAAGAAACGCTTGTCGGTGACCACGTCGAGCTGGGTGTTGAAGCGTGCCAGCCGCAGGGCGGCACCGGCGCAATAGACGAAGGCGGCGATCCAGCCGAACTTGCCCATGCCTTGCAGGGCAAACTCGTAGATCACCAGCGCCGGGGCGACGCCGAACGACACCATGTCGGACAGGCTGTCGTATTCGGCGCCGAAGGCGCTTTGCGTGTGGGTCATGCGGGCGACGCGGCCGTCGAGGCCGTCAAGCACCATGGCGATGAAAATGGCCACCGCGGCGTGCTCGAAGCGCCCGTTCATCGCCTGGACGATGGCATAGAAGCCGGCGAACAGCGCGCCGGTGGTGAACAGATTCGGCAGCAGATAAATGCCGCGATCGCGCATCCGCGGTCGCGTCATACTGGTCTTGCGGCGATCGAATTCAGGCATGGCGAACCTACGGTGTGTTAACGCTAATTTCGTGGCAGCCTGAAGGGACGGGCCGGCCAAGGTTTAATCCTGCCGGGCACATCTCTTGGTCGCGAACCGCTTCGCAAGCCGCAGCCCGAATCGGCCTCGTCGCGGGCGTGAAATCAGTGCCAACACGCCCTGGCTACCAGCGAGCCAGTATGGTACGCCCACCACTCACCTTCTGGCCAATCGTGACTTCGGCGCGCGCCGTAATCGGCAGGTAGACGTCGACTCGCGAACCGAAACGGATGAAGCCGTAGCGCTGGCCGCGCACCAGTTTGTCGCCGGCGCGCACGTAGCACAGGATGCGTCGCGCGATCAGACCGGCAATCTGCACCGAAGTAACATCGCCGCGCGGTGTCGCGATGTGGATCGCGTTGCGCTCGTTCTCGGTGGACGCCTTGTCGAGGTCGGCATTGACGAAGCTGCCCGGGGTGTACCAGACGCCCTTGACCTCGCCGTCGACCGGACTCTTATTGGAGTGCACGTTGAACACGTTCATGAACACGCTGATCTTCAGCGCCTCGCGATCCAGGTATTCGTCGCGGACTTTTTCCACCACGACAATCCGGCCGTCGGCCGGCGCGATCACCGCGTCGGCATCCATCGGCGGTACGCGCGCCGGATCGCGGAAGAACTGCAGCGCGAACGCCGCCCAGATCCAGAACGGGGTCGACCACCAGCCGACGAGCCAGGTCGCGATCAGGGCGGCAGCAAATGCGGCCAGCAGAACCAGCCAGCCCTCGCGGGCGATAAGGGGATGTGTCATTTGTAGGGGCTAGGGGCTAGGAGTTAGGAACCAGGGAAAGGCGTCGCGGCGCAGCCGCACAAAAAACCCTAAATCCCAAATCCCAGCCCCTAGTTCCCAATCAGTTTTTGGTGTGATCGACCAACTTGTTGGCCGTGATCCAGGGCATCATGGCGCGCAGTTTGCCACCCACCACCTCGATCTGGTGCGCGGCGTTGTTGCGGCGACAGGCGGTCATTTCGGGGTAGTTGGCCTGGCCTTCCAGGATAAAGCGCTTAGCGTAGTTGCCGTTCTGGATATTGTCCAGGCACTTCTTCATCGCGGCTTTGGATTGGGCGTTGATAACCTTGGGGCCGGTCACGTACTCGCCGTACTCCGCGTTGTTGGAGATCGAGTAGTTCATATTGGCGATGCCGCCCTCGTACATCAGATCGACGATCAGCTTCAACTCGTGCAGGCATTCAAAGTAGGCCATCTCGGGCGCGTAACCCGCTTCGGTCAGCGTTTCGAAGCCGGCCTTGACCAGTTCCACGGCGCCACCGCACAGCACGGCCTGTTCACCGAACAGGTCGGTCTCGGTCTCGTCCTTGAAGGTGGTTTCGATGATGCCGGTGCGGCCGCCGCCGATGGCGGAGGCGTAGGACAGGGCGAGCTCGCGCGCCTTGCCGGAGGCGTCCTGGAACACGGCGATCAGGTCGGGAATGCCGCCGCCCTTGACGAACTCGGAGCGCACGGTATGGCCGGGGGCCTTGGGGGCGATCATGATGACGTCGAGGTCGGCGCGCGGAACGATCTGGTTGTAGTGGATGGAGAAACCGTGGGCAAAGGCCAGGGTGGCGCCCTTCTTCAGGTTGGGTTCCACTTCATCGCGATACAACCTGGACTGGAACTCGTCCGGGGTGAGGATCATCACCAGGTCGGCGCCGGCAACCGCCTCGGGCACGGTCTTGACCTTGAGGCCGGCGTTCTTGGCCTTTTTGGCAGAAGTGGAGCCCGGACGCAGGGCGACGGTCACGTTGACACCGGAGTCCTTGAGGTTGCAGGCGTGGGCGTGACCCTGCGAGCCGTAGCCAATGATGGCGACCTTGCGCTTCTTGATGAGGGAAAGGTCGGCGTCCTTGTCGTAGAAAACTTTCATGGTGAATTCCTGAGGAAAATAAATAATCAGACTTTGAGGCTGCGCTCGCCGCGTCCGATGCCAGACGCGCCGGTGCGCACGGTTTCAATGATGAAGGCGGAATCGATCGCCTCCAGAAAGGCATCCAGCTTGGAGCCGGTCCCGGTCAGTTCAATAGTGTAGATCGTCTCGGTGACGTCGATGATACGGCCGCGGAAAATATCGGCGGTACGCTTCATTTCCTCGCGACCCGCCCCCACCGCCTTGACCTTGACCAGCATCAGCTCGCGCTCGATGTGGCTGCCCTCGCTCAGGTCCATCACCTTGATCACATCCACCAGCTTGTTCAGCTGCTTGGTGATCTGCTCGATGATATCTTCCGAGCCCGTGGTAACGATGGTCATGCGCGACATCGTGGCGTCTTCGGTCGGCGCAACGGTGAGCGACTCGATGTTGTAGGCGCGCGCCGAGAACAGCCCGGCCACGCGTGACAGCGCGCCTGCCTCGTTTTCCATCAGGAGCGAAATGATGTGTCTCATAGCTCCTCCGCCAGAATCATTTCGGACAGGCCTTTGCCCGCTCCAACCATGGGGAAGACATTCTCGGCCGGGTCGGTCTGGAAGTCCATGAACACCAGACGTTCCTTCAGCGCGGGTGAGAACGCTTCCTTCAGCGCGGCTTCGACGTCCTCGGGCTTGTCGATACGCATGCCGACGTGGCCGTAGGCTTCGGCCAGCTTGACGAAGTCGGGCAGGGAGTCCATGTAGGACTCGGCGTAGCGGCTGCCGTAGAAGAACTCCTGCCACTGCCGCACCATGCCCATGTAGCGGTTGTTGAGCGTGACGACCTTGATGGGAATGCGGTACTGCGTGCAGGTCGACAGTTCCTGGATGCACATCTGGATGCTCGATTCGCCGGTGACGCAGGCCACCTGCGCGTCGGGATGCGCGAGCTGCACACCCATGGCGTACGGCAGGCCGACGCCCATGGTGCCCAAGCCCCCGGAATTGATCCAGCGGCGCGGCTTGTCGAACTTGTAATACTGCGCCGCCCACATCTGGTGCTGGCCGACGTCGGAGGTGATATAGGCATCGCCCCTGGTCACCTCCCACAGCTTTTCGACCACATATTGCGGCTTGATGATGGGGCTGCTGCGGTTGTAGCTGAGGCAGTTCTTCGAGCGCCACAGCTCGATCTGCGTCCACCACGAATTCAGTGCGGCGGCATCGGGTTTTTCCTTGGCCTGTTTCAGCAGGCCCAGCATTTCGGTCAGCACGTTCTGCACGTCGCCGACGATGGGCACGTCGACCCTGACCCGCTTGGAAATCGACGAGGGATCGACGTCGACATGAATGATGCGGCGCTGCTCGCGGGCAAAATGCGCGGGATTGCCGATCACGCGGTCGTCGAAGCGCGCGCCCACCGCCAGCAGCACGTCGCAATGCTGCATCGCCATGTTGGCTTCGTAAGTGCCATGCATCCCCAGCATGCCGAGGTTCTGCCTGTCGGTGGCGGGATAGCCGCCCAGCCCCATCAGGGTGTTGGTGATGGGGAAACCCAGCAGGCGCGTCAACTCGATCAGCTGTTCCGAGGCATCGCCGAGCACGACGCCGCCGCCCGCGTAGACCACCGGGCGCTTGGCTTCGAGCAGCATCTGCACCGCGCGCTTCAGCTGGCCGCTGTGGCCCTTGATCACCGGGTTGTACGAGCGCATCTCGATCGTGGCCGGATATTCGAAATCCGTGATATGGGCGGTCACGTCCTTGGGCACGTCGACCACCACCGGGCCGGGACGGCCGGTGGCCGCGATGATGAAGGCTTTCTTCATCGTCACGGCGAGGTCCTTCACGTCCTTGACCAGGAAGTTGTGCTTGACGCAGGGACGCGTGATGCCGACGGTGTCGACTTCCTGGAACGCATCCAGCCCGATCGCCGGGGTCGGCACCTGGCCGGTGACGACGACGATGGGGATGGAGTCCATGTAGGCCGTGGCAATTCCGGTCACGGCATTGGTGACGCCCGGCCCCGAGGTTACCAGCGCCACGCCGACACGGCCGGTGGAGCGCGCATAGGCGTCGGCTGCATGCACCGCGGCCTGCTCGTGGCGAACCAGCACGTGCTTGAATTTGTTCTGCTTGAAGATTTCGTCGTAGATGTTGAGCACGGCCCCGCCGGGATAGCCGAACACAAACTCGACCCCCTCTTCGGCCAGACAACGTACGACAATCTCGGCGCCCGTGGCTTCCATAAAATGGCAATAAATCAATTCGTTGATCGACTTGCGAGAGTAATCGTTTTGCCCTGTTTCGGTCAAGAAATCATGCCGCAGCGGTTATCCGGCCGGTTTTTGCGACCGGGTAATAATCGTGAGTTACCTTGCGATACGCGTCGAGCCCCACCTTGGCTTTTTGATTATGCTTGGGGTGCGCTGTGGCAAAGTGGCGCATCCGCCCACCATTATCGATATCCGGTTCCCATGCAAGACAACACACCAGTCACCGCCCCATTCATGATTCGCATTGCCGCCATGATCTACGAATCGCTGCTCGTCGCGGCCGTGGTATTCGTCGCTGCATTCCTTTTCCTCTACCTGGCCGGCAGTGCGGAGGCCGGCTGGCGGCATCATGCCTTTCGGCTGTATCTGCTGGGTATTCTGTTCGCCTATTTCAGCGTGTTCTGGCTGCGTAGCGGGCAAACGCTGTCGATGAAAACCTGGCGCATTCGCCTGGTCAACCGCAGCGGCGGCCCAATCGCCTTCAGACAGGCCGTGCTGCGCTTTTTCCTCGCCCTGCCCGGCTTGCTGCTGGCGGGCATCGGCTTCTGGTGGGCGCTATTCGACCGTGACCGCCAGTTCCTGCACGACCGCATCGCCGGCACCCGGCTGGTGCGCGTACCGCGCAAGGCCGGGCCGTGAACTGGCGCGACCTCTTGCAGGCACGCCTGCTGGAAATCCAGCCCGAGAGCGTGTGCGCCCTCGATGCGGCCGCCCATCGACTGGTCGCCGAAGTGTTGCCCGACACGCCGGCGCACCGGCAGGAAAACTCGCCGGGGCCGGCGTGCGCGCTGGCACTGGGAATCGACGCGCTGAACGGGCTGGATGCGCAGCAGGCCCAGCACCTGATCAGCCAGACACGTCTCTACGTCGCCCCGCGCATCCTGCTCGCCGCGCGAGAAAATTGCGCGCTGGATGAAGCGATGTTCCGCGCGCTCGGCTTTACGCTGTCCGCAACCGACGCCGCGGAAAACCTGCGCATCTACGATTACGACCTCGCCACCTACAAGATGGTGCCGGACTGGCTCAATGCCCGTTTCTGGGCGCACCCCGAACGCTGGAAGCCCTGATCCGGGAGCCCTGTCGGCCCGAACCCTGCAATGGCATCAAGGCGGGCCTCCAATCTCTATCCTGACCGCATCGGCTTCCACGGTCCGCCGCCACAATCTTTTTGATGGCACGTGGAATCAGACGGCTTGCGCGGCGTCAGGCATCTCCAGCCACTCCCGCCCCACCACCCGCAGACCGGGAGCAAAGCGATACACCAGCGGCATCCCGGAGGGAATCTCTACCCGCTCCATCGCCTCGGGACTGAAGCCGTCCAGATACATCACCAAGCCGCGCAGGGTGTTGCCGTGACTCACCACCAGCAGGCGACGCCCCGCGCGCAGCCGCGGCACCAGCACCGCGTGCCAGTAGGGCAACGTGCGCCGCTGGCAGTCGCGCAGGCTTTCGCTGGCGGGCAGGTCCTTGAGGTCGAGCGCCGCATACAGCGGATCGAAACGCGGATGGCGCGGATCATCGCGATCCAGCGGCGGCGGCGGCTCGAAATAGCCACGCCACCAGCGGCGCGACGCTTCCTCGCCCCACGTCCTGAAAATTTCCTGCTTGTTCATCCCCTGCAGCGCGCCGTAGTGCCGCTCGTTGAGGCGCCAGGTGGTGTACAGCGGCACCTCGGGCGTACCCATCGCGGCCAGCAGCGCCTCGACCGTCTGGCGCGTGCGCTGCAGCACCGAGCCGTGCACCTCGTCGAAGGCATACCCCGCCTGTGCCAGCCGCCGCCCCGCCACGACCGCCTCGGCCAAGCCGACTTCGGTCAGCGGAATATCGGTCCAGCCGGTAAAGCGGTCGGAGAGATTCCATTCGCTGTGGCCGTGGCGGAGCAGCACCATCCAGTCTGCCGGCGCACTCATTCCGGCGGCTCCGACAATACTTCGTGCAGGTGGTGGCGGTCGCCCCAGGCTTCCAGGTGCCAGCCCTGGCCGTCGAAATGGAACCAGTTGAGCGCGCAGTTGGGAATCTTGAAATCGCGCGGCGTGGAGAGCGGGCGTCCGGTGGCGCGGCGATACACCGCGTCCAGCACCCCGCCGTGGCTCACCGCCGCAATCGTCTGCCCGCGGTGATGCCGCACCAGCCAGTCGATGCCCTCGGCCACGCGCTCGGCAAACCGGCGCAGCGACTCACCCGTTTCGAAATCGTAATCCGGATCGCGCGCCAAATAGTGCGCGTACGCCGCCGGATACAACTCGGCGCCCTCGGCGGCGGTGATGCCCTGAAACACCCCGTAATGCCGTTCGCGCAGCTGCGGCAGCAGCTTCACCTCCTGCTCCTCGCGCTGCGCCAGCACCCGCGCCGTCTCCAGCGTCCGCGCCAGATCGCTGCTGTAGATCGCGGCAAACCGGTGGTGCGCCGCATTGAACGCCATCGCCAATGCCTGCGCCCGCCCCACCGCGTTGAGCGGAACATCGGTATGCCCCTGGATGCGCTTCTCCACATTCCAGTCGGTCTCGCCGTGGCGGATGATGCAGATGCGAGTCACGACGGGTTTGGGAATGTGGTGCATGAAGGGTGTTCACAAAGCCATGTCAGATTCAAATCTGGCACAAAACCCGGGCTGCGTCAGTTTGAAAGCGAAACCACAACCATCCGGGCGAAGGTGAAGTCGCGCAACGCATCCGCATCCTTCCCTGTCATTGCGCCCGCGAGCGCAGCGCGGCGGGAAGCAATCCAGAACACCCAGAGGGCACTAGTGTTTGCGGCATCAACGAACTCCGAATCGCCACGGCACTGCGGGCCTCGCGATGACGGAATAAAACAGCGTTTCCCAGGCTTGTTTTCAATCAGGGGCAGGCCTAATATGACCACTTGTTATAGTCACCAAGGAGTGAATATGAACATCAATGCCGCCGAATTCAAGGCCAAGTGCCTGAAACTGATCGACGAAGTCGCCGCCACGCATGAGCCGCTGATTATCAGCAAACGCGGCAAACCGCTGGTGAAGCTGGTGCCCATCGAAAACGAAGTGCCAGCCAGCATGTTCGGCTACATGAAGGGGACGGTCACGCTCCACGGCGACATTGTCGCGCCGCTGGATGAAGCCTGGTCTGCAGAAACCGGAGAGGAAGACGCCCTCTATGCCGATTTCAAGCCCAGGAAAAACCGCTGACATGGGCGGTTTGCTTCTGGATACCCACGTCTGGCTTTGGTATGCGGAAGGCGTGGCCGGGCGTTTGAGCCCCGCCACCCTGGCCGCCATTGACCTCGCAAGAATCGAGCGCCGGTTGCATATCAATGCTGTCAGTGTCTGGGAAGTCGGCATGTTGTGTGCGAAAGGAAAAATCAGCCTGTCCGCACCAGCCCGCGAATGGGTGTACCGCGCCATGTCGATTCCCGGTATCCGCCTGCAGGCGCTCGATGCCGAGACCGCGATGGAAAGCACGCAACTGCCAGACAGCCCGCATGGCGACCCGGCAGACCGGTTCCTGATCGCCGCAGCACGCATACATGACCTATGTCTTGTCACCGCCGACAAGAAAATCTGCACATACGGCAAAGCCGGGCACGTCCGGTTTTTGGCGGCATAACCGACACGCAAGCCTGACTTCACAAGGAGCCTGAACATGGAATGGCGAGATCGAATTGCCAGCGACCCCGCCGTGCTGGCCGGCAAACCCGTTATCAAAGGCACACGGATTTCCGTCGAACTGATTCTGGGTTGGCTGGCAAATGGCTGGACCTACGAACAAATCCTGACGTCCTACCCCCACATTACCCGCGAAGACATCCTGGCCACACTGGCGTTTGCCGGGGAAATGATGCGGGATGAACGGTACATCGCCGCACACAAGGCCGTCACTTGAAGCCGGTTCTTCTCGCCAACGGAAACTTTCCTGCTCCGGCTTCGGGCAAACAGCCCCCTTGCCATCCCCCGCACCCAGACTTGCAAGTGCCCGTCGCATGCAGCACACTTCATCGCACAATAAAAACAACCGGCGTGGAGAATCGAATAAGAACGAACAAGCGACCCGGAACACTTGAGCAAACTCGACGAAATCTATCGCCTGCACCGTCTGCTGGATGGACGGCGCACCGGGCTCCCCCGCGCCGCGCTCATCGCTGAGCACGGCTTTTCGCGCTCCACCCTCACCCGCCTGATCGCCGACCTGCGTGACCGCCTCGGCGCCCCGCTCATCCATGACAGCGAACGCGGCGGCTACCGTTACGACACCGCCGACGGCAGCCACGCACTCCCCGGCCTGTGGTTCACCCCCGCCGAACTGCACGCCCTCGTCACGCTGAAACACCTGCTCGCCAACCTGGAGCCCGGACTGCTCGACGACCACCTGCGCCCGCTGCAAACCCGCATCGACAAGCTGCTGGACAGCAACCATATGGGCGCGGGCGAAGCCAACCAGCGCATCCGGCTCCTGAGCATCGCCTCCCGCCACAAAAACCCGCGCCACTTCCAGGCCGTCGCCCACGCCGTCCTGCAACGCCACCGGCTCCGCATCGACTACTACAACCGCGAGCGCGACCAAACCAGCCGCCGCGAAATCTCCCCACAACGCCTCACCCACTACCGCGACAACTGGTATCTCGACGCCTGGTGCCACGACAAAAAAGGCCTGCGCATCTTCGCCGTCGAATGCATCCGCACCGTCGAGCCACTGACCAAACCCGCCAAAGCCGTCGCCGAATCCACCTTGAACCGCGAACTCGCCAGCAGCTACGGCATCTTCTCCGGCCTTCCCCACGCCATCGCCGTGCTGCGCTTCACCGCCAAACGCGCCCGCTGGGTTGCCGAAGAAATCTGGCACCCCGAACAAGAGAGCCGTTGGCTGGAAGACGGTCGCTACGAATTGCGCCTGCCGTATTCGGATGAGCGTGAGCTGCTTATGGACATCCTCAAATATGGAGCGGAGGTTGAAGTCGTTGCGCCAGAAGTGTTGCGTGAAGCTGTCAGAAATCTGCTTGATGTGGCGGCAGATCAGTATCGGCGGGGCTTGGAAACGGGCTCAGGTCTTGAGCCTGGTGGCACGTAGGATGCCAACATGACCTCACCCGCCGTTTACTTTGCGCACAGCGCCAACAAGGTTGGGCGTTGGCATCAATTGCACACACATTTGTCAACCGTGTCTCAGATTGCCGGAAAATTTTCCACCTCGATGAACTGGAACAATGAGGCAAAACTGGCAGGGCTATTGCACGACCTGGGTAAATTCGGGGATCTATTTCAGGCGAGGCTTCGGGGCAAAGAATCCGGGCTGGATCATTGGTCGGCTGGCGCATGGGTTGCACTGGAACAAAAATGTGCCGCCGCCGCACTCGCTATTCAGGGACACCATATCGGCCTGCAATCACTTGCCCACGCCGATCTGAAGAGGCTTAACCCCAAGTGGTTGGCGGAGCATCCTCAAGCACTGCGTCTGACCGCGCCAGATATCCAATCACTGAAAAATCGCTTTGCAGACGATGGCCTGACGATGCCCCAAGTGAAACAGCCCTTGCTGGGCAATTCGCTCGACGCCACCGTACCCACCATGCTGGACGTACGCATGTTGTTTTCCACTTTGGTGGACGCTGACTATCTGGACACCGATTCGCATTTCGAGGGTGACGCATCCGGCAAGCGTTACTGCCCATCCGGGCCAGGGCTGGATGCCACCAACGCCCTAGAATTGGTTCTCTCGGCTATCGAACAGACCCAAGCAAAGACCACCGCTTCATTTGACGTGCAGGGTGTTCGTCGCGCCCTGTTCAAAGCCTGCTTGCACAGCGCAGAACGTGACACCGGACTGTTCACGCTCACCGCCCCCACCGGCAGCGGCAAGACACTTGCCATGCTCGCCTTCGCCTTGGCGCACGCGGCAAAACATGGCCTTGAACGGGTGGCTTTGGTGATTCCCTACCTGACCATCACTGAACAAACTGCCCGCATCTATCGGGACATATTCGCGCCAGCGTTTGGTGCAGAATTTGTCCTTGAGCACCATTCCATGGCTGGCGTAGGAAAAGAGAACTCTCTGCAAGACAATGAAGGCGAGGCAGGCCAACCCAGCTACGCCGAACGCCGTCGCCGCCTGTTATCAGAAAACTGGGATGCGCCGCTCATTGTCACCACCAGTGTGCAATTACTCGAATCTCTATTCTCCAATCGCCCCTCTGCCTGTCGCAAACTGCACCGTCTGCAACGCGCCGTCATCCTGTTCGACGAGGCACAGACCCTGCCTGTGCATCTGGCCGTGCCCACGCTCGCCGCGCTCTCGCACCTCTCATCCAGTTACGGTTCCAGTGTGGTGTTCGCCACCGCCACCCAGCCCGCTTTTGCGCACCTCGACCAAGCCGTTGTGGCAACGAATGCTCCCGGCTGGAAACCGCGCGAGATCGTGTCCGATCCATCTGCTCTCTTCGCGCCCATGAAGCGTGTGGAATTCGACTGGGACAGCCCGGATACTCCCGTGACCTGGGATGAGCTTGCCGAACAATTAACCCGGTTGCCCCAAGTCCTGTGCATCGTCAACCTCAAACGCCATGCCAAAAGTTTGTGGGAAAAACTGGATGACCCAGCCACGCTGCATCTCTCCACCAACCTGTGCGCAGCCCACCGCCAGGACGTGCTGACGACCGTCCGTGAACGTCTCACCACTAATCAGCCGGTGCGTCTGGTTGCCACCCAATGTGTAGAGGCTGGCGTGGACTTGGACTTCCCTGCCGTGATGCGCGCATGGGGGCCGCTGGACGCCATCATCCAGGCCGCCGGGCGTTGCAACCGGGAGGGGCGACGCAGCCGACTCGGACAACTTCGGGTGTTCATGCCGGATGACACGGGTTATCCCACTGACAGCTACCAGCAAGCCACCCAGATCGCCCAGATGATCTTCCGCCGTCACGGCGCGTCTGGCATGAAGCTCGACGACCCAGCCTTCATCACCGCGTATTACCGCGAACTCTACGACTTGGCCGGGGTGACGACAGCCCCCGCCAGCCGCGAAATTCTCAAGGCTGTCGAGTGCGGCAGCTTTCCCGACGTAGCCAATCTCTACCGGCTTATCAAACAGGACGCCATCAATGTCCTCGTCCCCTATGCGCCGCAGCAAACGCTGTTCAATAGTTTGCGCGGACAGGCCGATGACACCGGGCTGACCGCCGTCTGGATGCGCGCCGCCCGCTCGCTTACCGTGAGTCTCTATCGCCCCAAGGATAGCGACCCGATTTGGGATGCGCTGCTGCCCGTTCCCGTGGCGGGCTGGAAACAACGGGAACAAAACGACTGGTTCATCTACACCGTGCCGGAGCACTACCACCCGCAACTCGGGTTGGTTCCGTCCGGCACGCTCAACACCTGGATTGGATAAAGAGGAGAACAACATGAACCGAGGCAAAACCCACTGTCTGGAAGTCTGGGGCGATCTGGCCTGCTTCACCCGACCAGAGATGAAGGTGGAGCGCTACAGCTATCCCGTCATCACTCCTTCCGCTGCTCGTGGCATTTTCGACGCTATTTACTGGAAGAAGTCATATGGTTTTTACTGGCAATTGGAACGAGTGGAAATCCTCGCGCCGCCGAAGTACCTGGCGCTGCGGCGCAATGAAGTGAAGGACAAGGCACCCCCAGCACCCACTGTGCTCGCCTGGGCAGACGGCAAGGAAATACCGCAACCACTGTGGGCAGACGGCAGCAAAGATGAACTGGGTACAGACCAGAAAGGCCGCACCCAGCGCCAGACTATGGCGCTCAAAAATGTCCGCTACCGGCTCCATGCCCATATCCACGTACGCAGCACACAAGCCGACTTGAATGCGCTGGATGCCCAGTTTGTCCGCCGCGCCAGCCACGGCAAATGTTTCTATCAGCCCTACCTCGGATGCCGGGAGTTTCCCGCCTGGTTCGAGTTACAAACCGAAGAGGCCGCCACGCAACCCATCGCGCTCGACCTTGATCTGGGCTACATGCTCTACGACGTATTCAACCTGGGCACGGAAAACGATGCCCACGCCAAGCCCGCCATCAGCGTCTTTCATGCGCAAGTCATGGCTGGGGTCATGCATATCCCGGCTTACGAAGATAACGCGGTAAAGAAAGCCTGCGGGGAGGATTTCCATGCTTGATCTGGTATTGCAACAAGCGGGCGTCAGTGAACCCGGCTTCGCCCGCAAAACCGTCAAATGGGCGATCACCTGCACGGCGGACGGCCAATATACCGGCGTGGTTTCGCTGGGAGAAGGCAAGGGTCGGGGCTTCGACGCTTGCCCGAACCTGTCGCAACCCGAACTGATAGGTGGATCGGAGCCACGCGCGCATTTCCTCGTCGAGGCTTTACCTACTGTCGCGCTCTACCTCGACGAAAAACTCAATGACAAGGAACGCGAGAAATTTTTCGCCAAGCACAACTGGTTTGTGGGCTTGCTACGGCGAGCCGCGCAAGACGCGACCTATTTAGAAGCTGTCGCCAATCTGCTTGATGATGCTGAGACTCTCGCGCTCATTCAGACCGACCTCAAACAAGCCAAGGCCAAGTTCACCGAAGCGGCAGTGATAATCATAGATGGTATCAACCCACTGGAACGTGATGATTGGCGCGATTGGTGGCGCGGGTTCCGTGCCTCGCTGCGACCGCCCAAGGTCGGAGGCGGTCAGTTAATGCGTTGCGTTCTTACCGGCGAAGCCATCGAGCCGGTAGCAACCAACCCCAAGATCAAAGGGCTTGCAGGAGTCGGCGGGTTGAGCATGGGTGACGTGCTGGCTGGTTTCGACAAGGCAGCATTCCAGTCTTACGGTCTAGAACAAGCCGCAAACGCGGCCATGTCGGAAGCCACCGCCACCGCTTATGCGGAAACCCTGAACCGACTCATCTCCGACAAAAACATCAAGCTGGGCAATACGCTGGCGACCTACTGGTTTACCGGTCAAGATGACATTCATGCTGAAGACGAAGTCATGTCCTGGTTCGTCGAACCACCAGAACAAACCGCCGGGGCTGCCGAACACCACGCCCATGAACTGCTCACCGCCATTCGCACAGGGCAGCGCGCCGATCTGGCGAACGCCCGCTTTGTGTCGCTGCTACTGTCTGGTGCGGCAGGGCGAGTGATGGTGCGTGAAGTGATGCAAGGCAGCTTCGAGGAACTGGTTGCCCATACCGAAGCATGGTTCCGCGACTTGTCCATCGTCGCGCGAGATGGAAAATCATGCGCACATGACCCCAAGTTTCTGGCCGTGGCTGGCAGCCTGGTGCGCGACCTGAAAGACCTGCCCAGCCCGTGGTTGCAGCAGCTTTGGCGCGCAGCAATCAGTGGTGGTCTCATCCCTGCCGCCACACTCGCCCAGGCTGTGACTCGCACCCGCATCGACATCATTCAGGACACCCCCGCCAGCCATGCCCGCATGGCGCTCATCAAGGCTTATCTAATTCGCAACCGAGGAGACAACAACATGAAACCGTATATGAACCCCGACCATCCACACCCAGCCTACCACTGTGGCCGTGCGATCGCCCTGTTCGCCCGCTTGCAACGCACTGCCCTGGGGGACGTAGGCGCAGGTGTCGTGCAGCGTTATTACACCGCAGCCTCACAAACGCCCGGCCTCATCCTTGGGCGGCTCGCCGCCAATGCCAAAAATCACTTGAGCAAGCTCGATGGTGGTCTGGCCTGGTGGTATGAAAACCAGCTCGCCGGGATCATGAGCAGCATCGGCGACTTCGTTCCGCGCACGCTCACTCTGGAAGAACAAAGCCTGTTTGCGCTGGGTTATTACCAGCAGCTTGCCTCTCTCAATGCGGGCAAGCAGGTCTCTTTCGAACCCGAATCCACCCCATCCAACTAAGGAGATAACACCATGGCCATCATCGCTAACCGCTACGAATTTCTGTTCCTGTTCGACTGCGAGAACGGCAACCCCAATGGCGACCCTGACGCCGGCAATGCACCGCGCATCGATCCCGAAGACATGCACGGGCTAGTTTCCGACGTGGCGACCAAGCGTCGAGTTCGCAACTATGTGCAGGTGGCCGAAGGCAACGCCACACCCAACGCAATCTTTGTCGAACACGCCACCAATATGAACCGCCCGATTGCCTTCGCGCACGAACAGGTCAACGGCGGCATTCCGGAAAAGGCTACCAAGGACAAGGTAAAGAAGGCACGCGACTGGATGTGTGCCAACTTTTACGACGTGCGTACCTTTGGCGCTGTGATGAGCACAGGCGCAAATGCAGGCCAAGTACGCGGACCGGTGCAGTTCTCTTTTGCCCGCTCGATTGATCCTGTTTTGCCGATGGATATTTCAATTACGCGTATGGCCATAGCCGAGAACGTGAAAGGTACGAAAACCGCCGCCGACATCGAGAAATGGGAAAATGAGCAGGAAGAAGACACGCTGCGTACCATGGGGCGAAAGCAGCTCATCCCCTACGGCCTTTACGCTATGAAGGGTTTCGTCTCCGCTCATCTCGCCGAAGGCACCGGCTTTTCAGAAGACGACCTCGCCCTGCTCTGGCAAGCCCTCGCCACCATGTATGAACACGACCGCTCCGCCAGCAAAGGCGTGATGACCTGCCGAGGTCTGTACATTTTCAAACATGTCGGCACGGACAGCAACGAAGCACAACGCCAGAAACAGGCCATGCTGGGTTGTGCAGCGGCGCATCGGTTACTGGATAACGGTCGCGTCGTCGAAATTGGCCGCAAGCAAGGCAGAACCGGCGCGGCACGCAGCTTTGCGGATGACTACGACGTCAGAGTATTAGCCGGGAATTTGCCCAGCGGGGTGGAATTATGGACGTGGGATGACGTTGCGCGCAGTTTGGCCAAGCATGACGGATAGATGTAATCGGTTCACTGCCGCCCCACCCAATACCCCGGGCGGCGGCTTTGGTTGGCAATGGCGATGATGACGATCTTCCCGGGATAAATCCGGTACACCAGATCGAAGGGAAATCCATGCAAAGGAATGCTGCGCGCCTGACACTGAATAGGCTTGCCAATAGCAGGGTGTTCGTGCAGAAGACCAAGCGTCTGTTTGGCAGCGGTTGCGAATTTCCTGCTGATGTTTGCCCCGGCGTGAACGGCGTAGTAATCCAGTGCCTGATCGAATTCCGTTTCGGCCAGTGGATGCCAAACGTGCTTCACGCGCCAGCTTTGCGGAGTTTCTCGTCTATCCTTGCAAACACTTCTTCGCTCGGGATCAGCTCGACCGTGCCCGCGTCGATTTCAGAGATGCGTCGGGCGATTTCAGCATCCCAGGCAGCCTTTACCTCTTCACGTGGGGTGGCGCTGATCCAAAGCCAGTCAGCCAAGTCCGCACGTTCTTCGGGCGGGAGTTTCATGGCTTCAGCCTTGATTTGTTCGGCGGTCAATGACATGGGAGTCTCCATTGCGTTGGGCTAGTGCACATGGAACAAACGATACGCCACGGCCCCACTATGTTCAACCCTGACCCCGTCCCCCTTTCCGCCCTCAACCACTGGGCGTACTGTCCGCGCCGTTGTGGACTAATTCACATGGAAGGTGAGTTCACCAACAACATCCACACTGCACGCGGCAATGCCGAACATGAAAAAGTGGATGGTATCCATCACGAAACCCACAGTGACCGGCGCAGCGAGACAGCCTTGCCGGCCTGGTCGGATCGCATTGGTCTCATCGGGAAATGCGATGTAGTGGAATTTCTCGCCGATGGCACGCCTTACCCGGTCGAATACAAACACGGCCCCAAGCGCAAGTGGTTGAACGACGATCTCCAGCTCGCCGCGCAGGCGATGTGTCTGGAAGACATGCTCGGGCACCCGGTACCTAAAGGCGCGATCTTTCACGCCAGCAGCCATCGGCGGCGGGAGGTCGTCATCACACCAGTGCTGAGGGCGCGCGTAATCGATACCGCGAACGCAATCCGCGCGATGCTCGCCTCGGGTGTGCTGCCGCCACCGGTCAACGACGCCCGATGCAAGGAATGCTCCCTGAAAGAGATCTGCCAGCCTGAAGCCGTCGCGGATCAAACCAGGCAGCGACAACAACAGCGCAGACTATTCGACCCGGAGGCATGAATTGCATACCATCCAGAACACACTCTACGTCATGACCCCTCAGGCGTACGCCCATCTTGAAAACGCCACCGTGCGCATCGACGTGGAACGCGAAAAGAAACTCCAGGTACCGCTGCACCATCTGGGCGGGCTGGTCTGTTTCGGCAACGTCATGGTCTCGCCTGCGCTGATGCATCGTCTGGCCGACGAGGGGAAATCTCTGGTGCTGCTGGATGACAGCGGCCGCTTCAAGGCCCGGCTCGAAGGCCCGGTTTCCGGCAACATCCTTTTGCGCCAGGCTCAGCACCAGCAGGCAGGCGATGCAGCTTTTGCGCTCGAATTCGCCCGCACTGTGGTCGCAGGAAAACTCAAAAACAGTCGCAGTGTATTGCAACGCGGCGCGCGCGAAGCAGCGGACGAAACCGAAGCGGCCCGGCTCACGCGCACCGCCGACAACCTGGCCGCCTCACTGCGCGCTGCCACCGTTGCAAACACGTTGGACGAGCTACGCGGCGTCGAAGGCGAGGCCGCACGTGGCTACTTCGCTGCCGCCAACCTCGTCGTCAAACCCGCCATGCGTGAACACTTTCAGCTCAACGGCCGCACCCGTCGCCCGCCACTGGACCGTTTCAATGCACTGATTTCCTTCCTCTATGCCATGCTCATGAACGACTGTCGTTCCGCGCTGGAAGCCGTTGGGCTCGATCCACAGCTCGGATTTCTGCACACGGTGCGCCCCGGCCGTGCCGCACTCGCATTGGATTTACAAGAGGAATTCCGCGCTGTGCTGTGCGACCGACTGGCGCTCACCCTCATCAATCGCGGCCAGATCGGACCTGCCGACTTCGACCTGCGCGAAGGCGGCGCGGTCATGCTTAACGATAAAGGCCGCCGCGCCGTCGTAACCGCCTGGCAAGAACGCAAACAAGAAGAAATCACCCACCCGCTCACCGAAAGTAAACTGCCGTTTGCCTTGCTGCCCTTCGTTCAGGCGCGCTTCATCGCGCGGACCCTGCGCGGCGAAATGGAAAACTACCTGCCATTTGTGGCTAGATAATCATCATGCTCATCATCGTCACCTATGATGTTTCCACAGAAACAGCCGCTGGGCGCAAGCGCCTGCGACGCGTCGCAAAGGCCTGCGAACGCGTCGGCCAGCGAGTACAAAAATCGGTTTTCGAATGCACAATCGACGAAATGCAGTTCGAACAATTTGAGCGCGAATTGCTGGATGAAATAGACCCGTCTAAAGACAATCTGCGCTTCTACCGCATCACCGAACCCGTCGAGCTTCGCGTCAAACAACACGGCTGCTTCCGCTCTGTCGATTTTGAAGGCCCCTTGGTGATATGACGCGCGAACCCCCATCAATGGCACAAACCCGTCGGCTTCGCGCATGCCGTAACTCATTGTTCTTTAACAAGCTGAAGAGGTTAGCCACCACAAAACATCGCCGCCAGGTTGCGGCGCAAAGCAGGTTCGCGGAAACTTGTGGCGCTGCACAGAACAATCAACAGGTTGCATGTGCGGCCATCGCCCGGCCTCACGGCCGGGCGCGGATTGAAACATTTCGAACGCTTTGTACTTAATGTCCGCGCAGTCATCGCCCGGCCTCACGGCCGGGCGCGGATTGAAACTCGAATACTTCGCGGCCTACAGGCATTCCGTAGCCATCGCCCGGCCTCACGGCCGGGCGCGGATTGAAACGGAGTAGCCAGCGGTCGCGGTGCCGGAGTCGCCAGCCATCGCCCGGCCTCACGGCCGGGCGCGGATTGAAACACCGCCCACCGCCACGCCCAGTTCAGCATACAGCGCATCGCCCGGCCTCACGGCCGGGCGCGGATTGAAACATCCTGGCTCGGCCAGTGGCTCCGTAGTTCAGCGCCATCGCCCGGCCTCACGGCCGGGCGCGGATTGAAACATATCGGATTTACATACGCGTAGCACAAGCGCGGTCATCGCCCGGCCTCACGGCCGGGCGCGGATTGAAACATCTTCATAGGTGTAAAACCCCTCCATTATTCGTTCATCGCCCGGCCTCACGGCCGGGCGCGGATTGAAACTCGTTATGCAGAGCCGCCCTGCTGGTGATTGCTGCATCGCCCGGCCTCACGGCCGGGCGCGGATTGAAACACCTCCACGAATTCATGCTTATCGTCCAGCTTGTCATCGCCCGGCCTCACGGCCGGGCGCGGATTGAAACTGCAGTGTTTGCATTTTGATGGTAATGTTTAAACCATCGCCCGGCCTCACGGCCGGGCGCGGATTGAAACATTTTCGGTCAACGAAGGCCGCGCCCGAACTGCGGCATCGCCCGGCCTCACGGCCGGGCGCGGATTGAAACATCAGGCCAGCGGCGTACAGGACGGAACACACGCGGCATCGCCCGGCCTCACGGCCGGGCGCGGATTGAAACGGCAACCTGCACTCAACGCGGACAGGACAGCGCCGCATCGCCCGGCCTCACGGCCGGGCGCGGATTGAAACATCTCGGACAGCCGCAGCTCGCGCGTGCCCGGCACATCGCCCGGCCTCACGGCCGGGCGCGGATTGAAACCTTGTACAAGCAAGTTCTCGGCATCGACCTGCCACATCGCCCGGCCTCACGGCCGGGCGCGGATTGAAACGCTACGAAGTAGCCGCCGGCGTGCATGCGCTTGCCATCGCCCGGCCTCACGGCCGGGCGCGGATTGAAACACAAACACGCTGACCCTCGAGGCGGTGACCCGCCATCGCCCGGCCTCACGGCCGGGCGCGGATTGAAACAAACACCGTCTACGGCATGGACAAAACCGTGGACCATCGCCCGGCCTCACGGCCGGGCGCGGATTGAAACCTTGACCTGATACACGCGCTGCATCTTGCGCTGCGACATCGCCCGGCCTCACGGCCGGGCGCGGATTGAAACATGGTGCCGATGGCGACGTAGGTGGTGCCGGAATCCATCGCCCGGCCTCACGGCCGGGCGCGGATTGAAACTACGGAAGCTGCACCAAGGCGACCGACATCGACACATCGCCCGGCCTCACGGCCGGGCGCGGATTGAAACAGCGCGATGTCGGCGGCAATGGCGTCGGCTGCCGCCATCGCCCGGCCTCACGGCCGGGCGCGGATTGAAACTTGAGCTTGTCCACCACCTCGGCCAGCGTCGGGCCATCGCCCGGCCTCACGGCCGGGCGCGGATTGAAACACCTACACGCATTACACCGGCACCGCCGGCCAGACCATCGCCCGGCCTCACGGCCGGGCGCGGATTGAAACAGTGCGGCCTCGATGACCTGCCGTGATTTGGCCTCCATCGCCCGGCCTCACGGCCGGGCGCGGATTGAAACTTCCCATTCCTGGTTGAAAGCGCGATGCACCAGCCATCGCCCGGCCTCACGGCCGGGCGCGGATTGAAACCAGCCACAGCGGCGCCGCCGGCAACCGGGGCGAAGTCATCGCCCGGCCTCACGGCCGGGCGCGGATTGAAACGTCCGGATGATATCGATCACGCTTGCGGCTGCCGAACATCGCCCGGCCTCACGGCCGGGCGCGGATTGAAACGCTTTCTGCCATAACCCGCAATTCATCATTGCGCCACATCGCCCGGCCTCACGGCCGGGCGCGGATTGAAACTTTCTTCGGCCTTCGCAAGTCGCTCGGCGCTTTTACATCGCCCGGCCTCACGGCCGGGCGCGGATTGAAACGATTGCAGGATGCCGTGCCGGATGCCGGCGCGGGAACATCGCCCGGCCTCACGGCCGGGCGCGGATTGAAACCATTTTTTACCGTCAAATGCGTCTGGCAGTGACACATCGCCCGGCCTCACGGCCGGGCGCGGATTGAAACTGGTAATCACGCATGGTTCTTGTGATCGACCGTCACATCGCCCGGCCTCACGGCCGGGCGCGGATTGAAACTTTCCAGTGGGTTAAGGACAAACCTGAAATACAGGACATCGCCCGGCCTCACGGCCGGGCGCGGATTGAAACCTGTTGATCGTTGTAAATCGGCTGGCGCTGAGCGAAACATCGCCCGGCCTCACGGCCGGGCGCGGATTGAAACTTTTTGTAAACCTTCCACAAAAAAACGGTCAATCTACATCGCCCGGCCTCACGGCCGGGCGCGGATTGAAACGTCTGTTACGTAATACGTGTTCGGGTCTTCCCGCACATCGCCCGGCCTCACGGCCGGGCGCGGATTGAAACTCGATGGTGGGGGTGGCCACGGCCAGCCTGGTGATACATCGCCCGGCCTCACGGCCGGGCGCGGATTGAAACCGGTGCAACGATCGCCCATTGCGAGGAAATGGCAACATCGCCCGGCCTCACGGCCGGGCGCGGATTGAAACGAATGGCGTGATCGTTGATGTTGATAGCTCCACAACATCGCCCGGCCTCACGGCCGGGCGCGGATTGAAACATTACGCCGGCGCGGGTGTTTTCCGATGAAATCGACATCGCCCGGCCTCACGGCCGGGCGCGGATTGAAACCGGCTGATGCCTAGGGCAAATAGGATGATTTACTTGCGGAATAAAGCCCCTCGACACTGTATTGCACATGCAATACAGAAAGGATGAATTATGAAAAACGCAACATTACCGCCGTTGCGGGTAGACAGCGCATTGCGCGCTGCGGCCGAATCGGTCCTGCAAGAAGGCGAAACCCTGTCGGGTTTTGTGCTGGAAGCGGTGCGCCTGAACATCGAGCGTCGTAAAACGCCACGCGAATTCATCGCACGTGGATTGCTGGCGCGCGACGAAGCCAAAGCATCCGGGCAGTATGTTTCGTCTGGCGAGATGCTCAAGCTTCTGGATGAATCGCTCGTCAAAGCACGTACCAATCCGACAGACCTTGATCGGTGAGAGATCAAGTCCGCTTAGCGCCCCGCGAGGCGGATGATTTGCAGCGATTGTTTGATTTTCTGGCCGGGCACGATCTGTCGGCGGCCAAGGATACGCGCGTTGCCATCGGCAAGGCGTTTGAGTTTTTTACAGACCTTTCCATTCGCTTGCCGCAAGGCGGCACCGGATCAGCCTTTATTACGTGGTGGTAATTGAGTGCGGACAAGCAGGTTATGTCGCGCTTTACGAGATTGAGAACCGTGGAATGGTGACGGTTCTGGCAACGCGCCATCAGCGCGAAAGTGATTTTCTCTAGGGAAACGCTGAACAATTCCGTCATCGCAAGGCGCGAAGCGGCGTGGCGATCCAGAAATACCCACTTAATCAATACGCTGGATTGCTTCGCTGCGCTCGCAATGACGGCCATGTCGAATTAATCAGCGCTTCCGGCAAGACCAAGTCCGGCGTGTGGGTGGAGCGTTCGGCCCGAGGGCGGGCCTTCTGCAACGGATTCGCCCCCTTCAGGCTGTCCGCGAATAGCGCGGCTTGTCGCTGGAGGATTCCTTGAGGTAACGATCGAAGCACATGCCGATGTTGCGCAGGAACAGGCGGCCGGTGGGGGTGACGCTGATCTTGCCGGTTTCGATATTCACCAGCCCGTCGTCGGCCAGCGGGCGCAGGTCGGTCAGCGCGTCGGCGAAGTAGTCGGTGAACGCGATGTCCCATTCGCCGCCGAACGCAGCGAAATCGAGCTCGAGATCGCACATCACGCGTGTGATGGCCGCGCGGCGGATCTGGTCGTCGCGGGTGAGCCTGATGCCGCGCTCGACGGCAAAGCCGGTTGCGGCGACGTGTTCCTGATAGCGCTTGAGGTTCTTTTCGTTCTGCATGTAGACGTCGGCCGTCTGGCTGATGCTGGACGTGCCGAAGGCGAGGATGTCGCTGTCCTTGTGCGTGGTGTAGCCCTGGAAGTTGCGCCACAGTGTCTTGTTCTGCTGCGCGCGCACCAGTTCGTCGTCGGGGCGGGCGAAATGGTCGAAACCGATGTTGACGTAGCCCGCCACGCCCAGCGCATCGTTCACCGCCTGCTGCAGGCCCAGGCGGGCGGCCAGATCGGGCAGGTCGGCGTCGCGGATCAGAAGTTGGTGCTTTTTCAGCCACGGCACGTGGGCATAGGCAAATACCGCCAGCCGGTCGGGCGCCCACGCCACCACGCGTTCCAGGGTGCGGCTGAAGCTGTCGACGGTCTGTTTCGGCAGGCCGACAATCAGGTCAAGGTTGATGCTGGAAAAACCCAGTTCGCGTGACCAGTCGATCACCTGCCGGATCAGTTCCTCGGACTGGATGCGGTTGACCGCCTGCTGTACCGCCGGGTCCATGTCCTGCACGCCGAACGAAATGCGGTTGAAGCCGCATTCGCGCAAGGCTGTCAGGTGCTCGCGCGTGAGCTCGCGCGGATCGGCTTCGCAGCTGATCTCGGCATCGGGAGCCACGGTGAAATACTGCCGCATCATCGCCATCAGGCGGCGGATGTCGTCGGGATTCAGGTAGGTCGGGGTGCCGCCGCCCCAGTGCAGCTGGTGCGCCACGCGCTTGGGGTCGACCCGTTGCGCGGTGTGCGCCATTTCGCGGTCGAGCGCTTCCAGGTAGGGTACGGTTTTACTGTAGTCGCGCGTCGCCACCATGTTGCAGCCGCAGTAGTGACAAAGCGAATCGCAGAACGGGATATGAGCGTACAGCGACAGCTCGCGATCGGGCGCCGGCGCGGCCAGCACTTCGGCCCAGTCCGCTTCACCAAAACCAGTATGAAAATACGGCGCGGTGGGATACGAGGTATAACGCGGCCCGGCTACGCTGTACTTGCGGAGGAGTTCCAGAGTGGTCGGCGTCATCTTGCTGCTCTCGTAACAGATAATGGTGTCTTTTATCACAGCGCAGAACTGAAATCCAGCGCGCCCCAAACCCCAGGTTCCGCGATTGAATTCACCCAGAACCCGTAAGCACCGCGGCGCGCCTTGATCTTCGATAGAGTGCCGTTATCGAGACGCTCACCTCTGCCAAAGCCCGGCAGTGGGCGCGGCTATGCGGCATCGGCCTGCGTCAACCCGCCGGTGCTCATGCTCACCGGCGGCGGATGCCGCCGGCGACTGGGCTGCGCCGCACCGGTGCGGGCGCGGGGCTGAGCGGCCTTGATCGCATCAACCGGCGCATCGTCGCCACCCGTATCCGCCAGGCCGGTACGACCGCGCACTTCACCTGCAAAGGCGAGGTGGGCTACATGCCCATGGTCGGCCATTTGGCTGAAGCAGGGGTTGTCATCCACGTTGCCCCCGCCACGCAGAACCGCGAATTCATCCGTGCCTGCGAAGCACGGCGGCCCAGGGGACGCCGTATTGCGCATGTACGCATTGATTCGGCGGGCTGCCAGGCAGACCTCTTCAACCACTGCGAAGACCACGGACAAAGCTTCGCCATCGGCGCGCGCCTGGATGCCCCAACCCGCGCGGCCATTGCTGCGATCCCCGAATCCGCCTGGAAGCCCTGCGCGGACAGCATGGTGGCTGAGACCACGCACAGCATGAATGGCCCCCGCAAAGCGTTCCGCCTGATCGTCGTCAAGCGGGCGCAGCAGGCTGAACTGCTTGAGGCCGGGGTCGAAGACGACGCGCCCCGTTACCACGTCATCGCCAGCAACCGGCGCGAGTCAACCGAAGCGACGTTGATCTGGTATCGCCAGCGCGGCGACGTGTCGGAGAACGGCATCAAGGAACGCAAACTCGGCTTTGGCATGCAGTGCATGCCGTGCGGTCAGTTTGCGGCGAATGCGGAATTTGGGATACATGCATTGCGATGAAAAAGCCCGGCGGGGCTGCTACCATTGCGGGCTTATCCAATAACAAGCCTGAATCGTGTCCCTGGAGAGCCTGCAATCCTTTCTGGCGGACGACATGCGCGCCGTCGATCATGTCATCCGCCAAAGCCTGTATTCCGACGTGGTGCTGATCCGCCAGGTCTCCGAATACATCATCAACAGCGGTGGCAAGCGCCTGCGCCCGGCGCTGGTACTGTTGTCGGCCGGCTGCTTCAATTATTCGGGACGCGCGCATCATGAACTTGCCGCGGTGGTTGAATTCATCCACACCGCCACCCTGCTGCACGACGACGTGGTCGACGAATCGGAACTGCGGCGCGGCCGCGAAACCGCCAACGCCCTGTTCGGCAACGCCGCCAGCGTGCTGGTCGGCGATTTCCTCTATTCGCGCGCCTTCCAGATGATGGTCGGCATCGACAACATGGAAGTCATGCGCATCCTGTCCGACGCCACCAACACCATCGCCGAAGGCGAAGTGCTGCAGTTGCTCAACTGCCACGACCCCGACATCGACGAAGAGAACTACCTGCGCGTCATCCGCTACAAGACCGCCAAGCTGTTCGAGGCCGCGGGCCGGCTTGGCGCCGTCATCGGCGGCGGCACCGAAGAGGAGAAAGACGCGCTGGGACGTTACGGCATGCACCTCGGCACCGCATTCCAGTTGATCGACGACGTGCTCGACTACTCCGGCGACTTCCTCAAAACCGGCAAGAACATCGGCGACGACCTCGCCGAAGGCAAGCCCACCCTGCCGCTCTTGTACGCGATGAAGCACGGCACCCCGGATCAGGCTGCCAGCATCCGACAGGCCATCGAACACGGCGGCCTCTCCGAATTCCAGAGCGTGCTTGCCGCCATCAAGGACACCAATGCCCTGCAATACACGCGCGAAGCCGCACAGCGTGAAACCCACATGGCCAATTCAGCAATTTCTTGCCTGGCGGATTCAAATTCCAAGGCAGCTTTGTTACAATTAGCGGCTTTCGCGGTTGACCGAAGTTTTTGACCGCGCAGTTTTTGGAATTTCCCGGTAGTTCTTCAAAATGGGTTCAGCACTGAACCCGCCATCTGCCTCGGGGCGTAGCTCAGCCTGGTAGAGTACTGCGTTCGGGACGCAGGAGTCGGAGGTTCGAATCCTCTCGCCCCGACCAATATTCCAGCTTTCGCCACAATTAAAATCATCGCCACCGGAAACCGAACGGGACGCGCCATGACTAGCCCTGGCAAGACGCCAGTGTCGTCCGGATTGATCGCCCTGTTTGATCAATCCCACGATATGGCCGATAGTGGAAGTCGTTTTTCCCGCGCACGCCACACATGCTTTCCACCTTATTTCCCATCGTTTCCTTGCTGACCGGTATCGGCATCCTGCTCATCGGCAGCGGGCTGTTCGGCACCCTGCTCGCCCTTCGCGCGGGCCTGGCCGGATTCTCGGATCCCGTGATCGGGCTGGTGATGTCCGCCTACTTCGTGGGGTTTTTCGCCGGCACGTTCTTTTGCCCGGGGCTGATCCGGCGTGTCGGACATATCCGCGCATTCGCCATGTTCGCCGCTATCGCCGCCATCACGGCGATCCTGCATGTCCTCGTAGTCGAGCCGGCGGTCTGGTTGATCTTGCGCGTGATTACCGGCGTGTGTCTCGTGGGGATCTACACCGTCATCGAAAGCTGGCTCAACGCACAAACGCCGAATGCGCGGCGCGGGCAGGTGTTTGCGGCCTATATGGCCGTCACCCTGCTCGCACTCGCGTTCGGACAGGTGCTCATCACCTGGGCCGATCCGTCGGGTTTCACCTTGTTCGGGATTGCGTCCATTCTGCTGTCGCTGGGCCTCGTGCCCATCGCATTCACCGGCATCGCCCAGCCGCTGCCGGTCAAGACACCCCGCCTCGGTTTGCGATTTCTCTATGCCACGTCACCGGCCGCGATCGCCGGCGCGCTTGCGTCGGGGCTGGTGATCGGCGCGTTCTGGGGCATGGGGCCCGTGTTCGCGCAGCGCGTTGGACTCGACACCGCGGGGATCGCGAGTTTCATGGCGGCCACGATACTGGGCGGTGCCGCCCTGCAATGGCCAATCGGACACTGGTCCGACCGGGTCGACCGGCGGCGGGTGCTGGCGCTGGTCGCGGCATCGGCGTCGATGTTCGCGCTGATCTCGATGGCGGCGGCGCCGGGATCGATGGCCGGCCTCATGGTCTCAAGCTTCCTGTTCGGCGGACTCGCCTTCAGCGTCTATTCGATCAGCGTCGCTCACTTGAACGACCACCTCCGCCCGGAGGAAAGCCTGGAAGGTATTAGCGGTCTGCTGTTGTTGCATGGCATCGGCGCCGCCGTGGGCCCTGCGGCCGTGGGGCTGTTGATCGCGGGCTTCGGACCGCGCAGTCTGCCGGTGTATTACGCGGTCACGCTTTTGTTGTTGGCGACGTTCGTACTGCTGCGCATCCGGCAGGCGCCGCCGACGCCGATGGAGAACCATGCGCCGTTCACCCTGATGGTGCGGACGTCGCCCGAAGCCCTGGTGCTGCTGACCGATACGCCGGACGAGGCCGCCGCAGCCCCGCATGGAAACCGCTGATCGCTCCGCGAACGCAGCTGGCGTACCGGATCAGAAATACACGCCCGCGTTGACGTTGACGCGGTCGTGCCAGGAATCGTCGGCCCCGCCTGCGGCCAGACCCGCGCTGAAGTTGGGGCCGATATACGGATGCTGGCGGCCCCGCAGATAATCGACATAGACAAACACCTTGTCGATCGGCGTAAAGGACACGCCATACACCTGCTGCTGGCTGTCGCGAAATCCGGCGGCATCCTTGGAGAGCATGCTGTAGTCGGCATAGACAGTGATGTCGCGTAGCGCACCCCATTCGCCGACGCGATAACTCAGGTTGGCGGTATACAGATTGGCGCGCGCCGCCACCGCATAGGGGAAGTCGTACGCACCCATGATCACCACGCTGCGGTCCTGACCCGGCGGGTTCTCGACGCTGTTCACGTAGCGCGTCGCCTGCAACATGACGCCCCACGGCCCGTAATCGCCCCGGTAGTGCACCGCCCCCGCGCGGCGATGTCCGTCGCGGCCGGTGGTTGCGTTCGGCAGGCGCCCGGACAGCAGCGACACGCCGATCTCGCTGGATTGCTGTGTGTCCTTGCCGAAGGTATAGGCCGCCCGACCCACCACGGTATCGCGTTCGCTGTTGCGCACGGCGCCGTTCTCGACGACGTTGAAGGTGTAACGGGCGCTGCTTTCGCTGTCGCCGCTCCAATGGCCGCCGTCGCGGACGTAGTAAGCCAGTTGCAGATCCCATGGCCCGGTGCGATGAATCAATTTGCCGCCCAGGTTGTAGCTGTCTTCCAGTCCGACGTAATACGCCATAGAGAAAAAGTAATTGTGAGAGGAAAACGGCGCGATGCCGAAGGGAATCGGATTCAAACCGACATGCAGTTGCGTGTCGTCATTGAACCGATATCCCACCCAGGCGTGCTGCAGGAAATGCGTATCGGCGCCCCCGCGATAACGGTAATAGCGGTACTGGGCTGATGCCAGCCACGGCCCGTTGTCATAGCCGGCATCGATGCGCGCGGTATCGAAATCGATCAGACCCGTGTCATTGTATTTGGGATCCCAGTCCTTGTAGGCATAGTTGTAGCGCAACGCGCCACCGAGCCGAAAACCGTTGCCGAGATCGACCGCCCAGGCGCCGTCTGTCAGAGCAACGCTGGCCAATAGCGCGGATAACAGGGCGTCGCGCAGGTAAGCAAACCGCACGGTGGATGTCGGCATTGGGTCTGCCTGGAGCGTCGATCCGCTCGCGCCGCTCATCGGACCGCCTGTAAAAAATGCAGGTGTCGTTCGTACTGATCGAGGACATCGTGGATCACCTCGTCGGCGCTCCATCCCATGATGTCGTAGTCCTGTCCGCCTTCGCGCAGATGGACCTCTGCACGGTAATATTTCAGCGCCTCGACGCGGCGAGCCCGGGTGTCGCGCAACACGAATGAGGGCGCTTCATAGGGCCGCGGATGGACCGAATAGAAAAAGTCGATCTCGTCGCCGTGGCCCACTTCAATCCAGGCCCGGCCTTGTTCGTCTTCGCCGGTGCGCGCGTCCCTGTCCTGTCGCTTCAATTCGGCGACCACTTCGCCCAGGGCCGGTTTGACCACCTCCCGGACGAAGCGGTCGACCTCGGTGCGACTCGGCTGGTGGATCACATTGTGCAAGCGGCTTTGCCAGCTCTGGCCTGCCTGCGGTCCCCTCGATGCCACCCCCGCCCGGCGCAGACTCAGGCGCTTGACCGACTCGATGCGCAGCGCCCTGACGAGCCCCCAGCACATCAGGATGATGATCACCGTGAACGGCAGTGCGCTGGCGATCGTCGCGGTCTGCAATGCCTGCAGCCCCCCGGCAAGCAACAGCGCGGCTGCGACCACGCCTTCCACCACTGCCCAGAAGACGCGCTGCCATACCGGCGATTCCTCTTCCCCGCTCGAGGTCAGCATGTCGACCACCAGCGATCCCGAGTCCGATGAGGTCACGAAGAACGTGACTACCAGCAGCGTCGCCAGCAGCGAGGTGATGCCGGAAAACGGCAAGTACTCGAGGAACTTGAACAGGGCAACCGAGGTATCCGCCGCCACCGCATCGGCGAGGTCGCCAATGTGCTGGATCATGATCATGTGGAGCGCGGTGTCGCCAAAAAACGTCAGCCACATGAAAGTGAATCCTACCGGCACGAGCAACACGCCGACGACGAATTCGCGGATAGTCCGGCCGCGCGAGACGCGCGCGATGAACATGCCGACGAAGGGCGACCAGGCGATCCACCAGCCCCAGTAGAACAAGGTCCAGCCGCCGATCCAGGTCGTTGGTTCGTAGGCATACAGGTTGAAGGTCATGCTAAACAGATTCGACAGATACGTGCCGGTGTTCTGGACCAGCGTCTGCAGCAGGAACACCGTCGGCCCGGTCACCAGGACGAACAGCAACAGCAGCGCCGCGAGCACGACGTTGAGCACGGAGAGGCGTCGTATGCCGGCGTCCAGGCCCAGCGCCACCGATAGCGTCGCGATCGACGTGATCACCGCGATCAGGATGATCTGGACGCCGACGGTAGCGGGCACATCGAACAGATAGTTCAAGCCCGCGTTCACCTGCATCACGCCTAAACCGAGTGACGTCGCCACGCCAAACAAGGTGCCGAGCACGGCGAAGATATCGACCGCGTGGCCGATCGGACCATAAATCCGCTCGCCGATGAACGGATAGAACGCCGAGCGGATTTTCAGCGGCAGGTTGTGCCGGTAGGCGAAGTAGGCGAGCGACAAGGCCACCACCGCGTAAATCGCCCAGGCATGCACCCCCCAATGGAACATCGTGATCCGCATGGCGTTGCGCGCCGCCGCAGCCGTCTCGCCAGTACCGACCGGCGGACTGACAAAATGCATGACCGGTTCGGCGACGCCGAAGAACATCAGGCCGATGCCCATGCCCGCCGAAAACAGCATGGCAAACCAGGACAGGTAACTGTAATCGGGTTCGCTGTGGTCGGGGCCGAGCTTGATGCGCCCGTAGCCCGAGACCGCCAGCGCCACCGCGAACACCAGAAAGCCCGCCACGGAGAGTACATAAAACCAGCCCGCCGAATGCGTGACCCAGTCCTGCGTGGCCGTGAAGAGTCCTTCTGCGGCGTCGGGATAGAGTACCGCCAGTCCGACGAACACCAAGGTAAAAACGCCCGACAGGATAAAAACCGGCGGATTGATCTGGACCCGCCAGGGCGACGTGCGTTCTTCGGTCGATTCAGACATCGGGCTCCCTTGGCAGTCGGGTCTATAGGCGTGGACGCGCGCGATGAAGACCGCATTGCCCAGTGTAGGACATGCCGCCTTGGAGCGCGCCGCACAGATCCTTATCCCTATAGGGTGCTAAAACTCATCAGGATCTGTTTTAGAGACTTGATTGTCGTTCGAGACGGATGAGTCGGAGGTTCGAATCCTCTCGCCCCGACCACCTTTCTGTCATATCCGTCGAGGCGCTGTAATCCAGCGCGCCGCCAGTTGCTCACGCCCAGTACTTCGCTTTGTCCGGCAGCACCCACCGCACGCCGCCGCGCGGGTCTTCCTTGTCGCCCCGGTAGCGGGGAATCAAATGAATATGCAGGTGCGGCACGCTCTGGCCGCCGGCCTGGCCGTGGTTGATGCCGATGTTGTAGCCGTCCGGCTGATGGTACTTGTCGAGGAGGTCCCTGGCGTGCGCCAGTGCCTTCAACAGCGCGGCCTGCTCGGCTTCGGTGGCGTCGAACAGGGTGGCGAAGTGGCGGCGCGGGATGATGACGCTGTGGCCGAGCGAGACGGGAAAGCCGTCGCGGTAGACGACGGTCAAATCGTCCTCGGCCATGATGCGGTTAGGGTCGAGGTGGCAAAAGGGACAGGGTTTGCTGGTGAGTGCGGTCATGCCTTGGGCGTGCTCGTGTTGTTTACGGAAAATCGGTGATGGTCCGGCGATCCCGGCGCGCATGCTGCCTTGAAAAGGGTGCGGGTTGCGGGCGAAGCGGATGCACATGCGCGTTCCATCCGATGGCGATGCATTGCTGCAGTGAGATCGGGTGTCATGCTGGGCGCTTTCCTTGCTGTCGTACCGAGTTTAACTCATGCGGTGGCGGGCTTTCAGGCGGCACCGGTTTCTGCCAGGGCGGAATTTCGGGTTTCGGGGGCATGCCGGCATCCAGCGCAAAAAGAAGTCGTGGCACCTCATCCGAAGCTGACAAAGCCTGCAAAGCCGCAGCATGCGATGCCGCACGGCCTTCGGGCCAGCCAAGACTGGCGCTTCGGAAGCGACTGGTAAGCAATTGATTCAAAAAGCATTATGGATTGCTTCTCGGCACCCACCCTGACGAGGAATGAATCGCTGCGTATCCAACCGGGGCGGGATTCGGGTAAGGTGTCACTGCCCGGCATCGACAAAATTGGCTACACTGCCCTGAAGGCACGGAAATTGGGGCATTGCCAGCAAGTGGTTTCTTCAACAATAATCCGAACCGGGTTTCCCTCCATTCACCCCCTCATTCACCAAGGAGCTTTAAACATGAACAGAAAAGAACTCGTCGACGCACTGGCCGCCAAGACCGAATCCACCAAGGCGGATGCCGAGCGTGCCGTCGGCGCGCTGATCGACATCATCTCGGGCACCCTGAAAAAGGGCGACTCGCTGACGCTGGTCGGCTTTGGCACATTCGAGGTGCGCAAGCGTGCCGCACGCATGGGCCGCAACCCCAAGACCGGCGAAGAACTGAAGATCAAGGCCGCCAAGGTTCCCGCATTCAAGCCGGGCGCAACGCTCAAGGCTGTGGTGAACGGCGTCAAGAAATAAGCTTGCCCTTAAGCTTCCCGTAGCAACGGGAAAGCCTGGCCGGGCACGGCTCATGCGGCAGTGCCCGGTGTAACTCCCTTCCATCGATCACAAATAAATGCAGCCGCGATTTTGAAGCGATGCAATATCGCATGCAGAAATCGTGCGCCCACGACATGGTTCGCTGCCTGAATTGACACAAAACCCGTAAGGATTTCAAAGCGGTCGATGCGGCTAGAATGGCGCATTTGCGCAGGAGTCCTCATGTCCGAACCCGTTGTGTATGACCGTAATCCTGCCGAACTCGAACTCGAACCCGGTGAATACTGGTGGTGCTCGTGCGGCCGCTCGATGACGCAACCGTTCTGCGACGGCTCGCACGAAGGTACCGACATGGAACCGGTGTCGATCGTCATCGCGGAAAAGACCACGGTGTGGCTGTGCAACTGCAAGCACACCCAGGACAAGCCGTTCTGCGACGGCTCGCATAACGACCTGCCCGACGATATTTTCTGAGATGATCGCCACGCCGGATGCGGTGCTCGATTTCTGGTTCGGTGCGCCGGGTCCGGCGGCGGATGTCGCCGCGCGTCAGCGCCCGCTGTGGTTCGCCAAGTCCGCTGCCAACGATCAGATCGTGATTGCGCGCTTTGCCGAAATGCTCGTCGCGGCTGGCAAGGGCGAACTCGATGGCTGGGCCGCAAGTCCGCGCGAACGGCTGGCGCTGATTGTGGTGCTGGACCAGTTTCCGCATCACATCCACCGCGACCACGGCCAGTCGTTTGCCTACGATGCGCGATCGCTGGCGCTTGCCATGGAAATGATCCGGCGCGGCGAGGATGCGCACCTCAGTCCGCTCGAGCGGGTGTTTGTCTACCTGCCGCTGGAACACGCCGAATCGATCGAGATGCAGGACCTGTCCGTCGCGCTGTACGAGAAACTCGTCACCGAAGCGCCTGCCGCCGAGCGTCGGCTGTTCGATGGTTTCCTCGATTACGCACGCAAGCATCGAGATGTCGTGGCCCGCTTCGGCCGTTTCCCGCACCGCAATGAATTACTCGGGCGCCCGAGCACTGCCGACGAAATCGAATTTCTCAAGCAGCCCGGCTCGCGCTTCTAGCCGGTAAAATGCCGGCTTCTTGTGCCCTTGGGTATTCGCCCGGCTTTTTCCATGTCCCGCCAGATCCTCGTCACCTCCGCCCTGCCCTACGCCAACGGCAGCATCCACCTCGGCCACCTGGTCGAATACATCCAGACCGACGTCTGGGTGCGCTTCCAGAAAATGCGCGGTCACGACTGCCACTACATATGCGCCGACGACACCCACGGCACCGCGATCATGCTGCGCGCGGAAAAGGAAGGCATCACGCCGGAAGCGCTGATCCAGCGCGTGTGGGATGAGCACACGCGCGACTTCGCCGGCTTTCATATCGGCTTCGACCATTACTACTCGACGCATTCCGACGAGAACCGCGAGCTGGCGTCAAAAATCTACCTGCGGCTGCAGGAAGCCGGCCTGATCGAAAAAAAGACCATCGCCCAGCTGTACGACCCGGTAAAAAACCTGTTCCTGCCTGACCGCTTCATCAAGGGCGAATGCCCCAGGTGCGGTGCTTTGGATCAGTACGGCGACAACTGCGAGGTGTGCGGCGCGACCTACAGTCCGACCGAGCTGAAGAACCCGGTGTCGGCGGTGTCGGGGGCGACGCCGGTGCACAAGGATTCCGAGCATTACTTCTTCAAGCTCGGCGACTGCGAGGCCTTCCTGCGCGAGTGGACCAAGTCGGGCGCGCTGCAGGACGAGGCCGCCAACAAGATGCAGGAGTGGTTCGCCTCGGGTCTCAACAACTGGGACATCAGCCGCGACGCGCCCTACTTCGGCTTCGAGATCCCCGACGCGCCGGGCAAATATTTCTACGTGTGGCTGGATGCGCCGGTGGGCTACATGGCGAGCTTTGCCAAATACGCCAAGGACACCGGCCTCGATTTCGACGCCTGGTGGGGGGCGGATGCCAAGTCCGAACTGGTGCATTTCATCGGCAAGGACATCCTGTATTTCCATGCTTTGTTCTGGCCGGCGATGCTCAAATTTTCCGGCCACCGCCTGCCGACCGCGGTGTACGCGCACGGCTTCCTGACGGTGAACGGGCAGAAGATGTCGAAATCGCGCGGCACCTTCATCACCGCCGGCAGCTACCTTGCGCAGAAGCTCAATCCCGAGTGGCTGCGCTACTACTACGCCGCCAAGCTCAACGGCTCGATGGAAGACATCGATCTCAACCTCGACGATTTCGTCGCGCGGGTGAATTCCGACCTGGTCGGCAAGTTCATCAATATCGCCAGCCGCACCGCCGGCTTCATCCACAAGAATTTCGACGGCAAGCTCGCCGACGGCGTGGCGAACCTCGAACTGATCGGCGATTTCCAGGCCGCAGCAAACACCATCGCCACGCACTACGAGGCACGCGATTATGCCAAAGCTTTAAGAGAAATCATGGCGCTGGCCGACCGCGCCAACCAGTACGTGGCCGACGAAAAGCCCTGGGAACTGGCGAAGAAGCCCGAGGCGGTGTATCGACTGCATGAGGTCTGCACGGTCGCGCTCAACTGCTTCCGCCTGCTGACCCTGTACCTGAAGCCGGTGCTGCCGAAACTCGCCGGCGAGGTCGAGGCCTTCCTCGACATTCCGCCGCTGGCCTGGGAGGATTCCCAGAGCCTGTTCATCCGCCACCGCATCAACGCATACAGCCACCTGATGACCCGTATCGACCCGAAAGCAATCGAAGCCATGGTAGACGCCAACAAACAGAATCTTGAACCCATCCCTCCCTCCGCGCCGGTGCGCCACGCCGAAGCGCAGGCGCATGCCGCGCAGCCGGCGGCCGCCATGCCGATGTCCGAAACCATCGGCATCGACGACTTCGCCAAGATCGACCTGCGCATTGCGCGCATCGCCAACGCGGAACACGTCGAAGGCGCCGACAAGCTGCTGCGGCTGACGCTCGACGTCGGAGAACTCGGCACGCGCCAGGTGTTCGCCGGCATCAAGTCGGCCTATGCGCCGGAAGCGCTGGTGGGCCGGCTCACCGTGATGGTCGCCAACCTGGCGCCACGCAAGATGAAATTCGGCATGAGCGAGGGCATGGTGCTGGCGGCTTCGGGCGATGCGCCCGGCCTGTTTATCCTGTCGCCGGACAGCGGCGCGCAGCCGGGCATGAAGGTGAAGTGAACCTGAAATGATACTGGCATGAAGACGCAGCGCCTGCTTATCAAGGGCCGCGTGCAGGGCGTATGGTTTCGCGAATCGATGCGGCGCAAGGCCGAGCGGCTGGGTGTCGCGGGCTGGGTGCGAAACACGCCCGATGGCGCGGTGGAAGCCGTGGTACAGGGTCCGGCTGAAGCCGTCGACGCGCTCATTGCATGGGCACGCAGCGGCCCGCTCATGGCGCGGGTGGATGGCATCACTTTGACCGGGGCCACAGGACATTACCGGGCTTTCGAGAAGCGGATCGACTAAAGGGCGCAGGGGCGCATGCTGCAGCGGTGGGGGGCTTGCGGAGGCCAAATGCCGGGCAAAAAAAAGCCCGGCTCAAGGGCCGGGCGGAATATCCACCAAAGGAGGAGGATTGGAGGAGACAACACGAGAGTCCTTGCAGGCCCTCGCGTTATTAGAATTGTCTAATATAATAAAATACCTGTCAACTACTTTCTTGCCCCAAAGCACGAATTGGTACTTATTTGCCATCTCCCGGCATTCAGTAAATCACGCTCACTGCCTCCGGCTTGAGCCAGCCCCCCAGCGACTCGAGCAGGCGGTCGTCCAGCCGCACCCGCCAGTCCTCACCCAGCCGCACCCGGCAGCGCGCATTCTGGTTATGGTAATCCACCCATACCGGACAGCCGCCCTCCTGCACTTTATAGGGCGCGAGCATCTCGGCCAGCTTGCGGCCGCTATTGGACTGGGCATGGCACTGACCGTTGCACGCCAGCCGCAGCCCCTGGGCAAAGCGGGTGCGCGCCCCCGCCAGATCGTAGATCCGTTCCGCGGTCACCCGCACGCCGCCCGAATAATCGTCGCGGTTCACCTTGCCCTCGATGACCAGCAGGGCATCGTCCTTCAGCAGATGGCGGCTCTGCTCGTAGAGTTCGTTGAAGATCACCACCTCGACCTGCGCAGTGGCGTCGTCCAGCAAAAGGATCAGCATCTTGCCGCGCCGTGTCATCTGGGTACGTAGCGAGACGGCAATGCCGGCCAGCATCACCGGGTCGCGCGAAGGTTCCAGGCTGTCGAGCTGCCTTTTGGCGAAACCGGATACCTCGGCCAGGTATGAGGTAAACGGATGGCCGCTGAAGAAATAGCCGAGTGCAGATTTTTCCTGCAGCAGCTTTTCCTGTTCGGACCACTCGGGCACGTCGATCAAATCTTCGCCGCCGTCGAGCATTTCGCCGAACAGGCCGACCTGGCCGCCGCTGCGTGCTGCGCGGTCGGCGGTTTCCAGCGCCGCGCCGACCGAGGCCAGAAGGCTGGCACGATGCGCGTTGATGCTGTCGAACGCACCTGCCTTCACCAGCGCCTCGAGCACGCGACGGTTGAGATAGCGCTTGTCCACCCGCCGCGCCAGATCGAACAGGCCCTGGTACTCGCCGTTGGCCGCACGCTCGTCGACGGTGGCGCCAATGGCCGCCTCACCGCTGCCCTTGAGCGCGCCCAAGCCGTAGCGGATCTCGGTCTTGCTGACGGGCTCGAAGCGGTAGCCCGACTGGTTGATGTCGGGTGGCAACATGGCCAAGCCATTGGCACGGCAGTCCTCGTAGAACACCCGCACCTTGTCGGTGTCGGACATTTCCGACGACATCGTCGCGGCCATGAACTCGGCCGGATAGTAGGCCTTGAGCCAGGCGGTGTGATAGGCGATCAACGCATAGGCCGCCGAGTGCGACTTGTTGAAACCGTATTCGGCGAATTTTTCCATCAGGTCGAACAGGCGCTCGGCGATCTTGGTGTCGACCCCGCGCTTGGCCGCGCCTTCGAGGAAAATCGTGCGCTGAACCGCCATTTCCTCGGGCTTCTTCTTGCCCATCGCGCGCCGCAGCATGTCGGCGGCGCCAAGGCTGTAGCCGGCCAGAATCTGCGCCACCAGCATCACCTGTTCCTGGTAGACGATGATGCCGTAGGTCGATTTCAGCACCGGTTCGAGGTCGGGGTGGAAGTACTCGGGCTTCTGCTTGCCCTGTTTGCGCGCGATGAAATCGTCCACCATGCCCGAGCCGAGCGGCCCCGGCCGGTTCAGCGCCATCAGCGCAATGATGTCCTCGAAGCAGTCGCCCTTGAGCTTCTTTTCCAGATCCTTGGCCGAGCGCGATTCGGACTGGAACACCGCCGTGGTGTTGCCCACGGCAAACAGCCGGTACACCGCGGGATCGTCGAGCGGCAGGTCCTCCAGTCGGAAATCCTTGCGGTCCTCGTGGCGCTGCACGAAGCGCACCGCTTCGGCGAGGATGGTCAGCGTGCGCAGCCCAAGGAAGTCGAACTTGACCAGGCCGATCGCCTCGACGTCGTCCTTGTCGAACTGCGACACCATCGATTCCGAACCTTCTGCGCGGTACAACGGGCAGAAGTCGGTAAGCCGGCCCGGCGCAATCAGAACCCCGCCCGCGTGCATGCCGACGTTGCGGGTGATGCCCTCAAGCTTCTCGGCCAGCGGCAGCAACTCGGCGAGTTCTTCCTCGCTGCTGGCGCGCTCGTCGATCTGCGGTTCCTTCTCGCGCGCCTCGGCCAGGCTGATCCCAAGCTCGTTGGGCACCAGCTTGACGAACTTGTCGACGAACAGGTACGGCAGATCGAGCACGCGGCCGACGTCGCGCAGCACCGCTTTCGCCGCCATGGTGCCGAAGGTAGCGATCTGCGACACCGCCGCGTGACCGTACTTGTCCTTCACGTACTGGATCACCCGCTCGCGCCCGTCCTGGCAGAAGTCGATATCGAAGTCTGGCATCGACACCCGTTCGGGGTTCAGGAAGCGCTCGAACAGCAGGTCGTAGGCCAGCGGATCGAGGTCGGTGATGGAAAGGCTGTACGCGACCAGCGAACCGGCGCCGGAGCCGCGCCCCGGCCCCACCGGCACGCCGTTGTGCTTGGCCCAGTTGATGAAGTCGGACACGATCAGGAAGTAGCCGGGGAAACCCATCTGGATGATCGTCCCGAGCTCGAACTCCAGCCGCTCGGTGTATTCGGGCAACCTGGCGGCACGGATATCCGGGTCGGGATAGAGGTGGGCCATGCGCTCATGCAGGCCTTCGAAGGATCGCTGCCGCATGTAGTCGTCGAGACCCATGCCGTCCGGAGTCGGAAAGTCGGGCAGGCGGCTCTTGCCGAGCTCCAGCGAGAGGTTGCAGCGCTTGGCGATTTCGACGCTGTTGGCGAGCGCCTCGGGCAGGTCGGCGAACAACTCGGCCATCTCTTCCGGCGTCTTGAAATACTGCTCGGCGGTGAATGGCCGCGGCCGCCGCGGATCGCCCAGCATCATGCCCTCGGCGATGCAGACGCGCGCCTCGTGCGCCTTGAAGTCGTCAGGCAGCATGTACTGGATCGGATGGGTGGCCACCGACGGCAGTTTCAGCGCCGCACCGAGGTCGAGCAGACCGTCGATCAGGCGTTCGCCGTGCGGCTGGCCGAAGCGCTGCAGTTCCAGATAATAGCGCCCGGGAAACAGCGCGGCCCACGCTTCGGCCGCCGCGCGTGCGGCGTCCGGCTTGTCGTCGAGGATCGCCTGCGCGACGTTGCCGCTGTCGCCGCCCGACAGCGCCAGCAGGCCGTCGGTGCCGTCACGCAGCCAGGCAGGATCGATCTCGGCGCGGCCGCGATGGAGATTTTCAAGATAGGCGCGGGTGAGCAGTTCGCACAGACGGCGATAGCCTTCGCGATGCTGTACCAGCAGCAGCAGCCGCGAAGGGCGGCTCCTGTCCGCGGCGTTGGTCACCCACACGTCGCAGCCGAAGATCGGCTTGATACCGGCGCCGCGCGCGGCGCGATAGAACTTCACCCAGCCGAAGGTGTTCGACAGGTCGGAGAGCCCGAGCGCAGGCATGCCCGACTCGCGCGCGCGCTTGACCGCCTCGTCTACCCGCACCAGGCCATCGGCGACGGAATACTCGGTGTGCAGGCGGAGGTGGATGAAATGCGGGTCGGTCATGGGGCGAAAGCGGAAATGCAGCTCGCTATTTTAACGCCGCTGCGCGCGACCCAAAAACAAAAGGCAGCCGCAGCTGCCTTTCGTTTGGTCAAGCGCCGGTATTACCGGTATTTACCCGCAAGGGGCAGGCCGTGGTTGTCCTCGCAAGGAGGAGGCCATGACTGTAAAGCTGCTAAAGCAGCAACATTCATGCTCTAAAGCCGACAAGTCGGCAACAACCACGCTCAATTGGCGCGGCGCTTGAATTCGTTGGTGCGGGTGTCGATTTCGATCATGTCGCCGATGTCGACGAACGCGGCGACCGGCAGCTCGAATCCGGTGGGCTTGATGCGCGCCGGCTTCATCACCTTGCCGGAGGTGTCGCCACGCACGGCCGGCTCGGTGTATTCGACTTCGCGAACGACGGTGGTGGGCATCTCGACCGAGATCGCCTTGCCGTCGTAGAACACCACCTCGACCGGCATGCCGTCGTCGAGGTAGTTCAGCGCGTCGCCAAGGTTGTCGGCTTCGATTTCATACTGGTTGTAGTCGCTGTCCATGAACACGTACAACGGATCGGCGAAGTAGGAGTAGGTGCATTCCTTGCGCTCGAGGTTGACGGTTTCGAATTTGTCGTCGGCGCGGTAGACGCTCTCGGCACCCGAACCGGTGAGCAGGTTCTTGAGTTTCATTTTGACGACGGAGGAATTGCGGCCCGATTTCGAAAATTCGGCCTTTTGCACCACCATCGGGTCTTTCCCGACCATCACGACGTTGCCGGCGCGGAGTTCCTGTGCGATTTTCATGGATGTGTCCTGCTGCGAGAGCGCTATTAAGGATTTTAAGGGTTTGAGAAAACCCCGTATTTTATCTTATTTTCCGCAAAATCCACCAGCTTGTCGGTGAGCCGGCCGGCCAGCCTGAGGCGGTCGCACCAGGCCACCGCATGCGCCTCGATGACGGCCTGGTGCGACCGCCATATCGTCCAGCTGGCGGCCAGGCCCCCCGTATCCGGCATCCCGTTCCAGTGCCGCCACATTGCGCTCACCGCGTGCGCCGCGGCGCCATCCAGCCCCTCCGTGTAGTGCGCCAGCAGCGCGTTCGCCTTGTCCCAGTGCGCCGCGTCGGCCTGCGGATAGGCCTGCCACACCAGCGGGCGCGCCGCCCACTGCGCGCGCACGCAGGAATCCTCGCCGCGCACGAAATTCAGATCGCATGCCCACAGCAGATGGTCGTACCGATCCTGGTCCATAAACGGCAGGATGCGCAGTCGCAGGGCGCCGCGCCGATGCGATGCGCCTGCTTGTAAAGTTGTTACCGAAAGCCACGCCGCCAGTTGCGGAATGACCCGGCCTTCGGGCACCAGACAGGTGATGGGGCGCGAGTCGGCCGTCCAGGCATCGAGCAGGGCCGGCAGCGCCGGATTCTCGTAGGCGAACAGCGATACCCGCAATTCGCCCGGCTGCGGCGCCTGCAGCCCCAGTTGGCGCCAGAATGCGACGGTTCCGCGCTGCACGAACGCGGCGCGACGCGCGTCCAGGGCTGCCTCGGCCAGCAGGCCGCCGGTGTCCGGTGTGTAGCCGGGGAAGAAAAAAAAACGCGTCAGCGGCAGCTGCGGATGCGGCGACGGCAGGCCATGGTGTTCGGCCACCCAGGGCTCGGCGCTGAGATATTCGAGATTGATCCACACTGGCGGCGGCGACTGCTCGCTCATCGCCGCCAGATAGGCTTCAGGCAGGGCGCAGCCGAAGGCATCGATCACCACCTGCGCCGGCGCGGCTGCGACAAACGGCGTGCGCCACGCGCACACCGTCACCCCTTCGCAGGACTGCTCGGCCGCATTCGCATCGATCGCCGGCCAGATGCGCTGAAACGCATGCAGATCGTCCACCCACAGCCGCACCGCCAGGCCATGCTCGCTGACCAGCCCGCGCGCCAGTCGCCAGGCGATGCCGATGTCGCCATAGTTGTCGACGACCTTGCAGAAGATGTCCCAGGTGCGCATGCCGCGCATCCTACCGCATCGATTCGGGTGACTGCGGCGTGCCGGCGCGCCAGGCAGCATCTCCGCTTTCCCCCATTTCCGGAATCCCGGGTTGGCAGGAAACCACAGTCCGGCCAAGGCCATTGTTTTTTCACGCATTCCGCTTGAAAAAACATATTCCAGGTAGTAAAAAGCAGTAAGTTTGGTTTCAAGAACCGTAAAGGCTTGGCATTACCGCAGGAACATCACCGGGTAGCGCGCTTGAATTCAGACCGACGGCCAACAATTCCCGCCGTCACGTCATCCGCCAGCGCAATTGCGCTTATCGCGGTTATGTTGGGTATCACGCCAAGGAGGAAGTTTGAATGACAACAGGTACGGTCAAGTGGTTCAGCGACGCCAAGGGGTTTGGCTTCATCACCCCCGATGACGGTGGCGAGGATGTGTTCGCACATTTTTCCACCATCCAGTCCAATGGCTTCAAGACCCTGAAAGAAGGTCAGAAAGTCGCTTTTGAAGTCACCCAGGGCCCCAAGGGCAAGCAGGCTTCCAACATCCAGCCCCAGGATTGAGTACTTGGGCCAGGCAACAAAAAACCCCGCCAATGCGGGGTTTTTTGTTGCTGGATAAACAGTCTTACATCTTCGCGACCATCACCTCGGCAAACTGCGAGCACTTCACCTCGGTCGCGCCGTCCATCAGGCGCGCAAAGTCGTAGGTCACGGTTTTTTCGGCGATGGCTTTGCCCATGCTGGCGATGATGAGGTCGGCCGCCTCGATCCAGCCCAGGTGGCGCAGCATCATTTCCGCCGACAGGATCAGCGAACCCGGGTTGACGTAATCCTTGCCGGCGTACTTGGGCGCGGTGCCGTGAGTGGCCTCGAACATCGCCACGGTGTCGGACAGGTTGGCGCCCGGCGCAATGCCGATGCCGCCAACCTCCGCCGCCAGCGCGTCGGAGATGTAGTCGCCGTTGAGGTTGAGCGTGGCGATGACGTCGTACTCGTCCGGGCGCAGCAGGATTTGCTGCAGGAAGGCGTCGGCGATGACGTCCTTGATGACAATGCCGTTCGGCAATTCCATCCACGGGCCTTCGCCGATCATCCTGGCACCGAATTCGCGCGCGGCGAGCTCGTAGCCCCATTTCTTGAAGCCGCCCTCGGTGAATTTCATGATGTTGCCCTTGTGCACCAGGGTCACCGAGCGGCGCTTATTGTCGATAGCATACTGGATCGCCCTGCGGATCAGGCGTTCCGAGCCTTCGACCGACACCGGCTTGATGCCGATGGCCGAGGTTTCCGGGAAGCGGATCTTGGTCACGCCCATTTCCTTTTGCAGGAATTCGATGACTTTTTTCACTGCGTCGCTACCGGCTTCCCACTCGATGCCGGCGTAAATATCTTCGGTATTTTCGCGGAAGATCACCATGTCGACTTTTTCCGGCGCCTTCACCGGGCTCGGTACGCCGGTGAAGTAGCGCACCGGGCGCAAACACACATACAAATCCAGCATCTGGCGCAGCGCCACGTTGAGCGAGCGCATGCCGCCGGAAGTCGGCGTGGTGAGCGGCCCCTTGATCGAGATCACGTAGTCCTTCACCGCCTGCACGGTTTCCTCCGGCAGCCACTGGTCGCCACCGTAGACCTTGACTGCCTTCTCGCCGGCAAACACTTCCATCCAGGCGATCTGCTTCTTGCCGCCGTAGGCCTTGGCCACCGCTGCGTCGACCACGCGGCGCATCGCCGGGGTGATGTCGATGCCGGTGCCGTCGCCTTCGATGAAGGGGATGACGGGGGTGTCGGGAACGTTCAGCGTGTTGTCGGCGTTGACGGTGATTTTTTTGCCGGAGGCGGGAATCTGGATGTGCTGATAAGTCATGGGGGCGGCTCGTGTAACGTTAAAATGAGTGTTTTTCCGGAAGTTCGTCTTTCAGCGTGGCGCGATTGATCCTGCTCAACAAACCCTACGGCGTGCTGAGCCAGTTCACCCCCGAGGGGCGCTGGCAGGGTCTGCGCGACCACCTCGGCGTACCCGGCGTATATGCGGCCGGGCGGCTCGACGCCGACAGCGAAGGGCTGCTGATTTTAACCGATGACGGAAGCCTCCAGAGCCGCATCGCCGATCCCAGGCACAAACTGCCCAAAACCTACTGGGCGCAGGTCGAGGGTGCACCCGATGATGCCGCGCTCGAAACGCTACGCTGCGGCGTCGACCTCGGCGACTTCGTCACCCGTCCGGCGCAGGTGCGCCTGATCGACGAACCCGCCGGCCTGTGGCCGCGCAATCCGCCGATCCGCTTTCGCCAAGCCATACCGACCAGCTGGATCGAACTGATAATTACCGAAGGCAAGAACCGCCAGGTGCGCCGGATGACGGCCAGAATCGGCTTCCCCACCCTGCGCCTGATCCGCGCCGTCGTCGGCGAATGGACCCTGGGCGCGTTGCAGCCCGGAGAATGGAAGGAACTGCATGTCTGACATCTGGACCCCGCACGTGGTGGTTGCCGCCATCGTCGAGCGCGACGGCAAATTCCTGCTGGTGGAGGAGCACACCGCCGAAGGCCTGCGTCTGAACCAGCCGGCCGGCCACTGGGAGCGCGACGAAACCCTGCTCGACGCAGTGCGCCGCGAAGCGCTGGAGGAAACCGCGCACCACGTAGAACCGCTGGCGCTCCTGGGCTGCTACAGCACCCACTACCCGCGGCGCGACATCACCTATCTGCGCTTTGCCTATGTCTGCGAGGTCAGTGGCTTCGACGCCGGGCGCGCGCTGGACACCGGCATCGTACGCGCCGTATGGCTGACGCCGGAGGAACTCACAGCGCATCCCACGCCGCACCGCAGCCCGCTGGTGATGCGCTGCGTCGAGGATTACCTGGCCGGACGGCGCTTTCCGCTCGATTTCGTGAACCACGCATGAGCACGCGCGTCGTCGTCGGCATGTCGGGCGGGGTCGATTCCGCCGTCGCGGCCTACCTCTTGAAGCAGCAGGGCTACGACGTGCTCGGCGTCTTCATGAAGAACTGGGACGACGACGACAACACCGGGCAATGCACCGCGCGGCAGGATTTTCTCGACGTGCTGGCGGTGGCCGACGTGCTCGGCATCGAGGTCGAGGCGGTCAACTTCGCCGCCGAATACAAGGACCGCGTGTTCAGCTATTTCCTCGCCGAATACCGGGCCGGCCGCACCCCCAACCCAGACGTGCTGTGCAACGCCGAAATCAAGTTCAAGGCCTTCCTCGACGACGCCATCGCGCGCGGCGCCGAATACATCGCCACCGGGCATTACGTCGGCAAGGGCACGGACGCCGCCGACCGCGCCACGCTGCTGCGCGCTTTTGACACCAACAAGGACCAGAGCTATTTCCTCTACCGCTTGAGCCAGGCGCAGCTCCGCCCTGCCCTGTTTCCACTGGCCCATCTGCCCAAGCCCGACGTACGCGCGCTGGCGCAGAAGATCGGTTTGCCCAACGCCGCCAAAAAGGACAGCACTGGAATTTGTTTTATCGGCGAGCGCAATTTCCGCGAATTCCTCGAACGCTATCTGCCGCGCGACCCAGGTGAGATGAAAACGCCCGAGGGCCGCGTGGTCGGGCTACATCAGGGCCTGATGTATTACACCCTGGGGCAGCGCCAGGGCCTCGGCATAGGCGGGCAGAAGGACGGCAGCGACGAGCCGTGGTTCGTCGCCGCCAAGGACATGGCGAGCAACACGCTGGTCGTGGTGCAGGGGCACGACCACCCGCTGCTCAAGCGATCGACACTCGCCGCCGGCCAGCTCAGCTGGATCAGCGGCGTCGCCCCCGATCCCGAACGTGCCTACACCGCAAAGACCCGTTACCGGCAGACCGACGCTGCCTGCCGCATCACCACACTGGTCGACGACACACTGGAACTCGTGTTCGACGCCCCGCAATGGGCGGTCACGCCCGGCCAGTCGGTTGTTTTGTACGACGGCGAAGTCTGCCTCGGCGGCGGCATCATTATTTGAACCCGCTACAATTCACGCTTTCAAGCACCGCAGCCCATCATGTCGCACGACACCGCCCCCGCCGCCAATTTCATCCGCAACCTCATCGACGAGCAGAACGCCGCCGGCAAATGGGGCGGTCGCGTGGAGACGCGCTTTCCGCCCGAGCCCAACGGCTATCTGCACCTGGGTCACGCCAAATCGATCTTTTTGAACTTCGGCCTCGCGCGCGATTACGGCGGCGTCTGCCACCTGCGCTTCGACGACACCAACCCGGAAAAAGAAAGCCAGGAATATGTCGATTCGATTATCGAATCGGTGAAATGGCTGGGCTTCGACTGGGGCCAGCACCTCTATTTCGCGTCGAATTATTTCGACACCATGTACGCCTGCGCCGAATATCTGATCCAGTCCGGCCATGCCTACGTCGACTCGCTGTCCGCCGACGAGATGCGCACCTATCGCGGCACCTTGACCGAACCGGGCAAGGACAGCCCCTACCGCAGCCGCAGTGCGGAAGAGAACCTCGACCTGTTTCATCGCATGAAAACCGGCGAATTTCCCGATGGCGCGCACGTGCTGCGCGCCAAGATCGACATGGCCTCGCCCAACATCAACCTGCGCGACCCGGCGATTTACCGAATTAAAAGAGCGCATCACCACAACACCGGCGACACCTGGTGCATCTACCCGATGTACACCTATGCCCACCCGATCGAGGACGCAATCGAGCACATCACCCACTCGATCTGCACTCTGGAATTCGAGGATCAACGCCCGTTCTACGACTGGCTGCTCGACAAGCTGGCCGATGGCGGCTTCTTCACCCGTCCGCTGCCGCAGCAGATAGAATTCGCCCGCCTGAATCTGACCTACGTCGTGCTGTCGAAGCGCAAGCTGATCGAGCTGGTGGAAGAAAAACATGTCAGCGGCTGGGATGATCCGCGTTTACCCACCTTGGTCGGCGCGCGCCGTCGCGGCTATACGGCCGAAGGCTTCAAGCGTTTCACCGACCGCATCGGCGTATCCAAGTCCGACGGCTGGATCGACTACAGCGTGTTCGAAGAATGCCAGCGCGACACCTTGAACGACACCGCACATCGCCGCATTGCCGTACTCGATCCAGTCAAGCTCATCATCGACAACTACCCCGAGGCGCAGTCCGAAGAATGCTTCGCCCCCAACCACCCGCAGCAGCCCGACCTGGGTAAACGCACGGTGATGCTCTCCAGGGAACTATGGATCGAGCGCGAAGACTTCATGGAAACCCCGCCCAAGGGCTACTTTCGGCTCTACCCGCCGCGTCTCGACGCGTCGGGCATTATGCAGCCCGGTAACTCGGTGCGGCTGCGCTATGGCTACGTCATCACCTGCACCGGTTGTGACAAAGATGCCAACGGCACCATCACCGCCGTGCACTGCGACTACCTGCCCGACACCAAATCCGGCACGCCCGGTTCCGACTCGGTCAAGGTCAAAGGCAACATCCATTGGGTATCTGCAGTGCATGCCTACGAAGCCGAAGTCCGACTGTACGACCGCCTGTTCAAAACCGCCCAGCCGGGACAGGAAACCGGCAATTTTCTGGACGACATCAATACCGACTCGATACGCAGCATCCACGCGCAACTGGAATCCGCGCTGCAAGATGCTGCACCCGAAGACCGCTTCCAGTTCGAGCGGCATGGCTATTTTGTAGCGGATCGTATCGATTCAAGACCCGGCGCGCCGGTGTTCAACCGAACGGTGACGCTGAAAGATTCGTGGGTGAAAGCGGAGAAGTAAAGCTGGGGCTCGCAACCCTGTGAAGGCAAAGACCCCAGCAGAAATTCAGCGAACAACGAAAGCGTGGCTTTTGGCGGTGTGTTGGGATGATTTACCAGGCTGACTGGGCATAGAGTTGGAAGAATGTCCCATCAGGAAGAACGAATCCTCTTCAGCCAGTACCGCCCATCCCTCACGTTCATAGAACCGCTTCGCATTGACATTCGATTTGAACACTCTCAGCAACAGCGTTTTACCGTTGTCATGAGTTATCTCCAGAATTTGCGAAAGCACTTTTGCTCCGATTCCAGCAGATCGCGCTGAGGGCTTGAGAATCAACATTCGCAAATGGTCATGATTTTCATTTTGGTCGATTTGGAAATAGCCCAAAAGAGTCGAGCCAGACTCAATTACATAGGTCAAAGAAGATTGGAAGGCGCTGTTGAAGTCATTGTCCTGCCACGATTGGTCCCAACCCCAAATCGTCTCGATATGATTCCTCATCGCTTGTTCGTATAATTGGCGGATCGCGTCCCGATCTTGTGGCAGGGCAGCACGTGCGGCAATTTCCATGGAAACCCCTAAGGAAGCGCTGATTAATTCGATATGGCCGTCATTGCGAGCGCAGCGAAGCAATCCAGCGTATCGATCAAGTGGGCATTTCTGGATTGCCGCGTCGCTGCGCTCCTCGCAATGACAAATTAATCAGCGGTTCCCTAACGTCATATAGCCACTCTGGTCATTCAGCGTTAACGGTTCCAGGCTCGATTTGAATTTGGCGAGCCAACTCTCAGGCCGCCAGCGAATGCCCCTGCGTCTGATCGCCGATTCCCATCAACAGACCTTCGACGCTGATGTCTTCATCCAGCGCATCCCAGTGCAGCCCCGTGCCGTTGCCCGACATTTCGTATTGCAAGCGCTGCTCCGCGTCGCCCGCAACAGGCGCGGGAAATAGGCGAGGGGCACGCCGAGTTTTTGTCCGTCTGACAAATCCACCCACATCATCGATTCGTCGAAGTCGAGCCTAGTCGCCGAAATGTTCATGCCATGCCCTTTCAATCTCGTCTCTGTGCATTTCCACGATCTGCGCCAAACTGTTCACTTCCTTGCCGGTGAAGCCCTGATTGTTTGCGAGGCCTACGGACTCAACCAGAACTTCGCGCGGCTGCCCTCCTTGCGTATGTGCACATGGATCGGTTCCCGAGGACTGCCTTCGTTGGAGAAGAAGAAAAAACGATAACCCTCGAACAGGAAAATGGTCGGCATGGCCGGATGTTAGCGCATCGCTTCCCGTTTTGCCCGCCCGCTACGCGCTTCAGTCCTTGAAACGCGCGGCAAACTTCGCCTGCGCCTTCGCGACCTTCGGCGCAACCACAAACTGGCAGTAAGGCTGGTTGGGATTCTGGTCGAAGTAGCCCTGGTGGTAATCCTCGGCAGGGTAAAACGTCTCCGCCTCGGTGACTTCGGTCACGATGGGGGCATCGAACTGTTTGGCTGCAGCGAGTTCGACGATGATAGATTCGGCTTCGGCCTTCTGCTCCGGCGTGTGCCAGAAAATCGCCGAGCGATACTGGGTGCCGACGTCGTTGCCCTGTCTGTTCAGTTGCGTGGGATCGTGCAGGGTGAAGAAGACTTCAAGCAGCTCGCGATACGAGATCGCGTCCGGGTCGAAGCGCACCTGCACCACTTCGGCGTGGCCGGTGTCGCCGTTACAGACGTCCGCATAGGTGGGGTTCTCCGTGCGCCCCCCCATGTAGCCGGACACCGCGGATTCGACGCCGCGCAGCTGGTTAAACACCGTTTCGAGGCACCAGAAACAGCCTCCTGCCAGAGTCGCTACCGCGTAAGCCATGTCTCTTCTCCTTTACTAATGCCGCATGTCATCGCGAGCCCGCAGGGCGTGGCGATCCAGCAACAGGACACGCACACTGGATTGCTTCGGCTTCGCCTCGCAATGAACTGTGCTTCTCGTCAAGCATATTCTGTCGAAAAAGGCGCATTGGTCGTTGCCACCGCGAAGGCCTGCCTCAACAATTTATGCGCAATTGCGACGTTGATGACCTTCGGCGGCT
>Ga0307376_10000263_pt1 | contig 70604 bp, 55 predicted proteins | sample TR2MG_FD_202536 | JGI IMG/M metagenome (GOLD analysis project Ga0307376, IMG submission 202536) | Soil microbial communities from Risofladan, Vaasa, Finland - TR-2 | ecosystem: Environmental > Terrestrial > Soil > Coastal area > Acid sulfate soil | place: Finland: Risofladan, Vaasa | collected...
GGCCCTCCGCTCCCAGCACCCACTGAGCAAACTCGCGCGCCTGGCCGGCCGGTTCGCCCACGGTCGCCAGGTAGAGCGGACGCCAGAGCGGATAACTCCCGTCGGAGATCGCAGCACGGGCCGGCAGTACCCCCTCCACCGGCAGCACCCGCAGGCCATCCGCGGACGGTTCCTCGAGCCGCAGCGTGGAGACGTAGCCGATCGCTCCGGGCGTGCGCGCCACGTACTCGACGACGGCCCGGCTGGAGGGCATGACTACCGCGGTGAGGGCAACGTCACGGCCGCCCAAGACGACGTTTTCGAACACAGCGCGGGTGCCGGAACCCTGCTCGCGGCTGACGACCGACAATACGACCCCACCCCACTCCTGCACCTGGCCACGAAAGACCGCCTGCAACTGGGCCAGGCCCGTCTCGCTGAACGGCGTGGCGGGATGGACGACGACGGCGACGCCATCGCGGGCGAACGGCTGCGACCACAGCGCACCTGGCTCGGCAGTCGCAGGGAGCCACGAGAGCAGTGCCAGGTCGGCCTCACCTTCCTGCAGCGTCTCCTGGGCCACCGCCGAGTTGAACACCTCGACCTCGGCCGTCACCCAGGGGTGCGATGCTTCGTATGCGGCCATCAGTTCCCCCACCAGCGGCTCGCAGGAATCGGCGGCCACCAACCGCAGGGTAGCGGACTGGCGGGTGACGGTGAAGGGTTGGGCGGTGCAGGAGAGCAGGAGGAGCAGGAGGCTGCAGACAAGAAGATGAAAGGCGAATGGAGAATGGAGAATGGAGGACAGAGATTGGAGATTGGAGACTGGAGATTGTAGATTGGGAAATGGTGAGTACAACATGGCAAGGTGTATTATACCGCGTGTGTGAGGGACAAACAAGTCAGGCCGGTGAAGTTTAGGAATTGGGCCTTGCTCAGCACTGGCAAAGCATGGTATAATGCTGGTGTCTGACGACGGCATTACGAACAGACCCAGCACCTCGTCACTGGGCACTGGCTTTGGCTTCGCTTATCAGGGCGGGAGGAGGTAATCTATGAACACATCACGTCGCAATCGTCTCGTCGCTGCGGCCGCCATCGGCATCTTGTCTCTGATCGTCGTGGCCGCCGCCCTTGTTTTGCCTGCCAGGACGCTGGCCCAGGCTGGCGAGTTCGACCGGGCCCAGGCGGGCCTGGCCCAGGCCGGCACGCCACCGTCGCCGCCACCCCCACTCCACCTGAATCCGGCGACTCCCACCCCCGAACCGGGTGCGCTCCAGGCCGGCGCCAGCCCCCAGGCCGGCAGCAGCGACCTGGAGGTCATCCCCTTCCGGCCTCACATCACGTTGCGCAGGGGCGAGGCACCGCACGTGGCCACCGCTCAAAAGGCGGCCGGTGCGGCCGCGCCCGACAACCTGAAGCGGCCGGCAGAAGAAACCACAGGCCCGCAGGAGGCCTACCAGGCCCCTGACGTTCAAGCGTTGCTGGCCCCCATGGGCTGGACCCAGGTGGGCTACGAAGGGTTCGAGGGGGCCTTTCCTTCGGCCGACTGGACCCTCGAAGACCTGAGCACCGACGGCTACGAGCGCCTCTGGGGTGACACCAGCTACTATCATCAAGTTGGCAACTGGTCGGCCTGGCCGGCAGCGCGGGGCGCCGACGCCCTGAATCCGTACACCGATTGGTACACTGACAACATAGATAGCTGGATGGAGTACGGGCCGCTCGACCTCAGCAACATGGCTGACGTCTTCGTCAGTTTTGGCCTGTGGTACGACACCGAGCCTGAATGGGACTGGGTGTACTTTTGCGCCTCGACCGACTTTGTCAACTATAGCTGCGACTACTGGTCCGGTTATTCCAACGGATGGACCGACCAGGCCTACTGGCTGACCTCTTACGCAGGCTACTCGCAGGTCTGGCTGGCCTGGGTGTTCGAGAGCGACGCGAGCATCAGTTGGGGCCTTTATGAAGGGCCATTCGTGGACGAAATCTACGCGTGGGGCGACGACCTCAGCGCCCCTCCGCCCCCGCCCTCCACGCCGGATCCGGCGGGTGAACTGCTCCAGAACGGCAGTTTCGAGACCGGCGACCTGACCTACTGGGACAGTTACAGCCCAAGCAGCGTGGTGGCTGCGGAAGACCCGGTGGCCCAACGGCCTGCACTGCTACCGGATGCCAGCCGCAACCCAGGCTCGCCCAGCCCACAGGCATTTGACGGCATCTCGAGCATCTCAGAAGTCGTGGTGACTGATGCCAGTGCCGTGGATGGGTTGTATTCCGCCTACCTGTGGCGGGACGGCACCGGAAACGACTACCTGTACCAGGCCTTCGACGCGCCTTCTGGCGTCACCGACGTCGTCATCAACTACTGGTTTGCGGTGACGACCCAAGAGACAGCCGTCGGCCGAGACTTCTTCTGTGCCAGCCTGCGCCCGGCGGATCTCAGCACGATCTGGATAGACCTGGGATGCATAGATTCTGCCGATGTCCGCAACTACAACTACTGGCAAGAGACCCTATATGTCCTGAGCGACGACGAAGTGGCTCTGGTTGCCGGCCACTCGGCCGCTCTCGTGTTTGAGATGTACAATACCGGGGCAGCCGGGACCTGGACCGCCGGCTGGGTAGATTACGTACGGGTCTACGCTACCGGCAGCAGCGGGACGGGAGAAGCCTTAGACCCCAACGAGCCCAACGACGACGCGGGCAGCGCTACCGCCATCTCCTGTGGCCAGACCATCACCACCGGCGTCATCGGCGACGCGCTGGGCGGCTACGACGTGGACTGGTACAGAGTGAACAACGTGCCCGCAGGCCGGCTCGACGTGGACATCACAGCCAGAACCAAAATGCCACCGTCGGCGCTCGACTCGGTGGTCGAACTGTGGAACGGCGCGGTGACCCACATAGTAGCTGAGAACGACGACGACGGCGTCACGTTCGACTCGTACGTCGTGTACACCAATACGGCAGCCAACGCCACCTTCTACGTCAGCGTAGAATCGTACTCGGGCCAGGGCAGCGCCGACTCGTTCTACGACCTGACGGTGCAGTGCGCTGGTGCGGGCGGCGGCCCTCCCGATAGCGGCAACGAGGTGCCACCAGACTACGCGGACGCCTGGACCGTGATACTCTACCTCAACGCGGAGGACTCCAACTTTGCCCCGATCCTGACCCAGTACCGGGAAGATATCGAGTCGTTCATCGGCGGCAAGAGCAGTTTCCTTAACGTCGTGATCCTCTACGATGGCCCCGGCACCAACGACACGACCCGTTACCTGGTCCAGCCCAACGGCAACTATACAACCGGGACGAACCGGTGGAACGTGGGCGAACTCAACATGGGAGACCGCGACACGCTGGCCACCTTCGCCACCTGGGCCATGGACCAGTACCCGGCCGACCACTACTACCTGTCCGTTGACGATCATGGCAATGGGGCATACGGCATCAGTTGGGACCCCAACTCCGGCAACGATCAACTCACCCCGCCGGAACTGTACGAGGCGCTGAAGAGCGCGACCCGCAACGGCCAGCGCAAGATTGACATCTTCGACTACGAAGCCTGCCTGATGGGACTGGCCGAGAACGCCTACGACCTGCGGGAATGGGTGAATTACGTGGTCTTCTCCGAGCAGATCAGTTGGGGGCTCGACACCTACCCGCGCTATTTCAGCGACCTGGCAGCGACCGACACGCCGCTCGCCGTCGGCCAGCGCATCGTGGAGCGCTACCACGCCGAAGCGCTGGTGGCCGATGGCCATGGCTACCCGCACACCATCTCACTGATAAACACCAGCAAGATGGAAACCGTCCGCAACGCAGTAAGCAGCTTTGGCGACACGATCCGGGCCGCGAATACTCCGGCCCAGATCAAGACTGCACGCGACGCCTCGCAGGCCTTCGCGGCCGACATGGCAGCCACCGACTACCGGCGGGCCGAATACATAGACTTGTGGGACCTGGCCAATGAGGCTGGTGCCAGAGGGTTGGCGCCCACACAGGCAGCAGCCGTCAAGTCTGCCGTCACCGATGCCGTCGTCCGCGAGCGACACGCCAGCGGCGGTGCCAGCGGTTACGTCTGGGATCACAGCGGCGCACACGGCCTCTCGATCTACTATCCCCCCTCAGAGTCGTCCAGCGCTTTCAGCAGCTACGTGGCGCCAACGATTTACCAGATGAGCCAGGATGGTACCTGGGACGAGTTTCTGAACTGGGCCTTGCCCAGCCCGGACAGCCGGCGTGGCATGAGCGCCAACCGCGCCACGATCAAGTTGCTCGGCGGCGACGCCTACGCCGACAAGTACGTCTATCTGCCGGTGGTGTTGCGGCAACGCAACTGATTCCGTTGCCTTGGTGTGGACTGACAAAAAGCAGACCCAGTGGTGAGCGGGTCTGCTTTTTACCTGCTGTGAGAAACCAGGCATGGCTGACTTGATGCGCACGCTCGCGGCTTACGTCCCGCCCGACGTCGTCCGCGCCACGCTAAACGAGGCGCAGCCCGCACCTCCCACGGAGGCCCGGGCCGAGCGCTGGCCGGCGGCGGTGCTCTTCGCCGACGTCTCTGGCTTCACCCCGCTGACGGAAGCGCTGGCGCAAAGGGGCTCGGAAGGGCCGGAGGAACTGACGCGCCTGCTGAATGGTTACTTTAGCCGCATGATCGCCCTCGTCGAGGAACATGGGGGTGAGGCAGTCAAATTCAGCGGCGACGCCATGACGGTCGTTTTTCCGGCCCTCCAGGAAGGCCTGAGCATCGCCACGCGCCGGGCGTCCCAGGCCGCCGAGGCGATGCAGGCAGGGATGGGTGAGTTTGCCGCGCTGGCGACCAGCGCCGGCCCGGTGGCCCTGGGGATGAAGATCGGCATCGGCGCGGGCGAGGTCCTGGCCGCCCGGATAGGCGGCGTGGGCGGCCGTTGGGAATACGTCATCGCGGGCGATCCGCTGCGCCAGATCGCCCTGGCCGAGCACCAGGCCCGGCGGGGGGAGGTCGTCCTCAGTCCAGAGGCGGTGGCCATCGTGGCCCCCCACGCCGTCGCCCCTCATCCTCTACCTCAGCCGGACTGGGCAGGCGTTCAGGACCCCCAGGCAGTGGAAGCAGTCCTGCGGTGCTACGTCCCCGGCGTGGTCAGCGCCTGGCTGGAAGAAGCGCTGCACGAATGGCTGGCCGTGTTGCGGCCGATGAGCGTGCTGTTCATCGGCATCTCCGGCATTGACTATGCGCAGGCCGGTGCCGTCGAACGGCTGCACGCCTTCGTACGTACCGCTCAGGAAGTCATCCAGCGCTACGAAGGCAGCATGAACAGACTGGCCGTGGACGACAAGGGGACCGTCTTGCTGGCCCTGTTCGGCGCACCTCCCCACGCCCACGAGGACGACCCAGAGCGCGCCTTGCGTTGCGCCCTGGACCTGCAGGCACTGGCCAGGAACCAGGGGGTCCAACTGGCCATCGGCGCGACCACGGGGCGCGTGTTCGCCGGTCCCGTCGGCAGCGAAACCCGCCGCGAGTACACCGTGATGGGGGACACCGTCAACCTGGCGGCCCGCTTGATGGGAGTGGCCGGCGAGGGCCAGGTGCGCTGCGACTATGAAACCTATCGGAACGCGCGCAGCCGGCTGACCTTCGACCTGCTCCCCCCTGTCCGCGTCAAGGGCAAGGCGGGGCTGATCCGCATCTACCGGCCCACGGGCGAGGCCGGCAGAGAGGTCAGAGAACGCAAGGAGGAGGCTCGGGGCGCGCTGGTGGGACGGCGGGCCGAGGTGGCCCGGCTGGCCGCTGGCCTGGACGACGTGCGGGCCGGGCGCAGCCGCATCCTGCTCATCGAAGGGGAGGCCGGCATCGGCAAATCGCGACTGGTGGAGGAGTTGGCGCGCTTGATGCAGGAGCGCGGTGTAGCGGGGCTGCTGGGGATGGGGCGCAGCATCGAGCAACAGACCCCCTACCGGGCCTGGCGTGGCATCTTTACCTCCTACTTCAACTTGGAGGAGGTGGACGACCCGGCGGAACGGCAGCGCCGGGTCCAGGCGCACGTGCACGACGTGGCCCCCGACCTGGTGGAGCGCACCCCTCTGTTGAACGACGTGCTGAACCTGGGCCTGCCGGAAAACGAGCTGACCGGCTCGCTGGACCCTCACCTGCGGCACGAGAGCCTGATCTCGCTGCTGCTGGCGCTCTTGCGTGCCTGGGCCGCCGAGAGGCCGCTGGTGCTCGTCCTGGAAGACGCCCACTGGCTGGACACGCTGTCGTGGGACCTGACGGTCCAGGCGGCGCGCGCGCTGACGGTCGCGCGCGTGCCGCTGCTGCTGGTGGTCGTCACGCGGCCTATGGAAGGCGAAGCCCAGCGCATGGAACCGCAAATCCTGGCTGGCATGGCCGAGACGGAGCGCTTGCCGCTAGGTTCCCTCTCGCCGGACGAGACACTGGCCTTGGCCGCGGCCCGGCTGGGCGTGGCTGTTCAGGAGCTGCCGGAAGCGGTGGCCGGGTTGGTGCGCACGCGGGCCGGCGGCAACCCGTTTTTCGCCGAGGAACTGGTGTACGCGCTGCGCGACAACGGCCTCATCGCGGTGGAAGCGGAGGATGGCAAGAAACACTGCGTCGTGCGCGGCGACCTGGAGCGGGCGGCCCAGGCGCTGCCCGACACGATCCAGGGCCTCGTGCTTTCCCGCATAGACCGGCTGCCACCCGAAGAACAGTTGACGCTCAAGGTGGCGGCCGTCATCGGGCGCACCTTCGCCTACACTCCCCTGCACGATACACTCGGCGAGCACATGGAGATCACTCACCGGTTGCTGAGAGTCTACCTCGAAGACCTGGACCGCCTGGACCTGACGCCGCTGGAGGCCCCAGAACCGGAACTGACCTACATTTTCAAGCACATCATCACCCAGGAAGTGGCCTACGAAACGCTGCTGTTCGCCCAGCGCCGGCAACTGCACCGCGCGGTCGCCCTGTGGTACGAACGCACCTTCGGCAGCCCCGGCCAACCGGCAGCGGAAGGATTGGAGTCGCCGCTGGCTCCCCACTACCCGCTGCTCACCTATCACTGGCACCAGGCCGGGGACGAAAGCCGCGAACGGCATTACGCGGGCCTGGCCGGCAAATGGGCAGCGGCGCAGTTTGCCAACGTGGAGGCGGCAGGCTATCTCAGCCGCGCGCTCGTCCTCACCCCCGAGGCCGACCTGGCGACGCGCTACGATCTGCTGCTGGCGCGGGAAGCAGTGAACGACTTGCGCGGAGAGCGGGAAGCCCAGGCCCGGGACCTGGCAGCCCTGGCGGCCCTGGCCGGGCAGGCGCACGATCATGGCTGGGGTGCCACGGTCGCTTTGCGCCAGGCGGACTATTACGAGGCCACCAGCGAGTACGCGCGGGCACTGGAAGCCGTGCAGCGGGCCATCGCGCACGCGGCAGAGACGGAGGAACTGGCAGACGATGCCGAAGGCTACATCGCGTGGGGCAAGATACTGTGGCGGCAAGGGGATTACGATGCGGCACGCCGGCCACTGGAGCAGGCTCTGGATATAGCAAGCGCCACCGGCAATCGCCCCAGCGAAGCCAAGAGCCTGCAAGCGCTCGGCAACGTCTACCTCTACCAGGGCAACTATCCGGCGGCACAAGAGCACTACTGGCGTGCGTTGGAATTGTGCCGCACCATCGGCCACCGGCAGGGGGAAGCGGACAATCTGATCAGCCTGGGCATCACTCATTACGAGTTGGGCGACTATTCAGTCGCACGCGACTACTACGAACGGGTGCTGTCTATCTTTCGCACTATCGGCGACCGGCGGGGCGAGACGTTCGCCCTCAACAACCTCGGCACCGTCTATTGCGACCTGGGCGACTATGCGGCAGCGCGGGACTACCACCAGCAGGCGCTCGACATCCGCCTGATTATCGGCGACCGCTGGGGAGAGGCCAATAGCCTGGTCAACCTGGGCCTGGTCTACCACGGGCTGGGCGAGGACGAAGACGCTCGCAAACACTGCAAGCGGGCGCTAACCATCCAGCACGAGATCGGGGACCGGCGCGGCGAGGGCTACAGCCTGACCTACCTGGGGCACGCCCTGGCGGACCTGGGTGAACTGGAGGCCGCCGCTCAAGTCTACGACGAGGCACTCCACCTGCGCCGCGAGTTAGGCCAGCCCAGCCTTGCCATAGATGACCTGGCCGGCCTGGCCCGCGTGCGCCTGGCCCAGGAGGACAGACAGCGGGCACTCGAGCACGTAGAGGAAAGCCTGGCCTGGATCGAGGCCAACGGCACGCAGGGCATCGAGTACCCCCTCCAGGTGTACCTGACCTGCTATACCGTCCTCAGCGCGACCGCGCGGGGAGATGCATCCGCCATCGAACGCGCACGCGCGATCCTTTCAAACGCCCACGCCGCCCTGCTGGCCCAGGCCGCGGGCATCAGCGATCCCGCCCTCCGGCAGACGTTCCTCGAGGGCGTGAGAACCAACCGGGAGATCAGGGCGACCTGGGAGGCAGCACACGCCTCACCCTGAGCGGCCCGCGCCTACAATCCCCGCACCAACGCCACCAGCAGGCAGGCGAGGCCGGCAACCGCGCAGTAGACCGCGAAGGGGTAGAGGCGGCGGCGCTGCAGGTAGCGCAGCAGGAAGTAGATACAGCCGAAACCGACCAGGCTGGCGGCCAGGAAGCCGGCGACGAGCGCCGGTGCCTGCGCTGCCAGGCCACCCACCTGCGCCAGGTCCACCAATTTCAGCAACCCCGCGCCGAGGATGATGGGAGTGGCCAGGAGGAAACTGAAGCGGGCGGCTTGCTCCCGCTTCAATCCCCGCGCCAGCCCGGCCGCGATGGTCGCGCCGGAACGGGAGAGGCCGGGCAAGATGGCCAGCGCCTGGGCCAGCCCCACCAGCAGCGCATCGCGCCCGGTGAGCGTGTCCAGGCCGCGCTCGCGGCGGCCGAACCGCTCGCTGGCGGTCAGCAGCGCCGCCGTCACCAGCAAGAAAGCGGCGGCCGTCACAGGCCGGGCGAAAAGCCCCTCGAAAAAGCCCTCCAGCAACCAGCCGGCCAGCACCCCAGGCAGCGTGCCCAACAGGATCAGCCAGGCCAGGCGCGCCTCCGCCTGCTCGGTCGAAGGCGGAGTAGCAGCCTGGGGCTCGGAAACGCTTTCATCCGCCTGCGCCCGGCGCACCCTGGGCCGGACGAGCACAAGCAGGGAGCGCAGCGCCGCCCGGATGAGGGCCACCCAATCGCGCCAGAAGTAGACGACGATGGCCAGCGCGGTGCCCCAATGCACGAGGGCGTCGAAGGCCAGGTCCGGTGCGGGCCAGCCCAGAAGCCAGGGCACGAGCACCAGGTGGCCGGAACTGCTGACCGGCAGAAACTCGGTCGCGCCCTGAAGAATGCCGAGGAAGAATGCTTGGATGAGATTCACGGTTGTTGCTCCTGGTTATTGGAGATTAGAGATGGGAGATTGGAGAAACGCGGGATCGAGCTCCAGACGGGTGAGGATGGCGGCGGCGGCCTGGGGGCCGGCGGGCCTCACGCGACCTCGCTCCGCTACGGTGGGGAATGCTTCGACCGCCACGATGCGGTCGCGCTGCACGGTGATGCGTAGGACAGCCCCCCAGCGGCAGTCGGCCGGATAGGGCTGGTCAAACAGAAAGTTGCCCAGGCTGTACGCGACCAGCGCCTGGCCCACCCACTCCACCCGCTGCGGGACGTGCGGCCCGTGACCGACGATGAGATCGGCTCCCGCCTGTGCCAGTTCTCTGGCGATGGCCCGTTGGCGCAAGGTAGGTCCGGCCTGATATTCGGCTCCCCAGTGGACGGAGACGACGACCAGGCCGGCCCGCTCCGCCGCGCTCGCCACCGCCCTGGCTGCCGCGTCCACGTCGAGGGGCGCCACGCTATCGTCGAACGCCAGTAAACGGTAAGTGGGTAGATGGGTAAATGGGTAGATGCGTAGGTGGTTCAGCGGGGAAGCGGCGTCCCAATCTACGAGTTTACCAGTTTCCCAGTTATCAACTGCGACAATGCCGGACGTGCGCAAGGTGTCCACTGTCTCCTGTAGCCCGGCTCCACCGCCGTCCAGCGCGTGGTTGTTGGCCAGGGAGACCACGTCGAAGCCGGCTGCCCGCAGCGCAGCGACTGCCTCCCGTGGTGCCTGCAGGTCATACTTCCCCCCCTCTTGTCCCCCCCAGCGGGGGGGATGCCTATCCCGTCCCCCCCAGCGGGGGGGATTGAGGGGGGGAGGAACTGCCGCCAGTGGTGATTCCAGGTTGGCGAAGGCCAGGTCGGCTTCGGCCAGCCAGGGTCGGACGCCAGCAAAGGCTGCGCTCCAGTCTCCGTCCAGCGCCTGTACTACTCCCCGCCCCAACATCACGTCGCCGACGAAGACCAGGGTGGTCATAGGTGGTGTAGGCTCCCCGGGTAACGTCAGGAGGGAGTAGATGAGGAAGGAGTAAATGAGGAATGAGCGTACAGTGCTCGACTGCCTCACTCCCCTTCCTCATTCCTCATTCCTCATTCCTCATTTACTCATCTACTATCCTACTTACTGATGAAACTCCCGGTCCACGCCGGCTGCTCGGGCGCTTCACCCGCTGCCAGCATGGCCCGCCAGGCCTCGTCGGTCAACCGGTCGCTGACGGGCCAGGCGAACTCGTAGTAGGAGAAGACGCCGCCTTTGGCCAGGTGCAGGCCGCCGTCGCCATCCGGCACGACCGTATAGATCTCGAACACGCGGCCGATGGCTTCCTCCAGCACATCATTGGGGGGAGCCGTCGCCACGTCCGCCACCAGCGCCGCCTGCTCGTCCTCCTCAAAGTACGGGCTGCCCTCGCCCTCCTGGTCGGCCGCGGCGAAGGTGATCGCCTCCAGTTCGCCGCCGTAGAACTTGATGCGCTCATAGTCGTCGAGAGTCAGCGGTTGGCCGGCCAGTTCCCGCTGGGCCACGTCGAGCAGGAAGGTGAGCAGATCGTCCAGCCGCATCAGGTTGGCATCCGTGTTGGGAGACAGCAGGTTGCGGCTCTGCAGCCCATCGCGCGTCATGCGGGTGAGCGCCAGCAGGCGGGCGTAGGCCTCCGGGTTCGGCTCGACCCACCCGTGGGGCGGCTCCGGCGGCGGGCCACCACCCAGTTCCGCCATAGACTGCTTGGCGTACAGGATCGTATCGTGCTTCAATTCGGTCCAGGAGCCCAGCGCGGTGTGCAGGTCCTTGCGCGTCCAGGCCTGCGTCTGCATGAAGGCTGGATACTGGGAGCCCTTCGCTTCCAGGAGCGGCCCGAAGGAGTAGAGCCAGGTCCAATACAGGTTCTGCGTCCAGGAGTCCATCTGCAAGGCCGAGATTTCGGCGCGCACCTTGGCCATCTGCTCCGGGTAGTTGGCGTAGGCGGTCTCGCCCATCTCGTCGAGGATGGCGTAGGCTTCCTCGGAGCCCAGGGCAGCCATCACGTCGAGCCCCTTGGGCAGCCAGCGGGCCTGGCCAATCGTACCGACGTTGCGCCAGGTGAGTTGGCCAAAGATGTACCCATCCAGGACGAAGCGCTGGCCCATAAAGCGGAAGCCCTGCGTCACCTGTGCCTTGTCCTCCCAGATGTAGACCCACATAGAGTTGATCTGGGGCGGCGGAAGTTGGCGGGCGGCCTCGACGAAAACGGCGAGCCTGGCCTCGTCAGCGATGGCGGTGGCGGGAGCATCGGGGCCGAAGACGGCGTCCCACAGCGCGCCGTACTCGTGGAAGCCCAGGTCATCGGACTTGCCGACGATGAAGACGGTGGGGTCGTAGACGCGCGCCCACACGCCGGCGGCCGGCTGGCCATCCACCATCGTATTGCGCAGGACGTAGGTGACGAGGAGCGCCATGCGGGTCTCGGTGGGCTTTTGCAGCCGCATGTTGATGCGGCCATACCACATCATGGTGCGGAAGTAGCGCTCCAGTTGCTCGCTGCGCGTATAGTGGCCGCGGGGGACGTACTGGGAATAGTCCTCGCACATGCAGGGCTGGTCCAGGCACTCCGGCGGCGGATTGGTATCGCACGGATCGCAGTCGGCGGGGCAATCGGCGCTAAAGATGGCGCTGGGGCCAAAACCCACGTGCCCCTCGATGAAGCCCAGCTCCTCTTGCACCAGGTCGGCCACCTCCGGCGGGGTGACTGCCTGGGGGTTGATGAGCGCCTCGGCCACGGCGAAGTAGGCAACGACGCGGCGCGCCACCTCTTCCAGTTCCGTACCCTGCAGTTGAGCGTAGAGGTCCCGGGCCGACTGGAGGCAGGCAGCGGTGAGCGAGCGGACGTCCGGCTCGAAATACTCCCGTTCCAGGTCGCGCAGCATCTTGTCGAAGATCAGATGGTAGACGTGGTACACAGAGTCGGTGGTGACGAAGACGGGAAGTTCCTCGTAGCGGGCGCTCTCGTACAGTTGGAAGAACTCTAGCCACTCGGCCGGCCCGACGACGAAGCCGTTCTCGGTCAGGAGCGCGCCCTGTGCATCGCCGAAGGCGAACTGGCCATAGTTGCCGAGCGCCGCCAGGTCTACCGGCAGGGCATACCCTGAGTAGGCCGGAGGCAGTTGGACCGCGATCTGCGGGTAGGCGGCGAAGCCCGGCCCGCGCACGTCGGGTGGCGGTGCAGGCGTAGGGCCGGTCGGCTGGGTCGGAATGGCCGTGGCAGTGGCAGGAGATGGAACGGCCGTCGTCGGGGGGAGTGTCGGCGTAGGTACCGGTGCATTACAGGCCAACATCGCCACGACGAGGGCCAGAACGACAACGACAGGCTTGGGTTTCATAACGATCTCCTTTATGACACAGGGCGATTGATACGAAAGAGTTGACCAGAAAGCTGGGGTTGTGACTCAATCGCCGCGTGGATTCGGTGGGCCAGGCCCACAAAGTCTATGTCGAAGGTACACACAACTCGATCTCATCACGATGCGCGCGAGCATACGCCCAGGCATTCGCCAGGTCTTCGGCACGTAGCGTAGGATAGCACCGCAGCAAGTCGGCTTCGCTTGCTCCCAAGCGCCTGGCCTGCACCAGCACCCAGACCGGTATACGAGTACGAACAATGCACGGCTCTCCTCCACAGACACCCGAAACACTGTCAATTCCGGGAAAGGCATCGCCGAGATCACGCACTACCCACTGAAGCACCTGCGCCTTTTCTGCCCGCGTCATCACGGACAGAAGTCTCTTGGCTTCCTGAAGCACTTCCATCGGTACCTCCTGACCCTTACTCACCGCACTGCGATGTCCAGTATACCGCCATTGTACCGGCCGGTCAAGCAGAGTTGGCGGAAGAGGCCGGGGGGTGAACGCCATTCCATGGTGAACCCGAACCCATTCCACTGCCAGACGTCCACGCGGGTGGCAGGGCCGGCGCGCCCGCTGGCATAGTCCCCTTCCAGCGTCGCTACCTCGTTGTACCCATCCCTGTCCACGTCCCCCACCGCCAACGCCAGCAGCGGCACGGGCAAGGCAGACCCGGCCCAGATTTCGCGCCCGGTGGAGGGTTCGAGCAGGATGAGATGGCAACTATCGCCCGCCGCGTCGTGAAAATCCGCGATGGGACTGGGAACCGGGCTCCAACGCTGGGTGGGCCAGTCGCGCCAGGGCCGCCAGACCAGGAGCACCCATTCGGGCTCCCCATCGCCGGTGACGTCGGCCAGCACGGAGGTCGTGACGTACCATTCAGGAGGAGTGACAAGAGGACAAGGGGACAAGGAGACAGGGAGACAAGGAGAGGGGGAGAGGGAAGAAGGGAGTGGGACGAAGGGGCCGTTGCGATAGGCGTATAGTTGCCAGGGGGGGAAGGGGGCGGAGCAGGGCAACAGGGTCAGGACGGCAATGATGGCTGCGGCCGCAATGCGTAATGCGTCATGCGTAATCCGTAATCCGTAATCCGTAATCCGTGATCCGTAATCAGCCATGCGCTATCCGCTACGTGCCATTTGTCATTTGTCGTTTGCTCATTTGTTCATTGTTCATTGCTTCATTGTTCATTCCTCGCCAGAACGCTTCTCGATATGCCTGGAATTCCCCGGCCAGGATGGACTGCCGGATTTCGCGGGCGATGGTGAGCATCAGGTGCAGGTTGTGGAGGGTGAACAGGGTGTGGCCCAGGATCTCATCGGCGGTAGTCAGGTGGCGCAGGTAGGCCCGGCTGAAGTGGGTGCAGGTATAACAGGTGCAACCCGGCTCCAGCGGGGCAGGATCGTCGGCGAAGCGCGCGTTGCGCAGGTTGAGCCGGCCGGTGCGGGTCAGGGTGCCGCCGTTGCGGGCCATGCGCGTGGGGAGGACGCAATCGAACATGTCCACCCCGCGCGCCACGCACTCTACCAGGTCCTGCGGCGTGCCCACCCCCATCAGGTAGCGGGGCCGCTCGGCCGGCAAGAGCCCGTCGAGCAGTTCCAGCACCGCGTGCATCTGCTGCTTGGTCTCCCCCACGCTCAGGCCCCCGATGGCATAGCCGTCGAAGCCCAGGGCCGTGAGGTAGCGGGCCGATTGCTCGCGCAGGTCCAGGAAGGCGCCGCCCTGGACGATGCCGAACAGGGCCTGGTCCGCGCGACTCTTGGCGGCCCGGCAGCGTTCCGCCCAGGCGTGGGTACGGGCCATGGCCTGGACGTTGTAGTCATGGTCCAGGGGCTCGGCGCACTCGTCCAGGCAGGTGATGACGTCGGCCCCCAGGTTTTCCTGGATGGCGATGACCCGCTCGGGAGTAAAGCGGTGCTCGGAGCCATCTATGTGGGAGCGGAACGTGACCCCGTCGGTGTCCACCTTGCGGCGAGTGGCCAGGCTAAAGACCTGGTAGCCGCCGGAGTCGGTGAGGATAGGCCCATGCCAGCCCATGAACTGGTGCAGGCCCCCCAGGTGGGCGATACGCTCGTCGCCAGGGCGCAGGTAGAGGTGGTAGGTGTTGGCCAGGATCATCGTCGCGCCCAACTCGTCGAGGTCGCGTGGAGAAACCGCCTTGACGGTGGCCTGGGTGCCGACGGGCATGAAGACAGGGGTGGACACCTCCCCGTTGGGGGTGTGAAAGAGGCCAGCGCGGGCGCGGCCATCGGTGGTTTGGAGTGTGAATCGGAACATAGTTACCAATGCGCATCGTACTTCCGACGTACAGGTTGTCCGATTGTAGCCCAGGTGGGAAATGTGGTCAAGTCAACTTGCGCAGCGGTCGTCTGGTGCTACAATACCACCGCGCTCAGCGACGAGCGACCCTCGACCAGCACTCAAGCAAAGGAGTACTCGCTCATGCAATCTGCACACTCAGATCTGCCCTCGGACTTCCTCCTGCGCGCCGACCTGGAGCAAGTTGATCCTTTCGTCGCCGACCTGATCCACTGGGAGGCAGAGCGGCAGGCCCGCAAACTCATCCTCATCCCCTCCGAGTCCTACGCCCCCCAGGCCGTCCGGCAGGCCCTGGGCTCCGTGTTCCAGAACGTCTACGCAGAGGGGTATCCCCCACTGCGCATGACGCGCGACCCAGAGGAGCGGCTGCGGGACGTGGCCTGGCAGTTGGCCTATTACCGCCGCTATGCCGACCGGCGCTTCTACAAGGGGGTGGATTACGTCCACTTTGTCGAGTGCCTGGCCCAGCGGCGGTGTGCTGAACTCTTCGCCCACGGCCCTGTGCGGCCAGAGCACATCTACATCAACGTCCAGCCCCTCTCGGGTGCAGCGGCCAACCTGGCGGTCTACTGGGCGCTCATGGAACCGGGGGACACGCTGATGGGCATGCACCTGTTCCAGGGCGGACACCTGACCCACGGCTCGGAGTTCAACATCTCCGGCCAGCGCTACCGGGTGGCCTCTTACGGGGTAGACCCCAAGACCCAGCGGCTGGACTATGACGCCATGCGGGACCTGGCGCGCGAGCACCGCCCGAAAGTGATCGTCGCCGGGTACACCTCCTACCCCTGGGCGCCCGACTGGCAGGCCTTCCGCTCCATCGCCGACGAAGTGGGAGCCTACCTCATGGCCGACATCGCCCACACGGCCGGCATGGCGGCCGCAGGGGCTTATCCCAACCCGGTGGGCATCGCCGACGTGACGACCTTCACGACCCACAAGACGATCTGCGGCCCGCGGGGCGCAGTGATCGTGACCACCGACGAGGCATTGGCGCAGGCCATTGACATGGCCGTCTTCCCCGGCGAGCAAGGGGGCCCCCACGTCAACAAGTTCGCAGCGCTGGCGGTGGCCTTTGGCATCGCCCGGCGCGAGGAGTTTCGCCGGCTGCAGCATCAGATCGTCGCCAACGCCAGGGTACTGGCGGAGGGGCTGACCAGGCGCGGGCTGCGATTGGCCTACGGCGGGACGGACACTCACCTGTTGATGGTGGACCTGAAATCGGTCCACCAGGATGACCGCCAGGGTCACGGCCATCCATTGTGGGGGGAGCCCGCCGTGCGCATCCTCGACCTGGCCGGCATCGTGGCCAACAAGAACACCATTCCGGGCGACACTGAGACGGCGCTGGCCACCGGCGTGCGCATGGGCACCCCGTGGGTCACCCAACGCGGCCTGGACGAGGCCGACATGGACGTCCTGGCCGGCCTGGTCCACCGCATCCTGGCCAACGCCAGGCCCTTCGCCTACCGCGGCCTCATTGGCACGCTGCCCCGCGCCAAGATCGAACTGGAGGTACTGGAAGAAGTGCGGCGGGGAGTGGCGGAACTGGCCGCGAAAGCGGGCATTGACTTTGAGTTCGCACCCAGCGGTTACCCTCACTACCCCGCCATGAGCACAGGGGCCACGAACGACGAAGCCATCGTGCTGCGCGTCACCGGCTGGCGAGCGCGCCCCTTCGTCCAGCAGGTCGTCACCGCCAACGTGGCGGAACTCGCTCCGGGCGGGTCCACGATGACCTACGTGCTGGACCGGCACGGGCAGCTGATAGACCAGGTGGCCGTGACACGGGAGGAGCCGGACCAGTGGGGGCGAAGTCGCTACCTGATCGTGCCCACGCCCCGGAACGCCGCCCGCGTGGCCTCCTGGCTGCGCGCACTGGCCGACGGTTACGTCTTGTTCGACGCAGACGACCTCTTCCGCAAGGTGGAGGGGCCGGTGGTGGTAGAGGAGGTGGGGAGACAAGGAGACAAGGAGACAAGGAGACAGGAGGACAGGGGTGCAGGCACGCCTGGTGCTGAATTGTACGCTGATTGCCCCGAGGCGTTCGATTTGACGAAGCCGTATTTCGTCGGGCAGGTGCACTTGAAGGGGTTGGCGCCGCGAGCCGGCAAGGAAGAGTGGCACTGGGAGGAGCGAGAGGCTCCCCTGAAGCGCACGCCCCTTTACGAGACCCACAAGCGGACAGGGGCCAAGATGGTGCCCTTCGCCGGCTGGGAGATGCCGGTCTGGTACACCTCGGTGAGCAACGAACACCGGGCGGTGCGGGAGGGAGCGGGGCTGTTCGACGTTGCCCACATGGGAGCCTTCGAGATCGAGGGCCCCCACGCCACCGCCTTCCTGGACACCGTCTGCTCGAACTACGTGGCCTGGCTGGAGGACGGCCAATCCTGCTACGGTTACTTGCTCGACCCCGACGGCATCCCGATTGACGACGTGTGGGTCTACCGCCGCCGGGCCGACCTGTACCTGATGGTGGTCAACGCCGCCAACGAGGCCAAGGACTGGGACTGGCTGAACGCAGTAAACGGGCGGCGGGTCATCGTGGACCGGGAGCGCCCCTGGGTGCAGGTGGAGGCCCAGGCAACCCTGCGCGACCTGAAGGACCCGGCAGCGGGAGAACGGCAGAAGCGAGACCTGGCGTTGCAGGGGCCGGCCTCCCTGCCGACGCTGCAGGCACTGACGGATGACGCGGAAGTGAAAGAAGCACTGGCGCGGGTGCGTCGCACCGACCTGATCGAATGCGTGCTGGGTGGCTTTGACCTGATCGTGGCCCGCACCGGCTACACCGGCGAGGAGTGGGGCTTTGAGATCTTTGTCCATCCCGATGAAATCGCCAGGCTGTGGCAGGCGCTCCTGGAGGCAGGCGCTCCCGTCGGTGTGAAACCCACCGGGTTGGCCGCGCGCGACTCCACGCGCACCGAGGCGGGGCTCCCGCTCTACGGCCACGAACTGGTGGGGCCATTCGCCATCACGCCCATCGAGGCGGGATTCGCCGGCTACGTCAAATACCACAAGCCCTTCTTCGTCGGCCGGGACGCGCTGCTGGCGCGCGAGGAGGGCCGCACGCGGGAGGTGCTCCGCTTCCGGGCCAACGAAAAGGGGGTACGCCGGCCGCAACTGGGCGACCCGGTGGTCAACCGCAAGGGCCAGGCGATTGGCCACGTCACCAGTTGCTCGATTGACGTGCAAGGGTACCTGCTGGGGCTGGCGCTCGTGGACCGGCGCTACAACGTGCCCGAGACACCCATCGCCATCTTCCCGCTCGGCGGCAAGTCGCTCGAAGAGGGTTTGCTGAAGGAAGAGCGGGTGACGCTGCCGGTGGAGGCCACGGTGTTGACGCGGTTCCCGGAGCGTGGGGGGAGGCGGCCGGCAGGCGAGGATTAGCGAACCATAGACTCGACGAGGAGGAAACCCATGGAACTCAGGACACTGGTTTTCGAGAGCGGAGGCGAGCATAACACGGACGCTACGCTCCAGATTGCCAAAGAGCGGGCACTGGCGCTGGGCATCAAGCAGGCCGTGGTGGCCTCGACGCACGGGACCACGGCGCGCAAAGCCCACGCCCTGTTCGCCCCGGCGGGGATCAAGGTCATCGCCGTCTCGATCTGTCACGGCTGGGAGAGCGAAGGGTGGACCATGTCGGCGCAGGAGAGGGCCGACTTACAGAAACTGGGCGTGGTGGTCCACACCGGCATCCACGCCCTGGGCGACGGCGTCGGCTCGGCGTTCTCCGAGCAGAGCGGCGGGCGCACGCCCGAGGAGATCGTGCGCGATACGCTGTACCGTTTCTGCCAGGGCATGAAGGTCACGGTAGAGTGCGTGCTCATGGCGGCCGACGCGGGGTTGCTGGACTTGAGCCAGGAGGTGGTCTCGATCGCCGGCACGGGAGGCGGCGCCGACACGGCCATCGTCTGTAAGCCCGCCTGCCCGCGCCAGTTCCACCAACTGGAGATACGGGAGGTGCTGGCCAAGCCGCGCGTGCCGTGAAACGTGAAACGTGAGGCGTGGTGCGTGGTCCGTGAAACGTGAAACGTGAAACGTGAGGCGTAGGGTACTGCGAGCGTTGGAGTAGGAAATGGGATCTCATGCATAGGGAATATACCGTCTATATTACGCGGCGCATTCCTGAGGTGGGGCTGGAGATGGTCCGCGCGGCCTGCCAGGTGCGGCTGTGGGAGGGGGAGATGCCGCCGCCCAAGGAAGTGATCCTGCAGGAGATCGCGGACTGCGACGGGCTATTGTGCCTGTTGACCGACCCGCTTGACGCGGAGACCATCACCGCCGGGCAGCGGCTGCGGGTGATCAGCCAGATGGCCGTCGGGGTGGACAACGTGGACCTGCCAGCGGCCACCGCACGGGGTGTCCCGGTCGGCCACACGCCCGGCGTGCTGACCGAGGCGACGGCCGACATGGCCTTCGCACTGCTGATGGCCGCCGCCCGGCGCATCCCCGAGGGGGTCGAGAAGGTGCGGGCCGGGCGCTGGCGCACCTGGGAGCCGCTGGCCCTGCTGGGGGCCGACGTGTGGGGAGCGACGCTAGGGATCGTCGGCCTGGGCCGCATCGGGACGGCGGTGGCTCGCCGCGCCCAGGGCTTCGAGATGCGGGTGCTCTACCACGATCGCGTCCGCAACCTGGAACGCGAGGCGGAACTGGGGCTCACGTATGTCTCGATGGATGACTTGCTGGCGCAGGCCGACTTTGTCAGCCTCCACTGCCCACTCACGCCCGAAACCCACCACCTGATCGGCGGGCAGGCGCTCAGGCAGATGAAACCGAGGGGCATCCTCATCAACACTTCCCGCGGGCCGGTGGTGGACGCCGCGGCGCTGGTACGGGCGTTGCAGGAAGGGTGGATCGCGGCGGCGGCGCTGGACGTGACCGACCCGGAGCCGCTCCCGCCCGACCACCCGCTGGCGAACCTGCCCAATTGCGTCGTCGTCCCCCACATCGCCAGCGCCACGGTGACCGCGCGGGGGCGCATGGCCACCATGGCCGCCCAGAACCTGCTGGCGGGGCTGCGGGGCGAGCGGCTGCCGTACTGCGCCAATCCGGAGGTCTACGGAGAAAGATAGAGAAGACTCTCCTGAATAAAGGCTATTTTCACACCAAGACACAAAGCCACAAAGGATTCTCAAGGTTTTGCACAAGATAACTCGGATTCTACTTCACTTTGGCGGATAATCTGAAGCTTACCCGTCAAGTTTTCTTCGTGCCTTGGTGCCTTGGTGGTTTTTCAAGGGGGTCAGAGAAGTGTATCTCCTTGTTCATAGCAGGTCATAGGCCGCGTCCTTCTCGTTGCCCCACAGTCCTGCCAGTACAGGGTCATCCTGGGCTGTCAAAGCCAATAGACTCTCATGCTCGATCATTTCCTGCCAACCTTCCGCCAGCCGCTTCTCGACGCTCTCCAGGATATACTCAAGCACAGAGACGTTTTGGTGGGATGCCACCAGAAGAAGACGACGTTTCATCTCGACAGGGAGATCCAGAGTCAAACGGGCACGTCTGACACCTGTAGCCATGGCATCTTACCTCCATGGCAATTCTACTATGCCTATACCAGGGCAACAAGTTGCCTGGGTGTCTCTACACCTTGATCGGTCACACACTGCGTGTTGTGTGTTCCGTCAGTTTTGGTGACATGAGCGAACAAATCATTGACACGCCGCAATTTTTGTGATATGATAATTAGCGCCGAGAGGTAGAATGGATTTCTGGTTTTGACTGCACTGGGGAGGCACAGGATGACATAGTATGCCCCCGTGCATTCCTAATATTCATCCGATCACAGACGCGCCAATGAGCTCTCGACTCTATTAGGCGCGTCTTGCGTTAGTTACGACCTCAAGTCATTTAGCAGCGACGAGACCGCAGAGACCCTTTCACCAAGAACAAAGCACGTTTGTCCCCATAACACCTCAGCAGATTGGGGCGACTCATGTTTGAAGATCTTATCGGGCGGGTCTTAGACGAGAGATATGAGATTCAGGCCCTGCTGAATAGCAGCGACATCGCATTGGTCTTCGCTGCCTACGACCGCAGTCTTGATTGCCAGGCGATTGTCAAGATCTTCAAACCGGAATATGCCCAATCTGCGGAGGCTATAGCCAGGCTCACGCAGCTCAAGCACCGCTACATCCTGAGTATACGCTATCAGGGCACATGCGCTATTGGGAACCAAGAGCTCAGGTTTCTGGTAACGCGCCAGCCCAAGGGAGACACACTGGCTGATCTGCTCACCAAACGCACCTTATATCTCGAGGATATCGAACGCATCTTAAGGCAGGTATGCGAAGCACTCGATTGTGCCTACGACTATGGTCTGGTTCACCCTGATCTCAATCCTGACAACGTCATGCTGGACGAAGGCGGCAATGTACTGCTGACCGATTTCAGGCCAATTCAGCTGCCCACACAGACCAGCAAGACAGGAGTCCAGGTAGATGAACCACGCGAGCAGCAATCGCAAAACCCAACCGGTTTGTTCTCCGAGGTCTGCAACCTGGGCACCACTCTGTACAAAAATGTGCTGATCCGCCCTGGTCATGCCACGCCCACTCACAGTTGGCGCCGGCAGACCCTATGGGCCAGTGTAGGCGCGGCGTTAGCATTGGCTGCAGTCGGCCTGATGTTGTTGAGAGGATCTCAACCATCCCCCTATCCCTCTCCGGAGACCCCGCCCGCAGGCACGCCGCCAGCCACACCGGCTCCACCCACCGTCACATCCACTCCACTTTCCCCGTCCCCTGTCGCCACTGCAACACCTGCACCATCGCCTACGCCCTTTCTTGTGGTAAGCGTCGAGCGACTGCGTATCTATGCTGGGCCCGGAGAAACGTACGCTGTGCTGGGTGAGGTCCGCCGAGGCGACCAGTTACCCCTGCTAGGATGTTCGGCAGACTGGGTGTGGTGGCAGGTAGACTATTTCGGTAGAAAGGGCTGGATTCCCACGCAGTCTGGAAATAGCAGTGTGGAATGCAGCACCCTCCCCATGGTGGAGACCCCGCTCCTACCGACAATATCCCCCACACCCACAGCCACGCCCAGCCCGCTCCCGACGAACCTGTCATTGCCTCTGCAGAATCCCGACCTTGCAGATGCCACGGAGGGCTCGATCACCGGCTGGCATATCTCGTCAGAGGACAACTACGACTCTCCCAGCGAATATGATCCCGATAACAGTTTCGACACACCGCGCTTTGGCCAGACCAATGATCCGACCCGTATGCTCAACAACGGGCCAACGTTGCAGATAGAAGCGACAGCATTCGTGAAGTTCAGGGTTTATATCTCTCAGACAGTCAGTGCACTTCCTGCTGTCACAGTACGCTTCGAGGCATGGGCCCAAGCCTATTCCGATGCCGACTCTGGCGGTATCAGACTAGCCGCTGGCATTGATCCTGACGGCGGCACAGATTGCAGCCAGGCTCAATGGGGGAACAGGCTTCCAGTTGGCCAGGCCGACGGCCCGGTGCGGCTGGTCGCGCCCGACGTTGCAGCAGGCCCTGCCGGACAGGTGACCGTTTGCCTCTATGCCGAACCCATAGCCCCTGCCCGCAGCAACGCTGCTTTCTTCGCCGATGCTCAGTTGATTGCGAATCCAGAGTAGATATGAGGTGGTTCGTGTCAGACAGACGTGCGGTCTGAAGTGGCAAGCAGCCTCACACACCATCTAGCTGAGGAGGGCCGAAATGTCAGTGAACGTCATCTGCTGCGGGCAGCATCCACACATTGGTGAGACTTTGACGGTCAATTACTTACGCGAAAACCTACGCGGCGATGCAGCAATAATCGTCAATTACTACCTTCCTGATCCGCCTGAAACCCTGGAGATTGACCTAGTGGTGATCAATCGAAACGGAGTCTACTTGCTGGAGGTGAAACACTGGATGGGAGCTATCACAGCTTACCCGGCATACTGGGTCCGTCGCGACAGAGGCCGTTGGGGGAACCCCATCTCGAGTGTCGAGCATAAAGCGAGGGTAATGCATAGCTTTCTATACAAGAATTGGGGCGATGTCAGTGCCGTTGGTTTGGTAGTGCTCTCCAAAGGTAGAAGCGCATTCGATGACAGCAAAGATCCCAATGCCCATAAAGTCTTCGGCCTGGACGAAACCTTGATCGATGCCCTGACGGGGCGCCAGTACGTCTTCAAGCCCAAGCGTCTACGTTTACCCAGGCATGACCCGGATCGTCTGAGCAGAGTACTGGTTCAGAAATGCGAGACCGACATCGAACAGTGGATTGCTGGCTATCGGGCCCTGAGCCAGCAAAGCCGAGGGCACTACATTGATATACAGGCAGAGGACCCAGAGTTCCCAGGGCGCATAGTGCGCATCAAGCAATATGACGTGCCAGAGATTGGCTCCCAGAAGGAACTTGAAAAAGCAGTCTCTTGCTTCAAGCGTGACATGGCTGCATTACTGGCCGCTGGTCCACATCCCAATCTCCTAATCCCCTACGGATTCCACCGTGACGGGAGTTCCGATGAACGCTATTACCTCGTCATGGAGTGGACAGGAGGCAAGACATTGGCCGAGCGTATTGCCGCTGGCCCTATCCCCCCTGCAGAACAGGTTCGTATTTTGAGGAAAGTGGCGGGAGCATTGATGCACTGCCATGAGCAGCGGGTCATCCATCGGAACCTGACCCCGCACGCTATCTACTTGACAGATGACGGTGAAGTGAAAGTGGGCGACTTTGACTTCGCCAAGATGCCAGCCGTGACTCTTTCCCTGTCCTCGACGGGGATATTCCCAACCGGCGGGCGTCACTTAGCACCGGAAGTAGACTTGGACGTCCACGATGCAGACGAACGCGCGGATATATACTCCTTGGGCGCTGTGTGGTACGACATGGTATGTTGCCCGGATGCAGATGACGACCCCCTGGAGGTAGAGCGCATTGCCAAGACCCAGCTTCCAGGAGGTAGCCGAAGCCTTCTCGAGAGTATGCTTGTAAAAGGGCGGGAAGAACGGAGAAAACGGCTCGGATCTATGGCACAGGTGAAGAAACGACTCGACAAGTTGGCCAAGGGTCAGGCTTGAGCCAGGCTGGTCAAGATGAATCTGGATATAGATGCAGTCTTGAAAGGGCACTATCGCGTCCTTGGCAAGTTGGGGCAGGGTGGTTTCGGCGCCGCCTACTTAGTGCAAGACGAGATGGGGCGGCAGTGCGTGGCTAAAGCGGCGATACGTCACGATACCGTTGACCGCGCTCGGTTCGAATGGGAAGCACACATATTGGCAACACTAGACCACCCCAACCTACCCGAGGTGTATGGTTACTTCATCGAAAACGACCAACCTTACCTCGTCATGGAGTACATTGAGGGCAGTGACCTACAAACACTTGCGGGAGGCTACGACAAACCCTTTGAAGTGGACCAGGTACTACATTGGGCCGACGGTCTGCTTGCCGCACTCAATTACCTTCACAACCAAGATCCACCCATCATCCACTGCGACATCAAGCCGCTCAATGTCTGTATCACCCCGGAGGGGGAAGCGATCTTGCTGGATTTTGGCATTGCCTGCCGGCTCGGAGGCTCTCCTGTGTCACGCGAGGGCAGGTTCCTGACCCCGCACTATGCCCCTATTGAACAGTACCCCATAGAGAGAGTGGGGAAATACCCAGTAGCTCAGGATTACCTACGGAGCCTGGAAGAGGCAGGCATTCATGTCGGGCCCTATTCCGATATCTACAGCCTAGGTGCGACGCTCTACTTTGCGTTAACGCTGCAGCATCCTCCACAAGCCCTTTGGCGAGTGATGAACAAGGAGACTCTCTCCCTAAGTGAACTGAATCCTGCCGTGCCAGACTGCGTGGTCAGAGCCTTGGAGCAAGCGCTGGTCGTCGACCCTCGGGAGCGCTGCCAGACCGCCACTGAATTCGGCCAACTACTCCACCCCTCCAAGGCCACGAAGCCTGGAAAACATGCTCAACGCTGGCTCGTTGCAGGCATTGCCCTGCTACTGCTGATAACACTCACTGGCCTGTTCCTGTTTGGTGCAAGGCACGGCTGGGGACCTTTCTCATCCATACTCCCGACAATGATGCCATCACCTACATCAATGCTTGCCCTGGCTCCTACACCCCAGCCATCCTCTGCCCCCTCCCCCGCTCCTACTGCCACTCCGCCCCCAACTGCGACGCCCATCCCACACGCGACGGTGAAGGATGAGCGGCTAGATGTCTACATCGGACCAGGGGAAACGTACGATATACTCGGCCAGGTGCAGAGAGGGGCCAATCTGCTCATCCTCGGGCGTTCGGGGGACGGAAAATGGTTGCAGGTGTCCTATCTGGGCTGGCAAGGGTGGGCCGCGGCAGAGTCAGTCATTGCGAGTGTGGATATCCCGGCGCTTCCCATAGTCCCAACACCTCCTCCACCGACCAATCACCCTCCTCATATTGAAAACGTGACCGTAGCCTCTATGATGGTCGAAGCCCAGAGCATCATAACTGTGTCCTGTCAGGCTTCGGATCCAGACAAGGATCGGCTCACATACACATGGACAGCCAGTGGGGGATCTGTCATCGGCGAGGGAGGCTACGTTGTGTACTACGCCCCACAGACACTTGGCAGTCAGACGATCCATGTTGCTGTTCGAGATAGACGTGAGGAGAAGGACCAACAAAACATCCAGGTACAGATCATTCCCGTCGTCGCTCCTGAGAACACATTCGAGCCTGCCGGCATTTTCGGCCAACTCTGGTACGCGCGCCCGGAGATGCGGCACAAATTGGGCGGGGCTACAGGCGAAGATGGCACGACTGATGGAGCACAGCAGTTCTTTGAGCGGGGCCAGATGCTGTGGCGAAAAGACGCCCGGAAGATCTATGTGCTCGCCCAAAGTGGGACATGGCAAGAGTTCCCGGATACCTGGGAAGAGGGTAAGAATATCTGCTCCTGTCCCGAAGCCGCCCAGCAGACGCCAGCACCAGTCCGAGGTTTCGGCAAAGTGTGGTGCCTACAACTGGGCGGTTCCAACGCGAAAATCGGCTGGGCGACGACCGACGAGCAGCCCTACAACGTCCACTGGCAGGCCTTCGACCATGGGCTAATGGGGCAAGGCCTCGACGGAAGCCTCGCAGGGTATATCTATGTACTGTACGGGGACGACGACTCCTGGCAACTCTACCCACCGCCGACCAGTGAGGGCCTGTCCAGTTGCCCGTATGCACCACAGCAGCGGGTCCAGGTTGCTGATAGAGCACGTGTGTGTACTGGCCACGAACGCCTTGGCCTGCATGCGCAGCCACAACAGCACAGCCCTGAAGTCACAAGCCTTGAATCGGGCACACTCTTCACTGTTATTGATGGCCCTGTCTGTGCAAATGGCTGGTCGTGGTGGAAGATCCACACCGATTCCGGAACCGTCGGCTGGGTCGCCGAAGGAGGCAACGACATCGGCCCATATTCCATCTGTCCTAGAAGATAACGGAACATGCAACACGGAACACGTGCTGCGTGTTGCGTGTTCCGTCAACCCGCGACGAGAGGCGTCTCGACACGACGGGGGTCCGCCAGCCGGCGGGCCAAATGCTCTGGCGCTTCACGACTGCCATTGAAGGCTGTATTCAGGCGAGCCAACTCGTAAGCATCATCTACCCTGGCCGGTCGAACAATCACGTTACCATCCATAGGCATCATCAACGTTCAGGGCCAACCGCAATACACCAGCCCCGGCGGCACTCTCAATCGCCGGGGCTGGTCTGCGTTTTGTACACGCCCGACGGAACACGTAACACGCAACTCGCAACACGTATCACGCATTACGAATTACGAATTACGAATCACGAATTACGTGCTGCGCTACACCCGCTCCCCCACCCCAATCGGCATCATCACCAACCCGCTGATCACCTTGGGGTAAAAGTCGGTGGACTTTTGCGGCATGCGCTCGCCGGCGGCGGTGCAGGCACGCACCTGCTCCATGCGCGTCGGGTTCACCAGGAGCAGGAACTGCGCCTCCTTGCGGTCCACTGCCGCGTAGCCAGGCGCGGGGTCGCGCAGGTAGTCAATGTTCTCCTTGCGCTCCACCGCCCCCTTGTCAATCCCCAGCACCCGTTCGATGAACAGTTCGTGGAGCACCGTGACGTCCAGCATGCGCCAGCAGGCAGCACGGTCCGGCAAGAGCCGCGTCAGCACCTCCGGGTCCCGCAGCGCCAGCACCGTATAGGTCCCATCGTAGAAGCCGAAGCGGGGATGCGAAGGCTCCACCTGGGCCAGCGAGCGCTCCATGGCCGCCCGGTCCGCCACCGGCGTCGCCGTCAAGTACTCCCGTGCCCGCTCCAGCGCCTCTCGGGCAGTCAAACGCCCGTAGGAGTGGATCAGGCGGTGGGTGGGCAGGATGACCAGGCCGGGGTCGCTCATGCTGACCAGCGTGACCTGCGTGAAGTTGAAGGCGGCGCCGGCTCTCGGCTCGGGCTGCTGCGCCTGCATCTCGTCTCGGTAGTTGAGAGCGGTCTCGTAGCGGTGGTGGCCGTCGGCGATGATCAGGTTGCGCTTGGGGGCCATCTCCTCGACCACGGCAGCCACTACCTGCGGGTCGTCCACGACCCAGAAGCGCTGCTCCACCGCGCTTTCGATCACCTGCTCGCGGGCCGCGGCCGGCGCGTGAGCATCCAGGTAAGGCTGCAACAGGCTGTTGACGCGATTCTCAGGGTCCGGGTAGAGGATAAAGATGTGCTCCCAGGCGGCCTGGGTGGCGCGGGTCAGGTTGAGCCGGTCCACCTTGGGGCCGCTGAGCGTGCGCTCGTGGGGCAGGATGATGCCTTCGTCGAAGCAGGCCAGTTGCAGCGCGGCGCTGAGCCCGCGCCGCACGCGGGTCTGGCCGTCAGGGGTGGTAAAGGCCTGCTCCAGGACGTACAAGGCCGGTCGCTTCTCTCGCACCAGCACCCCTTCCGCCTGCCAGGCCTGGTCGTAGCAGTGAGCGCGGGTATAGGCGTTGTTCGCGTCGTCGTCGGCAGGGGTGCGCTTGCCCAGGATGATGCGGACGAAGTTGTAGGGGCTCAGCGCATAGTAGCGTGCCTGCTCTGCCTCGTGGATGCGGTCGTAGGGTTGGGTGACGACTGTGGAGAGGTCGCCCACTTTTTCCAGGTTGTAACGCAAGCCTCGATAGGGCCGGATGGTTGCCATGGTTGACCTCACTTAGAGATTCCTCGCTACGCTCGGAATGACAAGCGCCGGAATTCGATGGCGATCTGCGCCACCTCCGCCCCAACCCGCTCCGTCGCCTCCGCCGTCCCCGCACCGACGTGGGGAGAGCCGATCACCTGCGGCAGTTGCATCAGCCGCCGCCCCCGCTCCTCCTTTTCGTCCTCGAACACGTCCAGCGCCGCGCCGGCCACCTGCCCGCTGACGATGGCTTCGTACAGCGCCGCCTCGTCCAGCGTGCCACCGCGGCCACAGTTGACGATATAGACCCCCTTCTTCATCCTGGCGAACTGCTCCGCGCCGATGATGTGATGGGTCTCCGCGGAGTGAGGGACGTGGAGCGAGATGAAGTCGGAGCGGGCGACCAGTTCATCCAGCGAGACCTGCGCAGCGCCCGGTACCACGGTGGGGGTACGGCGGCAAAAGAGCACCGTCATCCCTAGGGCGGCCGCCTTCTGGGCCACCAGGCCGCCGATGTTGCCGCAGCCAATGAGCCCCAACGTCTTGCCAGCCAGTTCCGCCCCTTTGCTGAACGCCTTCTTCTCCCACTGACCCGCCTTCATCGTCGCGGTGGCCAGGGGGATCTGGCGCACCAGGGCGAAGAGATAGCCGATCGTCAGTTCAGCCACCGAGTTGGCGGAGGCCAGGGGGGTATTGCGCACCTCGATGCCCTTGGCTTTGGCGTACTTACTATCAATGTTGTCCAGCCCCACGCCCCCCCGGATGATCAGTTTCAGATTCGTCCCCTGGTCAATCAAGGGGGCCGTGACCTTCGTCCGGCTGCGGACGACCATCGCGTCGTAAGCGGCGATGGCCTCCTCCAGTTCCTCCGGCGTGATCGTATCCCGCACGTCCACCTCGATCCCCGCCTCCCGCATGGTCGCGACAGACTGGGGATCGGTTGGGTCACAAACCAGCAACTTCATTTCCGCCTCCTTACCATCGTTACGGAACACGCAACACGCCACACGTGTTCCGTGTTTCGTGTTCCGTGTTCCGTGCTGCGTGTTACGAGAGTCCAAGAATTTCGTTGATCTGGCCCAACAACCACTTCATGTCGTCCACCGTCAGGTCACCCATGTGCGCGATGCGGAAGCACTTGTCCTTCAGGTCGCCGTAGCCGTTGGAGATCATCGCGCCTCGCTTGCCCAGTTCATCGTTGAGCCCGCCGACGCTGATGCCGCGCGTGTTCGTGACGTTGGTGACAGTGAGCGAGAGGTAGCGCTCGTCGGAGAAGAACGCAAAGTAGCGACGGGTCCAGTCCTGGACGATGGCGGCCATCTCCTTGTGCCGCTGCCAGCGGTTCTCCAGCCCCTCGGCCAGGATGTCGTCCATCTGCACGTTGAGCGCCTGGATCAGGCTGATAGCCGGCGTGGCGGGCGTCTGGTTCTTCTCGTACCGCTTGTCCATCTGGGCGTAGGCAAAGTAATGGCCGGGGTTCTTGACCAGTTTGGCTCGCTCGCGCGCCCGGTCGCTCACCGCGCACACCGTCAGCCCCGGCGGGAGGGCGAAGCACTTTTGCGTCCCGGCCAGGCACACGTCCAACCCCCAGGCGTCGAACTCGATCTTGACGCCGGCCATGCAACTCACGGCGTCCACCAGGATCAACACGTCGGGGTACTTAAGATGGATCATGGCGGCGATGGCCTGGACCGGGTTCGTGACGCCGGTGGCGGTCTCGTTCATCACGATGGTGACCGCGTCGTAATCTCCCTTGGAGAGCGCTTCGTCCACCAGTTCGGGCGTGATGGCCTGCCCCAGCGGCACCTCGAGCTTGTCGCAGGGCACGCCGTTGTCCACGGCGATGTCGTACCAGCGCTTGGAGAAGGCCCCACAAGCAGTACCGAGCACCCGTTTGGTGGCGGCCTGGCGAACCGAGCCCTCCATGGCGCCGGTGGAGGAGCAGGCGTACAGGTAGACCCGTTGCTGGGTGTAGAGCAGTTGCTGGAGTTTGGGGGTCACCTGGGCCTGCAGATCGGCATACTCTTTGGCGCGGTGGCCAATCATCGGTACGGTCTGGGCCTGGAGGATCTTGTCACGCACGTGGGTGGGCCCTGGGATGAAGAGCTTCTTGTACATGGTAACCTCCTATACGTGATGATATGCGAACAAAAAGGGGACGCACAGATACGATCGGCTGTGCGTCCCCTGTCTGACAACCTGAGAGATTCCTCCCGACCGGCCATCGGGCCTTGCCCCTTCGGTGCCCCAAGGACTTTCCAGAGGTGCCGGTATGCGAGGTCCTGTGACCTGAGAGTTTCGCCGTCGCGGTTCAGCCTACCGCGCCGGCTTGCCCCTTCGGTGCCCATCCTCACGCAGTCTCTCCCCCGCACCCTATGGCGAAACGTTGTTATTCGCCTCTATTGTACACTACGCCAACGCAAATGTCAACACCTTGACAGCGGGGGAGCAAGCAAGTACAATGACCGTGAAACGTGAAGCGTGAAACGTGATGCGTAACGCGTAATACGTAATGCGTAACACGTAATGCGTAACAGGTCATGCACCACGAGGCTGTTTACGGATTACGAATTACGAATTACGAATTACGAATTACGGATTACTTACCGGAGGTTGGCATGTCTTCGCACGGCGATTTTCTCTTTCGCGGCGGCCTGTCGGCGCTCGACCCGGCGGTCGCGCAGTTGATTGACCTGGAGACGGAACGCCAGGCCCGCAAGTTGATCATGATCCCCTCAGAAAGCAGTTCCCCCTGGGCAGTCCGGCAGGCGCTGGGCTCCACGTTCATGAACATCTACGCCGAGGGCTATCCCAACCCCGAAACGCACTGGCTGGCCGAGGAGGAGATCCTGGACTATGAGCCCCACCTGGCCCACTATCGTCGCTACGGCGACCAGCGCTACTACCGGGGGGTGGAGTACGCCGACGTGATCGAAGCGCTGGCCCGGCGCCGCTGCGCGGACGCCTTTGCGACCGACACCATCTCCGCCGGCCAGATCTACGTCAACGTCCAGCCCCTCTCCGGCGCGCCGGCCAACGTGGCGGTCCAGCAGGCGCTGCTCAAGCCGGGCGACACCATCATGGGCATGGCGCTGGCCCACGGCGGCCACCTGACCCACGGCAGCCCGGCCAACCTGTCGGGGCGGCTCTACAACGCTGTCTCCTACCACGTCAACGAGCAGACCGAGTTGCTGGATTACGACGAAATCGAGGAACTGGCGCTGGAGCACCGACCGAAACTGATCATCGCCGGATACACCTCTTACCCGCGCTGGCCCAACTGGGCCAAGTTCCGCCAGATCGCCGACCGGGTGGGCGCTTGTCTGCTGGCTGACATCGCGCACGTGGCCGGGATGGTGATCGCCGGCGCGTTCCCCACCCCACTGGGGTACGCCGACGTGATTACCTTCACCACCCACAAGACGCTGTGCGGCCCGCGCGGGGCGTGCATCCTCACCACCGACCCAGTGCTGGCGCAGAAGGTTGACCACGCCGTCTTCCCCGGCCTGCAGGGCGGCCCCCACGTCAACAAGTTCGCCGGGCTGGCCGTCGCCTTCCGGTTGGCGCAGACGGAGCAGTTCCGCGCCCTCCAGCACCAGATTGTGGCCAACGCCGCGGCGCTGGCCCGCGCGCTCACGGCGCACGGGCTGCGCGTGCCCTGCGGTGGCACCGAAACCCACCTGCTGCTCCTGGACTGCAAGACGATCCGCGGGCGGGACGACACTCCGCTCATGGGCGGTGTCACGGCGGCGATCCTCGACCTGGTGGGCATCGTCGCCAACAAGAACACCATCCCCGGCGACAAGTCCGCCGCCCACCCCAGTGGCATCCGGCTGGGCACCCCCTGGGTCACCCAGCGGGGGTTGCGGGAGCCCGAGATGGAGCACATCGCCGCCATCATCGCCCGCACCATGCAGGCCACCGAACCGTTCACCTACGCCGGCGTACGTGGGCCAACTTATCGGGGCAAGATAGACTTTGACGCGCTGGAGGAACTGCGCGTCGAGGTGGCCGAACTGGCCGCCCAGGCCGGCATTGACTTCGAACCCCCGTGCAGCGGCTATCCCCACCACTGCCTGGTGCCAGAACTGCGCCCGCGGGCGGAGCGGTACGCACTGATCGAGATCGAAGGAAACCTGGCCGCCGCTTTCGTCGAACACCTGACGCCGGTGGGCATCGCCGACGTCAGCCAGGAAACTGGACAGCCGATCGTCCTGCTGGAACGGGATGGGCAGGTGATGAGCCCGGCGCTCGTGCAGCGTCCCGGCTTCGGCCACAACCGCTACCGGCTGGTCGTGCCGGCCGGGCGGGCGCGGCGGGTCATCGCCTGGCTGCGCCACCTGTCCGATGGCTACGTGCGCTTCGACGACGCCGACCCGTGGGCCAAGTTGCCTGGGCCGGTGGTCGTACGTGACCTGGGTGCGGAGACTGCTGAGACTTCGGAAGTCTCGGAAGACTTGCAAAGTCTTGAGGAGTTCACGCCGCCATTCTCCCGTACCCCCTATTTCATCGGGCTGTCCGCCCCGGGCTACGCCGACCCGGCCGGGGAACCGCTCCCCCGCTTTGAGTGGCACGAGCCAGAGCAGCCCTTGCGCCATACCCCCCTCTTCGACTGGCACACCCAACATGGGGCCAAGATGGCTCCCTTTGCGGGGTGGGAGATGCCCCTGTGGTATACCTCGATCGGCGACGAACATCGGGCGGTGCGCGGCGCGGCCGGCCTGTTCGACATCTCCCACATGGGGCTCCTGGAGATGAGCGGCCCACACGCCGCCTACTTCCTCAACCTGGTGACCACCAACGACGTGCATGCGCTACGACCGGGCGAATCGCAGTACGCCTACCTCCTATCACCCGATGGCCGGGTCCTGGACGACCTGATGGTCTACATGGTCAGTCCCTCCCGTTACCTGGCGGTGGTCAACGCCTCCAACACGGAGAAGGACTGGGCCTGGCTGCGGGCGGTGAACGAACGGGAAGTGCGCATAGACGAGGCGCGGCCGTGGGTCTGGGCCACGTTCCAGGCCGAATTGCGGGACCTGCACGACCCGCGCGAGAGTTACGCCTGGCTGGCCGGCCTGGCCCTCCAGGGCCCCCGCTCCCGCGACATCCTGCTGGCGCTCCTGGATGCCGCCCCACCTTCCAGTGCGGTCGCCGAGATGCGGGGACGGCTGCTGGCGCTGAGGCGCACGCAGGTGATGGAGGCCGACATCCCTTCAGATCGGGCCCCGGGCGGCGTGTTCGACCTGCTGATCGCCCGCACCGGCTACACCGGCGAGCGGATGGGGTTTGAACTGCTCGTCCACCCCGACGTGATGGGCACACTGTGGGAGCAGTTGCTGGAGGTCGGGGGTCCCTTCGGCCTCAGGCCCATCGGGCTGGGAGCGCGCGATAGCCTGCGTATCGAGGCCGGGCTTCCACTGTACGGCCACGAGCTGGCGGGGCCCCTGGACCTGCGTCCCGACGACGCCGGTTTCGCGGGCTACGTCAAACTGCACAAGCCCTTCTTCGTCGGGCGGCGGGCCTATCTCGAGCACGCCCGGGAGCGGAAAATGGCCGTCGTGCGCTTCCGCATGGGGGAGAAGGGAGTGCGCGTGCCCAAACAGCAGGACGTGGTGACCGACAAGCGCGGGCGGGTGATCGGCCAGGTGACCTCGTGCGCGATGGACACGGAGGGCTACCTGGTTGGGCAGGCCTGCCTGGACCAGCGCCACACGGAAGAGGGGACGGAGGTCAACATCTTCCCCCACCCCACCCGTGAGGACTGGGACAAGCCTTATGAGGAACTGGAGGTGGGGGACCAGTTGGTGCTGCACAACGAGGCGACGGTGGTCCAGCGCTTCATGAAGCAGAAACAGTAGTCCTTGACAGGCCTGGTCAGGTAGAATACAATCTGAGCCGAGCGCAGGGCTGGAGGTGAAGAATTATGACTATAGCAGTAGCACAGATCGCTCAGAAACTCTCCATGCCGGAGGACCAACTGGTCCAGGAGGGCATTCGCGCCGTTTTGCGCAACCAGGTCGCCATGCTGGAGGCAGAGCGTAGAGCTCGTTGCGCCAGGTTTGGCGTAACGTCATTGGAGGAAATGGATGCCTTGGTTCGGGAAGGCAGAGTAAGTGAAGAAGAGATCCTGGAGGACTTTCAGCAAGTAGATTACTTGACCGCACGCATCAATGAACTACGAGCGACACTCCAGGGTATCCAATGATGACTTCAAGTCACTCCAGCGCATCGCTGAGGACGAGTTTGCAGACGTTGTGCAATCCACTGTGGCCATGCGCAGCAAACTCAGGGTGCTGATACGTGATGGCTCATACGCTGATTTCTGGTGGTCGCTGACTATGGCCGGACGGTTTGCGTATCACTGGGAACGCACCCACGTGGATGGCACCATCTTCCGGCACGACAATATGCCAGACCCTCATGCAAGTGGCCTGGGGACCTTCCCTCAGCACTTTCACGACGGTTCCCCGGATACAGTCGTTGAGAGTCGTATCTCACCCCGGCCCCAAGAAGGACTGCGTCAGTTCCTTCAGTTCGTCCGCGATCGGCTGTCCTCATCATAAGACAAGAAGGCCCCGCGCAAGTACATGGGCCTTCCTTCAATCATCCCATCGCCGTCGCTACGTTCATCCCGCCATCCACGACGAAGACCGCGCCGGTGACGTAATCCGCGGCCGGGGAAGCCAGAAAGAGCGCCAGCCCCGCCACGTCCTCGGCCTCGCCGAAGCGGCCCAGCGGCAGGCTGCGCAAGAGCGGCTCGGCGATCTGCGGCGTTTGCCACAGCACCTGGCTGAAGCGAGTCTTGATCACGCCCGGCGCGATGGCGTTGACCTGGATGTTGGCGCGGCCCAGTTCGACCGCCAGCACCTGCGTCAGCATGATGATGGCCGCCTTGGAGATGCCATACATGCCCATGCCGGGCGACGGCCGCAGCCCGGCCACGGAGGTCAGGTTGATGATCTTGCCACCCCCCTGCGCCTCCATGAGGGGCACGACCGCCTTGCACACCCGGAAGGCCCCCTTGGCGTTGGTGTCGAGGATCTTGTCCCACTGGCCCTCGTCGGCGGTGAGCAGCGGGCCGAAGTGCGGATTGGTGGCCGCGTTGTTGACCGCCACGTCCACCCGGCCGAACGTTTCCACCGCCTGCGCCACCAACGCCGCCACGTCGCCGGCGGCGCCGACGTGAGCCTGGACGGCCAGGGCCTGCCCGCCGGCGGCGACGATCTCGTCCGCCACGGGCTGGACGTTCTCCAGTTTGCGGCTGCTCACCACCACCTGCGCGCCGGCTTGCGCCAGCCGCAGCGCGATCGCCCGCCCGATGCCCCGCGAGGCACCGGTAATGATGGCTACCTTTCCTTCGAGTGAAAATTCGGTCATGGCTCCTCCGTTCTAAAGCGTTTTAGCCCAAAACCCGTCTGGAGGCCCGGCTTCAGCCGGGAAACCCCCGCTCAAGCGGGGCGTCCGTTCTCCCCATCACTGCCCATACCGGTTCGTGATCGGCAAGCGGCGGTCCCTGCCAAACGCACGCGGGGTGATGCGCACCCCGGGCGGAGCCTGGCGGCGCTTGTACTCGCTCCGATCCACCATGCGCATCACCCGCCGCACCAGTTGTTCGTCGAAGCCACGCGCCACGATCTCGGCCATGCCGGCGTCCTCCTCCACGACCAGGTGCAGGATGGGATCGAGCACCTCGTAGGGCGGCAGGCTATCGGTGTCCCGCTGGTTGGGGCGCAACTCGGCCGACGGCGGGCGGGTCAGCACCCGATCCGGGATGAGCGGGCCACCCTCCTGGTCGTTCCGCCAGCGGGCCAACTCGTACACCAGCGTCTTGGGCACGTCCTTGATCACGGCAAAGCCCCCCGCCATGTCGCCATACAGCGTGGCATAGCCGACGCTCATCTCGCTCTTGTTGCCGGTGGTCAACACCAGCCAGCCGGACTTGTTCGAGAGCGCCATCAGCAGGTTGCCTCGCACGCGCGCCTGCAGGTTCTCCTCCGTGACGTCCGGCTCCCGCCCGGCGAAGGGCTCGGCCAGCGTATCCAGATAGGCCCTGAACGGGCGCTCGATGGGGATGACGAGGAAATGGAGGCCCAGGTTGCCGGCCAGGTGCGCCGCGTCCGCCTGGCTGAAATCGGCCGAATAGCGCGAGGGCATGGCCACCCCGGTCACGTTCTCCGGCCCCAGCGCATCGGCGGCGATGCAGGCCACGAGCGTCGAGTCCACGCCGCCGGAGAGGCCGATCACCACCCGCTGGAAGCCGTTCTTGCAAACGTAATCCTGTGTGCCGAGCATGAGCGCTCGATAGATCTCCTCCAGGCGCGGGAGCAGTTCGACGACGTGCGGCCCGGCCAGGTGGGGTCTTGGCTCCTGGGGCTCGACCTGTGGCAAGACAATCACCCCCCCTCTATCCCCCCCTGGGAGGGGGGGAGGAAAGAGAGAGTGGCTATCCCCCCCTGCCAGGGGGGGAGGAAAGGGAGGGTGGCTATCCCCCCCTCTCAGGGGGGGACGCAAGGGAGGGTGGGAGACTTTGCGTTGGCGGGGATCGTGTAAGCGCCGGCGAAAGACCTCCCCCACGTCCACGTCGGCGACCAGCAAGTCTTCCTCAAACTGTGCAGCGCGGGCCACCACCTCACCTCGCGCATCGAAGATGACGCTGCCACCGTCAAAGACCAGTTCATCCTGCCCGCCAACCAGGTTGCAGAAGGCGACGATCGCCACGTTGTCGGCGGCGCGGGTGGCCAGCATGCGCTCGCGGGCCGCCCCCTTGCCCGCGTGGTAGGGGGAGGCGGAGACGTTGACCAGCAGGTGTGCTCCGGCGCGCGCCTGGACCTGGGGCGGGCCCTCGGGGTACCAGATGTCCTCGCACACGCTCACACCGACGACCACGTCGCCCAATACGAAGAGCGGGTTGGCTTCTCCGGCGCGGAAGGTGCGGTCCTCGTCGAAGACGCTGTAGGTCGGCAGGTACTGCTTGTGGTACACGCCGGCCAGCACTCCATCGTGGAGCACGGCCGCCGCGTTGTAGACGTCCTCCTGCACGTCGGCGAAGCCGACGACGGCGGTCAACCCGTGGGCAGCAGCGGCGATCTCGTCGAGCGCCGCCCGGTTGGCCGCGACGAAGGAGGGTTTGAGCAGGAGGTCCTCCGGCGGATAGCCGGTGACGGCCAACTCCGGGAAGGCGACCAGGTGAGCACCCACCTCGCGGGCGCGCTCCAGGCCAGCGACGATCTTGCGCACGTTGCCCGCCAGGTCGCCAACGGTGACGTTGATCTGGGCCAGCGCCACGCGTAGATGAGATGTTTGCATCTACAGAACGCTCCCAGCCCCGTCCCGGGGCGTCCCATCCAGCAAACGATCGTTTATACCCCGTCTGCCGTCTGCCGTCTACTCCGGCAGGATCGGATACGTAATCCCCCCATGCGGGAAGACCAACACCTCGGCCCGCCCGGGTAGCAGGCCGCGTGCTTTGGAGATGGCGTCGGCAGGCTGCTCTACGAACTCCACGAACGGGAGGCCCGCCCGCACCTCGGCCGGAATGGTGGGCGCATAGAGAAACATCGTGCAGTGGTACATGGCCCGGAGCGCAAAATACAGAAAGAAGCGGTCCTCCTCCCCCTCCATCTTCAGCCGGGGCACCAGCCGCACCAACAAGGGCGCCAACGTCTTGAGCGCCCGCCGTCCCAGAGGCAAGCGCCGGTTTGCCAGCCCAAAGACTCCCACCCCCTCCTGGGCCCGCGCCAGCGTGATCTGCACCCCACCCCGCCGCACGGCGCGCACGGTGTTGGCCAGCGCCTTGACCCCCTGCCGCAGGTCCTGGTCCATGGGGTGGGAATCGGTGATCACCACGTCGGCCACCGCCGGCACCTGGACGCCGTACAACTCGGCGCTCACCCGCGCCCCCTCGCGGTGGGCCGCCACCGGGTCTCCCGAGACCACGCGCACGATCTCGAGCGCGCTGTTGAGGACGGCGTTGACAATGAAGACCGGGGCCTTGAGCATGCGCCCCGCCTCCTCCAGGTCCAGCCGCATGGGGTTGCGCTCGATCGGCTGGCCGACCATGTTGAAGGTGTCAGACCGGCAGTTGAGCGAGTGGTTGTGGGCCACCGTCTCCCGTCCGGCCACGCCGGGGAATAGGTTCTTGAACCCGCCGCCGAAACTGGCGATGATGTGCGGCTCAATGCAGCCAAGCGAGACGACCAGGTCCGCCTGGGCTACCGTCTTGTTGATCCATACGGGCGTGCCGCGCGAGGTCGTGCCGAGCGAGACCAGCCGCCCTGCGTCGTCGCAGTCGTGGTTCTCCCAGTGCAGCCCCAGCAGCCCCGCATCACCCACCCGCTGGGCGACCTCGCCGGCCTGCATGGGCCGGTGCAACCCCAGCGCAGTGACCAGCGTGACGTCCTCCCGCGCCACCCCACCCTGCGCCAGTTCCTCCAGCACGCCCGGCAGCAGGAGCGCTACCGGCGTGGGCCGGCTCAGGTCGTCCATCACCAGTGCCACCCGCATGCCTTGCTTCACCAGGTCGCGCAGGCGTGGGGAACCGAGCGGCTCCCCCAGGCTGCGGCGCACCTCGTCCGCCGGGTCCTTGACCCCTGGCCGCGGCGCAGGCTCCAGCACGCCGGCCAGGTGCCAGCCCCCGGGCAGGGCAAGGGACAGTTCCTCTTTTCCCCACGGCAGCGTCAACGGATGTTCAGCCACGTCAGACCCTCCCTTCGCGAGATATCCATAGCGCGGCATCCCGCCGCAACTCAATCTGCTTTAACGCAGCGGCGCTGAGGCGCAAAGACGCAAAGATGGTGCCGAAGTCAACTCTATACTATGCAGTTGATGCGTAGAGTGTATCATACAGCACAGAAAAGCACAACCACTACCAATCACCGATCACTGACCCCCAATCCCTGCTCCCCGGTCACTGCGGCCATTTTGCACTTGACATCTTGCCCAACCAGGAGTATAATATAGAACAAATATTCTATTTTTGCACGCGGGCCCATAGCGCATCCCTACGCTGGCCTTCCCCCCGCTGCGCGGTCAGCGGTTCACGCGACGTTGTGCTGTCGGCCCTCACGTGGTAAAATGGCGCGTCCGCGAACTCGCCATTCGCAATTCGCCATTCGTTCGACAGGGGGATCCGTTGGCTCTGAGGAGAGAGTATACCGAAGCCGATATCCAGGTCCTGGAATATCCGGAGAATATCCAGCGCCGGCCCGGCATGTACGTGGGCGGGAAGGGCGCGTCGGCGCTCCACCACCTGGCCATCGAAGTGACTGACAACGCGGTGGACGAGGCGCTCGCCGGCGCCTGTGACCGCATCGAGGTCGTCATCCGCGCCGATGGCTCCATCGCCGTCTCCGACAACGGGCGCGGCATCCCTACCGGCATGCACCCGGAGAAGGACAAGCCGACGCTGGAATTGGCGTTCACCGAACTGCACTCCGGCGGCAAGTTTGAGGAAGGCTCCTACTCCACCGCCGGCGGCTTGCACGGCGTGGGCATCAAGGCCACCAACGCCCTCTCCACCTGGCTCGTCGTTACCGTGAAGCGCGACGGCGTATTATATCGCCAGCGCTACGAGCGGGGGCTGCCGGTCACGCCGGTGCACATCCTCGACCCCCACACCGAAGAGGTCATCGGCCAGGTCGGCGTGCGCGGCGAACACACAGCGATCAAGGAGCACAAGGACAGGAGCATCGGACTGGGCACGATCGTCGCCTTTATGCCCAACCCCGAGTTCCTAGACGTGCTCGAGTTCGACTTCGCCACGCTCGCCCGCCGCCTGCAGACGGTGGCGTTCCTCGTGCCGGGCCTCACTGTGCACATCGCCGACGAACGGGGCAAGCGGCACGAGCGGCAGGAACGCGAGTATTGCTACCGGGGTGGGCTGATCGAGTACGTCACATACCTCAACCGCGAGCGCCAGAGCCTCCACCCCCCCATCGAAGTGCAGGGCGACACCGAAGACGGCACGCAGGTCGAGGTCGTACTCCAATACCACGGCGGCGAAGACGAAGAGATCGTCTCCTTCGTCAACACCATCCCCACGCCCGACGGTGGCAGGCACGTCGCCGGGTTCCGCGCGGCGCTGACCAAGGCCATCAACGTCTTCGCCGACGAGAAAAAGTTGCTCAAGCAGGGCGACGAGATCACCGGTAAGGACACGACGGCCGGGTTGACCGCCGTCCTCAACATCCGCATGCGCGATCCACAGTTCACCTCCCAGACCAAGACCCAACTCGGCTCCGACCAGGTGCAGGGGCAGGTGCATTCCATCGTCTACGAGGCGCTCCTGGCGCGCTTCCGCAAGCACATCCCGCTGGGCAAGAAAATCGTGGACCGCTGCCTGGCCGCCTCGCGCGCGCGCCACGCCGCAGCCAAAGCGCGCGAACTGGTCATGCGCCGCTCCGTGCTGGAGGTGGACGAACTGCCGGGCAAACTGGCCGACGTGGCCAAGGGCAGCCCCACGGCACAGACGACGCTGTTCATCGTCGAGGGCGACAGCGCCGGCGGGTCGTGCAAGCAGGCGCGCGACCGGCGCTACCACGCCATCCTGCCGCTGCGCGGCAAGATCCTCAACGTCGAGCGCGTGCGGCTCAGCAAGGCGCTGAGCAACCGCGAGGTCAAGGCCATCGTCGCCGCCATCGGGGCCGGGGTGGGCGCCGATCTCGACGTCGAGCAGATGCGCTATGGGCGCGTGGCGGTGCTGGTGGACGCCGACGTGGACGGCGATCACATCAAGACGCTGTTGTACACGCTGTTCTGGCGGCTGATGCGCCCGATGGTGGACGCCGGCCGGCTGTACGTCGCGCGCGCGCCGCTGTACCTCTTGCGCAATGGGCGCGAAAGCCGCTACGCCTACAGCGACGCCGAACGGGACCGCATCCTGGCCGAGTGGGGCGGCAAGGCCAAAGGGGATGCCGTGAGCCTGCCGAAGGGGGCGACCATCCAGCGCTACAAGGGGCTGGGCGAGATGAACCCGGAGCAGTTGCGCTACACCGTCTTCCGGCCGGGCGATGGCGATGACCCCTCGATCAACGAGCACATCGTCCAGGTGACGGCGGAAGAGGTGCACGCCGCCAACGCCGCCGTCTCCTTGTGGATGGGCGGCAGCCCCAGGCGACGCCGGAAGCGACTGATGCGGTATTGGGACGGGACGGCGATGATGGACGACAACGGGAATGGGCACGAAGACGAAGACGAAGACGAGGAAATGGTAGACGAGGAAGAGGACGAATGAGCCGCGCACGATCTGACAATCTGCAATCCAAAGTCCGCAATCCGCAATCCGCAATCGAAGTGGAGACGGTCGAACTGGCGGACGACATGACCCAGGCGTACATCGGCTACGCCCGCGAGACGATCACTGACCGGGCGCTGCCGGACGTGCGCGACGGGCTCAAACCGGTGCAGCGGCGCATCCTGTACGGCATGCACGACCTGGGGCTGCTACACGACCGCCCGCACAAGAAAGCGGCCCGCGTCGTCGGCGAAGTGCTGGGCAAGTACCACCCCCACGGCGACAGTTCCGTGTACCTGGCCATGGTGCGCCAGGCCCAGAAGTTCGTCATGCGCGTGCCCCTGGTGGACGGCCAGGGCAACTTTGGCTCGATTGACGGCGACAGCCCGGCCGCCATGCGCTACACTGAGGTCCGGCTCACCGCGGCCGCCGAGACGGTGCTCCAGGACCTGAACATGGACACGGTGGACTGGGCGGACAACTTTGACGGGTCACTCCAGGAGCCCACCGTCCTGCCTTCGGTGTTCCCCAACCTGCTGGTCAACGGCGTAGATGGCATCGCCGTCGGTATGGCCACCCGCATGCCGCCCCACAACCTGGGGGAGGTGTGCGACGCGCTGGTCCACCTAGCGCAGAACTGGAAGAAGCGCGACAAGATCAGCGTGGACGACCTGCTCGAGTTCATCCCCGGCCCGGACTTTCCCACTGGCGGCGTCATCTACCGCTACCGTGACGACGGCGAAGGACCGGTGGACTCGATCCGTCAGGCCTACGCGACGGGGCGTGGGCGCGTGGTGATGCAATCGCGCGTCACGACGGAGGAGATCGGCGGCGGCAAGACCAACATCATCGTCACCGAACTGCCGTACGGCGTGCTCAAGAGCACGGTGCTAGAAAAGATCGCCCGCGAGGTGCGCGACGGGCGCATCGGCGGCGTGACCGACCTGCGCGACGAGTCGGACCATACCGGCATGCGGGTGGTGATCGAGGTCTCCCGCCAGGCCAGCACGCAAGACGTGCTGAAGCAGGTCCTCAAGTACAGCCAACTCCGCGAGACGTTCGGGGTGATCAACCTGGCGCTGGTGCCCACCGACGAGAACGGCGGGACGCGCCCGCTGTACCTCCCGCTCCCCCAACTGCTGATCCACTTCGTCGCCCACCGGCTGACGGTGATCGAGCGCCGCAGCCGGTTTGAACTGGACAAGCGCAAGGCCCGGCTGCACATCGTCGAGGGGCTGCTGAAGGCGCTCGACATGCTGGATCAGGTGATCGAGACGATCCGCCGCTCCCGCACGGCCGACACGGCGCGCGTCAACCTGATGAAGAACTTTGGCTTCACCGAAATCCAGGCCACCGCCATCCTGGACATGCAACTCAGGCGGCTGGCTGCGCTCGAGCGCAAGAACCTGGAAGACGAACACAAGGAACTTAAGGCCCGCATCAAGTACCTGGAGAAGATGTTGCGCTCCGAGGCCAAACGGCTGGAGGTGATCGTCGAAGAGACGGCCGCGCTCAAGGAGCGCTTCGCCACCCCACGCCGGACGATCATCGTCGAGCGCGAGGATGCCACGGCCGGCGCGGGCGTGATCACGACCGAGGCCGACCTGGTGATGCCCCAGGAACCGCAGATGCTCGTGCTCACGCCCGAGGGCGTCCAGCGTACGGCCGCTTCCGGGTTCTCCTACCGGCCCGCCAAAGAGCTGAGCAAGCGCGCCGTGCGCGACGTGCACCTGGCGCACGTGCAGGCCAGGCCGGGCGACGAGGTGATCCTGCTCACCAACCAGGGGCGCGGCTGGCGGGGTGCAGTGGGCTTTGTGCCGAGTGAGGGCAGCCCCGATGCATTGGGGCTGGAACGCGGCGAGATCGTTATCGGCATGGCCGTGTTGCGAGCAGACGCTTACCTGGTGCTGGGTACCCGCGCCGGAAAGGTCAAGCGCACGCGCGTGGCGGACCTGGCGCTCTCGGAGCGCACGTGGGGCACAGTCATGGGGCTGGGCGAGGGAGATGAACTCTTGTTCGGCGACGTGGCCGGAGAGGGGGCGCACGTCCTGTTCTGCACCGCCGAAGGGCAGGCGTTGCGCGTAGACGGGGACGCGGTCAACCCGCAGGCCACCGGCACCGCCACCGGCGTGGCGGGCATCGCGCTCAAGCAGGGCGACCGTCTGCTGGGCGCGGCGGTCGTGCCGAAGGCGGCCGCCGACGAGAAGCGGTGGCAGGTAGGGGTCGTTTCGACCGCTGGCTACGCCCATCAAGTGCCGCTGGCCGAGTTCCTGGTGCAGGGACGCGGGGCGCAGGGCGTGCGCTGCCTGAAATCGTCCAAGTCCGGCGGGAAGGTCGGGGGCATAGCGGCGGGCCAGGGCGGGACGCTAGACGTGTACCTGGCCGACGGGCGGCGGCAGCGGCTGGAGTGGAAGGAGATCCCGTCCGGCGCGCGCGACGCGCTCGGCAGGCGGGTGGTGGCGGCGGGGAAGGTGGCAGTGGTGCGGGTGGTAGCGCTGCCTTGATTGGAGTTACTTCCCTGAAAGCCTGAAAGCAACTGCTCAGCCTGTCATTCCGAGCGAAGCTTGTCATTCCGAGCGAAGCTTGTCATTCCGAGCGAAGCTTGTCATTCCGAGCGAAGCTTGTCATTCCGAGCGAAGCGAGGAATCTCCCTCGCGCCAGCCAGAGCCCCCTCACTTCGCCGGATGTGACGCACTGGGCTCCAATACAAACGCTACCCCCTCCCACACCAACGGGAGGGGCTGTTTTAGCACATCCTGCCCCTGTAGCGTCACACTCTCCCCTTCCCCAGAAGCAAAACGGCGTGGCCCAGTCGTACAGCCAGGACGTCCTCGGCCAGCAGGCTGTCGAGCGCCACGACCAGCACCGTTTGCCCCTCAGCAGTCATGATGGTCTTTCCCCTGCCCAGGCGTACGTGACGGCGGTGATACCTGGCCCGCACGGCCTTGTGGGTTCCTCAGCACCCGGCACGGTCGGAGTTGATGTTCTTGCGTTCTTGTTGTAGACTGTGGTGAGAATGCCACCGATCTGTCAGTTGATGCAGGCGCTGTGGAAAGGATACAGCAATGACATTAGAAGAGGTTCTTCAAGATATCCACGGGTTGGACAAGCGATTGCAGAAACTGGAACAGCAATACGGAATGCTCTCCGAGGATCTGTACGCTTTGTACCGGCTGGGCGAACTGGAGCAGAGCCGTGACCTGATCCGCTGGGTCGGCTACTACGAACTGCGGCAGGAGCGGGAGCGTGCGTATGCGGCTGCCCTGCGCGAGCGATTGCTGGCCCTACGCAGTGCCAGTGCTGGACACCCCATTCCACTGCGCCCGTACCTTGCAGCCCTGACTGAGGCGTGACGTGCTTCCCACCCCTTCACATATCCCAATCTGCCGTCCCTGAATAGACCCCTTGAAGTAGAAAGGGCCAAATATGAACCCTAGAGTGAAAGCAGTCAAACCCAATCCTGACTACACGCTCACTTTGCTTTTTACCAACGGTGAAGTCAGGTCTTTCGATGTCAACCCTTATCTGGACATCGGCATATTCACAGAGCTAAAAGACATGAGCCTATTCAACTCTGTCAAGCCTTTCTTGGGGAGCGTCCAATGGAAGAATGGTCAGGACTTTTGCCCTGATACGTTATACCTGGAAAGTGTACCATGCCCGGATCCGGTGGAACAGCGGCAGGAGAGAGACGCGGCCTTCGTCACGCCAGCGGGAGGCGATGGAAATGCACACAACTTATCAACCCTCAGTATACGAGCAGACGGTGCTCACAATTATGCGCAGATTGCCGCCTGAACGTGTCCTGCAACTCGTTGATTTTGCGCGCTTTCTCGAGTTCCAGACGACCGAGAGATGCGACGACCGTTCGGGTGAAGAAGAAACTGAGACCGAAGAGGAAATCCGTGCCAGTGAAGAAAAGTGGGATGAGTTACTCGCCAAGCCAGAAGCAAAGCGTGTGATGCGCGAAATGGCGCGCGAAGCACGCGAGGACTATCGCACTGGACGTACAACTGATATAGCCATCACTGAAGACGGACAACTGGCGCCAGCATGAAATCACGGGCGACCCCCAAGTTCTGGAAGTTCTTGAAGTAGGGTTTCAGGTGATAGAAAATCTCTGCACCTTGTATCGGAAATCACACTTCTCAGCACCTTCCGCAATCGTCCCCGTCCGAACCAGGCCCCACCCCAACCAGTCACTCGCTATAAAGTCCAGCCGGCACATAGACGGCGCAAACTCCTCTGCTCCTTGTGCCTGGAAGAACCTGCCTATACCGCACTCTTCGAAATCCAATCCGTAGTCGAATTCCTCTCCATCTCCCTCCACGAACGAGTACACCCAGTCCCCGGCATAGCGCCGTTTCTGAGATTCCAGCGCCATTACCCGTGCCTTCCACAGGCTGTGCCTGGTGAAACTCAATCTTCCGTAGAGACGAAGCAAGGACCGAGGAAACAGGTCGTAGGCTCTCTCGACTGCTTCGTAGACCAGTGCCCCGATTTCCTCAACCGCCTTGCCGTGCGCCTTCAACGGCTTGTAGAGGGCAAGGAACATGCCGGCCGCAACCATGATCTGTGTGAACGGGTTCTCTCTGCCGCCGATGTAAGGCAGTTGCGGGATGAGCGACTCGTACTCCTGCCGCGCTTCCACGGCAATGGCGTCAGTGAAGCGGTCCCCATAGTGGGCTGCTACGACCTTTCTGGCCACCCTGGCAGCCAAACCGAACTCGACCACGAGCAGTCGCTTTCGAGAGATGTAATAACTGTCCACCCGCTTCGGTCCCATCGAAGCAACGTCCTGATTATCCCCCAAGCACAGCGCGCACGGCGCTCACGATGTCTTCCACGTCCGGCAGTGCCGCGTTCTCCAGCCCCCGGTTGTACGGGATCGGCACGTCGGCCCCTGCCACCCGCCGCGGCGGAACCTTGAGCGCACCCAGCGCCGCCTCCGCCACGCGCGTCACGACCTCCGCACCAAAGCCGTGCATCAGCGGCCCCGGCTCGGCCACCACCAACCGCCCTGTCTTGACCACCGAGCGCACGATCGTCGCCCAGTCGCAGGGGACCAGCGTGCGCGGATCCACCACCTCGACGCTGATCCCTTCGCCCGCCAACGCCTCGGCCGCCTCCAGCGCTGGCACGACCATCGCCCCGAGCGCGACGAGCGTCACGTCGGTGCCCGCGTGCTTGACCTCCGCCACGCCGATGGGGACGATGTACTCCTCCTCCGGCACGGGGCCGATGGCGGTATACAGCAACTTGTTCTCGAAGAATAGCACCGGGTTGTTCGAGCGGATGGCCGCCTTGAGCAAGCCCTTGGCGTCGTAGGGGGTGCCGGGGGCAATGACGATCAGCCCGGGAATGCCGGTCAGCCAGGCCTCCAGGCTCTGCGAGTGCTGCGCCGCCATGCCGATCCCGCCGCCGCCCGGCGTGCGCACCACCAGCGGCAGCGCGTACTGCCCGCCGCTCATGTAGCGCAACTTGGCCGCCTGATTGACGATGGGGTCCATGCAGGCGGTCAGAAAGTCGGAGAACAGGATCTCGGCCACCGGTCGCCGCCCGGTCATGGCCGCGCCCACCGCCGCGCCGACGATGGCGTACTCGCTGATGGGGGTGTCCAGGACGCGGTGCGGGCCGAATTCCTCGGCTATCCCCGCCGTCACCGCAAAGTACCCACCGGTGGACACGTCCTCCCCCAGCAGAAAGACCCGCTCGTCGCGCGCCATCTCTTCGGCCAGCGCCTCGAACAGCGCCTTGGAGTAACTGATCTCGCGCGTCGTCGGGCGCGGCTCAACGGGTTGGTAGAGGACCGCCGGCTCGGGCGCATACACGTCCTCCGTGAGCGCCTCGGCCGGCGGATCGGGGCTGCGCACCGCATAGTCCTCCGCCTGGCTCACCATGGCCTGCGCCTGGCGGGCAATCTCGGCCACGTCTTCGGGAGTGAGCACGCTGCGCTCCACCAACTCCCGCTCCAGCCGCTGGATGGGGCATTTCTGCTTCCAGGCCTCGACCTCGGCCGGATCGCGGTAGGCGGCCGCCTCCCCCTCCATGTGACCGCGCCAGCGGTAGGTGAGGCATTCCAGCAGCGTGGGACCTTCGCCACGGCGGGCGCGGGCGACCGCCTCCCGCGTCGCGGCGTAGACCGCCCAGGCGTCGTTGCCATCCACCGTCACACCGGGGATGCCGTAGGCCGCGGCGCGGTCGGAGAGCCGCTGGACGCTGGCGTGCCGGCTCAGCGGGGTGAACTCGCCGTACAAGTTGTTCTCGACGACGAAGACGGTGGGCAGTCGGAACACGGCCGCAAAGTTCAGCGCCTCGTGAAACATGCCCTGGTTGGTCGCTCCATCGCCGGAAAAGGCTAGCGCCACCCGCTCGCTGGCCTGCTGGTGGATCGAAAGCGCCGCGCCGGCCGCGATGAGGTACGGCGCGCCGACGATGCCGTTGGCCCCCAGTGCCCCCACCGCCGCGTCGGTGACGTGCATCGAGCCACCCTTGCCCTTGCACAGGCCCGCCTGCTTGCCGTACAACTCGGCCATCATCCGATTCAGATCGGCCCCCTTGGCCAGCATGTGGCCGTGGCCGCGGTGGGTGGTCGTCATGTAGTCGTCGGCCCGCAGCGCGAAACAGACCCCCACCGCCGTCGCCTCCTGGCCGATCGAAAGGTGCACCGTCTCGGTAGGCAGGTCTCCGCGGGCGAACGCCTCCATCAGCGCCTCCTCGAAGGCGCGGATGAGCCGCATCCGGCGCAACATCTCCACCTTCAGCGCCATCTCCTCACCCGGCAACTTCTGCTCCCGCACCTCGACGTGCCACAAGTCAGGAGGCTCCCCCTCGACCAGCGGAACAAAGTGCCGGTTCAGCCCCCCATAATCCACCGCCACCGCCCCCCCACCCTTCACTCGACCCCGCTTACCCAACAGCCACGCCAGCAGTCCTCCCCATCCCCGCGTCCCCTCGTCTCCTTGTCTCCTTGTCTCCTTGTCCCCTCGTCTCTCCTCCACCATCTCCCCATATCCTAGCCCCTGCAGCACCTGGGGGTAGATCTCGAAGACGGGCTTGACTGCTGGCAGGAGTGCCAGCGCCTTGGGCACCGAGCCGCGCGAGATCACCTTGCGCGTGGCGATGGCCCGCGCCACGTTGAGCCGGCCCAGCCAGAACTGGTGCGCGGTGTCGCCCGACTGGATCATCTCCACGTCGGCTGCCAGGTCCGACTCGCCCAGCGTGTAGCGGATCGGCGCGCGCCGCAGGTCCACCGTCACCGCGCCTTCGGGATCGCTGAAGCGGAAGCGGACGACCAGGTTACCCTCCACCAAGCGCTCGACGATCGCGGGCTCGGTGGAGACGCGCTCGAACAGCGTGCCCAGAACCTGATACAGATGATCAGTATCGCGAAACACCGGCATGGCCCACCTCCCTACGAATCTATGGGAACGCGGACAAACGCAGATTTGCGCAGATAAACGCAGAGAATATCAGGGTCAACCTGCGTCCATCTGCGTTCGAGAAATCCGCGTTAATCCGCGCCCGTCTGCGTTCATCTGCGTTCGAGGATTACGCGCGGCGAAAGTAGACCACCTCTTCTTCAGATGGGTGCGTCGCCTCCGCCTGGCGAACAGCGCCCCGGCGCAGCCGCTCGAAGATGGCCGCAACCAAGATCAGCGGCACCACCAGCATCAACTGAGCGGCCCACGAGGAAATCAATCCCAACTGGAACAAGATCGCCCCCGCGTTCAACAGCGCGTGCAGCCCGGCCGCCGCCAGATACCCGACCGCTCCCCTACCCGCACTGCGCTGGAGGCCCGTTACCAGCACGGCCGTCATCACCCCGTGGATAAAACAGACCAGCAGCCGCTCGCTGAAATAACCCGTGAAGACGTACCAGGGCAGGCGCGCGTACTCCGGCTGCTGCGCCACGCCATAGGCCAGAAAGGCCGCCTCGCCCAGGCCGAAACTGATCCCCAGCCCCATGCCGACCCACAGCGCGGCGGCCGGGCCTGGGAGGAGCCGGCGCACCCACGGCAGGAGCAGGGGGAGCACCTTGATGGCTTCCTCGAAGACGGGAGCCAACGTGAACGTGAACAGGAGGAACCACAGTGGCGTCTGCAGGCCCATATTGGGCGGGATGCCGGCCGCCTGCCCGACTCCTACCATCAGCGGGCGCTTGATCCACACGTTCACCAGCGCGCTGAGGGGCAATCCCGGCAGCAGAAGCCACAGGTAGCGGCGGTTGCGCCCCGACATCACGTACATCAACCCACCCCACAGCCCGGCCGAGGCCAGCAGGGTGATGATAGCCATCACGTAAATACCCGGCATACTCACCCCTCCATCCGCGCCAGCAGCGCGGCGACGAACGCCTCCTCGTCGGCCGGCGTCAGGCCATACTTTTCGTCGTCGGTCTCGACGAGCAGGATGCGGTCGGCGGCGGCCGTGGCGCACATCTTCACCTGGCCCACGTCACTGTATGGGACGGTGAACAGTGCCAGCCCCGGAAACCGCATGCTGGACCACAGCGAGATGCTCAGATTGCGCCGCCGGATGGTCTGAATCCGCTCCAGTGGAATGCGGTAACGTAGCAGCGGGCCATAGCGCAACGTCAGCGCCTGTCCGTCCAGTTCGTAGCGCATGGTCGGGAACCAGAAGGCCAGCCCCAGCATCGGCAAGCCGATCCCCAGCCCAATGCCCACGTTCAGCACGACGATCGGCCATGGGGCCTGCCTGGCCCACAGCAGGGTGGGCACCACCGTCAACACCACCAACAGGACGGCCAGGAGCACGAGCCACACCCAGCCGTGCGATGGTCGGGGTCTAAAGGTCAACGTCGCGCCCCCCGCGCTCACTTCCTCTTCAATCTCCATTCTCTAATCTCCATCCTCCAATCCCCATTCTCCCTACCGGAGGACGACCGCCGCCTGCAACGAGACCAAACGGCTCGTTTCCTCCCGGCCGGCCAGCGCCGGCCAGGTGCGCGACCCAAAGGGGCTGGCTCCACGCCAGCGGCCGTTGGCTGCGCGCCGGGAGGCCAGCCACTCCAGGGCCGGGCGCGCGCCAGGGCGATCGAGTGCCCCCAGTTCGGCCAACACGCGCAACACAAACAGGATGTCAGCCTGGTAGAACAGCGGGAAATTCATACCGGACCACAGGGAATGGACCTTCCCGGGGGTGGGATAGTCGGCCTCGACCAGGTGATGGGCCTCCAACAGGAAAGCCAGGCCGCTCTCGATGGCCGCTGCGACATCGGAGGAACGAGCCTGAACGGGCAACGCCGCCAGCCCCCACAATGCGCGCGCAGCGCCCCAGGCGCATGGCAACTCGTCGTTGTGCGCGCAACGCCAGCCACCCTCCCCAGCGTCGTGAGCCAGGTAGCGGACGATTTGCTGCACCCGCACGTCACCGCCATACCCGCAATGCAGGGCGTAGCGGAGCAGATTTCCCCAGAAGCAGGATAGGCCGTAGGCCTCTTTCTCGATGGCCCGCTCCAACTCGTCCTGGGTAGCCGCCAGCATAAAGGCCGCCCCTCGTCGCAGGCGTGGGTCAGCGCCGTCGGCGGCCAGTTCCGCCAGGAGTAACATGCTCCAATGGGTGCTGACGTACTTGGGCGTATAGTAACTCCGCTCGCCGGCCCAGTGACCGTCCTCCGCCTGGCCAGCCAGGATGGCCGGGATCGGGCCGGCGACCTTCATGTCCTGCCAGGCAGCCTGTACCTCAGCATCCGCCTCGGGCCGGCCCAGCAATTGGCGCAGCGCCAGGTAGCGGATCGAAGGCGTACGGGCGCCCGCCAGCCATTGGACGAAATCGGATTCGCTCAACTCTGTACCTCCCAATTCCTCGCTCACGCCGGACAACACCCCAGCCTCGCTCACGCCGGACAACACCCCAGCCTCGCTCACGCCGGACAACACCCCGGCCTCGCTCGGGCCGGACAACACCCCGGCCTCGCTCACGCCGGACAACAGTCCGGCCTCGCTCGGGCCGGACAACAGTCCGGCCCTCTCCCTACACCCCGATAGAAGGAACCCTCACCCTGGCCCTCTCCCTGGCAGGGAGAGGGAGGATGCTCCAGCCTGAAGGCAGTTGTAGAATTCATAGAGGTCACGCACTCTTTCCTCCGTGACGTCCTGCATCGTCCCGCCACGATCCAGCAGGACCGCCGCCAGGCCCACCGCCTGCGGCCCGCGAAAATCCCAGCGGGGATCGTCCCCGATAAAGATGCACTCCTCCGAGCCAACTCCCAGTTTCTCCAGGGTGTAGGCGAAGATCTGGGGGGCCGGCTTGCGCCAGCCCACGTCGCTGCAGAACACCGTCACGTCCACCAGCCCGTCCAGCCCATGCCGCACGACTTCCTCCCGCCACAGGTCGGCAGGGCTGCCCCAGGCCGTGTTGGAGACGATCGCCACCTTGCGCCCATCCGAACGCAACTGCTGCAAGACAGGCAGTGTATCGTCGTACCGGCGCGCCCTTCTGAAGATCGGCCTTACGAAACACCGGCACAGCTCATCGAGGAGCGCGTCGTAACACGCGCGCTCGTCGAGCCGGAAGATGTGCGTCAGGCGCTGCTCCAGCGGGCGCACGCGGTGGTCACCGGCCTCGCGGCCTTCTTCGAGCGCCCGCTCCCACACTTCCTCCGTCGGAACGTGCAACAGGCCCTCCTGGCGCAGGCACTCCTGCACCTCACCAACCGCTTCCCCAAGCACCTCGCGGATCTCGCTCCGCCCAAAGTAGTGGACCAGCGTTCCGCCCAGGTCAAACAACACCGCGCTCTTCATCGCCACCGCTTACTTTTCACCACAGGCATAGAATATGCCGACCCTACTCACTCTATTGCCTCCCTGTGTGCCCCAATCATATTGCTAACTCTCAGTCCAGTCAAGCCAACGGATGGATAAACAGATAAACGGATAGGAGAGGGGTCCCAAGCCCGTCATTCCGAGCGCAGCGAGGAATCTCCCTGCACCTTCAGCCACCGTCCCAGCGCCACGAACCCCACCGCCGCCGCCAGCCCCAAGGCCATTCCACCGTACCACATGGCCACCGGCGCCACGTGATCGTTCAACAAGCCCCCCACCACCGGCCCAAGCCCGAACCCGACGCCCCACGTCAGACTGTAGACGCCCATGTACCGGCCGCGCATGTCCGGCGGAGCCAGATTGGCAGTCAGGGCCGTGGAGGTCGGGATCATGATCAGCAGCGTGACGGTCGTCAACGGGATACCCAGCCGCTGGCGTATGTAGATGGTCAAAAAGGGCCAGACCATGCTGGTGCCAACGTTTTGGATCAGCATGCCCCAGAAAAGGATCCAGAAGGAGCGTGGATAGCCCGCGGTGGCCTGCCTGAGGCGGTGAAACAGGTGCGGGCGCAACGCAGCAGCGGTGTTCACGGGTTCAGTTTGTGGAGCCACAAGAAGACTCCCAGATTCCGTGGCATCACGTCGAGCAAGCCCACCAGGTCCCCCTGCTCCAGCTTCTCCACTGTCGCAGCGGGCAGTTGGGCCAGTGGAACCCCCTGCAAGAGAAGGGCGGCCTCCTCCGGGGTGAACGCCACTCCATCTTCGACCCATTCCCGGACGTCCTTGTTCTGAGGGCAGATCCGCTGGCAACGCATGCACCCCACCAGGCAATCGAGCCAGGCGGGGTCAATCCACGACGGGTAGGGGATCTCGCGCGCCCGCTCGCTGTGGAAGGTGATGCAGCGCTCGGCGTGGAGCAAGAAGCGTTCCGTGGTGATCGCGCCGACCGGGCAATTGCGCTCGCAAGCGTGGCAGTTCTGGCAGGCCCCCATCATCTGCGCCTCCCGCCAGGGATCATCTGGGCAGGACAGGTCGGAGAAGTACACGGTCAGGCCGAGGAAACTGCCCATGCCAGGCACGTAGCAGATGTTATTCTTGCCGTAGGCAGCCAGGCCGCTGCGCACCGCCAGGAGTTTCTTGGGCACGATGGCCGAGGCCACCCGGTAGCCCTGCGGGCCCAGCACTTCCATCAGCAGATCCTCCACGCGCCGGTCGGTCTTGCGCCAATGCAGGTAGGTGGGAGGCGCGATGAGCGGCACCGGCTGCCCGTCCCAGGCAAACGTAACCCGGACCGGCGGCAGCGGAATCGCCACCACAATCAGCGACCTGGTTTCGGGCAGGCTGCCGGGGAGGCTGAAATTGAATACCGCCAGATGTTCCTGGTACACGTCCTTGTCAATGCGCCCCGCCGCATAGTGCCCCTCCAGCTCTGCCTGCAGGTCGTAGAGGTGCTGTACGGGCACGACCTTCCCCTTGCAGCCCGCTTCCTCCAGGTGACTGAGCAATTTCTCTACCACGCTAGCCATCTCCTTTCCACGTGTTGGGTATCACAAAAACCAGAAGAATCAGCGTTCATCTGCGTTCGTCAGCGTTCATCTGCGTTCGTCAGCGTTAATCTGCGTCCCAGGACTTGACGGAAAGAGCTGGTTTCTTGGCCACCCCAGCCGGCCACGGATCTCCGCCTCCAACTCGAGCACGGCGGGCAGGCAGCGGTCGAACTCCTCCGCGTGCTCCGGGTACCGCTGGCGCAGCGCCTCGAACCGCTCCGCCACGCTGACGACCGTGTCTCCCTCCACGATCTTGTCCACATAGTGCACCAGTTTCTCCTCCCAGGTCGTTGGCCGTCGGGCCGGGTCCGAGAGGGTGAACATCAGGTGCCGCTCCACGATGGTCGCCAGTTCTTCCGGGTAACCCTTCTGCCGGAGGACCTGCGCTCCCAACTGCCCGTGCGTCTGGTTCAGGCGACGCGACGTGATCTTGTCCAGGTCGTGGAGCAGGCCGCCACGATGCGCCAATAGCGGATCCACTCGCTCCCCCAACTCTCTGAGCCGGAAGGCCAGCCGGTAGGCCAGCGCCGCCACGGCCTTGGAATGCTCGAGCACGCCTGGCGGGGCATCCTGTTCAGCCAGCAGCGCCATGCTCTCATCCCAGTCGGGCAGGCGGAGGTTGTCCAACGCGACCGGAAGATCGGCCATCGCCAGCACTTCGGCATCGTACAGCGGGTGAGCCGCCGGACAGGACCGTGCCGCCGGGTTGAACCAGACGGCGCGCAGGCCGGCCTCCTTGGCCCCGGCCACGTCTACCCGATACTCGTCGCCAACCATGGCCACCTCGCGCGGTGCGCAGCCAAGCCTTGCGAGCACCGCCTGGAAGAAGGCAGAATCGGGCTTGCGTGCGCCCAGTTCCCGCGCCGTAAAGACGGCCTCGAAGCACTCTTCCAGCCCCACCCGCCGCAAGGCCTGGCACACCAGCGTCGCCCCAGACTCGGCGGCGTTGGTCGCCAACACCAGGCGATAGCGAGGGCGCAGCGCCTGCAGCGCCTCGGCGACTCCCTGCACCGCCTCCACCTGCGGCCAGCCGGCCATCGGCCCCTCGTACTCGGGGAACACTCGCATCACCGTGTCCCCCCAGTCGAACAACACGACCTCACTCATGGCTCATTTCCTCACTGACCTTGCGCCACCAGCACACACCATTCCAGCATGGTCTCGGCCACCGGCAGCCCGTCTATGCCGGCCCCCTCGAGCACCGCGCTGGCCGGCGTAGGGCACGCGCTCCCGGTGCACAGGTTGGCTACCTCCACCTGCCAGCCGGCGGCGACGAAATGCTCCAGCGCCGCGCGGCGGAACAGCAACGCCGATAGCCCCGCCTGGCGGATGGCGGCCGCATTGGCCTGATCGTCCTCCAGGTAGAAATGCGAGATCGCCAGGAACGTCCCGCCGGCGGCGCGCCGCAACTCGCGCAGCAGAGGGCCAGGCTCCTCGATGTTGGGCAAGCCCAGGTTGGTCGTCATCGTCTTGACCACGCCATCCTTGAACGGCGTGCGCCGGGCGTCGAAGGCGAGCAGGCTAACCGGCTGGTACAGGCCCAGGAATTCGAGCCACCGCCGGTCGCGCCGCAGCACGCGCGGGCTGAAATCGCTAGCCACGACCAGCCTGCCGGCCTCCCTGGCGAGCCTCTCCACCAGGCCGCCCCGGCCTGAAGCCAGATCCACGATGGGGCCATCCGACGCCGAGAGGCGCGCGAGCGTGTAGGCGAACTGGCTCTCGTGACAGGCACGATACTCCGGGGTGTACAGGTGCGGATAGGCCGCCTCGGCCGCGGCGCGTGCCAACGCATAGTCGCCGCGTTCCTCCAGGACCAGTGCGCGGAAGAATCGGTCGGCGGGGGCCAGCGCGTCCAGCGGCACGTCCATCAGTTGGCGTTCGACCTGAGGGTGCTCCCGCAGATGCTGGACCAACCGGCTGTCCATCTGCTCCCACATGTCGTTGCGCGGCAGGTCGGGCGTGAGAAAGAGGCCGATCCCCTCTCGCACCGGGTAGAGCGCGCCGCACGCCCTGCAGCGCGCTTCGGCCTCCTCGATCCGGCCCCGACGCCGTGCGACGACGTTCCAGGTGAGTGCCCCGTGACAGGCCGGGCAGGCCAGCCATTCCAACAAGAACTCGTGCATCGCCTACCTCCTCCCAGGGTCAAGGCACTGGCCTGCGCGACCTGCTCCAGGACAGCCTCGTCCCGCTAGCCCATATCCTGAAAGAGCGCCCGCCGGCGTCCAGAAACCGGGTTTTTGGGAAAAACCCGGTTTCTTGATCAGCGGCGTTCACCGGCTCACCGAACACTGGGGAGCACCCCGCCACTCGAAATCAAGCGCCCCAACGGCAGCACCGTGTCGTGCCTGTAGACGTACTCCCCAGGCGACCAGCCGGCGGCCCAACCATATCAACGCCCGGCAATAGAAGTGATCGTGCCGCTCTCGCCCTGCCAGAGCCTGGCGCACGAACCGGTAGTGCTCCGCTTCCCGGAGCAAGTCCTTGTTGCGTTCCTGGTGTACCAGGACATCGTACCAATTGAACACCTCACACCTCCCTACCGTGCTGTACAGATCTTACGCTGTAGCGTGGTTCCCCCTGGCAGCGTTCCGCCGCGAGCGCAGGACGTCCCGCTGAATGCGGCCCCACACCGCCGGCGGGGGCACCGCGCTGCCGAACGACGAGCGAAGTGCCTTGTGCATGAGCACGTCCAGCGAATCCTTTGCTGGCACCTTCCTGGCCCGCGTGCCTCCGAGATCCCATCCGCCAGCCCGCTCCACTCCCATAGCCCACCTCCCACTTCTGGGTAGTCTCCCTGTCGAGTGTTGCCAAACAGGCCCGGGCCCATCTTTCACAGCCAAGACACAAAGAGCGCCAAGTTTCTGAGGTTTTCTTTGCGTCCTTCGCGCCTTCGCGGTAAAATCCGCCCCTGGTTTCTTGCTTGCCATTGGCCGCCGAAAGTGATACAATACGCCTGGGTCAAACGTCTGCGGGTATGCGACCTGGCGGTCTCCCGAGGGAGACGGCGCGCAAGTCCATACCGCCCAATCGTGCTGCGGCCACAGCACGGTCGGTCCGCGTTTCACCCATTCTCGCAGGCCGGGCCGTGCCCGGCCTGTTTCCTTTCCAGAACTTGCCTACGCCCCTGGCAGGTCTTCCGTCATCAGCGACTTGAGCAGGTTAAAGGCCCCCTCGTCGAGCGTCGTATAATCCAGGGCAATCAACTGCTGGTCCGGCCTCAGCAATGGTCGCACCTGATCGGCCACGAAATCCGAAGCGATGACCACCGGCACCTCCCGGATGACCTGAGCCAGCCTGTGCGGGTCATCCACACCGCCCAGGACGGCCTCCAGTCCCTTGATCCCGGCGTCCTCCAGCGACTGCTTCAACTCCAGCGCGCAGGGCTCGCTGACGCACACCATCGCCGCCAGCGTGCCCTTGGGAACCGCCGCGACCTGAATCAAGTTCTCCAGGTGCGGCTTCACGCCCAACGCGACGACTTCCTTGTTCGTTTTGGCCAGCAATCGCCTGAGTTCCTGGATGTGAAAGAACGTCGTGGCTACCACGTGCACTTCGCACAACTGCTCCTTGACCTCAGGCGTGGGCTGCCGCAGGTCCTGCAGGATGACCGGGATCACCTCCACGTCCAGCCTGTCCTGGATCGCCCGCGCCAGTGCGGCTACAATGGGCGCTTCACACTCCACGAACATCAGCCGCCGCTTGACCTGGACGTTCCGGCACTGCCGGGAACGGGCGTAGACGAAGGTAGCCAGGTCCTCCGGGCTGATCCCCAATTGCCCGCCCTGCTCGATGGCATGATCAATGATCTCCACGAGCCGCGCGGACAAGGATGGACCGACCGCCAGGGGTTTCTCGACGACCACGCACCCCCGCCCCCGGCAGCACTCGATCAGCTTCCCCTTCTCCAGGTCCTGATACACCCGCAGCACCGTGTTGCGGTTGATGCGCAGGAAGCCGGCCAGTTGGCGGGTAGTCGGCAAGCGGGTCCCCGGCTCCAACTCTCCGTTGAGGATCAGGAAGCGAATCTGCTCCTCGAGTTGGACGTGCACCGGCATGGGGCTATTGGATTCGATTCTGACGTCCATGGTCCTGTTTTCCTGTCTATTGTCCTAGTATCCTAGGACAATAGACATTGTAACATGCTTTTTCTCCGTTGTCAAGCCCTTCGTCTATTCTACCCACACCGCAGCCCGCAGGTTCAAATCCCCCTCCCCCCTGTCATTCCGAGGAGCGTAGCGACGAGCAATCCCCGCTCCCCTCTGTCATTCCGAGGAGCGCAGCGACGAGGAATCTCCACTCCCCTCTCCCCTTGTCATTCCGAGGAGCGTAGCGACGAGGAATCTCCGCCTCGCCCCAGAGTATACCACCAATAGATGTCAGATTGCGTCATATTTATAGCCCCAAAATAGAAAAAATGTTCTACACCAGAGACATGTAAAGGTCAGTTTCCCGGGAGTCTCCTGCTTGTGTTGTTGATCGCTAGCCTGTTGGTACTTCACCGCAGAGGCGCCGAGAACGCGGAGAAGACTCAATCTCTGCGAACTCTGCGTCTCGGCGGTGAGAAAAGCCAACGGCACTCAATAGGGTGGCTATCAGTATGCGGAATGCGGAGTGCGGAATGAGAAACCCTCGCCAGTGCAACGAACTGGCGCTCGTGCCAGGTGCTGATCGCGACCTCAACGTGAACGACGCCCCAGGATGCTCTCCCAGGGCGTCGCTCTCGGCCTTGCAGGCCAGTAGAGTCACCCCACACAATACCCGCGACTGGGGGGGCATGCTCCCTCTGTCAACGCTTCGCCCGAACGATTGCTCGTTCCTGCGCAGACTGAAGGCCAGCCTGGTTCGCTAGACCTTGGCTGCATAGGACTTTCACCTACTACACCTTGCCGGTTTATCCTGGCGCACGGGCCGCCACAACCCGAAAACCGAAGTCCCCGTAGCGACGGTTCGGATCGAGCCTGAGGCGGGCGGCGCACCGCACGCGCCTGTCTTCATCGAGAAAGGCGCCCCCACGCAACACACGGCGCACATCGCGGCCTGTTTCCAGATTCTCCCGCCCATCCTCAGGATCGTACGGATACTTGAAATCCGGCTTCCTCAAGTCCTCGCCCCACAGGCTCCGCGTCCACTCCCACACATTCCCGGCCATGTCCGCGCAGCCGTAGGGGCTATCCCCCTGCGGCGAGTAGCGGCCCACCGGCGTGGTTCCCCTTACGTGGTTCTCGAAGCTGCACCGTCCCTCGTCGGGAGGTTCGTCGCCCCAGGGATAGATGCGGCCGTCTGTGCCCCGTGCCGCCTTCTCCCACTCCGCCTCGCTGGGCAATGCCACCGGTATCCCTGCCTTCTCGCTCAACCAGCGGCAGTAGGCCAGCGCATCGTACCAGGTCACGTTCACCACCGGGTGGTCGCCCGGTCCCTTCAGACTGCCAGGATCACCCGGCCGGTGGCCACTGGCCTCCACGAAAGCCCGGAACTGGGCCACCGTCACCGGGTAGCGCCCGATCCAGTATCCCGGCAGCGTCACCTCGTGCTGCGGCAGTTCATCGTCAAGTGCCTGTGGATCTTTCCCCTTGTCGCTGCCTATCAAAAATGGCCCTGGCGGAATCCAGACCATCGGCTGCCCCAGAATCTCCTCCCACGGAACCTGCTGACACAATGGATCCCCTGGTCGCTCCACCAGATAGCGCAATGCAGCCAGCCGGAGTCGCTGGTCAGTGCCCCGCAGCGCCTCCGCCACTAACCCCCGGACCGCCTCTCCCATCCCCAGCAGCGCCTGCACCGCCAGCCCGGCCACCTCCCCGTCGGCGTCCGCCGCGGCCCGCAGCAACGGCCGCACCACCCGCTCGCTCTGCACCTGCGCCAGCGCTGCCACCGCCCGCCGCCGGTCCGCCACCCGCTCCGAGTCCAATAACCGTATTGAGCGATCCGCTACCGCCTGGCGCGTCCCCTCCGCGACACCCCGCCCCTCCTCCACGCACCACCAGGCCAGCCAGGGGTTCACCCGCACGACCTCCCGCGCCAGCCGGTCGGCGTCGTCCACCAGCCCCGCCAGTTGTACGAACGTCTCCATCCACCAATCGTCCGCCGCCAGCCCTGCCAGGCCCTGCCCATGCCCCGCCAGCCGTCGTCGCGCGGCCCTCCACAGGCGGCCCCAGCGCCCCACCTGCCACTCCTGCTGCGCCACGTCCTGCAGCGCCAGCGCCGCAAAGTGCTCCTGCACGGTGGGGTGCGGGGCAAACCACACCGGATCGTCCCCTGCCAGCAGGCCGTGCCGGGCGCACGCCCCCAGCACCTGGTCCGCCTGCCCCACCTGCCCCTCCCCCAGCCGCCGGGCCACCGCCTCGACCGCCTCCTCGCGCGGGCACGACAGCCGCTGCTCCAGACCCAGATGGTAGGCCAGGTCTGCCAGCGCCCGCCGCTTCTCCCGCTCCGGGATTCCGGCGTCCATGCGCCGGTCGGTGTCACGGCGCAACATACGGGAGACGAAACGGGCGTACAGTTCCCCCCGGTTGCCGGGCACCGCCTCCCCCGCCGTCCCCGCCTCCTTGATCAGCCACAGCACGAGCGGCGTGCGGGCCATCGCCCGCAGCCGCTCGTCGAGCCGCTCGTAGAGGTCACCCCCCCGCTCCTCACCCAGGTGGGCGACCAGGTAATCTCGCGCCTGCGCATCCCCGATAGGCTGCACGACCACCGCCTGGCTCACTTCCCCGCGCAACCGCCGCCACACTTCGTCCTGCGCCCGGCTGGTGAGGACGACGCAGTGGCGCGGGCAGGCGGCCATCCAACGCACCAGTTCATCCACCAGCCGGTCCCGGTAGGGGGGCGGGACCTCGTTCAGCCCGTCGAAGAGGAAGAAGCAGCGGCTCCCCCCTTCCTGGAGGAAAGCGGCCAGCGCCCGCTCGTCGTCCAGGCGCAGGTGGCCCGTCTCTTGCAGGCTGGCCCGCACCCACTCGGGCAGTGAGGTCCCGGCATAGTGGAACAGCCGCACCAGCACCGGCACGGCCGGCTCTGGCTCCGGCCCCACCGGCTCCGGTGGGGAGCACAGTTCCCAGGCCAGCCGCTCCAGCGAGACGCTCTTGCCGGAGCCGGGCTCCCCCAGCACCAGCAGCCGGCCGGCGCTGTGGAGCAGCCGGAGGAGGTTCTCCCTCGGTCCCAGCCGGCCCGTCTGGTAAGGGGAGGCCTCGATGGGGAGCGTGGCCCCTTCTTCCTGGATGTAGAGCGACATCCCGCCCCAGCGAGTGCGGGCGTCCGCCTCCAGGCGCTCCCGCAGCGCTGTCCGGTGGCGAGCCACCGCCTCGGGAGAAGGAATGGCGACCGCGGCACCCTGGTAGACGACGGTCACGTGGTTGCCGGTGGCGATGACACCCCCACGCACGTCACCGCCGATGGCGACGCCCTTCTCCCCGGCCGCCACGCTGCCGCTCTGGGCCACGGCGCCGGAACCGTCAAGGCAGGTTTGTTGCTCTCGTGACATCGTTCAGCCCCACAAATCCTCCAGATGCTTTCGCCCGGCCTCCAGCGCCTGGCGCTCCAGAAAGCGCTTCATCGTCCAACACCACAGGCTGCTGTACGAGGGGGTACAGGCGCAGACGGAAGAAACTGACCCCCACCCCGCGCCAGGCCGCCACGAACGTCGCGTCCCTGTCGTGAGCAATGGACAGGGTCGGGTCGGCCAACGTTTCCCGCAACGCGGCGCGCACCTCCGGCCCAACGGCATCCGGGGCTGGCGAGAAGAAGTCCAGGTCCACCGAAAAGCGATGGCCCAGGTGCAACGCCAATCCTGTACCGCCCGCCAGGTAGAACTGGCCGATGAAAGGCAGGCCGGCGGCTTTGCAAAAGGCCTGCCGCGTCTCGGGTGTGAGCGCTTCCCAGTGGGGGTTGGCCAGGGTCACCTGTCCCATACTTCCCCCGCTGCCGTCGGAAACGGCGAGCGCCGCCACCGGCGCACCCCCAGCAACTTGCGCCAATAGGTAAAGGTGACCCGCGACAGCATGCGTTCGCCCCGTTCGCGCACGAACGCGCGGAGGCGTGCGCGGCCGTAGGTGCTGAAAAGCCAGCGCACCTCGTCCCACGTGCCATACTCCAGCGTGCGCTGGATGATCAGGGTTGCGTCACGCTGGAGGTCCAGCGCTGCAGGGTCATATTCCTGGAAATGCGGCCGCAGGCCACCGGGAATCTCGCCGAGGGTCATGGTGTAGAGATTGTAACATAACGAGATGGAAAGGCAAACATCCAGGACCCGGTCGGCCGACAGATTTGACGTGCAGAGGGACAGTCGGCTGGTGAGCGTGCGCAACGCGGTCGTCCGTTTCATCCGGGGTGACGTCCCGGATGTACGTCTATGGCCCGCCTGGGAACGGCAAGACCCACCTGGCGGCCGCGGCTGCCAACCACCTGCTGGCTCAAGGTCGCGCGGTGTTGTTCGTCACAGCCCCGGAACTCCTGGTCATGATCCGGGACGGCTTCGACAGCGGGCAGGCGGAGAACCTGGTCGGGCTGTGCCAGCGCGTGCCCTGGCTGGTGGTGGACGACCTGGGCGCGGAACGGCTGACCGACTGGGCGGCCGAGGTGCTGTTCCGCATCTTCAACGCCCGGTACGTCGCCAGGGCGCACACGCTGGTAACGAGCAACGTGCGGCCCGAAGATCCAGCGGAGCCCCGTCTGCGCTCCCGCTTCCTGGACGTCGCCGTGTGCCAGGTGGTGCCCAATGGGGGCGACGATTATCGCCAGCACAAGGGCAGAGCAGGGTCGGGCCGGTGACCGGCAAGGTGAAAGACAAACCAACGAAGTTTAGGGCTACCCACCGGCACACGCCGGGCTGAAGCCCGCCGCTCAAAGAGCAAAGCCCTTCGGGCTAGAAACCAGCCCCTATCGCTACAGCAACGTCAGGAACGACTCAGGACGAGCGGCAGGTATACCCGCAGCCATCCGACGGCTACCTCTGTAGTAGCCCCGGCGTAGCCCATCTTGTCGGTTGTCAGTACGTATGAGCGTCCATCGGGTGGGAACGTCTGCAAGACGATGCGGCCAGCCGCGTCCGTCTCACCGCGCAGGATCTCTTCCGTACCTGACAGGACGACGGTTGCACCCGGCACCGGTACGCTGCTCTCGCTGCGGACCGTGACGGTGATGAAGCGGATCTCCCCTGCCTGCGGCTGACCTTCAACCGTTGGAATCAGCAACGTCGGTGCCCCGGCGACCAAAAACGCCCGATCCCCGACACCCCGGTAATTCGCCCGTGTGACCGCCAGTTCAAGCGGGTACGTGCCGGAGATCGCTGGCGTGTAGTCGGCGCGATAGGTGCCGGTGGTGAACCGGGTCATCGCCAGGGCTATAGCCGCACTCGTCGGAGATTGAACGGTCACCGTGATGACCGCATCGGCCAGCGCGTTGTCCGCATCGCGCACCGTCGCCGTCACCGGCACACTCTGGCCCACTGTCGGGTACAGGTTCCCCGGCGTGAGCAAGCCGAACAACGTATCGGCCGCAGACACGGCAAAGTCGCGGGTGTCGTATGGCACCCCATTGACATCCAACCAGGCCGAGTACAGGCCGGGCTGCGCATTAGGAAGCGCGGTGGCCTGGGCGAAGGCCATGCCGCTAGCCGGGACAGTTGCCATGAGCGTAGAACTGAAAGCGATCATGCCCGTCTGCAAACGGTCCACTGTCTGCACCGTGACGGTCACCACACCAGGAGCGTCGCCGACGTTCGTCAACGTCAGCGGCAGCGTCACCGTCAGCCCGGCCGTGTAGACATCCGACACGCGGGTGTTGAGCGCAACCGCCGGACCACTGCCGACGATGTACGCCGCATCCTCTTGCGCCAGCGCGTTCAGCCCGATACCCAGCCACGCGCGCAAGACGTAGGCCCCGGTCGCCGTCGGCGTGAAGGTATAGTTGATCTGCCGCGCCCCACCGGCCACCAACGAGACCGGCCAGGCATCGAAATTCACCCCATCGGTAGACTCGACGATGAGCGTAAGGTCGTTGACGTCCCTCCAGTGCCTGGCGCACCCGCTCAACGAAATCCGCCAGTTCCACATCCGGCCAGTCATCCGGCGCGCGGTCGGGGTTGTCCCACTGGCGCGGCAGGTCTATGCTCTGCCACGCCGATAGGTGGACGCCGGTCAGGTACAGGCGACCATCGGGATCACATCGTAACTCAGCCTCGGGATCGCCGTGGGCGGAGAGCACCTTCAACCCGTGTTCGTCCTCCTCGCTTTCGACGGGCAGGATCGGCGCTATGCGGGACGTGACCTCGACGGCCCAGCGTCGCCAGGCCTCAGCCGCCGGCATCGAGAGCGGCGAGCCCCACGGCAGCGTGGCGCTCAGCGTGACGTCTACCCGCAGCCAGGGCTGCTCCGTGACCAGGTAGGCCCCATCCCGGCCCAGCAGTTCGGTCAGCAGATCCTCCTCTATCGTAGCAAAGCGGGCGGAAAGCGCTGCACCCCAATTCCATTCCAGCCTGGCAGTGGTGTAAAACGGCTCAGCCCCGTGCCCACCGCCCAGCGAGACGTAGAGGCTGTACACACGGTCCATCTGGTGGACGTCAATGGTCTCCGTGGGCCACAGCGGATAGGGCAGCAGGCCGGCCGCCTCCAGCGCTTGGTGCCACAACGTGCGAAACTCACCATAGTTCATTGTACACTCCCCCCCATTCACAACCCCGCCCTGTTCAGTTCGTCGTGCAAGGCCCGCAGCCGGCGATTATGCTCCCTCAGACCGGCGATGAGCGTCTCCCAGGTCTCACGCTCCCCCAGGCGTTGGTACACCTCGCGCACGCGAACCAGGTAGGTCGCCGCTTCCGTATAGCTGCCCCGCCCACGGGCCGCGATGAGCCGCTCGACGGCCTCCATGTATAGACGAATCGCCTCCCGCGGCCGGCTCTCCTCCGCCGCCTGCGCCACCTGGATGCGCAGCGGGCTGCCAGCCCAGTCCCATTCCCATCTCCCGGCACCGATCTGCTCCAGCGTCTCCAGTGCCCGGTCCACCTCCCCCTCTTCCAGGTGGATCTCGGTCAGCAAACGGTATTGGCCCTCGTTGGCCAGGCGTGAGAGAATCGCCGCACGCAGATCGTCCCACCGCTCCAGCGAGTGGGCCAGGCCTCGCAATTCCTGGTAGCCCGGCACAGCGGGCCGTTCCCAGAACAGGGACTCTGCCAGGGCCAGCGCCTCCGCCAGGTCGCCCCGCCCCTGCGCCCGTTCCTTCAGCCACACGACCAGGCGGCTGTCCGTGCGCGCCCGGCCGTCAGGGCCGGCCTGGGGAGTGCGCGCCCGCTCGCGGATCAACTCTTCGGCCAGGTCGCCGTGGCCGTGCGAGACGAACAGGTCGGCCAACTGGAGCAGGTCATAGTCGTCCACCTGGCGGGCCGCGGCGGCCGCCTCCTCCACGCGGCCCAGTGTCAGCAGCCGATCCACCAGGTCGTGCCAGCGGTTCGTCTCGCGGCAGATGCGCAGGAAAGCCTCGTCGTCGAGTTGGTCCTCCTCCAGGCACAACAGGAAGCCGCCGTACCGCTGGCGGTGGTAGTTGTCGCTCCAGTCGTTGCCTGCAGGGATGGCGTCCCGCACCCACCCGGCCACCTGCTGTTTCTCCTCCGGCACGGCCTGCTCCAGGATGATGTCTGGGGCCTCGTACCCCATATCTATGCCCCCGTACTCCACGTCCCAGCGGTACACGTCGAACAGGGCGCGCAGCAGTCCCTCCCGCCGGGCGGGGTCCTCTGCTGCCTCCAGGCACTCCCCCAACCCCTCGACGCACCTGCCGACGACGACGTGGAGGTCACCCCCCTCGTCCTGCACCATGCCGTAATTACTCAGGACCACCTGCATGACGGTCTCGTAGACGGTGGCTGCGTTGCGCCATTCCTCCCGCTCCGCGTAGTCGTCGCCGACGTCCACCAGTTCCAGGAGGCGCTGGGCGATGCTGTAGACTCCGCCCCACTCGTCGAACTCCGCGCCGTAGAAAGCGGCGCTCGCCTGGCGGCGGATGACCTGCGGGTCCAGGGGACGCTCCGCCCCCGCCTCGCCGACGACGGGCAGTTCCAACAGCGACTCCAGGTCGGGGTAGCGCGCCACCATGCGGCGAATGAGGGCGACGAGCTCGGCCTTGCTACGCTGCTCCAGCGCTGTCTGCAGGTCTTCCACCTGCAGGAAGGCCTCGGGCTGGTGCACCCAGGTCAGGAGGAGAGCAGCGGCGTGCTTGCAGTGGCCGCCGCCCCCCACCGGGCAGGAGCAGGTGCCGGAGACGATGCCCTGCTGCCCCAGGGTCACCTCGACGTGATAGGCCGCAGGATGGGAGCCCAGGCAGCGAGCCTTGAGCGTGTCCCCCTGGAGGCGTGGATCGAGGATGTGGCCGGCGCTTAAGTACCTCTCACCGCGCTCGAACGAGGCTTCGCCGGTCCAGCGACGGACGTCCGATTCGGTCAACTCGGGCAGGTCTGTCATTCCTCCTCCAACTCGAAACAGTGGGGCAGGCTCTCGGGCACGTCGGGCAGGTATTCATCCTCGGCCTGACCCACGACGGCACTGTATTCCCACATCTCGTGCAGGGTGAACATCTTCACCAGCCCCAACTCCCCGATGACGGCCTCGTCGGTTCACGGTGGGCTGGCAGTATTATATCCCCTGTTGTCCTTCGTGCCAGCGCGTGTCCTTCGGCCCGGCTCAGGACAGGCCCTGGATGGTGGTGGACGACCTGGGGACGGAACGGCTGATCGGGCCGCCGAGGTGCTGTTCTGCATCTTCAACTTGCAGTCTACTGAAAGTGGTGTACCATACCAACGAGATACGTAGCTGAACGCCACACAGCAGATAGATGAGTTATGACAAAGTTCCGTGTTGAACAAATCGCCCCGCAGTGGCCGTTGACGTGGGCGCTAAGCGAATGGTTGTACTGGAGCCAGGAAGTCAACGACATCCTCAAAAGAGACACCGGCAACACCTTGTTCAACGCCGCTTACGATGCTGTGGATTGGGAGCAGTATTACGAGCGGTTGAAAGGCACGCCCTTCTACGATTGGGCTGTGGAGGGCGGTGGAATTCTCACTTTTGGTGGCCCTTACCACATTGAGAACGATTGCTTTTTCTCGCACATCGCGGACATCTCCACCGTCGAGGGAGATTGGTTAAGAGAGCACCCCGAGCTCAATCAGAAATTGCACGACATACACGTCGAAACGGCCCGGCAGATAATAGATTTCATCCTGAGACAGTCACAGAGGAGATGGGGCCTGCGGGTTAAAGGCGAATCCTGACGTCACTCCCGGAAGACGTAGATCCCCGTCACCCTCTGCAGGCCCGACTGGGACCTGTCAAAGTCAAACGCTATCCCGAAAGGTGGTTGGTTGATCAACCAGCATCCATCCCATTCAAGTGCGCCATACACCCCCTCGACCTCCTCCCTCGCCGACCCAATGCCTATTCCTCCCTCTCTCGTCCTGCCTTCGTAGCCCGCATAGACGGCGACCTGCTCGACCCTACCGGCTCTGAACCAGAACCAGACACTCTCGTATGACCAGCGCACGAAATCGGGCCGGATTTGCTCGATTTCCAGCGGCTTACCCCACAGGTCCTTCACGACCTGTGCCCCGGCACCTATCTTCACGCCGGCCGCTCCCTTCGACAGGCTGGCCACTTGCCCAGTTGAGAAACTACCCATCTGGCCAGGTCACAAACAGGCCGGTAGGCTGATGCGCTGGCGCCCTCTATGTGTTACACTGGGATTGCATTGTGCGACATAATTCCCATTCGTGCGTATTGTCCATAGGAATTGCCCAGGTGTTTTACAGGTAGTAGGGCAAACAGAAGGAGTGAAAAGCCATGTCAGGAACAGAGCCCAACGGCGCACTGATTGACCTGCGCGACGTGGTCAAAACCTACGAAACCGGTGCAGGCGGCGTGACCGTCCTCACGGACATCACCCTGCACGTACACCCCGGCGAGTTCGTCAGCGTGGTGGGACCTTCCGGGTCGGGCAAGTCCACGCTCATGAACATGATCACCGGCATAGACCGGCCCACCGGCGGCCAGGTGCTGGTCGGCGGCGAGGCCGTGCACGAGCTGAGCGAGAACCAGTTGGCCCATTGGCGCGGGCGGAACATCGGCGTCATCTTCCAGTTCTTCCAACTCCTGCCCACGCTGACCATCCTGGAGAACGTGATGCTGCCGATGGACTTTTGCAGCACGTACCGGCGGCGGGAGCGTAAGGAGCGGGCCAGCAGATTGCTCGAGCAGGTGGGCATCGCCGACCAGGCGGACAAACTGCCCAGCGCGCTGAGCGGTGGGCAGCAGCAGCGAGCGGCCATCGCCCGGGCGCTGGCCAACGACCCGCCCCTGATCGTCGGGGACGAGCCGACCGGCAACCTGGACTCTCAGACCGCGGCCGACATGTTCCGCCTGTTCGAGGGGTTGGTGGAGCAGGGGAAAACGGTGGTGCTCGTCACCCACGACCGCCACCTGAGCGCACGGACGAAGAGGGTGCTCCATCTCCATGACGGACGGCTGTCCAAGGACGTCAGCAATGGGCATTAGCACGCAATGTGGAATGCGGAATGCGGAATGCGTGAAACGTGAAACGTGAAGGCAATGTGTGAATAGTAAGGAGGACTCGATTATGAAGAGGTTACAGATTCTGACAGGGTTGTCGTCATTCCGAGCGAAGCGAGGAATCTTCTTGGTGCTGGCGACGGGGGTGCTGCTGGCCGGGTGTGGTGGGGCGCAGTCCACCGGGGCCGCGCCCACCGGTGAGGTGCCGGTGGTGGCCGACACGAGCGACGGCAAGGTCGTGGCCGAGGCCGTCATCGAGCCCGCCCGCTCGAGCGAACTGCGCTTCGACGCCGGTCACGTAGCCGAGGTACTGGTGCAGGAAGGGGATGCCGTGGCCGCCGGTGACGTGCTGGCCCGCCTGGAGCAGGCCGACCTGGAGCGGGCGGTGGCCCAGGGCGAACTGGCCTTGCAGCAGGCCCAACTGCGCCTGGAGCAACTCCAGGAGCCGGCCAGGGAGGCCGACGTCGAAGCGGCCCGTGCCGCGCTCAGCGACGCCCAGGCCGCCTACCAGCAGGCCCGGCAGAACCAGACCCTGACCGGGCACAGCGTCTCGGTCGGCGACGAGGTGCGGGCGGCGCGCTACGCCCGTGACGAGACCTACCGCGTCTACCAGCACCTGGTCAGCAAGGTGGGCGCCGATTCCGATGACCCCAAGTTGGCAGCGTTCCACAACGCCTACCTGAACGCGCTGGGCGCCTACAACCGGGCGGTCGAGAACGCCGACCTGCAACTGGCCAACGCCAAGAACGAGGTGACGCGCGCCTACCACGCCATCCAGGAAGCGCAGAACGGGCTGGACGCGCTGCTGGAGGGGGTGGACGAGCAAGAGGTCGAGGCAGCCCGCCTGGAGGTCAAGACGGCGGAACTGAGCCTGGACGCGGCGCGCAGCAACCTGGAGCAGGCCGTCTTGGTGGCCCCCTTCGCAGGGATCGTGACGGCGGCCAACGTGGAGCCTGGCGACGCGGCGGCGCCCGGCGAGGTCGCCTTCGTGCTGGCGACGCTGGAGCAACTGCAGGCGCGCACGACCGACCTGACGGAACTGGACGTGGCGCGGGTGGCGCAGGGGCAGGCGGTGGTGGTGACGGTGGACGCCCTGCCCGACCTCAAGTTGCCGGGGCGGGTGGTGCGCATCGGCCTGCAGTCGGTGGACTACCGGGGGGACGTGACGTATCCCGTGTACGTGGCGTTGGACAAGCCCGCACCCGAACTACGCTGGGGCATGACGGCGCTGGTCGAGATCGAGGCAGAGTGAAACATAAAACGTGGTGCGTGCTCCGTGGTCCGTGATGGTACGGAGCATGCGCCACAACACACAAATAACAACTTACGCCAACTCAGTCGCCCAAGACCTCGTGTAACAGGCGCTCCACCAGCGCGGGGCTAATCCAGATATCCTGACGGCGGGCAATCTCTGCCAAGTACAAGCGCAATTGATCAGCCCCAACCAGTCCTCTCCGGTAGGATTCGATCAAGACCCCCAGCGAGCCACACACAGTCAGTCCTCGGTCACGTGCTACTTTTCTGCCGGCCGCCTCATCCATCAGCACCAAAGCACTGCCCAAAGCAATGGCCATGGCCAACGTATCGCGCTCACCCTGATCCAGGCCCGCCTCCTCCAGGTCGGCTGTGATTGCTAACGCATCCACGTCCTCTGGCCCCCATCCCACCTGATTCAGAAAGAGGAACAACGTCCTGGCATCCTCGTAGCCCTGGCGCATCCCCTCGACCACAACCTCATCGTACACCGAGCGGGGGATGTGGACGCAGCCGTATAGCTCTTTGAGCAGGTGCAATAGATTCAGTTTGGCCAGTACCATAAGCGGGCCAGCGTTGCTGACTACGGGCACGCAGGTGCTCATACACCTAGTTCCTCACGAACTGCCTGTTCATCGAAGGGTGGTTCAATGCCTCTGGCCCGTGCTTCGCAGATGAGATCCCGCTTGGACAAACCCACTTTCTCGGCCACATAGCCCAAAGAGCCAGCCCCGGCCTGGTACATCTCCAGCGCACGGCGAACTTTGAACTGGCGGATACCAAGTCGGACAATCTCCTGCACGATCACAGACTGGCCCCAGTCCAGGCCCTGAAACCACTGCTCCGGGATTTCTAGAGTGATGTTCCGTTCCATAGCCACTCACCCCCTTGATTGGTGATTGTAGCACAACAGAAGGGAAAGGCAAGATCATTTTGTGTTATAATGCTCTAACGTAAAAACCGCACTTTAAGAACTATCTGGGGGCGCTATCCCCCAGGCTGCTTCGAATTCTGACAAAACGTTGGCACGCTGATGACGCCAACGGTGA
>Ga0307376_10000265_pt1 | contig 70526 bp, 48 predicted proteins | sample TR2MG_FD_202536 | JGI IMG/M metagenome (GOLD analysis project Ga0307376, IMG submission 202536) | Soil microbial communities from Risofladan, Vaasa, Finland - TR-2 | ecosystem: Environmental > Terrestrial > Soil > Coastal area > Acid sulfate soil | place: Finland: Risofladan, Vaasa | collected...
CTGAAGAATTTTGCAAAATAATCAATATCGTTATCCAAAGCTGTTTTGAAAAGTAAATGAGATAAACTACTGATTAGCAATCTTGTTTATAAGTATGCTTTGGATAACGATTTACTTTGGATAAGAAAAACGATCAATCAGGTTCCAGGCTTTGCTCAACGATGTACCCCCTTTAAAAACAGTATAAGGTGCAATTTCAGTTTGAAATACTACTTGCAGTGTGCGGACTACCCACCAATCTTTTTCGGCAGCAGCAGCCAACGGCAGACCTGCCCGTTTTGCTGTTTCTTCGAAAATATTTCGTCTGTTTTGTTCAGTAAGTTTAAACCATTCCTGTATAGCTGCTTTATTCATTAGTTATTTGTTTTAGTACAGGCTTCATGATTTCACGTATCCATGCAGGTGCAAGCCTAATGTCGTGCTCCAGTCGTGTTGGTTTCTCTTTTTTTAACAATTCTTGAATTTTGATTATTTCCTCTGCTGTTGCTTTGTCTTTGCCAATGGTACGTAATGCCTGTATTACCAATCCGCTTATTTCTCCTACTGAAGCTACATTTTTTGGTACTGTTTTTTTAAAAGAGATAACTCGATTGCCAATTTTAATTTTTCGTTGAGCTCCATCGGTGAGGTAAACTACATTCATCGGAACCTGCGTTGATAGTCCAAGACGGTTAAGGGCAAAGATTCCTGTTGGAATAATCCTGGCCTTATCTCTTTTGGCTATTGCCCTGGCTATTTCTTCAATCCCGGGTATTACTTTGCCTACAATACTATCTATTTGCGGGCGAACATAGATGCCCGTTGCCACGCGCTCCAGTTCACCGGCTTTAACCAATCTTGCAAGGGCTTGCCGAACAGCTTCCGGTGTTCCGAAAGCGATAAAACTATCATTAAAAAACAGCACACCCCTCCCTGCTTTCCTGATTCTGTTAAGTATTTGTATTTCAATGTTTAAAATCATTGCTTGTTTGTGTTCTTGTCACAAATATAGTAAATATGTGTGACAAACAATAGTCTGGATTCTACTTATTTTGTATAATTCATAGTTTTAGATATCATTTAATTGCATGATAAACTGCAATATCACTTAAAAGCGTGATAAATCAACTTATCACATTATTACCATTAGTATCAATATCTTCATTTACATCAACATTAACCCTCTTCCTCCCACTCAACAGATCGCCCATTAAGCCCTGCTTTATGGCTTGCAGCTTTTGCAGGTAGTTTTGTTCGGATTTGAGTTTATCGTCAATGGTTTTTATTCGTTTTACAATCCCAAGTTGTTCATTAATGTCTTTTGGAATTCTAAGACTAACATTTTCAATTGCATCGATAGTTAAACCATATCTTGTGCTACCATTTGCTCTTATTGCAAATTGGCTATTTATTTCCTGTATCTGTAATTGCAACATCAAATACTCACCATTCAATTTGGACAAATCTTTACTTCGTAGAATACACAAGTGATAACCACAAATTAAATTTTCAACTTTTTCTATTAATACAGTTGGGACAGCAATATCATCAGGTGTTTCTGAATCTTTTGTAATGATTACATCTTGTGATTTCAATGAGAATCTTTGCATCTCGGAAGCATTCACTGAACCATCACTAAATGAAATACCTTTCGTCATATATCTATTGTTATAAACATCCATGTAATTGCACAACAATATTTTTATTTCATTTTCATAGATATGCTTATCAACATTACTCATGATTGGGTCAATACAATCATTTATTAGCAATTCATCCCACTCCTTTGGCATTATCCCCAATTTACCAGCTTTATACAACTCCGGCGCATCTTCGTATTTGGGGCGGAGTTTCCAAACCAATTTTTCCACTATATCACCGTTCTCACTTTTCACTTTTACCTTTTCACTTTTCACTCCTCTTGTAAAGAGGTCGTGCAGCATGCCTTGTTTTATGGCTTTGTATTTGGCTATGGCTACCTGTGTTTTTTCTATAACCGAATCACTGGTGGAGAGGATGCGGGCTATTTGGCGTTGTTCTGTGAGGTCTGAATGATGTCTAAGATAAATTTTTTCAAACTCTGTTTTATTTACAATGGGTACAGCAGTTATTCCAGCTAACTTTATCAGTTCATTTATGTTTTCTTTTATTAAATAGTAACAATATTTTGGGTCAAAGTTATCATTGAAAATAATTGTATTTATTTGCTGATTTGAAATTCCTCTTCTTTTAGCTAATGCGATTTTCCCTATGCTTGCAATACAAGTTACCATCAAAGAATTTTCTTGAACAATTCTATCATTTGATAAAGCAACTTCGTTTAATTTTCTTTCAGTAACTGAACAGTAAACATCTTCTTTAAAATCGGCTGGAGTGTAAAATGGAACTTCCCCATTCCATAATTCTCTATCACTGGTTGCAGGAGTGTATCCAGTTATCACTCTACCAAAATATTTTATTTGGGTTTCTTTCCATTCACTCATACCCAAGCTCCGTTAAAAAGGTATTCAACAATACGGTTTCTTTTTCCCTCTCGCTTAAAATGGTGTGCAGGGGCGTAGTGTATTTGTCCCAAAGGTTTTCAACTGCCTGTAATAAATTCCGTTGGTGGGTTTGCAGGTAGCCGTTTATGGTTTGGTGCAGGGTACGATGCCAGCGGGTTAAGATCAGCTCTTTAGCTTCATCGGGCAATATTCGCTCGCGTGCCGTATCGACCAGGTTTTGTTTTTTGTCTTTGATCTCCCTTATCACCTTTTTGCATTGTTTCAATTCTTCTTCCAGCCTGTTATGGTTGGCGAAGCGTTTTTCATCTGTAACTATCTGTTCATCCAATTGCTTAATTTCAGTTTTCAGTTTTTCACTATTCACTTTTAACTCTTCACTATTCACTGCTCCTGCTTTAATCCGTATCAGCAAATTCCTGTATTCCTTATCCGCCTCTTTGCGTTCACCCCTCAGCGCTTTAATCCCCTCCTTGTGTTCTTTCAGCTCCTCTTTCGGCCAAACCTCATAATCATCTTCGTTCCAAACGCCTTCTTCCAGTTCATTCACCTCTGCAAACAGGGCTTCCAGTTCTTCTTTTCGGGCTTCATTCCCATGCAGTTCCTTAAGTACTTCCGGGAACTGGCTTTCCAGTATTTCATCGTCGGGTATCAGTTCGGCATTCCATCCGCTGGCAGCCACGCTTTTCAGATCGGTATTCAACTGGCTCCAATAGGAAGCCAATGCACCACGGCTTTGGTAATTGTCCAATACCGCTTTTTGTCCGGTTTTGAGTGCAGCAATGGCCGTTGTAAAACTCTCGGAAAACTTACGGTAAAGTTCAAACACATTTTTATTCCTGGGCAGGGCTTCAAAATCGGGTACTACAGCAGTCCACCATTCGTTTAGTTGGCTAGTATATTGATTTTGAGTTGCTTTTATGATTTCGCTTTCGTCAAACAGCGTTTTTATATCCTCTTTTTGAGCAATGACACCGGTAAATTTCAGATAGCCTCCTTTCAGTGTTGTAAAAAGTTTATCATTCAAACCCGGATAGCTGGCAAACTTTTCCGACAATGCTTTCACTTCACTTTCGGGGATCCCGCCATGAAGATGTGCATGTACATCGTGAGGTTCGGCAGGTGGGGCATTATCAACAAACCTGCGGATGTTAAGGTTGTATTCTTCGGCAGCCAGTTCCTCTCTGGTTACCTGTCTGCTGTATTTGGGAATCTCTTTTTTGAGACGATAGACAAAGGCTATTTTTTCAATGTCTTCGGGTCGCAGCTTGTTCTGGTTCTTCTCCTCCTTGTATTCACGGTCGGCATTGATAAAAAGCACTTTATCGCGCTTGTATGCATCATTTTTGTTTATCACAATTACACTAGCCGGAATGCCTGTGCCATAAAACAGGGCCTGTGGCAAACCAATCACAGCTTCCAGGTATCCACGTTTAATCAACCACTCGCGGAACTTGCGTTCATCGCCACCACGGAAAAGTACACCATGCGGCATCACCACTGCCATTCGTCCGGCATTGTTGATGCTTGCCACCATGTGCTGAACAAACATAAAATCGGCTTTGCCTTTGTTGGGCATCCAGAACTTAAAGCGTTCTTTAAACTTCATGCCTGTCGTAGTGTAGTTCTGTGAGAAAGGAGGATTGGCAATTACTATATCAAAGGTTTTCAGTTCACCATTCGCTTCGATGTGCAATGGGTTCATCAGGGTGTCTCCATTCACAATTTTACTGTCGTAAATAGAGTGGAAAAGCATATTCATTTTACTCAGGCTCCATACAGTTCCGCTTTTTTCCTGTCCGTAAAGCGATAAGTTTCTAGCAGAACCATAGCGACTCTCTACATAATTTTTGCTTTCGATGAGCATACCCCCACTTCCCACTGTCGGGTCATAAACTTCAGAATCCTGTTCAGGTTCCAGAATATTTACCAATAGCCTCACTACATCATTTGGGGTATAGAATTCTCCGGCCTTTTTCCCGGCGCTGTCGGCAAAATATTTAATGAGGTATTCGTATGCAGCTCCCATCAGATCGGGAAACTCCAGATTGTCATCTGTCAGATTCTTTTTGTTGAATTCACGGATCAGTTCGCGTAAATCTTCATCGGTAATCTGTTTGTTGTTTTTACCAATGCTGCGATTGAAGTTTATTGATTTTAATACTCCCTCCAATTTATCGAGGTTATGGTCTTCGAGGGCAGCCAGAGCAATATTCAGATGGTCGCCAATTTCTCCCTGAAGATCTTTGATGTAGTTTATTTTGTTGCCGTTTTCATCTACCTCGGGGTCCCCATCCAGCTTTCTCCAACGAGCAGTAAGTGGAACAAAGAAGTCATACTCCGGCGCATTCTGTCGTTCCAGCTCACTGTAAATCAAAGCCGGTTCTTCAATTTTTCGTTTTTCAACAAGATTTTTCTTTCTATTATCCCGGTGTACCTCAAACTGATCGTTGACCCGTTTCAGAAACAACATGGCAATGATGTATTCCTTGTACTCCGAAGCATCCATGTTGCCCCTCAAGCTCTCGCATGCCTCTTCGAGGAAAGTTTCTAACCGGGAAAGTGATAATTTTTGTTTTGCCATTAATTCAAGTCCATATTAATTATTAAAACTCAAATTTAACAATTTGGAACTGTTCTTTCGGAATAATTACCTGCAACTTTAAATTGATTTCAAAGGTGTTCGTGGTCTACTATTGTTCAGGTTGGTTCTTTTGCATTAAAATAAAAAAATCATACTCATTGAAAATTTAAAAATAGAAGCAATATCCTTCAATGATTTATCCAGCCAGATGTATTGCATCCAAATATACATAACTGTTTAAACAAAAAGAAACATGTAGATGATTTATCTCCTGATCAGAATATTCCTTCTTCATATATAGATTTATGTTGCTCTTATAAAGAGTCATTCGTAATATGTTGGCTAGTGGTTACTTTTGATGAGCTCAAGGAGAAGAGATGGGGCAAAGCAATTGATAAGGGGAAAACGTATGGCTTAACGCTTCATTGATTTCACATAGTGCTGCAACCGCAGCATTTTTGTTTTTCTTGCCCTGGTAACCAGTGGAGGGGATCCCTGGGGATACGCCATACCATCTGAATATGAGTACATTATATATTATAATACGATTTTTCTTCCATTGTCTGAGGAAAATATATAAAAGCCAGTTATATAAGTGTTTTTCACAGAATAGGCATCTTTGTAAATACTTTTCACAAGATTTAAATGGTTTTCACTGACTATTCTTATTGTTGAATCCCAATTATTTGATTACCTCCTCCTGTGCATTTCAAGGGACAAAACTCTTTATTCTTAGATTGAAATATTTTTCCCATTTTGACTTCTTGCTGGAAAATATTTATCATTTCCATTGAAATATAGACATTAGCTGGAAAATAATTGCTGTTCAAATTATTTGTTTTGGAAATTAATTTCCGACATTTGCGTCTTACTGGAAAATATTATCTATTTTTACAACAAAATGACCTTATAATGGAAAATATTTTACCTATTCACCTGCAGGAGATAATCTTTGGTTCCTCAGATTCGAAAATCTCAAAACAAATTTCCAAACTTGAAAAAGGTGGTAGAATAAGAAAGATTGCCCCACGTATATATTCTTCTAACCTTACAGAACCAATTGAAAAAATAATAAAGAGAAACCTTTTTCTGATACTTGGAAATCTTTATCCGGGAGCATTGCTGAGCCATCGTTCAGCATTTGAATTTCAGCCTACAGAAGAAGGACATATTTTTTTAACATACTCCTATACCAAGAAGGTTAATTTGCCAGGAATAATTCTTCGGTTTCTTTCTGGCCAAAAACCTATTAAAGGCGATAATGCGATATCAGGGGAGTTGTATGCTTCTCAAAAGGCAAGGGCATTTTTAGAGAATCTGCAACCATCTAAAAATATAAGTGGCAGTTCAAAATGTCTGACACTGGTTCAAATTGAGGGTAAATTAGAGCAAATCATCAGGGTAAATGGTGAAGATGAAATAAACAAAGTCAGAGATAAAACAAGAGAAATTGCAGCAGAACTCAGAATGGAGAAGGAGTTCGAACGATTAAATAAAATAATAAGTGCCTTGCTTTCGACTCATTCATCAAAAATACTATCCTCTCCGATTGCTGTTGCAAGAGCTTTTGGTTTTCCTTATGATCCGGGCAGGATGAAAATGTTTGAAGAGCTTTTCCGTGAACTGAAATCAAACGAATTTAAGAACAGACCTGACAAAAATATATCTGCTAAGTCCTTTCGTAATTTTGCTTTTTTTGAGAGTTATTTTTCTAATTACATTGAAGGAACTGTTTTTGAAGTAGATGAAGCAAAAAAGATTATTGAAACAAATAAACCATTATCCGCCAGGAATGAGGACAGCCATGATGTATTAGGTACTTTTTATATTGTTTCCAATATCAAGGAAATGTCAGTAACGCCCCAATCTCCTGACGAGTTTCTAAATATTCTTGTTTACCGGCATAAAATTCTTCTAAGCGCAAGACCAGAAAAAAATCCTGGTCTTTTTAAAGACAAAAACAATTTTGCAGGAAATACCTCCTTTGTAGATTTCAATCTGGTAAAGGGGACATTAATACAATGTTATGATTTTTACAAAGCCTTGGAACATCCGTTCCCAAAAGCCACTTTCATGATGTTTATTTTAAGTGAAGTACATCCATTTCTTGATGGGAACGGGAGAATTGCCAGAATAATGATGAATGCAGAGTTGACTTCTGCGAGTCAGTCAAAGATTATTATACCAACCGTTTTCAGGGATGACTACTTTGGCACATTAAGAAAATTAACAAGACGTGGAGATTGTGAACCATACATCAAAATGTTGCAGAGGGCGCATGAATTCAGTGAAAATATTATCGGAGATAACCTGAATGAAATGCAGGAGTATCTTAAACAATGTAATGCATTCTCAGAACATACTGAAGCCAGATTGAAGATTATTCCAAGGTAATTCTGCTAATAATGGAGATCTGATTTAAGAATTCTACCTCTGTAGCTGTGGATAATATCAAGTGATGAACAGTCATAATTTCTTTGGCCTGGCAAAAGGCAATTTGCAGATCAGATTAAAATCAAACAAAGGACAGTAAACTTACTTTAGTAGAAAAGCCAGTGCCCTTGACCATAGTTGACCGGACCATATTGGCCACCAAAAGCCGGAGTTAAGTACTTGTTGTCTAGTTATGTATGGTAATTGCAATCTAACCGGCTAAATGTGGTCAATGCGCCCGGCTTTTGCAATCAGGCTTCGTATGTGCCATTAATCTATTTTACCAAGTATCATAATTTAATTTTTTTCACCGTATTAAAATACGGCTTTTACTACGGTGATGTTACAACCAGCAAAATCAATGTTATACGATGTAAGTGATGAAGCTAGTAGTTAATAGCTGTTAAGATTGCTCTCCTGACCTTGTTCAAACATATTACATCGATCTTAGTTAAACCTTGGTGATCGATTTATTTTGCTTCGTATCTCAGACTTTCATATCTTTATCATATTGAACGACTAACATGGCAAGTCTCATACCAGGATACGAATATGACATCTTCATCAGCTACCGCCAGAAAGACAACAAAGGCGACAGGTGGGTTAGTGAGTTTGTTGATGCCCTGAAGGATGAACTGGAATCTACATTTAAAGAAGAAATAAGTGTCTATTTCGATGAAAATCCACACGACCGTCTGCAGGATACACATAATGTTGATAAGAGCCTCGAAGACAAATTGAAGTGTCTCATATTTATACCCATTATTTCACAGACTTATTGTGATCCCGGATGTTATGCCTGGCAGTATGAGTTTTTAGCTTTTAACAGATTGGCCGAAAAAGACCAACTTGGCAAAGCATACCATAAAACCATGCTGTATAAAAAAGAAAAGAAGTTATACAAGAGAGCAGAAAAGGACTTTCCTGATAACATTTTTCTAATCTACCGGCAGTTTATTTTGTCATTAGCAGAAGGGGATTCAATTGAGGCAAACAAATATTTTAGTAGATGTAATAATCTCTATTAATACTATAATACCTGGTCAGATGCAGAAATAAACAGTATTTTAGCTGCTGGTTATATTGAAGCAGGAAATCTAACAGAAGCAGAGAGATATTATCATGAAGCCCTCTCATTAGAACCTGAAAATCCGGAACATATAAATAGTCTTGCTTATTTTTTAATAGACAAAGATCGTAACATTAATGAGGGTTTGGATCTTATTGACAAGGCATTAGTATTGAGTCCTGATAATTATAATTATTTACATACGAAAGGATGGGGATTATATAAGCAGGGCAAATATGAAGAAGCACTGGCTATGCTTGAAAAAAGCTGGAATTTAAAACCAATATACGATCACGATATATATCTTCATCTCGAAGAAGCAAAAAAGGCAATTGCCGGTCAGCAATAGAATTAATTTAATAAAAAGACTTTTGTTTTTCTATCTTTCTTATAAAACTAAACGATGTACTATGAAAAAGCATTTGATTTTATCATTTTTTTGTGTCTTACTGATCCACTCTGCTCTTTCACAGGAGGGTATGTGGATGCTGAATCAGCTCGAACAACTGGACCTGGCAAAGAAAGGGCTTAATATCCCTATTGAAGACATATATAACCCCAATAAACCTTGTCTTGCCAATGCCATCCTCCAGCTTGGAGGAGGCTCCGCATCTTTCGTATCACCTGAAGGACTTGTGGTGACAAATCACCATGTTGCCTTTGCAGCACTTCAGAGGGCTTCCAGCGTATCCAGCGATTACCTGACAAACGGTTTCCTGGCCAAAGATCGCTCTGCTGAGATCCAGGCACCCGGTTACCAGGCAAGACTCATGCTCCAGATGACAGATGTCACCGATGATGTGATTGCAGCAACAAAAAATATCATCGATCCTGTTGAAAAAGATAAAAAAGTAAATGCTTTCATTGCAGAGATGACCGAAACTGTTAGCACCGAGGGAGGTGATCAGCAGGCAGTGATCGTTCCGATGTACAACGGTAAGCAGTACATCATGTACACATATAAAGTATTCAGGGATATTCGAATTGTATATTCCCCACCATCATCCATTGGCAATTACGGGGGCGAGACCGATAATTGGATGTGGCCCAGACACACAGGGGACTTCTCCTTCATGAGGGTGTATGTCAGTCCAGAGGGACAAGGGAGCGAATACAGTGCTGAAAACATACCATACAAACCAAAAGTATGGTTGAAGGTGGCACAGGGAAATCTGAATGACAGTGATTTTAGCTTCATCATTGGCTATCCTGGTTCAACTACCCGATATCGTTCATCAAACTCGGTTTATTGGAACCTCAATTACAACTATCCTTTCTCAATTAACAACTTCAGGGAGATCATTTCGTTGTCAGAAGAGGTCACAAAAAACGATCCGGCCGGGAAACTTAAAGTAGCAAATCTGACCAAAGGGCTTGCTAATGCAATGAAAAACTATCAGGGTAATGTCGATGGAATGAATCGAACACACTTTCTGCAGGAAAAGATAGATTTTGAAAAAGAATTTCTGATCTGGGCAAATAGTACGCCTGAGAGAAAAGCAAAATATGCTGATATCCTGTCGAAGGTAAAAGCACAATATGATGTGATCGAAAAGACAAAAGACAGGGATCTGGTATTCGGCCTCCTCCAGGGGCTATCAGGAACTTTACTTAATGTGGCCGGCCAGATTTACTATGTAGCGCGTGAGATGGACAAACCTGTTGAAGAGAGGCAACCCGGCATGGCAGAGGAAGCCCTGAAAGATTTCGCGGAAAATTTGACATTCTCATACAACGACTACTATGAAACAGCAGATAAGGCGATGCTCCTGCGTGCTTTGAAGATGGCTGCAGCGCTGCCTGAGGACCAGCAGATCACCGGACTTGATTACATCCTCAAAGGTTCGGGGAAGACACCTGAACAATGGGTGGACAATGCTTATAGTATGACAAAATTAAAAGATCTCTCCTACGCCAAAAGCCTGATCGGAAAACCTGCAGCTGATATTAAAAAGACAGGAGATCCTTTTATCCGACTGGCAATGAACATCTTCCCAATGTCGGAGGAGATAGATAATAGAAGTAATGTCTTTGCAGCTAATGTTACCTCTCTGCGGAAAGATTACATTGATGCTTTGTATGAATGGAAAGGAACCACCATGTATCCCGACGCCAACAGCACTATCCGGTTCACATGGGGACCAGTCAAGGGATATAAGCCCAGGGATGGCGTCTGGTACTTTCCATTAACCTCTCTACAGGGTGTGTTGGAAAAAAACACCGGGAAAGAACCTTTTGATGCTCCAGCAGGATTAGTCACATTGGAGAAAAACAGAGATTTCGGTCAATGGTCCGATCCGGAACTTAATGATGTTCCTGTTGCCTTTCTGAACCAGTGCGATATTACAGGGGGGAACAGCGGAAGCCCCGTGATGAATGCAAAGGGTGAGATTATCGGTGTGGCATTTGACGGAAATTATGAAGCGATGATAAGCGACTGGCAGTACGATTATGACCTTCAACGCTGCATTGCAGTGGATATCAGGTACGTCATGTTTATTACTGAAAAATTTGGTAATGCCGGTTTCCTTCTTGATGAAATGGGTGTAAAGAGATGATTACATAAACTATACCTGGAACACAATATTTTTATTTCAGTAATAAAATATCACGACATGGATCCGAAAAAAATTAGCCGCAGAAAATTTATAAGAAATTCCGCTCTGTCAGCTACTGCACTTACTGTTGCAGGTAATCTTTCATTTGCAGTGAAACCATCTCCTCCGAAAAATATGTTGCCTCGCTGGAAAGGCTTCAACCTGCTTGATTATTTTTCTCCATCGCCACCCGGAAATCCCGAGGCAAACAGGTCAACTGAGGATGATTTCAAATGGATGGCAGACTGGGGTTTTGATTTTGTTAGACTACCAATGGCGTATCCACGGTATCTTTCATTTGACCACTCGAAAGATATTACCAAAGATGAAATATATCAAACCGACCCTAAAGTACTGGAAGAAATCGATAAACTGATTCTTACTGCCAACAAATACGGATTGCATGTAAGTCTAAACCTTCATCGTGCGCCAGGGTATTGCATAAATGCAGGCTTTCACGAACCATATAATCTATGGAAAGACAAAGAGGCCCAGGATGCTTTTAATTTTCACTGGGGTATGTGGGCTGATCGTTATAAAAATATCTCTTCAGAAAAATTAAGTTTCGATCTTCTAAATGAACCTGCCTACATTGAAGATATGAACGATCAGTTTGCCAAAAAAGGCCCTGTTCCCGGTGATATGTACCGTCTGGTGGCAGAGGGTGCTTCGAAAGCCATCAGGGCCGCAACTCCTGACCGATTGATAATTGCAGACGGGAACGGTGGAGGGAACAGTGTAATTCCTGAAATTACTGATCTTAATATCGCTCAGAGTTGTCGTGGCTACTGGCCAGGAGTCATCTCTCATTACCAGGCTCCCTGGGTCTGGAAGGATCCTTCGCAGGCACCAACCCCTGTGTGGCCGGGCACAATCGATGGGAAATACTATGGAAGGGAACAACTGGAAGAATTTTATAAACCATGGATCAGCCTGTTAGAGAAAGGAGTCGGTGTTCATTGTGGGGAATGTGGATGCTGGAAAAAAACACCTCATGACATTTTTCTTGCCTGGTTCGGGGATGTGATTGACATACTAACACAAAACGGAATAGGTTATGCTCTATGGAATTTCAGGGGCGATTTTGGAATAATGGATTCAGGCCGCTCCGATGTAAATTATACTGACTGGTACGGACATAAATTAGATAGCAAACTGCTTGAACTTCTGAAAAAGTATTAACAAGAAGAGCTCAGGGCTCAGGGCTAATAGTCTTACTACTGCCTACTGCCTACTGCCTACTGCCTACTGCCTACCTACTTACAGGCCATTACTCCTTTGAAATATCCTATCGATTCAGCTATACCTACGAGAGGATCTTTCATGTCTTTTTCAAACTCAAGGCTACAGGTTCCACTATATTCAATTTTACGAAGTGTAGCAACTACCTTTGGAATATCAATTATCCCTCTTCCCATCTCAACAGTATTACCCTCTTTTGCTGCTTTGTCAACATCCTTAACATGAATATCATAGATCCGTTTACCATATCTTTCAATGTCAACTGAAGGATCCTGACCATCTCTGGTTGTATGCCCGATATCGAGACAAATACCTATCCGAGAATCAAAATTTTTAATATGGTTCCATATATCTGTAGCATTTGGAAATAATGGGTTGTCGGGACCATGATTATGGATTGCCAGTTTGATATCAAATGTTTTAATCTTCTTCTCAACATAAGGAAGAAGCTCATATTCAGGCGCTCCGACTATCACTTTAACCCCTGCCATTTTTGCATATTCAAATGCCTGCTCAACAGAGGCCTCTGTTTTCATATATATAACACCCAGAGTGTAAACATCAATTCCGGCTTTTTTAAACTTATCTAAAATCGCATTTATCTGTTCCTGGGTACTGTTTAAAGGCAAATGAAAGTCTTTCAGAGAGATTTTAGTTACACCAATTTTCTTCATCATTTCTATTGTCTGTTCAACGGTGAATTCCCTGAATGTATATCCGGCCATTCCAAAAGTGAATGTATTCGCTCTTTTTTCGATTAAACCTGAAACGGGAACAGAGGCAAATACCGATGATACTCCTGCTGCAAGGATACCTGTACCTGCTAGTTTAAAAAACTGACGACGTGACTTCATAATTTTCTTTATATTTAATTGAATTAAATAGAATTAGCTTCATGATTATTTCAGGCACTTAACCTGTTTTCTGACAACCATATTGTTATCCAGTAGCCTGCTGTTATAAGTTTGAATGATAGCTTTCAGTTTATCCTCCATTTGTTTCTCCAGTTCCGGTTCTTTTCCTATAAGACTATTTTCAAGAAACAAATCCTTTTTATAGTTAAATAGTCCAACCGGCTTATTATCTACCATTTCCAGTATATTGTCTTTCATATAAAGATTATAGGTACTTCCGTTAGTATTGAATGCAAATGATTCATAGGAATCGTCTAACAGGTTATTTCCAAAAGCAATGTAGTCTTCATCATAATTAAGATAATTTAAGATAGTTGGCATTATATCGATCTGTTGTGCAATTCGATTCTTATAACCCTTTAGATCAATTCCAGGTTTAAAAAATATTATCGGCACAGAGTATGCACCAAAATTATTCTGAAATTCCTTATGAACTGATTCATTTGTATGATCGGCTGTAATAACAAAAAGTGTGTTCTTAAACCATTGACTAGCAGACATTTGATGAAATAATTCCTTAAGTGCAAAATCAGAATACCCAACAACCTCAAGAATAGGAGCCGGACCTTTTTTAAATTTACCTATATATTTTTCGGGTACTTTAAACGGATGATGCGAGGAAACTGAAAATATTGCTGTAATGAAGGGTTGTTTAAATGTATTCATTTTTTCTCCAAAAAATTTGAAAAAGGGTTCATCCCATACACCCCACATACCATCAAAATCAGCTTTTTCCGGATACTGATCTAACCCGAAATAGTCATCAAATCCTGCCATTTTTGTAAATGAGTCAAATCCCATTGACCCATTTGGTGCTCCATGAAAAAAGGCAGAATAATATCCTTTCTTTTTAAGAAGGTGAGGTAATCCGTTGATCAGATTATTAGCGTAGTGAGAAATTATGTAAGGAGTTTCCAGTGATGGCACAGAAGCAAGAATTGAAGGGATTGCATCAATTGATTTTTTCCCGTTAGCAATTGAAACATCAAAAGTAAGACTCACTTTAATCAGAGAATCAATGAAAGGGGTATAACCCTCATATTTCCCTCCTTCAAGTTCCGGGTTCAGAGACCCAATATATTCCCTTGCAAAGCTCTCAAGAATTATTACAACCACATTATCATTCGTAAAAGGCTTCGTCCCGATTGGAGTATAATGAGGATTATATAATGCAGTAAGTTTTTCATTATCAAAGAACTTGTAGTTTACCAGGGTTTTTTTACCGAATGTTCTTAATATGCTGAAAGGAGTATTCAATACAATGGCTACATCACGCGGTGTTTCTACATAGCGGGTAGCATTGCTTATAGTTATAGGACGAGTTGAATGTTTATATCCACCCCTTGCGGCACCAACAACAAGAGCAATAACAAGAGGTATCATCAAAATATTTATCGTATAATAGCTTATTTTGTTACCAGGAAAAGGTCTTTCAGTTTTTACCTTATTATAGAGATAAACCATCAGAAACCACAATAAAATTGTGAACAAGGTAGCAGGCCAATAATCGAAAAGGAACCTGAAGAATAACTTACCCAGATTGGATTCATTTTCAAATGTTTTAAACACATCTGCTGTTGCTCTTTTATCAACAAACTTGTAATAAACAAAATCCATCCCGTTCATCGCAATTGCGATTCCATTTGTAACGAAAAACAGATATTTCATTATTTTCTGAAAAACATCAGAATAGCGAAATTCGAGAGGTATTATATGTAAAAAGATAAACAGGATATTAATATAAACCACAGCTGAAATATCGAATGCAAGACCTCCTTGTAAAATAGTAAAGAATTGACTTAAGGATACTCCCGGAAACATCTTATAGTTAAATAAAAAGAAACCAATTCTGCATAATGAGAAGAGGAGCATAATGAGTAAGATCCTATATGCCAGAACTACAAAGACATTTCTGGAGAATAACCAGTTTTTCATTATTACCTAATATATTTTAAACTAAAACGCCAGGTCCGATTCAAATATTATTTTCGGGAACCTGGCGCGTAGTGCTCAAGTTAATAATTCTAATCTTTCTCTATATCTTTCAGTAATTCTTTAACATCGGAATTATTAAAATCTTTCATGAAACTATTAGCAGCTTTCTTTGCTCCAAGGCCAATCAACATAAAAAGAACAAAAAGTGCCACCAGTATATATGATACAACTTTAGTGGTTCCTGGATTTGATTTTAGCGCTTCAACAAGTCCATTGTATAAAAGCCATAACATAAATATGTTAACTGCGAGCCCGATTATTACTCCCAGATAAAGATTAAGTCCACCGGCAAAACCTAAAAGTGAACTTATAGGCATTATGACCATTAAAGATGCTGTTACTCTTACATTAGCCTCAAAATCAGTGTTCCCTTTACAAATTGCAGATAAGATAAGTAAAATCACACCACCAATAAATAATCCGATTATTGAGCCAATGATTGCCCAAATAAAAACCATAATCCCGATAGCGCCACCAAATAAGCCACCAGTTACTGCACCGATATTAAGAAGGCTCCAAATAAATGAGAATACACCAGAAATCGCACCATAGATTAGTGCCTTAATTAAAGGTTCAGCCATACCTCCCGATGTTTTCATGGTTGAGAAGTAAGACTTCGGATTTACAAGGACATCTTTTGATTCCTTAATAAATAGATTAAAATCAAATGTTCCGTTACTCATAGTTAAATTGATTAAAAGGTTTATTATTTAACAACCTGAAATTTATAAATTCAAGATTCTAAGTTAAAACATATTTTCTTAAAATTCTAAAAATACAATAAAAATAGTAATCCTGATTATTCAAGATAAGTATATCCGTACAGACCAGAACGGTAATTTGAAAGAAACTCTTTACCCTCCTCAAGTGTGATAATTCCGGCCTTAACTGAAGATGTTACCCAGGTTTCTACAGTTCGTACCATCTTTTTAGAATTGTACTGCACATAATCCAGCACCTCGGCAACTGTCTCCCCATCAATTACCTGATCAATCTTATAACCTTTATCATCAACTGAAACATGAACAGCATTAGTATCTCCAAACAAGTTGTGCAGATCACCCAGTATCTCCTGATACGCACCTACCAGGAATACACCCAAATAATATGCCTCTTTTCCTTTTAAAGAGTGAAGCGGAATATGGTGTGATGAATTGCGGGTTGAAATAAAGTTATCGATCTTACCGTCAGAATCGCAAGTCATATCCTGAATTGTAGCGTTTCGTAATGGCTCCTCATTAAGTCTGTGAATGGGCATAATCGGGAAGATCTGATCTATAGCCCATGCATCAGGAAGTGATTGGAATAATGAGAAATTACAGAAATATTTATCGGATAAAATCTTCGATATCTGTTGCAACTCATCCGGGATATGTTTTGTAGTACTGGCCATCTGTGTTATTTTTCGTGCAATGGACCAGAATAGCCGTTCAATCTGAGCTCTTGTTTTCAAATCAACAAGCCCAAAACTAAATCTATCAAGAGCTTCTTCACGGATCTGCTGAGCATCATGCCATGTCTCTAGCATTCTTGCCTGATTAATTTTATCCCATAATAAGTAAAGTTCTTTTACAAGCTCATGGTCATTTTCATTAATAAGATCTTCGGGGTCCCATGAAGGGAGGGTTGTGGTTTCAAGAACTTCAAATATAAGAACGGAATGATGGGCAGTTAGTGACCGGCCAGACTCAGTAATTACATTTGGATGAGGGATATTATTTTTATTACTAGCATCAACAAATGTGCTTACGGAATCATTTACATACTCCTGGATAGAATAATTAACACTGCTTTCACTATTTGATGAGCCCGTGCCATCGTAGTCTACTCCCAGGCCACCTCCAATATCTACAAATTCAACATTAAAGCCCAACTTACGCAGCTCAACATAAAACTGAGAGGCCTCACGCAAGGCTATCTTAATCCTCCGTATCTTAGTAACCTGACTTCCGATATGAAAATGTATAAGTCTGATACAATCCTTCATTTTGTTTTTCTCTACAAAATCGACTGCCTCAAGTAACTCACTTGAAGTTAAGCCAAATTTGCTGATATCTCCTCCTGAATCCTCCCATTTGCCGCTTCCCACACTTGCAAGTTTAATACGGATACCAAGATTTGGCTTAACCTTCAACCGTTTTGCAATAGTAGTAATAAGCTTAAGCTCATTGAGCTTTTCAACAACTAGAAAAATTCTTTTACCCATCTTCTGAGCTAAAAGTGCTAGCTCAATATAATCTTCATCCTTATATCCATTGCATATAATAAGTGATTCGGGATCCGTATTGATAGCAATTACAGCATGAAGCTCAGGCTTGGAACCTGCTTCAAGACCAATATTGAATTTTTTCCCATGACTGACTATCTCCTCAACAACAGGTCTCATCTGATTAACTTTAATCGGGTAAATTATGAAACCCTTACCATTGAACCCATACTCCTCAGATGCCGATTTAAAGCACTTGGAAATACTTAAAATACGATCATCCAGTATATCAGGAAACCTTACCAGAAGCGGTGTAGAGACATCTGTTAGAATCAGTTCATCCAGCAGATCTTTCAGATCGACTGATACCCCTTTCTTTTGAGGAGTAACAGTTACATTCCCTTTCTCATTAATTGAAAAGTAATCAACACCCCAACCGTTTATATTATATAATTCAGCTGAATCATCAACTCGCCATTTTCTCATGATCAGTTTATTTCCCTGGTTAATCAGTCCGCAAAGGTCAGAAAAAATTGAATTCTTTACAATGGTATTAAATTAACTGGAATTTATAGTATAAATATTGATACAGATTACAATCAGTCTCAACATTTATATAGATTTGTATTGTTTATAAAACTATAATTGATGAAAGGATTGCCTTTTAATAAGATGGTTAAAGACAGATTCCAACCTGTCTTTATAATAATGATGTTATTATTCATTCTTATAACATCTGATTTATCTTTCCTTAAGAATGCGGAAGAAAAAGGTTTTTCATTTAGAGAGAATGACAGTGTCAAAGCCGGACTTCTGATTTTTAAGGATCATGGATATAACTGGATAAGACTCAGGCTATTCCATACTCCTACTCAACTGCCAAATAATCTTGATTATACCCTTGCCTTTGCAAAAGAGGCAAAGGAAAATGGATTCAAAATTCAAATTCTTTTTAATAACTGATTTTTTTGTTTTTGTAACTACTTGCGTTATATTGCAATAATATTTATATTTGATTTAAGTATTATCTTAATAATTTTAAGTATCCAGCCATAAATATTAATATTATGTATGAAAGTGTGAAAAACAATGACGCTCTTGGAGCAGTGAACCGTGGTGTGCCTTGTGAATCAGGATTATGTACACTTTGTGATTCAGCTTGTAGAGGAAAATGTGAGACATGGCTTTCATGTATGGAAGGAAGAAAAATGCTATATCCACGGAGGTTCGGATATTCAACTGCAGGCGGAAACAATGTATCTTCTGTGGGAACGGGGTATCATGCCCTTCGAATTCAGGGTTATGCATTCGGATCTTCCGGTATTCAGAACAACCTTACCGATAATCCCGATGACTGTATCTTTCCCAATGTTAATATTGAGACTGAGTTTGGAAATGAAATAAAAACCAAATGCAGGATTCCGGTAATGACCGGGGCTCTTGGATCGACATTTATTGCAGCACGTTACTGGCCTTCTTTTGCAGTTGGAGCTGCATTGACAGGTATTCCTATTGTTGTAGGTGAAAATGTTGTCGGAGTAGATAAAAAATCAGAAATAAAAAATGGTAAAACAACAAAATCTCCGGAACTGGACAGAAGAATAGAGTATTTCCTGCGTTATTATGATGGTCATGGCGCAATGATTGTACAGATGAATGTTGAAGATACAAGAAATGGGGTTGCTGAGTACCTGATTGAAAAATATGGAAATGATGTGATTATTGAGCTAAAATGGGGACAGGGAGCAAAAGATATTGGAGGTGAAATACAGGTAACTGACCTTGAATATGCTCAGTTCCTGAAAGCCCGGGGATACATTGTTGATCCGGATCCCACTGATCCGGTGGTCATAAGAGGTTATGAAAACAGAGCTGTAACTTCATTTGCCAGGCATAGCCGCTTAGGCTCAACAAATAAACATTCTGTGGAAGAGACTCATGAAGATTTTCTGAATTCTGTTCAACACCTGAGAAAGATCGGTTTTAAAAGAATAACTCTGAAAACAGGAGCATATGGGATGGAAACCCTTGCAATGGCAATTAAATTCTCAGCTGATGCCCGGCTTGATTTACTGACTATCGATGGTGCAGGAGGAGGTACCGGAATGAGCCCATGGAATATGATGCAGCATTGGGGAATACCATCTTTGGCTTTACATGCAAAAGCTTATGAATATTGCCAGATACTTGATAAAAGAGGAGTTAAAGTCCCTGACATTTCATTAGCCGGAGGATTTGCCCGTGAAGATCATTTATTCAAAGCCCTTTCACTTGTTGCCCCTTATACAAAGCTTATTTGCTTAGGAAGAGCTCCAATGATTGCCGGTTTCCTTGGAAGCAATATTGAAGGAGTATTTTACCCCGACAGGAAAGCGGATATTAACGGACACTGGGATGCATTACCACCCTCAGTGACTGAATATGGAAAATATCCTGAAGAAATATTTGCAGAATGGGAAACTATAAAGAACAGAGTAGGTGCAGATGAAATGAAGAATATACCTCTGGGTGCTATTGCGCTATGTGGCTATGCTGATAAACTTGCATGTGGATTGCAGCAATTTATGGCAGGAGTAAGAAAGTTCGATATATCTGAACTCAGTAGAGATGATTTGATTACGGCTAACCGTGAAACTGAAGAATTAACAGGTATCCCTTTTATGACTGACGCACTTGACGAAAAAGCTAAAGCAATTTTGAATTCTTAATAGATACAGACTGCAATATGTACCGGAAGATTCTGTAAATTGTATATTACAATGAAGAAATTGTTTTCAAATCAGTTCTATCCAAAACTTTATACACTGGGTAGGGATAATATCCCATTCCCCATTGCGGTAACAGATAACGATCAAAAAAGTTCCATGTCATCATACCATCATTTGATTGTGGTTCCAAAAGGTATGCTGCAACATTCGCGAGTGGTTGATCTGTTCTGACTACTATTGTTCCTGCTGGAAAATCAATAGTTTCTCTCAGATATTTACCCTTAATTGTATTTGTATAATGACCCTGGTTTAAACGCTCAGAACCAATTAATTCGCTGATATTAAATTTCTCCACCTCAATTTCAGCATCATTTTTCAGCTTCTCAAATTTAATACCATGTAAATTTAAAAGATCAATAATTGCCGGATCTTTTATTGTGATAAGATACGCAAATGGGAATTTAACACTCTTACTTGGGTAATAATCAATATAATATGGCACTTCAACATCCTTTTGCCTATCGCTTTTATTATAGTTTTTTCTGCCATTTGGCCCTTTTGTAACATCGACCTCAAATGTCTTTATCGTAACCTTTGCCGGAACTGGTTTAACTGAGTATTCAATTGCAAACGAATCAGTTACAGCAGGATTAGTCCCTCGTTTAATCGTTTTGTTATCAACTTCATGCAAGAGGTTTTTTATTTCTACCCTATGAGTTGATGCATAATCGAGTAAAGAATGGATCAGAAAATAACAGCCAAGAACCCTCGATCTGAAATCAGCATAAACATAATTTTCATTAAGGATGCCGAGCCTGTTCCTGATTCCAAAATAATTGCTCATGTAGCGCGGCTCTGAGGCATCCAAAACCCAGCCTTTTTCAGGATTCATCATATCGTAAAACTCACCGTAAAAACAGTTTTCAACTTTGTAAGTACTAAATAGTGTCTTCGACATTTCCGGCATCATCTTATCACGCATATAGGATATCAGTGAATTGTCACCATTAGGATTTACCATCCAAGTGAAAGTTACAGGTTCTACATGATACGATCCGTTTGTTGTATGACAATCCATAAAGACAGATGGATCCCAACGGTTAAAGACATTCGTTAACACTCCCCTTACTTCAGGTGATTCAGCCTTCATGGCATCGCGGTTCAGATCAAGAAACTGTCCATTGTGTCTCACTCCTACACCATTAACAGGACCATTCTGGTTAGTCCTGTTAAGTGGACTGATCTTCTCATTTCCATCAGGATTAAATAAAGGGCAGATCAGTAATACAACATCTTTCAAAATAACTGGATCTCCCTCTTGTAGTAAATCTCTGACATACATCAATGTAGCCTCTTTGCCTTCAACTTCACCTGCATGTATATTTGCCTGCACATATACAACAATTCTTTTGTCATTTAAAAGATCCTCCGGATTCTCTGGCAAAGGGTTTCCGATTATCAATAAAGGAATCTCCCTCCCTTCAGCTGAAGTTGCAATATTCTCAACCCTGATATAGGGAGATGATTTTTTCAGGTGATCAATAAAAGTCATCACATCCTCATAATCTGATGTTGAAGTAAAATCTGATTTTTCGGCTATTGTCTGAAATGTAGACTGACAGAGGACATTAACTCCAATAAATAATAATGTTATCCAAACTGTAAATGATCTTTTCATTATAAAATTCTATGTTAATAATCAAGCAACAAAAGTAGAAATATTTTCAATGATGAAATAATGATGAAGTAATGATGAAATTTTCATAAACAAATCAATTATATATCAGATTATTATAAAATAATTTGGATTATTTCAAATTAATTATGTAGCTTGCGGCACTAATTTTAAAAAACAGAATAAAATGAACAAAGGAACAGTAAAATTTTTTAATGTATCAAAAGGATTCGGATTCATTAAAGACGCAGATTCGGATAATGAATATTTTGTACACGTATCAGGTCTGAAAGATCAGATTAAAGAGAATGATGAAGTAACATTTGAACTTCAGGAAGGCAAAAAAGGAATTAATGCAGTAGACGTAAGACTAGCTTAGTTTATCTATACAAAGATTTATTATTCAATCCCGGTCAGTTGACCGGGATTTTTTTGTATTATTTGAATAGGTGTTCCTTTTAAAAATAAATGGCTGGGAATTTAAGACCTTTAGACAACCAGACATTTAGATATTTAGACAATAAAACAGTCCTTACTGTCTCTTTTTTTCCTCTTTCTTAGCTTTTTTTGCAGCGCGCTTTTCTTTCAGACTTTTTGCCGGTTCCTTCTTGTGTTTTGTCTGTTCTTTAGCTTTTTCGTGTGACATGACTATATAATTTTAGTTAATGAAAAGGTATTCCAAATATAGATAAAATCATTTTAAACCATCTATCTTTTCAGAATTTGATATTTTGTTCACCTCTGTAAGAAGCTTCCGGTATCTGCGTCAAGAGGGGATGGAGGCTCCAAAAATTACAAGGTAACAAAATAATATCCAATTTGTTTCAGGGTTGTATGAATATTGGGAATAAGCATCATTCCCTATTGTTGATTAGTAAATTTATAACTTTTCAAATATTTTCTTACTATTCATTAATATTTTTACCGGCATTTGTGATAATTTGTAAGAATAAGTAGTATATTTGTCAGTAATTATTAAAACAAATGAATTACTTTAAATCCATCTTATACTTACGACTCATTAAGAGGTTAATTGGAACTGAATGAGAATGTTACTTGGTATCGGATTTGGGATGACCGTTCTTTGATACACAGAGGACGGTTTTTTTGTACAATTTAGAGAGAAGAAAAGCAAGGTAAATATTATGAAAACAGAACGGCCACATCAGCAGGGATTATACAGGAAGGAGTTTGAGCATGATAATTGCGGAATTGGATTTGTTGCACATCTGCATGGGAAAAAGTCTCATTCAATTATCAGGCAGGGCCTTGATATACTTATAAACATGACCCACCGTGGAGCAGAAGGGGCCGACAGTAAAACAGGCGACGGTGCAGGTGTTCTGATACAGGTACCTCGTGATTTTTACCTGATTCAGGGTTATTCACTCCCTCCGGCAGGACAATTTGGAACAGGACTTGTATTTCTTCCACAGGATAGTTCTGATGCATCAAAGTGCCAGGAGATATTACTAAAAATCATTAAAGAAGAAGGAGTGAATCTGATTGGCTTCAGAGACGTACCACGAAATAGTTCTGTAATTGGTGATATTTCAAGAGCTGCTGAGCCAGAGATTCTGCAAATTCTTTTAGGTTCTGATTTGCAGCAGGAAGATCTTGAACGTAAATTATATATTATCAGGAAACGGACTGAAAATATTATCCGCAATTCGAATATTAATCAGAAGGGCTTATTTTATATACCGAGTCTTTCCACAAAAGTACTTGTATATAAGGGTATGCTTACATCCCATCAGCTTGGAGAGTATTACCTCGACCTGAATGATGAGAGGTTGCATAGTGCCATCGCCCTGGTCCATTCCCGGTTCAGTACAAATACATTTCCAAGTTGGGATCTTGCACAACCATTCAGAATGCTGGGACATAATGGTGAGATTAATACTATCAGGGGTAACCGCTTCTGGATGGAGGCGAGGGAATCAATCCTGAAATCTGAAAAACTAGGCGATCTTACAAGGTTATATCCGGTTATTGAACCCGACAAAAGTGATTCGGCCTCTCTTGATAATGTTCTGGAATTTCTTATTATGAGCGGTAAATCGCTACCTTATGCAATGTCAATTCTTATTCCCGAATCAATAAATGCCAAGAATCCAATTCCCAACGAGTTACGTGATTTCTACCATTATCACTCTACCTTCATGGAACCATGGGACGGTCCTGCATCACTAATATTTTCTGATGGCAGATATATAGGAGGAATGCTTGACAGGAATGGGCTCCGTCCATCAAGATATGTTATAACAACCAATGATCTTATTGTCATGGGCTCGGAAGCTGGTGTTCAATCATTTGCTCCTGAGAAAATCAGGGAAAAGGGACGTCTGAAACCGGGGAAAATGCTTCTTGTTGATACCAAAACAGGTAAGATTCATTATGATGAAGAGTTAAAAGCCAAGCTGGCCGCAGAATTTCCTTATGGAAAATGGATTCAACAGAACATGGTTAATTTGGAGGAGATTGAGACAGGACAAAAGGTAACCCCTGAAATGGGAGATCAATATGATATATACAAAACCTCATTTAACTACTCTCTTGAAGATACTGACAGGACTATTAAGGAGATGGCTGCCACTGGGAAAGAGCCCCTTGGTTCAATGGGTAATGATGTACCAGTTGCTGTACTATCAAAAAAGCCTTACAGGTTGTTCAATTATTTTAAACAGTTGTTTGCCCAGGTTACAAATCCTCCTATAGACCCTATCAGGGAAGAGTTAGTAATGACACTGTCAGGTTATCTTGGATCGTTGCAACAAAACCTTCTCGAAACATCACCTTATCATGTAAAAATGGTCCGCTTCACAATGCCAGTAATATCCAACACTTATTTCAGGGTAGTTAAAAACCTGAGATATAAAGGATTTTCAGCTGCAAACCTATTATTGCATTTTGATGCAGATAAAGGCGCTGAAGGATTACAGAGCGCTGTTGATCAATTATGTGTCGATGCAGAATCAGCCGTTGATAAAGGAAAAAATTATATCATACTTTCTGACCGTGGAATTAATAAGGACACTGCACCAATTCCTTCATTACTGGCTGTTTCTGCTGTGCATCACCACCTGATAAAAAGGGGCAAAAGGATGCAGATCGATATTGTTGTTGAATCGGCTGGACCACGTGATGTAATGCATTTTGCACTGCTTTTCGGATATGGAGCAAGCGTTATAAATCCCTATATGAGTTTTGCAATTATTGATAAACTGGTTAAAGATAAGGCAATTCAGCTCGATTACCAGAAAGCGGAAGAGAATTATATTAATGCCGTTAATAAGGGTCTCATGAAGATAATGTCAAAAATGGGGATAAGTACACTCAGGAGTTACCGGTCATCACAAATTTTTGAAGCTGTTGGTATTCATCCTGATGTAATTAACAGGTACTTTTCAGGAACAACTTCACGTATCGGCGGAATCGGATTAAATGAGATGGCGGAGGAGGTTCTTATTCCACACAGGAAAGCATTTATTGAAGAACAACAATCTGAGATGCTTACAGAGGGGGTTTACTCATACCGCAAGCATGGAGAACATCATGCATGGAACCCTGAAACCATCGCTCTGCTTCAATGGAGTACTAAAACAGCTGATTATAGTAAGTTCAAGGAATACAGCCAACTTGCAAATGCCAATACAGCAAGACCGGGATTCATAAGAGGTTTGTTAAAAATAAAAAACAACCCTATTCCAATTGAGGAAGTTGAACCTGTTGAGCAGATAATGAAAAGATTTGTAACAGGAGCCATGTCATATGGTTCAATAAGTCGCGAAGCTCATGAAACATTGGCCATCGCAATGAATCGAATTGGAGGCCGAAGCAATACAGGTGAAGGAGGTGAGGATCCTGAACGGTTTAAACGTCTCGATAACGGAGACAGCGTAAGAAGCTCTATCAAACAGGTAGCCAGCGGTCGCTTTGGTGTAACAACCAATTACCTTGTCAATGCTGACGAGATCCAGATAAAAATTGCTCAGGGAGCAAAACCCGGAGAGGGAGGACAGCTACCCGGACATAAGGTTGATAAGATCATCGCAAAAACGAGATATTCCATACCAGGTATTACTCTTATTTCTCCGCCACCTCATCACGATATCTATTCTATTGAAGACCTTGCTCAACTTATTTTCGATCTGAAAAATGTCAACCCTGCAGCAAAAATAAGTGTAAAACTTGTTTCTGAGAGCGGGGTAGGTACAATAGCTGCAGGCGTTACCAAAGCAGGTGCAGACCTAATAACTATAAGCGGCTATGAAGGTGGTACAGGAGCCAGTCCATCATCATCAATAAAACATGCTGGGTTACCTCTTGAACTGGGGCTTTCAGAGACACAGCAAACGCTTGTCATGAATAACCTCCGCAGTAAGGTGATGCTCCAGGCCGATGGTCAGCTAAAAACCGGGAAAGATATAATAATGACAGCCTTAATGGGTGCTGAGGAATTTGGATTCTCAACTTCTGCTCTCATCGTATTAGGTTGTGTAATGATGCGCAAATGTCACCTCAATACATGTCCTGTAGGAGTGGCAACCCAGAACCCTGAACTTAGAAAAAGATTCAGGGGAAGAGCTGATAATCTTGTGGCTTTTTTCCGCTTTTTAGCAGAAGAAGTACGAGAACATCTTGCTGAACTGGGATTTAGAAAGATGGATGATATAATTGGCCGTTTTGACCTGCTTGAACGAAACCCTGATGTAAATCACTGGAAGATCAAAAATATTGATCTGACAGGGTTGCTTACTCTGCCGGTGGAAGCTTCGGAAAATGCTATGCGCTGTGTTGACATTCAGGATCATAAAATAGAACATGTCCTTGATAGAGAGTTAATTGCAGAAGCTGAAATTGCCATTTCAGATAAACAACCTGTTGTTATACAAAGGCTTATTCATAATACTGACAGAACTACCGGAGCAATGCTCTCCGGCAAGATAACTTCTATATATGGTTCAACAGGTCTGCCTGATGGAACAATTAAATGCAAGTTTAGCGGATCAGCAGGTCAGAGTTTCGGTGCTTTCCTATCGGCCGGTGTAGAACTTTATCTGGAAGGTGATTCAAATGATTACCTTGGAAAAGGGCTTTCCGGTGGCAGGATAATTGTTGTCCCTCCTCCAGGATCTATTTTTGAACCAGATAAGAACATTATTATTGGGAATACTGTGCTCTACGGTGCAACAAGAGGAGAGATATATATATCAGGCGTTGCCGGTGAACGTTTTGGAGTAAGAAACAGCGGTGCTAATGCAGTTGTTGAGGGGGTTGGTAACCATGGTTGTGAATATATGACAGGAGGACGTGTGGTAGTTTTGGGTTCAACCGGGAGCAACTTTGCTGCAGGGATGAGCGGCGGTGTGGCATATGTTTTTGATGAAAATGGAGATTTTGACTATTACTGCAATATGGGCATGGTTGAGCTATCACTTGTTGAAGACCATAGCGATGTTATTGAACTTTCCGAACTCATAAGTCTTCATTATCAGTTCACTAACAGCAAAAAGGCAAAAATGATCCTTGATGATCTTAATAAATACCTCCCAATGTTTATTAAGATAATACCTTATGATTATAAGAAGGTTCTACAGGAACAGAAACTTGAGGAGATCAGAAAGAAAATTGCTGATGTTGAGATTGATCTGGAAATAAGTGCCAGCTAAGGCTCAGGGCTCAGGGCACAGGGCACAGGGCAACGTTATTTTGACATTAATAACAAGAAACGAGTAACAAGTAATCAGTAATCAGTCACGCAAAGCGTGATTTCGGCGAAGCCTCAATAACCGGTAACCAGTGACGAGCAACGATTTATAAAGGAATATTATGGCTGATATAACAGGGTTTTTAAAAATAAAAAGGAAGGATGCCGGTAACAGACCAGTAAATGAAAGGATTCACGACCATAGTGAAGTAGAGCAGGTGCTTAATAGTGAAGACAGGATGCTTCAGGCTTCGAGATGTATGGATTGTGGTATTCCGTTTTGCCACTGGAGCTGCCCGGTTGATAATTTAATTCCCGAATGGAATGATCTATTATACAAAGGTGATTGGAAAGGTGCATATAACAGGTTAATAGCTACAAATAATTTTCCTGAGTTCACTGGTAGAATATGTCCGGCAAGCTGCGAACATGCCTGCGTTTTAAATATTAACAAGGAACCTGTTACAATACGTGAAAATGAGGTAGCTATTGTTGAAAAAGCTTTTGCAGAAGGTTACATTAAACCTGAACCTCCAAGAAAACGGACTGGAAAGAAAGTTGCTATAATCGGTAGTGGTCCTGCAGGAATGGCAGCATCAGATTTGTTAAATAAAGCAGGCCATCTCGTCACTCTCTTTGAGAAGGATGGAGAAGCCGGGGGATTATTGAGATATGGTATTCCCGATTTTAAGCTTAGCAAGTCAACTATCGACAGACGACTTGATCTGATGATTAAAGAGGGACTTACTGTCCAGACAGATGTCACGATAGGTAAGGATATAACAGGTAAGGAGCTTATTGATAAATTCGATGCAATCTGCATTGCTATCGGTGCTGGCTTTCCACGGAGCCTGCCAGTTACAGGTAATGAATTCGAAGGAATACATTTTGCTATGGATTTTCTTACTGCACAGAACATGATAAATGCGGGGCAATTATCAGCTGCCGACAATCATATAAGTGCTGAGGGGAAAAGAGTACTTGTCATAGGTGGAGGAGACACCAGTTCAGACTGTGTAGGGACTTCCATACGACAGAAAGCTTTAAGCGTTACACAGATAGAAATTCTTCCTAAACCTCCTGAAAACAGAACACCCGATAATCCATGGCCATACTGGGGAAAAGTACTTAAGACAACCACCTCTCATGAAGAGGGTTGTGAAAGGCTATGGAACATCTCAACCATAAGGTTTGTTGGTGATGGTAAAATTACCAGAGGTACCGAAGTTGAGGAGGTCTTATGGGAATCTGTAAATAGCAAATTAATTATGAAGCCGGTACCTGGCACACGAAGGGTTATCGAGACAGACCTGGTACTTCTTGCACTCGGATTTGTTCATCCGGTACTCGAGGGCTTGCTTACCGAGCTAGGTGTTGAACTTGATAACAGGAAAAATGTTAAGGTAAATAACTCAATGGCGACAAATATCACTAAAGTATTTGCAGCAGGAGATACAATAAGTGGGGCAAGTCTTGTGGTCAACGCGATTGCTTCAGGAAGAAAGGTAGCAAAAGAGATTGACCTGTTTCTGGGGAAAATATAAATTTGAGCTACACAACAATATTTAAAGATTTATATCAAATAATAGTAGTAAATCTTTCATATCTGTTAATTTTTTCTCAAATTCTTCTGTCCCGATCATTGAGCGGGGCCTGCCAAAGCCATTGGTGCAGGCAGGTACACAGAGGGCCACAGAGGTAGCATTTAACTATTTCTTATCAGCCAGAACCCTCATATCTTTTGCGGTATTTATCAATCTGATCAGTTCAGACCGGTAACCGTCTTCATCGTCACCCCTTGATAACCTGGCCAGACGGGCTGCTCCATCGAGCGTTGCATTGCCTTTGAATTCCGAATCTCTCAAAATCATTCCAAATTCGGAAACAGCAGCTGCAAACCTTAAATTATCTGAAGCATCTTCCATCTCATTAATATACCCTCTTACCGGCTTATCAAGCAACATGCTGGTTATTCCATCGGGCTTTTTATAACGAAGTTTAATTGTAAGATATTCATCAGAGAGCTCATTTCCCCTTAGCTTACCTGATCTTGAGGACTGATATTTAAGCGGGTCAACAGTGGGTATTCTTTCACCTGAACCAGCCGGTATCAATTCGTACAGAGCAGTTACATTATGTCCCGCTCCCATCTCTCCTGCATCTTTTGTGTCATCATTGAAATCCTCATCGTTCAGAAGTCTGTTCTCATATCCAATAAGTCTGTAAGATTCAACCTTTGCCGGATTGAATTCGATCTGAAATTTCACATCTTTGGCAATGGTGAAAAGTGTTCCACCAAATTCGCGAACCAATACTTTCCTGGCTTCCTGCAGGTTATCAATATAAGAGTAGTTACCGTTCCCTTTATCTGCAATTATCTCCATCTTATCATCTTTTATATTACCCATTCCAAAACCAAGCACGGTTATGAAAACCCCAAGATCTCGCTTAGCTTCAATAAGTCTCTCCATACCGCCGTTGCTCGATTCACCCACATTAAAATCACCATCTGTTGCCAGTATGATCCTGTTGTTACCACCTTTTACAAAGTTTCTGTCTGCCTCAGAATAAGCAAGTTTCAAACCGGCACCACCAGCTGTTGATCCGCCAGCCTCAAGATTATCAATCGCTGCCATTATTACCTCTTTCCTGTTTCCGGGTGTTGATTCAAGTACCAGTCCTGCAGCACCTGCATAAACAACAATCGCGACTCGATCCTGAGGCCTAAGCTCATTAACCAGTAACCCGAACGCTGATTTGAGAAGTGGAAGTTTATTTTGAGCATTCATCGAACCAGATACATCGATAAGAAAAACCAGATTTGAAGGGGGCAGTGAAGATTTATCAATGCTTTTCCCACGCAGACCAACATGTAACAGTTGATGTTTTCTATTCCATGGACATACAGCCAGTTCGGTATAAACTGAAAAAGGATGTTCTCCCTGCGGTTCGGGATAATCATATTTGAAATAATTGATCATCTCCTCAATCCTTACAGCATCAGCCGGTGGCAGTTGTCCCATGTTAATAAACCTTCTTATGTTAGAGTACGAAGCATTATCAACATCAATAGAAAATGTCGATAAAGGATTATTTATTACATTCTTATAACCATTCTCATTTACAGACGCATATCCCTCAGTGTTAAAATTATTATTAAAACGCGGGAAATTAGATCTTGAATTATAAGCCATACCTGAAGGTGCTGCCACGAACATTGATTTCGAGACCATATCCTTTTTAGCTCCGTACCTTATGGTGACAACTTCTTCCAAAGAAACAATTTCAGCCATCATTTTAACATTAATAATACTCCTGTCTCCGATTTTTTCCTGAACAGTAGTATATCCGATAAATGAAAAGACGAGGATCCTTGACTGCTGGTCAGCAGTAATTTTATAACTACCGCTATAATCTGTGGTAGTTTTTGTAGAAGTTCCTCTTACAGATACACTTACTCCAGGCATTAGATGACCCTGGCTGTCAGTTACCTTACCTGTAATTGTTCTTGATTCCGTAAAAGCAGCCATTATTGCTGCCAGAATTAGTATTGCTAAAATTGATAAACTTTTTTTCATGACATTATTTTTTAGTTAAACATTTATCATATGATGCAATAAATTCTATAATTCCATAAATCACCTCATTTATTTCTCACATTTCAACTAACTTTAAGATTAATTAATAGCGCACGGTTTGCGGTATGGGGTATGGGGTATGCGGCAAGAGGGAATGACAATACTAAATCATTAAGCTTTAATTAGGATGGTTTTTAAGATGCCAGGTAATAAAAAGGTTCATAAGGCAGATGAGGATCTACTGATAGAATTCGGTTCAACAGGTGACCTCGAGGTACTTGGTGAACTTTATTCCGGTTATATGCACCTTGTATACGGTGTATGTCTTAAATATCTAAAGAACCGGGATGATTCAATGGATGCAGTAATGCAGATATTTGAGAAGCTCATAATTGAGATACCAAAACATAAGATCGAAAACTTTAGAAGCTGGCTGCATGTAGTAACAAAAAACTATTGTCTCATGGAATTACGATCGCAGAAATCCCAGGAAAGGAAACTAAATGAATGGATAAGTGATTCTTCCGGTATTATGGAAAACAGTTTATTTATGCATCCTATAGATAAAGATGAACCGGATATGGAGAAAACTCTTGCTGATTGCATAGAAAGACTGAAAAAGGAACAAAAAGAGTGCATCAGGCTATTCTATTACGAAAACAAATGCTATAACGAGATAGCAATTAATCTGAATCTCGATGAAAAAAATGTGAAGAGTAATCTTCAGAATGCTAAAAGAAATCTGAAACTTTGTCTTGATGAAAAACATGACGGACAAGAATAAAAATAAAAAAAGCTCGCTGACCGGCTTTCTCCGTTATAGGCGGAATGAGATGACCGGAGAAGAGAGAAATGCTTTTGAAAGGGAGCTGCAAAGAAATCCGTTTGCAGAGGAAGCAGTAGAAGGATTTGATTCTATATCAACTGAAGAAGCTTTAAGAGATATGGATCATCTTCAAAAACGGCTAAAAACAATAACCTCCAAAAGAAAAGGGTTTATCTATTACCGGATAGCTGCTTCTGTTGCTGTTCTAATGGTGATCTCTACCATATTTATCGTTACACAGAGAAGAAAACAGGTTGTAACTCTCAGTGAAAATATAAGTATGGAGGGAAAGGCTCCGTTCTCTATCCCTATACAGGAACCATTATCGATGCCGACAAAACAAGTATCTGATAAAAAGAAGGATATTCCTCCTCCTGTTCCTCAAACAGCAAAAGCAGATGATCAGCCTGCCAATATTAAAGTCGCAGAATTATTAGTTGCAGAACCTCAAAAGCAAGTATTTCAGGATTCAGAAGTTACAAAACCTGATCCTTCTGCAATAACTGCAGAGGAGGTTGCTGTTAAAACCTTTGAAGCTGAGAAAAGGATGGATATTGCTCGTGCTGCTCCAACTCCTGCTAATGCAAAAAGTGTAACCTTCAGAGATTATACACCAGCTCAACCGGTAGTTGGAAAAGATAGTTTTGATATATACATCGAAAAAAACATACGAAAACCTGAATCTGAAAAATCAGAACAACAGGTTGTTGTCATAAGCTTCAAAGTCCTTATTGATAGCACGATTACAAACATTAAAATAATTAACACGCCTGGACAACCATATTCAAGAGAGGCCATAAGGCTCATAAAAGAGGGACCTGCCTGGAAACCTGCCAAAGAAAACCGGATGATTATTGAAGATACAGTTAGGGTTAGTATCATATTCTGATAAAAACCTCGATTCCCAATAATCAGTCATAACATCGTATTGTCATACCATCACACCCTTTGACCGCCGAAGCTTTAGCGAAGATGGTTTGAGCCCCGCCCGTACGACTTAAATCAGGAATATAGTAATAATTCTGTTTATCGTTCAGCCGGACGGGCGTTGAGCCTTTCTTACTTAACATACTGATCAATCAAATCCTCTATTTCCGGCTTTCCACAAAAGCTGAATGAGCAATTGATGAACGAGTCTTATATGGAAGGTTTTATATCGAGAGGCAGATTAAACTTAAAAATACTGCCTTTGCCTGATTCACTTTCGACCCATATTTTCCCACCATGTTTTTCAATAAATTCCTTGCATAGGAATAATCCTAGTCCCGTTCCATTTTCATTTTCAGTACCACGTGTAGTAAGATTTGCATCTATTCTAAAAAGTTTTGCCATGGTCTCTTCTTTCATTCCAATTCCGCTATCAGATACTGATACTTCCACCTGATCATTTTCAATAAAAGCCTTAACTTCAACTTTACCGTTTTTATGAGTGAACTTAATTGCATTAGTTATCAGGTTTCGCAAAATTGTTTTTATCATATTTTTGTCTGCAATAATTATTAAAGTATCCGGAAAGGTGCATTTAAGTTCAATGTTTTTCCTAATAGCCATATCATTCAAAATTCTGAATTCTTCATCATAAAGTACTCTTAAATTAATTTGGACGGGATTAAACAATGTTTTTCCTCGCTGCGAATTTGCCCATTCCAACAGGTTTTCAAGTAACCTATAAGTTTCAACAGCAGAGGTATTTATCATTTCAGAATACTCCTTAATTTGTGCAAAATTGTTTGATTTTATTTCGTCATTCATTACTTCTGATAAACCTATAATGGAATTGAAAGGGTTTTTCAGATCATGTGCAATTATTGAAAAGAATTTATCTTTTGAAGCATTGATCTCATTCAATTCAGAAGTTTTTATTTTTACCAATTTTTCAAGAAGTATCTTCTGATTATTAAGTTGTCGGACACGCGAGAGAAAAAAGGAGACAAGCAGGATGACGATAATAATTATCAGAATTACTCTGAACCACAAGGTCCTCCACCAAGGGGGTAAGATTATAATTTTCAAAGAAGCACCTTCATCGTTCCATATCGCATCATTGTTAGTGGCTCTTACCCTGAAAGTATATTCACCAGGGTCAAGGTTAGTATAAGTGACATATCGTCTGGAGGCATCAGTATAATTCCACTCTTTTTCAAAACCCTCCATCCTATAAGCATACTGATTTTTTTTAGGATAAGTATAATTGATGGCTACAAATGATAATGAAAAGACCGATTGGTTCCATTTTAGTGCTATTTCTTTTGCTTCGCTGATATGTGTTTGAAATTGGGAACCCGGAACCGAATATTCAACAGGTTTGTTGAATATCTGGAAATCTGCAAAATAAACGGGAGGAATGGAATCATTATCCTTCAGTCTATCAGGGAAGAAGGAGTTGAAACCATTGTAACCGCCAAAGTATAATTCTCCTTCACGTGTTTTAAGAAATGATTGTTGATAAAACTGGTCGCCTTGCAGACCATCCTCCTTCGAATAATTTCTGATCATCTGAATTTCAGTATTCAATCTACTGATACCATAATTGCTGGAAATCCATATTTTACCTTCATTATCCTGTGTTATTGCGTGAATTCTGTTGTTTGGCAATCCATGAGAAATATCATATGTTGTCAGTATAATCCCGGATTTATTACACTTGAATAGCCCTTTTGTATTGCTGCCTACCCAAAGATATCCTGCTTTATCTATATATAAGGCTCCAATATCATTATCAGGGAATTTATTATAAACTTTAAATGAAAAAGTTGAACTGTCATAGAGACTAAGCCCATTCTGTGTACAAATCCACATCTTTTTATCATTATCCTCAAAAAAGAACCAGCTATTTTTCCCACTTATCGAACTTGGATCATCAGGGTCATTCCTGAACCGTCGTGTAACACCTTTTTTTGTATCAAACAGGTCTATACCTGTATTATAGACACTTAACCATAAAATATTATTATGATCGATAAAAAGACCCCAGATAGTTTTGTCAGAAATACTTGACGGATCCTTACTGTCAGGTAAATAATGGTAAAATCTACCCGTTTTTCTATCATACCGGTTTAATCCTGCATCCCATGTTCCAATCCAAATATCATGATCTTTATCTTCGGCAATGCCACGAATTACATTCCCGCTTATACTGAAAGGATTGTCCTTTTCGTGCTTAAATACCTCAAATTTTCCGGTTTTTGGATCGTATACATTAATACCGCCACCATCAGTACCAATCCATATCAATCCCTGATGATCTTCATAGAAATTACTTGTAAAATTGTAAGACAATGAGTTGGGATTATCACTGTTGTGTGTAAATAATTTGAATCTATCCTTTTTGGGATTATAATAGTTAATACCTCCTCCAGAAGTACCTACCCATAATATGCTATCAATGTCTCTGTGAAAACACAATATTCCGTTGTTATTTAGTCCGTCAGAATTGGTACTGTTATACATGATATACTCAAATGATTTAGATACCTTGTCGAAACGGTTTATCCCACCCTGATCAACAGCAAGCAATAAATAGCGGTCGCCTTCAGGAATTATATCAAGTACAAAATTAAGGTTGGTACCTTTGCCATCGCTTTTTACACCGAAATGTTCGAACTTATTGGTTATCGGATCATATGAAAAAAAACCAATACCATCTGTTGCAATCCATATTTTATCCTGATTATCTATATATATGCTTTTATAGCTAGAGTTACCGAAATCAATAGCCGGATCGTCATATTTAGTAAAGAGACCCGATTCGGGATCAAAACGAGTAATCCCCGGACTTAGTGAAGCCACCCATATGTACCCTTTTGAATCTGTGGCTGCCATCCTGGAAGGACGTACAGATAAACCATACCTCTGTTCTTCAAATGGATATCTTATGAAATTCTGGTTCATAGGATCCCACCTGTTGAGACAACTACCATCTGATACGATCCAAAGGTTTCCTTTCTTATCTTCAACAATACCTGTAATGCAATTGCTGTTTATACTGTTTTTATCTGTCGGATCTCTTTTAAATACTTTAAAATTATCTCCGGAAGGATTATATAGATTCAAACCTTCATAAGTACCAAACCAGAGATTTTTTTCCTTATCCTCATATATACATGTTAATATATCACTACTGATCGTTCCTGGTTGGTTTTTGCCATATCTGTATTTTTTAATCTGGTAGCTATCATATCTGTCAAGTCCTACGTCAGTTCCTATCCAAAGATAATCTTTGTTATCTCTGAAAATAGATCGTATGCGGTTACTTGATAAACCATCATCAATGGTAAGATGATCAAACTTAAAATTTTGCGGTTGTGCGTTTAATTGAAATATAACAACAATGGAAAATAATAAAATCCAAAAAGATCGTCTGAGAGCATTATTCCCACATAATTTTATGTTATTTAATTCCGACAATGCTTTTATAATATTAATAATAGAATAGTCTGGAAAATTTAGAGGTCTTAAAGTTAAAAGTTTTTGGGATAATATAATCATATATATCCTACAGATAGAATTTCATGGTATTTTTAAAAACATTCTACGTATGAGCTTCAGCTAACCTAAGTCTTAAGCAGAAGGATTTATATTTAGGGGAAGATTAAATTTAAAAGTACTGCCTTTACCTGGATCAGTTTCAACCCATATTTTTCCACCATGCTTCTCAACAAATTCTTTGCAAAGCAATAATCCAAGTCCAGTCCCCTTTTCATTTTCAGTTCCTCGTGTTGTAAGGGTTACATCTATTCGGAAGAGTTTTAACATACTTTCTTTTGTCATCCCGATACCGTTATCAGAAACTGATATTTCAACATGATTATCTTTAATCTTAGCTGCAATCTCTACTTTACCGTTCCTGTGTGTAAACTTGATAGCATTCGATATCAGGTTACGAAATATGGTTTTCACCATATTCTTGTCAGCCGTAATTACCAGATTATCAGCAAGAGAGTTCTTAAGTTCAACATTTTTACTTAATGCCATATCATTCAAGGCAACTAATTCTTCAATAAAAAGTTCGTCAAGGTTAAATTGTATCGGCTTGAACAATATTTTACCTCGCTGTGAATTAGCCCATTCCAACAGATTTTCAAGGAGCCGGAAGGTACTTACAGCTGAGGTATTTATCAACCTGGCATACTCCTCAATGCTGGCAAAGTTGCCTGATTTTATTTCTTCTTTCTGCATTTCGCTAAAACCAATTATGGTCTGGAAAGGGTTTTTCAGGTCATGTGCAATAATTGAAAAAAACTTATCTTTTGAGGCATTAAGTTCTTCTATATTCTGACGACGTTCCTCGAGTAATATATTTGAATTATAAAGTTCCTCTTTTTGTTTAATTAACATGCTGTTTTTTTCCTGAAGTTCGGCAGTTTTAACCGTGACAAGTTGTTCAAGCAGAAGCTTTTGATTTTTCAACTGCCTGACGCGTGAAAGAAAAATGAAGCCAACTATAAATATTACTGTAAACATTAAAATCAGCTTGAACCACAAAGTGTTCCACCATGGAGGTAAAATGATTATTCGTAATGAAACTCCTTCATCGTTCCATTTTTCATCATTATTTGATGCTCTGACCCTGAACGTATACTCACCTGGATTAAGATTAGTATACGTAACATATCGTCTGTAGGTATTTGTATAATTCCATTCTGTCTCAAAACCCTCCATAATATATGCATACTGATTTTTTTCCGGATAGGTATAGTTGATGCCGTTAAATGAAAATGAAAAGACCGATTGCTGCCATGTCAGATGAATTTCTTTTGCTTCACTGATGTAAGTGGGAAATTGACCTTCCGGAACTCCAAAGTCTATCGGTTTATTGAATATTTGAAAATCGTTAATATAGACCGGAGGAATGAATTCATTGTCATTCAATCTTTCGGGATAAAATGAGTTAAAACCATTATATCCTCCAAAATATATTTCTCCTTTTCTTGTTTTCATAAATGATTGCCTGATAAATTCATCACCTTGCAGACCATCTCCTTTGGAATAATTTCTGAATTTCTGTGTTCTACGATTAAATCTGCTTATCCCGTTAGTTGTTGATATCCATAACATATCATTGTCATCTTCAATAATTGCCCGTATTGAATTGCTGGGCAAGCCATCTTCTCAGTTGTGTAAGTTTTAATTATAGTTCCATCAGAATTACAATAGTATATCCCTGAGGAATGAGAACCCGCCCATAAATTGCCTTCATTATCTCTGATGAACGCCTCTACATCATTTTCCGGGAAATCATACACCTTGAAGGAATTGTTTAAGCTGTCATAGAGGTTAAGTCCATCTGCTGTGGCAATCCACATATTCTTCTCAGAATCTTCATATAGAATCCTGCTTAATCCGTTACTAAGCATATTCGGATTATCTGAGTCAGGTTTAAACCTTTTTATAACTCCCTTATCTGGGTCCAATAAATCTATCCCGACTTGAAAAACCCCCAGCCAAATATTCTCGTTATGATCTTTTAGCATGGTCCAGATAGTTTTATCTGAGATACTCGACCGATTATTTTTATCAGGGGTATAATGAAAAAACTTTCCGGTTTTTCTATCAAAACGGTCAAGATTTGCATCCCAGGTTCCAATCCAGATATCATGATTCTTATCTTCAGTCAAACAACTCACAATATTTCCACTGATGCTATAAGGATCGGAAGGAATGTGTTTATATACCGTAAAATTTCCGGTTTCCGGATTATAAACATCAAGCCCGCCACCATCAGTGCCTATCCATATCAATCCCTCGGTATCTTCATAGAAAAAAAGAGTAATATTGTTTGACAGTGAATTGGGATTGCTTGCACTGTGTACAAAGAGATTGAAATTATCCTTTTTAGGATTATAATAATTAACGCCTCCGCCCGAAGTACCTACCCACAAAATACCTTCCCTGTCCTTGAAAAGACACCATGTTCCGTTATTATTAAGACCTTTACTATTCGTTTCATCATTTTTGATATATTCAAAAGTTTTAGATACTTTGTCAAAACGGTTTATCCCTCCCTGATCAACTGCCAGCAATAAATGCTCGTCATCTTCCGTTATGATATCAAGTATGCGATTTTGATTGGTCCCTTTGCCATCTCCTTCTGATCCGAATTGTTCAAACTTATTTGCGGCAGGATCATATGAAAAGAAGCCGCTGCCATCCGTAGCAATCCATATCTTGTCAAGATTATCAACGTACAAACTTTTGAGACAATTACTTCCAAAATCAATTGACAGGTCATCATATTTTGTGAATTTTCCAGATACCGGGTCAAAACGTTGTATTCCCCTGTTGAATGAGACAATCCAGATGAATCCTTTTGAATCATTTGCTATCATCCTGACCGGGCGTACATTGAAACCCCCCCAGTTATCTTCAAATTGATATCTTATAAAATTCCGGGTTCCCGGGACCAGCTTGTTGAGACAATTTCCACCGGTTACTACCCAGAGATCACCTTTAATATCTTCCAGGATACTACTTATAGAATTACTATTCAGGCTATTAGTATCCTTTGGATTATTTTTAAATACGCTAAATTTATCTTTGGAAGGATCATACAGATTTAAACCATCGGTAGTCCCAAGCCATAGATTCTTCTTCCGGTCTTCATAAATACATCTAATATTGTTACTGCTTATTGATCCATCCCGTGTGTCATCATACCTGTATTTTATAACCTGATTGCAATCGTATTTATCGAGTCCAATGTCTGTACCTATCCAAAGATAGTCTTTACTATCTCTTAAAATGAACCATATACGGTTACTTGATAATCCATCGTTTGCTGTGAGGTGTTCAAATCTTGAAGTTTGTGACTGTGCATTCAAATGAAGAATTCCAGCAAAACAGAATAAAAGAGACACCAGAGACCGTCTGACAGAATTAAATCCGATTAATCTTGGATACAAATAATTAAACACTATTCTTTAGAAATGAAGCATGAACAATTTAAAGAAAACTGTAGATTTTAAAGTTATAGCTTTTTAAGTACATTTAGCCTAAATTCCTTATATGATTTTTATTTATGGAACAATTTTATCCTTATGTCTGAAAAACTGATTCTCCGACTCCTGTTTATTCCAATACTGTTAGGCAGTCAAAATATACATTGCCAATTATTAGATTCATCGTCATTTAAAATTTACTCCAGGTTTAGTTTTTATTCATTTGAAAAAAAAGATGAATTCCTCCTTCATATACCCCCGGGATTAGCTACCAGTAATCTGTCAGTCAACATTTTTACCGGAACAGATTCGATTACATCATGGGAAGGAAGACCCGGCACCAATATTTTCAGAATCCCATTCTCAATCAACCTTACACCTTCTGTTTATGAGGTAGTTGCAAAAATATCTATTTCATGGAAACCTGGAGTCATTTACCAGGCAAAAACAAAGCTGGTTATACTTTCATATAAACCTAATGAAGTAAAAACAGACCGGCTTACCGGAGGATTGATAGTAAACAGACGACAATTTTTTCCTTTCGGATTTTACTGTTATTCGCCCATTGATTCCACTCTGCTTGAGGAAGAGGTCGTGAAGGGTTTTAATACAATTTCGCCTTATCAAAAGATCCTTCCTGAAACTTTTAATGAGAGAAAAACTTACATGGACCGCTGCGCTATGTTAGGTATGAAGGTTCATTATAACCTCCTATCTGTATCAGGAGGAGGAGGCGTTGGTTCTAAAATTGACGGACTGAGTGATGAAGAGAAACGAGAACAACTGATTACTGAAATAATAAGTTTCAGGGACCATCCTGCATTGCTAGGTTGGTATATTGCAGATGAACCAAATGGTTATAATATTCCTCCCGAAAAGATTGAGGAGATTTATCGTACTGTCACTGAGACAGATCCATGGCACCCTGTTTCGATAGTTTTTATGGCTCCGTTCCTCTCTTCAAAAAATTATACTGATGGACTCGATATTGTTATGGCTGACCCCTACCCCATACCTGACCTTCCCGTTTCTTTTGTTGGAAATATTACTGGTCAACTCAAAACCGAATTTTCAGGGAAGAGACCTGTATGGATAGTTCCGCAAGCCTTTGGAGGAGGAGAGTTATGGAGTCGCGAACCTACCTCTCAGGAGATCAGATCAATGACCTGGCAATCAATTATTGAGGGAGCTACAGGAATTCAGTATTTTGTACGCCAGGGGCTTAACTACTTCCCAAAATCTGCAGCAACATGGAATGAATGTGGTAAGATTGCTATGGAGGTTGCTGAATTGACGCCATGGCTTCTTTCCGATGAAGAGACGTTGGATGTCGAATCATTGTCACAGAATATTATTGTCTCATCCAGGCTACACAATGGTCAGCTGTTAGTTATGGCTGTAAATAAAAAAAATGAGCCCGTTAATACGGTCATCAGAATAAAGGGATTAACTAATGCAAAAGCAAGATTACTTTTTGAAAACCGTTTATTATCAGTCAGGGACGGATTGATAAATGATCAACTGGCTCCTTTCGGGTCGCAGGTTTATCTCATCAATATTGAACCGGAGAAACAGGCTTTTACCACCTCAAATATAAACCTCATTAAAGATGGTGACTTTGAGGATGTATCAAGTCCGGGCATACCCTCTGCCTGTTATGCTCGTCCGGGTGGTGACAGAGGTGCTACCTATTTTCTCGACTCGAGAGTACATTATAATGGAAATCATTCAGTACGGATAATAACACCTGAAGAAAATAAAAGTGTTGCTCTGAGATTTTTTCCCTTCTCAGTTAAGGCCGGAGCTTCATATTCAATATCAATATGGGCAAAGTCAGATCCCGAGCAGAGATTTTTCTCGTTACCAGCAACGGATGATGCTCGTCTAAAAGAAAAAAAAGAAAATATGCCACAATATGTCGAGGTTTTGTTGGGGGAATTCGGCAGGGCAAGGTTTGCTCCTGACAGCACATGGAGGCGATTTGTAACATTTGTTACAATTCCAACAGATACACTTAGTTCATTCAAGACAAATCTTGTTCTAAAGATGCCCGGACAAGGAGTAGCATGGTTCGACCAGTTGAAGGTATTTGAAGAGAAATAATTCAATGCTCATCCTGATGTTTTGTTAATGTCCTGTTAATGTACATTGGATGTAAGTATTACAAATTAAAATAGTATAATTTTAATGAATTAGTATAATTAACTAATTAACCTTACATCATACCCATGTTAAAAAACCTTATTAAAACAGCTATCAGACATATAATCAAACATTTTGGCTATAGCATTCTGAATATCCTTGGATTGACTCTTGGCATTTCAAGCGCATTGTTTCTAATTATTTATGTAGCTGACGAAGTGAGCTATGACCGGTATCATGAGAATTCAAATCGTATTTATCGCGTTTCATCAAAAATTACTGAACCTGATGACCAGTTCACATGGAATGTCGCCCAGATACCATTTGGGCCTCAGGTAGTTCAGGACTATCCTGAAGTTCAATCGTTTGTCAGGTTTATTAATATGCCACGCGCACTTTATAAATATGAGGATAAGGAGTTTAATGAAGAGAATTTCTTTTTTGTCGATTCCACCCTATTCGATATTTTTACTTATAAAGTAATAAAAGGTGAAATAAAATCTGCTCTTCTCGAACCAAAAAAAATTATCCTTACTGAGAAAATTGCGACGAAATATTTTGGAAAAACGGATCCCATCGGAAAAACAATGACTGCAGGAAATGACATTTATGAGGTTACTGGGGTAATTGAAGATGTTCCATTTAATTCTCATTTTCGTTTCGATGCAATTGCTTCAAGGAATAATTTGCCAAAACAGCTTGGCAGTTGGGGTAATTTTGGAGTATTCACCTATCTTCTATTTCCTGAAAATTTCGATGTTAAAGCATTTGAGACAAAGATGCAGGGAATGTACGATGCATATATGAAGTCAATCTTCGAATCAATGAAGATAAAAATAGAGTACATCCTTGAACCCATTACCCGCATCCACCTCTATTCGACAAATGCCGGTGAGCCTGAACCAACCGGAAGCATCACTTATGTTTATATATTTGCTATTGTCGCAATATTCCTGGTACTTATTGCAGCTATGAACTATATGAACCTGGCTACTGCCAGGTCTACAAGGCGTGCACGTGAAGTAGGACTACGTAAAGTTGTTGGTTCCCGCAGAGGAGCCCTTGTTATGCAATTCCTTTCCGAATCGATGCTCTTTACAATCATCTCTCTTATAGTCAGCATTATAGCCCTGATCATTTTATTGCCAAAATTTAATCTTCTTGCAGGTAAATCTTTCGACCTTCATGTTGTCTATAGTCCTGTAGTATTATTGAGCTTACTCTGTGTAATACTGGTAGTTGGTATTTTTGGAGGTAGTTATCCGGCCTTTTTCCTGTCACGGTTCAGTCCGGTAACTGTACTGAAAGGTGAAATAACTCAGGGGTCTGCAGGAAGCTTATTCCGGAAATTTCTAGTTGTGATACAGTTTACAGTATCAGTTATAATGATAATTTGTACATTAGTTGTATTCAGGCAATTAAGCTATCTGAAGTCAATGGATCAGGGGTTTGATCAGACAAATGTCATAGGCCTTCAGTTGAATACGAGAGGTATGGCCCGAAAGTATCCTGTTTTAAAGCAGACCCTGCTTGAAAACTCCAATATTAAAAATGTAACCTCAACCAATACAGCTGTTGGAGAGGGTTCCGGAAAAGTAATCTTTAATGTTGAAACAGACCAGGGGATGTCTCAGAGAGGAGTAAATTTTGCCGTTGTGGACCATGATTTTATCGATGCTTTAGGCATTAAAATTGTTAACGGTCGTGATTTTCAGCAGGATATGCCATCCGACACTCTTACTGGCGTTGTTGTAAATGAGACATTTGTTAATCGCATGGGATGGAAAGATCCTGTTGGGAAAAAAGTTGAATTAGGTGATGAAAACACAATTCGTGCAAGAGTCATAGGCGTAATGAAGGATTATCATCAGACTGGTATGTATAATGGGATAGAATCTCTTTTACTGATTTACCGTCCTCTGAACAATGTAATTTACATCAAACTGAGCGGAAATGAAAATCAGGCAACACTTGCCTTTATTGAGAATAAATGGAAAGAAGTTTTCCCCGACCAACCATTCGTTTATACTTATCTTTCAGAGAGATTTAACAGGCAATTTGAAGCTGACGAGAAACGCGGTCTGATATTTACCATGTTCACAATATTGGCAATATTTATTGCGTGTCTTGGTCTCTTTGGTTTAGCTTCATATATGGTTGAACAGAGGACTAAAGAAATCGGAATCAGAAAAGTATTTGGGGCTAATGAGAAAATAATTCTTCAGCTAATAGCAAAAGATTTCCTTATTCTTGTTTCTATCGGTATCGTAATTGCAATCCCTGTTGCATATTATTTTATGAGTAACTGGCTCGAAAATTATGTTTACAGATCCAATATAAGTGTCCCACTTATAATAGTTGCTGCTTTAATAACAATACTTATTACTTTCATTACTATCAGCTATAAAGCTTACCAGGCAGCAATAATGAACCCGGCCAATTCCCTTAAAACTGAATAAAAATGAAGAAATCCTGTTTTCTGATACTCATTGTTTCATCACTATTTTTCTCTGGTTGCGATAGAAAAAATATAAATAAAAACTATAACAACAATCCTGAACCTCTTCTTAAGAATGCCTACATCAAGCTACCTCTCGGTTCCGTAAAACCTGCTGGCTGGCTTAAATCACAACTCGAAGCCCAGGCTGCCGGACTTACAGGAAATCTTGATGACTTCTGGCCCGACCTTATCAACTCTGCCTGGCATGGTGGTGATGGTGAAGCATGGGAACGAGGACCCTATTTTCTTGACGGACTTGTTCCATTAGCATACCTGCTCGACGATGAAGCCCTTATCCAAAAATCAAATAAATGGATCAATAAAATAATTGCCAGCAGTAGCGACACCGGCTGGTATGGCCCTGCCAGGAATAAGGACCGCTGGCCGTTGGCTGTCGCTAACAAAGTACTGATGCAATATTATGAGGCCACCGGCGACCAAAGGGCAATAGATGTTTTAACAAAATATTTTCTATATCTGCACGATACACCTCCAGACTGGCCCGATAAAGAGTGGCGGGGCGTACGAGCTATGGAGAATGCAGTTACAGGGTACTGGTTATACCGACAGACTGGTTTTCCGTGGATACTGGAGACTATTGAATCGATACAAAAAAACAGTTCTGACTGGACGACCTACTATGAGAATTTCCCATGGGATTCAGCTGCATCTGCTGATAAAAAAATACCACTTAACTGGGGCGCCGATGGATTAACAGCACATGTTGTGAACAACGCAATGGCTATTAAATACCCAGGTCTATGGTACCTGCAATCAAAGGATGAAAGGTTTAAAAATGCTGTGTTTTCAGGAATTGAAAAATATGATCTTAACCATGGACAGGCAGGAGGAAGATTTTCCGGAGATGAACATTTATCAGGAAAAAGCCCTGACAGGGGGACTGAGTTATGCTCGGTTGTGGAATATATGTTCTCGCTTGAAGAACTTTATGCAATATTTGGAGACAACCGTTTAACCGACAGACTTGAGCTCCTCACTTACAATGCATTACCAGGCACAACCACTCCCGACATGTGGTCGCATCAATATGACCAGCAGTCTAACCAGGTATTGGTTACAGGTGCAGAAAGAGATTGGAGCACTAACGGTGATTATTCCAATATTTATGGTCTGATGCCAAATTTTGCATGCTGCCTGGCAAACATGCACCAGGGATGGCCTAAGTTTATTGAAAGCATGTGGATGGCTACCAACGACAATGGACTGGCATTAGTTGCTTACGGACCATCAGTGGTAAAAGCTAAGGTGGACAAAGGAAATGAGGTAACAATTACCGAAGAGACTGATTATCCTTTTAGCGGATCAGTTAAGCTTACTATCAACACAGAAAAAATCGTAAAATTCCCAGTGGAACTAAGAATCCCCGGATGGGCCGGTTCAGTAACGGTTCGATTCAAGAACAAGACAGTAGTTGCACATGGCGGATCAAATTATAAGATCACTGAAAGATGGAAAAACAATGATCAAATTACATTAAATATACCAATGGATATCCGCGTTGAAAAGAGATTTAATAATTCATTGTCAGTGTTGCGAGGACCCCTCTACTTTTCACTCAGGATTGATAAAGAGTATAAAAATGTCAAAATAAACTATGATAATTATGGTTACAAAGGAAGTGCCGATTGGGAGATTTATCCGAAGAGTGATTGGAACTACGGAATCCTGATAGACAAGGAAAATATTATGAGGGGTTTAAAACTGACAGAAAATCCTATCAGTAAATTTCCATTTTCAGACAGAGGAGATATGATATGGTCAGCTGATTCAGGTAAGTATTATGCTTCAGTACAGGATGCCCCTTTAGTCATTACAGCAAGGGGTATAAGGATCCCAGAGTGGACCCTCAAAAACAATTCTGCCGATATCCCTCCATTAAGCCCGGTAAAATCTGAGGGTGATCCGGAAATAATTACCCTTGTTCCATACGGGTGTGCCAGGTTGCGGATTACTGAGTTTCCAGTAATGGATATTGTGATTATGGAGGATTTGATGAAGTAAGTCTTTGCTGGTTTATATGAGAATGAAAACCCTTGCATTATCTAAAATGACATGTTATACAAAGAATATATAGTATATCATGTATGAGATCCCTCACTTCGTTCGGGATGACAATTTATTTTAGTTGAGGAAGGGAGTAAGGCAGCGGCGGTTCGAAACAGAGCTTGCTCAAGAAATGATCATTAACAACGAACCGCCGCTGCCTTACTCCTCCATTTTTTTAATATCATTGTCATTCCGAATTCCGCTTTAGCGGGATGAGGAATCTCTCACTTGCTGTTAAAAATTTCTGAAAGGATCAGTCGGATTAATGCAGTGATAAATGCAGTGATAAATAACGTTGTTATTGCGTGACAACTAGTCGCAAAAATTATCATGAATAGGGTGAAAATCAGATAGCTTCGGCTTTTTCCTTAAGCTAAGACTTTTCAGATAATTTAAAGATTTTGACAGGATCTTGTCTGGTATCAAACACATCCGTGATCAATATGCCTTCTTTGATCCTTTTGTAGATTATCTTATAGTTTCCCTCCACAAGATATCTGTGATCTTCATCAAGCTTCTGAAGATAAAGTATTTATAAATCTCAAAGAATGAATCAGATGCAAAATTGGTCCAGATTATCCTCATGATTCTACCAGGTTTCAGACTCCTTTTCCAATTCTTCCAGAGTCTTGTATTTGCCTGCTTTATAGTCCTTGTTTGACCTTTCAGCTCTATTCAATAATTGCTTTTGAGTGAAGGGTTTTAGTTTTCGGTCATTACGGATTTTGTTTTCGAGGATAGTAAACTCAATTTTGTTGAGGATACTCTCATCCTGAAGCCCAGAAATGTATTCAATAGCATTGAGTTTCCTTGTCTGTAAGTCCATGATCGATCTTTTTACAAATATACTACAAAATAGTAGTTTTTATGGTGATTTTGTCTGTTTCAAATATTCCTTAAGTTGTGAATTCTGGTCTCTTTGTGTTTTTTCCTGACTTCACTGTTCATTTGCTTTGCCATCTAACTTCTCCCCCGCTGGCTCAGATTAATGCGGTGATTAAAGCAGTGATTAAGGCCCGGTGGTAGGAGTAGTTAGCATTGGCGGCGCAGCCGGCCGGCCACGGGTACTGGTACTTTAGCTGGTCCGCCAGCCGGCGGAGTCCCGGCAGCAAGCCGGCATGGCTCGGTTTTTGCTCGGCTGGCGTTTATGTCACCATGCAAAAACCGTGACAAGCTAATTACACCTACCATCCGTGTTTGTTATGTGTTAGGAAGATTTTTTTCAAGTTAACAGATGAGTCGAGGCTTCTTATAAATCTGAAAGAGTATTATTAAGGGGAAAAAGAAATAAAATATTAGGATGCTATTTTGGGGTTTAATTTGACTTTAAAGCTGCAATAAATGCACTTTCTATTGGTAGAAAAATTGCAAAATTAGTTTCCTGAAGTGATTATTTCCAAATCATGTCCAGGGCACTTGATAAAATCTTTATCATCGGTAACAATTTTCCAGTTACCCAACTTGGCTAGTTCAATATAATAGCTATCGTTAAAATCAATTTCAGAGAGATGTTGGAATATTGAATTAAGTTCAATAGCATTAAAATTGTCAGAAGATTTATCACAGAACATCATTATTTGATTGATGTTTCGTTTAATTTCTTCTATTGTATCATTATACCTTTGTGTGCCTATATAATTCTTTTTAAAATTCGCAGTGCGATTATTGGTCTCGCCTTTCCATCTATCAAAATCCATTCTCAAATATCTATTTGCAAATTCAGACAAAACCAAACTGCTGATAAAAATTGTACTCTTTGAGGTTTTAATGCTTTGTAGAAATACGGAATAGTTTTTTTGTTTGTTGCTATTGTAACTTCCTAATGGACAGAATAAATACATCCAAACACTGTTGTCAAAAAAGAACAAATCTAATGACTTTGGCGAATACTTTGTGATATCAATGACTTTAGCTGCCATAAATAGCCTTGTTCGCGGAATCTTCAAATCCTTTCTTATTCGCAAAATATTCCTTTGCTCGTTCAATTACTTTTTTGAACAAGATTTTATCCTCATCAGCAACATTTTTAAGTCTAAGAGTAGTATTGAGTTGATTGCTTGAATAAGTGTTGTATAATTGCCCGATGGCGGAATTTAAAAAAGCGGTGGTTAGAATATTGATCTCAGAAAAATCAAGTTCTGCAATACATTTGTCATTGATGCATTTAACAATAAAATTATATATAGTTTCACCATCATCGGATGAAACAGCTGTATCCCGATTAATTATATCTCGAATTTTCAATTGTCGAATTTCTAAATCCATCATGTAAATATATTAAAAAATATCTTCCAAAGAAATTTCTTCTTTTAATCGATAAGAGCTTTTGTCGTTAAGATTAAATTCAATATTGGCTATTGTTCCATTGAAGGGGTTACTAAATAACTTTTTCTCCATCTTTTCATTGTAATATTCCCAGAATCCGTCAGAAGAAACAATCTGGATTCTTCCTTTGTTCAATTTGATGAATTCAAAAATAATGTCAAGTCCAAGCCCACCAGAAACATTACCGGTTTTTGTTGTATGCCCTGATTGCAATGCCCATTCGATAGCGTCACAACCGGAAAAATTCGCATTTAAATATTCATTTACATTGTTTTTTATCGTTTTCCCCATATCAACAATTGTAAAGTCTAGTCGAGTAATTTCCACATCCTGAATTATTTGACCACAAGTATATATATTTTTACAATTTCCATGTGTGCGAGCATTCTCGAATAGCTCAAAAATACTTTCATTGATTTTTTTCCCAAGCATTTTACTATGTTTTGGGAAATCAGGCTTGGACAGCATTTCATTTTTTACATAATCCATAAACTCTATGTCTTTATATTGAGTAAACTTCATAAATGAAATCACTGTTCCTTTATGATGAGTATTTAAATTGGGAACAGAGTTTATGATGAAATTATTCAGTTCAAAAACATCTCTTATAGTTCTATGGATCTCAACTAATTCTAATTTTTTTTTTTGTTCTATGGTAGAATCAATTATCGCACCTAAAATAGCAGCAAGGTTGGCTTCGAATACCTCGGTATTCTCAAAACTTATGGTAAAATCAGTGTCAGAACTTTCTTGCAATAGGCGAAGCAATTCAATAAAATTACTGTACCCTTGAAAATTACTTCCTACTTTTTTGGGAAATTTTATCTTCATTAGAGATCAAATGGAAAAATAAAACACAAATTTAATATTTTAATATGGAGTAAATATATAAATTTTCAAGGTGTAAGTACAATTGGTATTATATTTGTGTTGTTGATTGGCTGATAAAGCTCTGCTTGTGTATTAGCAACCTTGGTAATACAACACTTCGTTTTAGCACTAACTTGTTTTTAGGCAATCCTGTCTTCTTAGTATTTTGATTTGGTTCATTTTTAATATGGGAGTATTCAAATTTAATTATTTACAATATTTTTCTCAATATTTCGGTTGTACTTATAAAACATAGATCGCATTTTGGTTTATCAAGTTTATCCTTTAACTCTCTTCCTGGATGAATAAAATTTCGGTATACTCGTGATAAATTACTTAAATGCGGAAAATCCGAACCGAAGAAAAGATTATTTTCAGCATATGGTATCAAATCATTTAGAACGCAATAATAAAGGTTTTTATTTTTTTTATTCCCTTTTGAATCGGGGTATGGTATTTGAATGATTTTCTTCTTTTCGCAATGATACGTCAGAACTAATTCAACTAAAGAACCAGATAAAACAATTGTAGCTTTTCACTTTCAAGTGCTTCAAATTCTTTTAAAGTTCTTGCAAGATTATTCCTAGGAATTTCATCATCTGGATCTAGTTCCAGGGCGCTTTGATATAATTCAATAGCTTTCTGAAGATCCCCATCTGATTTATAAATGTTAGCAAGATTATTCAAAGTAGCACTTGACTTTTTGTTATATTTAATCTGTCTTTCATATGCGATTTTTGCTTCTTTATGCTCTTTTATTTCATTTAAGGAGTATCCAACTTCAAACCAGATGCCAGCTTCTGTAATTTGTTTCTCCTTGAAAAGGCGATATATTTCAACGACATCGTTGTATAACTTTGATTCAAAAAGAGTGCAAATTACACTATGAAGTATATCGACCGCATTGGTTCTGAAGGATGTACCGAAATTTTCTAAGTCTTGTTTAAATTTTTTAAGAGTAGGATTAATATCCTGATTCTTCTCACTCTTTTGAGAAATTAAATCAGAGTAAATAGAACACAATTCAGTATATAAAAAATCATATTTATCTGGAGATAGATATTTCAATGTGTTTTTAAGAGCTTTGTAACGGTCTGTATGATTACCTAAATACTTTGCAAGTAATGCCCTAATTAACCATAGCTTACCTAAAAACATATTGTGTTTTTCGGAAAATTTCAGGGATTTAAATATTGCAGATATTTTTTTGGTATCTTGTACTAATTCAATACTTTCAGTTACTTCAGAATCTAACCAAAAAGGACCTCCCCCAAACATTCCTTCTTCAAAGAATATGGTTTCTCATTATTTTCCTTTTATCCGTTTTATTTCCTTGTCAAAGTCCGACTCAAAGTCTTCATCTTGTATCACCCTGAATTTTTCAAATTCTTTTGCTGCTAATTTCTTTGCTATTTCAGCCGATATTGAACCTGCATTTTTCAATACCGAGTAGTCGTTAAACTGTAAAAATGCATCCAGTTTTTCGACCCAATCTTTCATGCTCATGGGCATTTGTCGGGCTGCCTGATTCTCTGCATAGTCAAGGTACATGGTAACAATCCGGTTTAGCTCGTCTATTTCCTTTTGGTTCAGGTAGTTTTTGGCAATAGAAACATCCGATTTTAAAACCTTTCCTTTGGGTGATTTTTTCCATGTTGTTAAACCCATGTTTGGCAATTCTGCTTTTGCCCTCGATGAAATAATTTCAGCAGCCGCTTGTCCTGTAATTGCCCAATGCAATTTATTTTGAACCGTTTTATAAAACATCTGTGTTATTTCGGCTTTTGGCTGATAATCAATACTGCATTCCGCATAGATGTCCGTGATTTTCTGATAAAACCTTCGTTCACTTGCACGGATTTCACGTATCCGTTCCAGCAACTCATCGAAGTAGTCTTTGCCAAAAAGTTTCTTTCCTTGCTTTAAACGCTCATCATCAAGAACAAATCCTTTGATTATAAACTCCTTCAAGGTTTTTGTAGCCCAAATCCTGAATTGTGTAGCCTGATGCGAGTTTACCCGGTAGCCAACCGAAATAATTGCATCAAGGTTATAAAATTCAAGGTTCCTGCTTACTTCCCGACCAGCTTCGTTTTGAACTGTTCGGATTTTCCGAACAGTTGCCTCTTTTTCCAGTTCACCGCTTTTATAAATGTTTGCCAGATGTTCGCTAATGGTTGATTTTACCACCCCAAACAATTCTCCCATTGCCCTCTGGGTTAACCAAACAGTTTCGTCTTGCAGGAAAACTTCTATTTTAATTTCACCTTCTGGCGTGGTGTATAATATGATTTCTGAGTTGTTCATTTCAGTTTTTGTTTGCTTGATAAATTAAAAAATCAGAAAAATTCTTTGTAAAAACCTTAATTTTACCCTTAAAATAACTATACTGATTTTCTGATATATTTTTTTGCTTCATTTCCCCTGATTTAATAAATGGAAATATATTCAACGAAAAAATATAATCCATATCATTTTTTATAAATGAAGGGTCAACAATTTCAATCTTAAGATTTGCATTATAACGAAGCGCAATTTTCAGGGATTCATTTACATGTTCATCGTTAAATGAATAACCGATAATTGTTATTTTATCAGCAGTATAACAATCTTTATCAAAAGCTGAATGAAATTGTCTGAATGGCGTAAGTTTTGATTTTTGCGACTTCTGATATCCTGTTATAATATTTGAAACTTGAAGCGTTTTGCCTTTTTCAATTTGTACAGTAGCAACACTATCATTCATTTGCAAATGGATTCCTTTAAGTTGTACTATTTCTGGATTTGGCAAGCTTAATTTATCAGTAGAAAGCACTTTCCAATAGGCAGAACCATGTAAATTATAATGGATGCTTGATTCTGTATCAGAAGAAATCCTTAAAACATCCGCTCTTGAATAATAGTCATTATTTTCAAAGAATCCATCAAAACAATTTATATTATCTTTCTCTAAAAGACTTTTAAATAGATTATCATAATTTAAAGTATAAAGTCGGAGAATGCCTGTTTCATTGATTTTTTTAAGCCAATTTCTGAAATTCATACTATTAACACTTTCCGTATTAATTTTTGAATGACTAGGCGTTTTATATGAATACTGTGAAACTTTATTGCTGATTTGAGTTAATAGGGCAGCCAATAAATGCTGTAAAAAAAACTGATTTGGATTTTCATCAAAATGTGCATATCCTGAAAAATTATAATCATATCCACAAGGGATTTGTAACTGATACCCATGCTTTCGGATTCTTCCCTTTATCGAGTAATTAAAAATACTACCAAGGTCATTCTCCGATAGAAAAGACTTCAATAGAGAAGGTGTTCTTATTTTCTTATTGAATTCGGAATTGTAAACAATTAACTCTTCAATTACATTTATTATGGTTTCAAAATTTATTTCTGAATCTGCATATCCACATTTAAGGAGACGTTGATAAATATATTCTGTTGTTTTGATGTCAGAATCTTTTAATGTAAAACCGGATTCCCGAATCAATTTGGTTATTTCGGGAGTTGTTGGAGCCTTCCAGTCAATAACTGCTCCTGCACCAAAAAGGAAAATTTCTCTTTGCTTACCCATTATACTGCTTCCTCCACAATTTTAATTTCCTCCTCCGTTAATCCATACAACTCATAAACCAGCCGGTCAATCTCTGCTTCTATAGAATTTGTGTTAAATGTTGTGTCTTGTTTCTTTTTGTTGAAGATATAGTTTACATGATTTACTAATTGATTCTCAATAATTTTATCATCTTTAACCGGAATTGGGAAGTTATTAACATCATAAATAAGTATCTTTGGAAATACCCCCTTAGTAGCTTTTGGAGAAGAATTGAAATGGTAAAAAGTTGCTAACTTAGAATTTAGAATTGCCCAAAGGTATTTAAGACTACAATTTCTTTCTGACTTCTTAATAATGTTAATTAATTGAGGATCATTCACAAATTCTTCTTCAATTAAACAAGCAATAATGGTTGGATTAGTAATCTCTCTAACTAAAATCCGTTTGGTATTGAAAAATTTTGGATTAACGTAACAAGCTAGATGTTTTCCATACCATACGTAGCTTTCCGATTTAGTGTAACTATACTTTTTTATATCCCTTCCAAAAATTTCTTGTTTGTATTCATTATTTAGTTTCTTATTTGAATGCCAAAGTCTCTCCTTTGTTATTTTCTCTCCCTTTTCTTTTCCATGAATTTTAATCAAATCTGAAGTACGGTATGGAATGTAACCTTGTGAGACATTAAAAAAGTCAGATAGGGGTTTAAACAGTTTTATTTTTGAAATTAGTTGTATTATTGTTTGGTCCAATTTAAAAATTAGGCCCCAGTTTTGATTGTTAATTATAGCAACTTCTTTATTTATTGTAATTTGAGGATTATTTATTAAATCATAAAAACTTGTAATATTCTTTGTACTTCTGTATTTTATTTTATCGCCATTATCTTCTTTTTTTAACATTAAAATTATGTTACGGACAGTTGCATCATGAAAAATATTAAAATCAGTACAATCAAGCAATTCTTCAAAATGCCATTTGTCAAAAAGTGAAATTCTATAATTCTGAGCATAAATGTTAAAAAGTAGTGTGTTAGGAATTATATATGAAAATTGCCCAGATTGTTTCAAAATAGAATTTCCTTTATTAATAAACCAGTAATATATTTCGAAATCAGGAATTTTACCAATATCTTTTTCAAGGAATACTCTGGCTTGGTTTTTAATAGAAATACCATACGGTGGATTCCCAATCACCACATCAAACCCTACAAAATCACCATCATTATTCAACACCTCTGGAAACTCAAACCGCCATTCAAAAGCATTCTCGTAAATCTTGTTACTCTTAATCTCCTCCATCTCTGTTTCATACTTCTTTATCTCCTCAGTAAGCTTCTTAACTTTTTTGTTCCATTCATCTTTTTGTGTTTTAGTCAGTTCGAACAGACTGGATTGTCCGGTAAGACTTAAAAGTTCACCATTGAGTTTATTAAGTTTTAAGAATCGTTTATCACTTTTAGATACTTCAGTTTCAAAATCATTTTTGATTTTGCCAATAAGCTGTTCCATGCTTCGCTTTTCATCTTTCGACTGAGCATTCCGGTATGTCATAACAGCTTCGCGGTAGTTATCAACATCCCATTTACTTGATTTTAAGGCTGTTTTAATGTCGGCATCAAGCGGATATCTGCTTATAAGTGAATTACCGCATTTTATATTTATGTCAATATTAGGTAAGGTTTCAAGCTCTCTATAATTTGTATCTGGTTTGTAATAAGCATTTTTTAGAAGTTCAATCCAGAGTCTTAATCTGCAAATCTTAACGGAATTTGGGTTTATATCAACTCCGAATAGACAGTTTTCAATGATCTTCTGTTTTTCCTGAAATAATGCTTCCTGTACTCTCTGGCTCTCCTTACTTTTCGGATTATATTCGAACAGTTTGGATTGTTCATTGGTTATTATAAGATCATCGTTAATTACCTCAATTGTGTACTCCTTAAATTTTTTCCCTTCTCTGTCGGTAAGTATTTTGAGCTCTGATTTTATTGCAATTATCTCATTCAAAGCAGAAACAAGGAAGTGCCCTGAACCGACGGCAGGATCACAAATTCTGATACTATTAATTATCCGGTCAGCTTCCTTTATATTTTCAATTTTATTATAGACATCGCTTATCGTCTCACATTGCCACCCCTTTGCCTCATTAAACTTTTGTACAACTGCTCTCCTGATTGTCTCATGACACATGTACATCGTGATGAAACCCGGAGTAAAGAATGATCCATCTTTGTATCCGTTGATCTTCTCAAAGATTAATCCTAGTACTGAGGCATTAATAAGTGTTTTAGTTTCCTCCTGAATGTCTTCTGACCCTTCACTTGAGAAATCATAAGAATCGAGAAATTCAAAAAGATATTGAAGTGGGTCAATCTCTCCGGTTAATTTTTTGCCAGTCTTATCTTTTAAAACTGTTCCGGAAAGAACAGGAAGTTTAGAATGATCGTCAAGGCTATTGATTCGAATTGTCTTGTGTTCAAGATCGCCTGGTTCGAACAGGGAACTATTTAAGTAGGGGATATTACTGAATTTCTGTTTTATTAAGTCACTTCGGTCATTTTCTTTTACAGCAAGAACCTGAAAAAACAACTTATTTAATTCATCATAATCGTGAATTCTTTCAACGTTGAGAAAGCGGAATGCTTTATCTCCATTGTTATATTTGATAAGTTGTCCCTCAAGCAATTTTAAAAATAGAATCCGATTTATCCATGTTATTACAAGTTCCAATGAAATATTGAATAGTTGTTCCTCTTTGTTATTCCCATAATCAGATAGTTTTGGTAATTGAGAGAGACAATCTTCATATTTTAAGATTGTAATTGCATTCTCAATTAATGAACCGGGATTTCTTTTCTTCTCAATTTTTCTTCCAATAAGTTTCTTACTTCCTTCCTTTGTTTCTTCCAGTCCGATGATATGAAGTAGTTCGTTGTAAAAGGTTTTATCGAGGTTATTACTATCGTTTGCAAAAGGTAGTTTTAACAGATGTTCGGGAGATAGTATTTTGTATAGGGCAATTAGTTTATTGTCATCTTCCCTGTTGGCATCTTTGATAGTTGACTCGAAATCTCTTATATCAAAGTAAGTTACCGAAATCTTTGATTCTAATTTATTGACAAATAGTTCGGCAATATTCTTATAAAAGAAATCTGTATTTGTCCCGGGAAGCCTGCCTTCTTCAAAATCTGTGAATTGTTTGACAAAACTTTTGTCATTGGCAAAGAGTCTTTCAAAATCACTTGCGTTGAAGATAAACCATTCAACAATGTTAGTTATCACCAAGTGTTTAACTTCGATGTTTTTATTGATGATTCTCTCTCGTAGGTAGTAAAGAATCAGCTCATAAAATGCTTTAGTGTTAATGTTTTCACACGTCGGCATTTCCGATTTATTACTTGGTTTTTTTGCCTCGAATAGTACGCCAACAGTTGAGTTTGAATCTTTTCCATTATGTATAACCAGATCAGATCTCCCCTTTGTATTTATGTAATTGTAAGGTGAATAATAAGTGTTCTTAAGGAATTCAGAGATAATATTTTTATGAAACTCTTCGGATTCGGATTCTTTAATCTGATCAAAGAGGTTGGTAATGTTCTTCTTGAAAGTCTCAATCTGGGTCCGGTTTGGTTTGACTTTCAGGTAAGCTTTATTAATTGAATTTCTTAAATTTAATAGATCGATCTCCATTTATCTTTCCGGGTTTAAATCTTAAAGTTACTGAATCGTTGTCACATTATAGTCCGGGTTGGCAAAAAAAGCATGTGTTTGGCAATGACGGGAAGGTTAACCCGTTTACTGGTCCCGGTTAACGGTAGCATGATTCGGGACTACCAGCTTGCTTACAACAGCAATGATAAATAACGTTGTTATAGCATAACAAATAAGTCAATAAAATATGAATTCCGGAAAGCTTCTATATTTAAGCTCCCTTAAGGGTCCCGATAACTCCCGATAGATAGCGGAACGGGACATAATGAGGAAAATATCAGATCGATTCGGTTTTTTCCTTTAGCCAGGTTCTTTCATCTTCAGTAAGATACGGACTAAGTTTATGATAAACTTCAGCATGATAGGTATTTAGCCAGTCAATTTCTTTTTGATCAAGCATCGAAATATCCATCAATGATCTGTCTATATAACATAGAGATACTGTATCAAACTTCAGGAATTTTCCAAATTCAGTCTCTTCATCTTCATAACAGAGTATCAGGTTCTCAGTTCTGATACCATATTCCCCTTCTCTGTAGATTGCAGGTTCATTCGAAAACAACATTCCTGCTTCAATAATTGACTTTGAACCTGTTCCTGAACCAGTTCCGATGTTATGAGGTCCTTCATGCACATTCAGACAAAATCCTACACCATGACCCGTTCCATGTCCATAATTCAATCCCTGCTCCCACAGTGCTTTACGAGCCAGTATATCCAGCTGGTAGCCTCTTGTCCCTGCAGGGAATTTTACCTGCGCCAAACTGATTGCTCCTTTTAACACCAATGTAAAATCTTTCTTCTGCCGGGAGTTTGGTATTCCGATAGAGATAGTCCGGGTAATATCCGTAGTCCCGTCATGGTACTGACCACCAGAGTCGATCAGTAAAATACCTTTCTGACTAAGAACAGCATCAGTGTCACTCGTTGCTGAATAATGTGGTAAAGCGCCATGCTCATCAAATGCGGCAATTGTCGAAAAACTGGGTCCAAGATAGTTTTCCTGGTCAGACCTGTAATCGTTCAACTTTTTAGTGAGAGAGAGTTCTGACATTGGTACTAAATCTGAATTTTGCTCAAGCCAGTAAAAGAGTTTTGTCAACGCTACACCATCTTTCACCATTACCTTCCCTATATTTTCAATTTCAACTTTATTCTTAACAGCCTTTAGACGAGTAGGTATACTGATATCTTCTTTAATATTGATCTCCCTGTCAATGGAATTAAACAGACTGGCCGAAGTAGTACCTGGAGTGACAAGAATTGAAGAACCTGAAGGCAAAGTTGATAGCATACCACTGGTCTCTTCATACGGAAGCATCACAATATCTAATTTATCAAATTCTGATGCCAGCTTCAAAGGGATCTTACTCTCGTCAGCAAAGAGTAAAATTTGCTTTTCACCTATTATAGCAAAGGATGTCATCAACGGACTGTACCTGATATCACTTCCTCTGATATTAAGTAACCACATAATATCATCGATAGAAGTAAGAAGATGATAGTTTATATCCTGTTTCTTCATCAGTTCTCTAACCTCAGTAATTTTTACGGCCCGCTCCTTTCCACAGAATACAACCGGATGGTCAAATGCAATAGAATTTGGCATGGGAGGACGGTTATTCCATAATCCTGAAATAAGATCGCACTCATTGTCAAATGATACATTTTTTCCCTTGAACAACTTCTCAATCCTCCTTATATGATCAACCGGGAATGTCCGGCCATCAAGGGCTATCTTGTTCCCAGGCGTAATTATGTCAATCAGCCAATCAATAAAATCCTTCTTATCGGGTAACACAGGCTTCATAAGAACAAAGCCTGAACCAGCAAGTTGGTTCTCAGCCTGAACAAAGTATCTGGAGTCGGTCCATAGTCCTGCAAATAAGTCAGTTACAACAACTGTTGCAGACGAACCCGTAAATCCTGTAAGCCAGGCTATTACCCGCCAGTAATCAGGAACATATTCCCCAAGATGGGGATCAGTGGAAGGTATAATATAAGCGTCGATGTTAAGATCTTTCATTAAAGCTCTCAGTAGAGTCAGCTTTTCGAAGGAAGGATTAATCATAGGTTTTTCACTTCAATGACAAGATTCTGTAAAGTGCTTTTTGCATCACCGAATAACATTCGTGTTTTGTCGTTGAAGAAGAGCATATTCTCGATTGCTGCATAACCTTTTCCCATTCCACGCTTCATAACAATGATATTTTTTGCATCTCTTGCCTTAATAATAGGCATGCCAAAGATGGGACTTGAAGGATCATCTTCGGCTGCCGGGTTTACAACATCATTTGCTCCGATTACAACAAGAACATCAGTATTTGGCAAATCAGGATTTATCTCATCACTCTCGATAAGCTGCTCATAAGGTACATCAGCTTCCGCAAGAAGTACATTCATATGTCCGGGCATACGTCCGGCTACAGGGTGAATAGCATATTTAACCTCAACTCCTTTTTCATCGAGAAGTTTATCCAACTCATGACAAATATGTTGAGCCTGTGCAACAGCAAGCCCATATCCGGGAACAATGACTACTTTTTTTGAATAGCTTAGAAGTACGGCAGCGTCGGTAAGTGAAATCTCTTTTACAGTGCCACCTGCATCAGCATGTGATTGACCTCCTCCACCAAAGACTCCTATGATAACATTAAGTAATGAGCGGTTCATTGCCCTGCACATAAGAATCGTTAGTATCGTTCCCGCTGATCCGACCAGTATCCCTCCTGTAAGCATTGCCTGGTTGTTATACAGAAACCCACCCATTGCTGCCGCTACCCCTGTAAATGAGTTCAATAGCGAAATGACTACAGGCATATCAGCTCCTCCAATAGGCATAACGAACAATACACCGTACACAATTGCAACTACGAACATTATATAAATCAAATGTGTCAGTTCGCTACTGGCTTGCACATCGCGAGTCATTATATAAATAATAAACCCAATCAACCCTGCTAAAATCGTCAGATTCACGTATTTCATGGCTTTAATCCTCATATCACCAATCCATCCGTCAAGTTTTCCAAAAGCAATCATACTTCCTGCCCACGATACCGTTCCAATCACAAGTCCCAATAATATAGCCAGAACATGACCATTTGCCATACCACTTTTGGCTATCAGTTCATGACTAACATGAGGAAATTCCATCATAGAAATAAGAGCTGCAGCGGCACCACCCATTCCATTAAAGAACGATACGAGCTGCGGCATAGCAGTCATTTTAACCCGTTTAGCAATTACCCAACCTATTACTGTTCCTACTCCTATAGCGGCTAATATAAACCCCAGATTACCTATTGGCTTGCCCTCTTTCTGATGGAAAAGGATTGTAGCAATGATAGCCATTACCATACCGATGGCTGCAAAGAGGTTACCACGGCGGGCTGTCAGTGGGTGACTTAACATTTTTAATCCCAAAATAAAAAGTACGGAAGCGATGACATAAGTGATCTCCAGTATTGATATTTCTGTATATAATTGAGATAGCTGATCCATAAAATTAAATTTTTGTTTATTCTCAGGTTAACTACTTTTTCTTTTTAAACATTTCAAGCATTCTGTCGGTGACAACGAAACCACCAACAACGTTCAGTGTTCCAAGCACTACTGCCAGAAAACCAAGAATCATTGACCCGGTATTTTCAGCATGACCCATTACAATAATAGCACCAATAATTACAACACCATGTATTGCATTAGCGCCTGACATAAGAGGAGTGTGTAGAATAGCCGGAACGTGACTGATTACTTCAATACCCAGAAATATTGAAAGAATTACAATAAAGATCGCCTCCCTGTGCATTAAGAAAAATCCTAAAATATTTTCCATGATATATTTAATTGATATTTAGCATTTGTTTGATTCTCTGACTTATATACTCCTTATTATGTATAGCAGTTGTCCCGTTAATAATATCATCCTGCATATTTAGCATAAGGTTTCCATCTTTATCAACCATAATTTTCAACAGGTTGATTATGTTACATCCAAACATTTTACTTGCATCAGTAGGCATTTCTGATGGGTAGTCAGTTTTTCCGATTATTTTAATTCCATTCACAATAATATTCTTCCCGTTTTCAGTCAATTCGCAGTTACCTCCTGTTGATGCAGCCAGGTCAACAATAACTGACCCGGGATTCATTGCATTTACTGTTTCTTTGAAAATCAGAACCGGAGCTTTCCTTCCAGGTATCTGCGCTGTAGCAATAACAACATTAGCTGCAATAGCACGCTGTTGTATCAATTCCTGCTGTCTCTTTTTAAACTCCGCAGACTGTTCAACAGCATATCCACCGGCGGCTTCATCTTCTTTTGCTCCTTCAACTTCAATAAATTTTCCTCCAAGACTTTTAACTTCCTCCTTTACAGCGGATCGTACGTCAAACACTTCAACTATGGCACCAAGTTTACGGGCAATTGCAATTGCCTGTAATCCAGCCACTCCTGCACCCAGAATCAGTACCCGTGCCGGCTTAATAGTACCGGCCGCTGACATAAACATTGGGAAAAACCTGGGTAATAATGATGCAGCATCCAGCACTGCTTTATATCCCGATACTGTAGCCATCGATGACAAGATATCCATTGCTTGTGCTCTCGAAGTCCTTGGAACAAGATCCAGCGCCAGGAATGTCAAACCCCGACTACGGGCATTATCTAGCCATTTGCTGTTTTCGACAGGATTAAGAACTGAGCATAACACCTGACCTTCACTGAAAGAATTCAGATCGTCTTCCATTGGTGGATTAATGGATAGCAACATTGCAGCTTTAGAGATAACCTCTTTTCGTTCAGCAATAATTGCACCTGTTGCCTGATAAGCAAGGTCAGTAGCAAATGCCCGTACTCCGGCCAGATGTTCAACTAAAACCTCAATGCCCATCTTTTTCAACATGCCAACTTCGCCTGGTAGTATTGCTACCCTTTTTTCGGTTTCCGCTTCTTTTAGGATGCCAATAATCATAAGTATGGAGTTTGGAATGAAAATAAATTTTAGCTCACCAATATATAAACAATATCTATTTTTCGAAGAAGTTTCTTAACCAAAAGTTATGAGCTTCATTTCTGGAATGAACAGCTTTTGCCCCTCTCCATCCATGACGTCCGCCCGGGTATAGCATAAATTCAAATGATTTACCTTCATCTTCCAACCTGGAAATAAGATATATGGAATTCTGCAGATGAACATTATCATCCATATCCCCATGAGTCATAAATAATTTCCCCTTATAATCCCTGGCAAATGTCATAGCAGAGCCATCTTTATACCCTTCCGGATTATCCTGCGGTTTATCCATAAACCTTTCTGTATAGACGTTATCATAAAGGCGGAAATCAGTTACCGAGGAAACTGCAAAGCCATGTGTCCAGAAACCAGCCCCTTTTGTCAATGCCAGGCATGTCATATAACCGCCGTATGAACTACCGGTAATACCCATCCGTGTGTCATCAACATATGGTTTTGAGCGCAACCATTTTACTGCATCTTCATAATCAAGAATTTCCCATTTCCCCAGACAACGGTATAAATAATCCAGACCTTTCTTACCGAACTGACCTGAGCCACGGTGATCAACGGTAAAAGTGATAATTCCGTTCTGTGAATACCATGATGGGCTATTCCCTTGCCACCTGTTATAAACATTTCTGGAATCAGGTCCACCATAGATTGTAAATACTACCGGATATTTTTTTGATGGATCAAAATTAACAGGATAGGTAATAATGGCCGGCATATTGAAAAGGCCATCTGATGTCCTGATCTTAACCATTTCAGCTTTTGAACTTTTTAAGGGATCAAAATCAGGCTGTTCAAATTTATATATTTCGTTTAAATATTTCCCATTTTTATTGTATGCAATTATTGAACCGGTACTGGAAATACTATTCCATGTATCGATAAAATAATTTCCTTTAGGTGAGATGTTTACTTTATGAGTACCCTCACCTTTTGTCATCTGCATAAGGTTTTTACCATCAAGGCCTACCCTGAAAGCATGAATATCGGTCGATTCAGTACCCGTTGCAGAAAAATAGAGAACTTTGAGATCTTCATCCACTCTCTCTATTTTTGTTACCCTGAAATTAAGATCCGTAAGTCGGGCAATGAGGTTTCCATTCCATCTATAATAATAGAGATTCTCCCAGTCATTTCTATATGATCTAACAATAAACCCTGATCCATTTTGAATCACATAAATATTCTCATAGAAATCAACCCATGATTTCCTGATCTCATTGTAGATCTGTGTATAATCTCCAGTCGACGGATCAGCCAGAATTATTTTAAGATCATTTTGCTCCCGGTTAAGTACCTGTATTGCAATCTTTTTACTATCTGGTGTCCAGAATGGCCATGCTATATACTGGTCAATGTCATAATCTGTTTTTACCCAAACCGTTTTAGCGGTGGTAATATCGGCAATACCCATTTTAACCTTTGGATTCGGATCTCCTGGCTTGGGGTAAGGAGTAGCTTCAATAATTCCATGAACTCCATCAGACTCATCAAGCCTGTTCAGAGTAAAAATAGGAACATCAGTTTCATCTGTTCTGAGGTATGCTATTTTATTACCATCGGGTGACCACCAGAATGCTGCATAACGGCTTGCTCTTCCAAGAATTTCTTCCATATAAACCCACGAAGAATAACCATTATAAACCTTTTCGGAAGCATCAAAAGTAAGCCTTGTCTCTTTGCCGGTTGTAAGATCATATACAAATAGATCCTTATTTTTTGTATAGGCTAATTTTTCCCCATCGGGTGAAAAGCGGGTATTTACTTCAGGCAAATAATCGTTAGTAAGTCTTTTTAGATCTTTGTCACCAATTGAAAACAGGTAAAGGTCATTTTCCTTTGCAATAATAATACTCTTCATATCCGGACTAACCACATCGTTCATAGTTGAAGATGTACCAGCAGGAAGAGACTGAGACAGCAACTCCCTGCCAGATAGTACAGGTGGAACAACAACTCCTTTCCCCGTTTTAATATTAACACTCTCAATAACAAGATTTTTATCTGAGTCAAATGTCCTTATGAGATAATGTGTATCATCGGCCCAACCTGTAATAGCAATCTGACTACCACCTCTCTGGGGCATCTGTGCTTTAGAGGGACTAGCCTGAAGAATAAATGAAAGCAGCAAGCAACTTAAAACCTGGTAAAAGGAGTCTCTTTTCATCCGTACATAATTATTTTTAAAATGTCGGATGGAGCTCGCATGTTGATTTTGTTCATGCAAGTTTGCGTTTTTAGCTAAACATGCTCGGTTCATATAAAAAATAAATTGTTAATATTCTAAAATAAGGAAACAAAAATATGAATTTTTAATATTAAATCACTCTTAATGTTGAACAACACCAAACCAATTAATTGATGCACAATTTGTATTTTTTACATTATTAAGAATTTCAACCTGTTTATAAACAGTTTGAAATATTTTCATCAATTATTTTAAAAAGGATTACATTTATCTTCCTTATATATAAATATAGTAAAATGAGAAGAACCTTGCTTACTATTATTGTTTTGGTAATAATTATTTCGACTTTACAGTCACAAACAGGTACAGAAGTTCCATGAATTATATCAATAATCCTGATGGAAATGCGTGGGAACACAACCAGGGATGGCCCGGGGCTATTTTGTGTGGTGATGGAACTTCGGGATCTGTCGGTGAACTCTGGTATTTTTTTGAAAGGGAGCTCAATTATCCTGTAACTCTAATTAATATAAGTATCACGAAAAAATCTGATTACTTTAATCCGGGAATAAGAAAAGCATAACCATCTCCTTTAAATGCTTTCCTTTCTTATGTGTATTAATTAACAGCACACCAATAATATTCACTAAAAATCACTATTTAGAATTATTACAAACTTCTGTTATTTTATTAACATTGTTATTCTTTTCACATTAAAATATTATCTTTGTGCTCTGAATTGATCTAAGCCGAACAACGAAATGCGACCAACAAATATTAAACTTAACATATAAAAGCATGTCAAAAATCACGTCACTTACGGATCTGAAAAAGAAACGCGAAGAATTACAGAACGGATTGGGCATCCGTAGTAAAGCTATGAATCCTGAAAACATTGTGCAGGTTAAAGTAGCAATGGCAACATGCGGTATTGCATCGGGAGCAAAGACTATAATGGAGTTTTTTCTTGAGCAACTCGACAGAAGAAACATTGAAGCTGTGGTATCACAAACCGGATGCATGGGATATTGTTATGCTGAACCCACCATTGAAGTGAAACTACCGGGACAGGACCCTGTTGTTTTCGGGTTTGTCGACCTGAAAAGGGCCGACCAGATTATTGAAAAATACATTAAAACGGGTGAGCTTGTTGATGGGATAATCCCCGTGAATTATGAAACTATTGACTTAAAAGAATAAGGAGGAAAAACTATGTCAAAATACAGTATGCATCTTCTGGTATGTGGTGGCACTAGTTGCCATTCCTCAGAAAGCGATGCTATTGTTTTAAATTTAAGGGATGAGCTTGAAGCAAAGGGTTTATTAGATTCTGTTCAGGTTATCCTGACAGGTTGTTTTGGTTTTTGCGAAAAGGGACCCATAGTAAAAGTTTTGCCCGACAATACGTTCTATGTTCAGGTCAAACCTGAAGATGCGCAGACAATTGTCGAAGAACATGTTATAAAAGGGAGAAAAGTAACCAGGCTTTTATATAAGGATCCTGTCAGTAACAAAGTAATTTCTGCTTCAAAAGATATGGGCTTTTTCAAAAAGCAACTCAGGATAGCACTTCGCAACTGCGGTTTTATTAATCCCGAAAATATTGATGAATATATTGCCCGTAATGGTTACCAGGCTCTTGGAAAGGTACTTACAGACATGTCTCCTGATGAGGTTATTAAAATTGTTAAGGATTCCGGTCAAAGAGGTCGCGGTGGTGGTGGATTCTCAACAGGACTAAAATGGGAACTTGCAAGCAAGAACCAGTCTGATGAGAAATATGTTGTCTGTAATGCTGATGAAGGTGACCCCGGAGCATTCATGGACAGGTCAGTTCTGGAGGGCGATCCTCACTCTGTTCTCGAAGCTATGGCAATTTGCGGATATAGTATAGGGGCATCCAATGGTCTGATCTATATTCGCGCAGAATACCCGCTGGCTATTGAAAGACTAAAAATAGCAATTAACCAGGCAAGAGAATATGGATTATTGGGTAATAATATTTTTGGTACCGGTTTTAATTTTGACATAACTATTCGTTATGGTGCCGGTGCATTTGTATGCGGAGAAGAGACAGCTCTCATTCATTCAATGGAAGGGCTTCGCGGAGAGCCAACAGTGAAACCACCATTCCCTGCCGAATCAGGATACCGGGGTAAACCAACAAACGTTAATAATGTTGAAACTTTCGCGTCAATACCGGTAATAATTCTTAAAGGGTCAAAATGGTATAGCAGCATTGGGACAGAAAAATCAAAAGGAACAAAAGTATTTGCTCTTGCAGGCAAAATAAATAATGTTGGTCTTATTGAAGTTCCAATGGGCACCACCCTGAGAGAAGTGGTATTTGAGATCGGAGGAGGTATCATGAATGGAAAAAAATTCAAAGGAGTTCAGACGGGCGGACCCTCAGGTGGTTGTTTAACAGAAAAACACCTCGACACTCCGATAGACTTTGATAACCTTATTGCAGCCGGCTCGATGATGGGCTCCGGAGCAATGATTGTTCTTGATGAAGATGATTGTATGGTCTCAATGGCAAAATATTTCCTGGAATTTACTGTTGAGGAATCATGTGGCAAATGTGCACCCTGCAGAATCGGTAACAAGAGGTTACATGAATTACTTGGTCAGATAACAGAAGGGAAAGGAACGCTTGAAGACCTTGACAGGTTAAGAAACATGAGTCTGGTTATTAAAGACACATCCCTTTGTGGCCTTGGACAGACCTCGCCCAATCCTGTACTATCTATGCTAGATAATTTCATGGATGAATTTGTTGCGCACGTGACAGATAAAAAATGTCCCGCAGGACAATGCCGCAGCCTGATGGAATATGTAATTAATCCTGATAACTGTGTTGGCTGTACAGCATGTGCCAGAGTATGTCCTGTAAATGCAATAACCGGAGAAAGAAAAGAAATTCATCTTATCAACCCTGATATTTGCATTAAATGCGGTGCATGTATGGAGAAATGTAAGTTTGATGCAATATTTATCAGATAATCAAAATTCAATGGAAACTATAAAACTTACTATAGATAATAAAGAGATTGAGGTGCCTAAGGGTACAACAATACTTAAAGCAGCAAAAGAGTTGGGAATAGATATTCCGACACTGTGTTATATGCATCTGGAAGATATGAATATTGAGAACAAGCCTGCGGGCTGCCGTATATGCGTTGCTGAGGTTGAGGGCAGAAGGAACCTGGCTCCCTCATGCTCAACAAACTGTGAAGAGAGAATGGTTGTTAAAACACATACTACAAGGGTTCTCAATGCACGAAGAACTGTAATGGAATTTATTCTTTCCGACCATCCAAAAGATTGCCTAATATGTGCTAAGTCAGGCAATTGCGAACTGCAATCAATGGCTCACCGACTGGGGATAAGAGAAATACCCGGATCAGAGTATGCAGAGATGTCTACCTACCGCGAAGATACGTCACCTTCAATAATAAGAGACCTCGATAAATGTATTATGTGTCGTCGCTGTGAGATGATGTGTAATGAGGTTCAGACAGTAGGTGCACTGTCAGCTATTAACAGAGGCTTTATGGCTACAGTTGCTCCTGCTTTCGAGCAAAACCTGGAACATTCAACATGTACTTATTGCGGCCAGTGTGTGGCTGTATGTCCTACAGGCGCCCTCACAGAAGTTAATCATGTACCAAATGTATTAAGAGCTCTGGCCGATTCTACAAAAACTGTTATCGTTCAGACAGCTCCTGCAGTACGTGTAGCTCTCGGGGAAGAGTTCGGCCTTGCACCGGGAACACTGGTGACTGGCAAAATGACAGCAGCACTAAGGGCCCTTGGATTCGATTATGTTTTTGATACAGATTTTGCGGCTGACCTTACCATAATGGAGGAGGGTACGGAACTTCTTGACAGACTGAGCAGACATCTAAAGGGAGATACCACTGCCAGGCTTCCTATACTTACATCGTGCTGTCCGGGTTGGGTTAACTTCTTTGAATATTATTTCCCCGATCTGAAAGATGTGCCATCTACTGCAAAATCACCTCAACAGATGTTTGGAGCAATCGCCAAATCATATTTTGCCGAAAAAATCGGTATTAACCGTAAAGATTTGGTTGTGATATCAATAATGCCGTGCCTCGCTAAAAAATATGAATGCCAGAGAGATGAATTCTCAGTTGACGGCAATCCTGATGTGGATTATTCAATATCTACCAGGGAACTGGCATCTTTCATCAAGCAGGCAAATATTGATATCAAAAACCTTCATGATGAAGAATTTGACTCCCCGTTAGGAGAATCAACAGGTGCCGGTGTAATATTTGGTACCACAGGTGGGGTTATCGAAGCTGCATGTCGTACAGCGTATGAACTATATACAGGCAAGAAACTGGAGAGAATTGATTTTACTGAGTTAAGAGGCATGGAAGGTGTTCGTGAAACAACATTAGACTTTAACGGAACTCCTATAAATATAGGCATCGCACATGGTTTAGGTAATGCACGTAAACTGCTTAATGATGTCAGATCAGGAAAATCAAAATATCATGCTATTGAGGTTATGGCTTGTCCCGGCGGTTGTATTGGCGGTGGTGGACAACCGTTACACCATGGTAATTCGGAGATAATAAAAGCACGGGCAGCTGCAATTTATGCTGAAGACAAGAATAAACCTCTGAGGAAATCGCACGAGAATCCATTTATAATAAAACTCTATGAAGAATTTCTTGGTAAGCCTAACAGCGAAAAGGCTCATCACCTTCTTCATACTCAATATTTCGATAAAAAGAAAAAGATCATAATTAAACACTAGTATTAAAACATTGGTCAATAATAAACCTCACGGCTATGTCTCATATAAAAATAGATTTAAGGAAAGAAGATGTGGACTTTATTAAAGGAGTGTGTGCCTCTTACAATAATGATACACAGGAACTAATTAACGTACTTCATTCGTGTCAGGAACATTTTGGTTATCTTCCTGCAGAAGTTCAGGAGGTTGTATCTGAAGGATTGAATGTACCAGTTGCCAAGGTCTATGGAGTGGTGACATTCTACTCCTTCTTCACTATGACCCCAAAAGGCAAACATCCGATAAGTATTTGCCTCGGAACAGCATGCTATGTAAGAGGAGCTGAGAAAGTTCTTGATGAATTTAAAAAAGAACTTGGCATTCAGGTAGGAGAATCAACTCAAGATAATAAATTCTCACTTTCGAGCCTTAGATGCGTTGGTGCATGTGGTCTGGCTCCGGTTGTACTTGTTGGTGATAAAACATATGGGCGGGTAGCTCCTGATGATGTAAAGGGTATTCTTAAAGAATATGAATAAGGATAAACAAAAAAGGGGCGAAAGCCCCTGACACAAACCACTTCTATAAACATTAAATACTCAATAATAATTTATTCAGATCATCAGAAGATTGAATATTATAATGTTCAATGCTTTGTACCGTAAGAATATTTTTTCTGTCCGTTTTTGAAAGATTGAGCATTCTTTCGACATTTTTATCAATATTGATAAGGTTGACCGGAATGTCATTTTTTTCAAGTTCCCGGATCTCAAGAATTACCTGATGTGATGCTGAAGCTGATATTAAATAGATATCAGCAAAATCCAGTACTACTTCATTTAATCCGGTCTTGACGAAATTGAAAAGGTTTTCAATAGCTGACCGGGTCAAAATACTTCGATCAAAAAACTCATTTAATTTGACAATCTTAGAACTCATAATATTATTAGTATATATTAAACATACGAAAAGCATCTTTGGTGAAGAGGCAGTCTTATTGCAATCTTAATTCCCTTTTTTTCAAGCTGATCAGTTAATGCTGCAAGAGGTAAAATGAATAGTGGATGAACAAACTTTATCTTTTTTAAATTAATAATCAAAGAAGTGACGGCAGGATTTTCATGTATAAATGTTAGAAAATCAATTATTTCCTTAAGCTGGGCACCAAAAGAACAGCCTCGGGGTTGATCAAATTCAAGATTATATACTGATCCTGGCATATCCTGCCATTAATAATTATTACTTTCAATTATTCAAATATAACCATTTCAATTATTAATGTAAAATAATGGATCTCTCCCACAGGGTCAACGCACGAAGAAATAAAAAACTAACAGACTATTAACAAATTTATAAGGGTTATTAACAGCCTTCTTAGATAAAAAATAGTTTTTGGATGGT